>ENA-OPCW01000003-OPCW01000003.1-human-gut-metagenome-genome-assembly--contig:-NODE-3-length-85191-cov-5.655927_pt1 | contig 85191 bp, 80 predicted proteins | sample MGYA00241258_ERZ501496 | MGnify/ENA primary metagenome ERZ501496 (study PRJEB25962, sample SAMEA2042660) | human gut metagenome | biome: human gut; feature: human-associated habitat; material: faeces...
TTATCTGCTAATATTCAGGATTACTTTGATTCAATGGGATTACAGACTTCATACACGGTGAGCTCGCTGGCCTTCTTGACGGCCTCGCCCATCAGCTTGATGGCGTCCATGTTCAGGCCCGCCTTGGTGGCACCGATGTTCACCGAGCTGCACACGATATCGGTCTCGGCCAGTGCGCGGGGAATGGACTCGATCAGGCGGCGGTCACCGGCAGAAAAGCCCTTGTGCACCAGAGCACTGTAGCCGCCCACAAAGTTTACACCCACCTTTTTACCGGCGGCGTCCAAGGTCTTTGCAAAGTCCACGGGGTCGGCATCCGGGCAGGCACCCAGCAGCATGGCGATGGGTGTGACACTGATGCGTTTGTTGATGATGGGAATACCGTACTCGGCACTGATATGCTCCACCGTGGGCACAAGGTTTGCGGCCTTGGTGGTGATCTTGTTATAGATGTTCTCGCACGCCTTCTTCGGGTCTGGGTCGATGCAGTCCAGCAGGCTGATGCCCATGGTGACGGTGCGCACGTCCAGATTGTCCTGAGTGAACATCTCGATGGTCTCGAGGATGTCACCGGTATTAAACATACTCATAGCTGTGTACTCCCTCCATCAGATGGTGTGCATGGCATCAAAAACTTCCTGACGGGTAACATTGATCTGCATGCCCATCTCGGCAGCCAGCGTGTCGGTGCGCTTGTGCAGCTCTTCGTGGCTCACATTGCAGTTGCTGATATCCACCAGCATGATCATGGCGAACATGCCCTGCAGGATGCTCTGGGTGACGTCCTCGATGTTGATGTTCAGCTCACAGCAAAGGCCCGAGACACGGGCGACGACGCCCACGGTGTCGTGGCCGATGACGGTAATGAATGCTTTCATAATTCCTACCCCTTCTATATAAATGTTGACAGAACGAAAGGCTCTCCCCTTGGGAGAGGCTTACTCATCTCAAGTATAGCAGATTTCACGAAAAATGAACACTCTTTTTGGAAAAAAGAGCAGGGGAAAAGGGAAAAAGAATGTCTATCTCCGGCAGAACTTGCAAAAACCAGATGCAAACTGCCGGGCAGATTGAACTATTAAATAACTTGTTATATCAATATGAGGCGGAAACAAATTTGACAGCGAAACGCAGGCTGCTTGCTAAAATCAGTGTAATTGGAACTTACATAAAGCGATGTGGTAACTTAATTTTTATCGAAGAAAGAGCTGAGGTGTCTGATATCGCAGAACTGGAAGCCTGTCTGGAGGAGTCTTTTAGCAGCCTTAGGCTAATGGGAGTTATGTGTGCATTTGCCGCTCCGTCAGGAGCATTTATCTATGTGCGGGATGCCGTCCGTATTTATAACTTTTTTGAAACCGTAATCGAAGCTTGTCTTGATTCCCTTTTATCTGTATGGGTAAAGTTTCGTGTACATAAAGAAAGTCTGATTTTTTGTATGGAAGTAGAAAGCAACGCAAACTTAACCTCATTTTTTGAAATCACCGATACGAGCAGTTACGAGGACGGAGTATGGAGATTTACATTTACTGTGAAGAAAGCAGGTGAAGCGTAATGCAGACATTCTATCTGTCATATAAGCTACTACAGACGATGTTTATGGCCGTAGTATTTCTCAGTCTGATATTTTCTCTTCTTTTACTCTTTCTTCTTTATGAACTTCGACCATATATGTGGAAATGCTATCGAAATTGGAACAGCTTTCTATTCTTCTTTTTATTTTTTATTTTCGACCATTATTCTAGTTACTGTTCTAACTTACTTATATTTTCGCAAGGTTCATATACATTATGAGCCTTATTTTTATATAATTTTTAAAAATAACAAAATTTTTACTTAGATGGTTATTTCTAATTTATTATGTTAAAATTAATAATAAATTACTATAACGGAGAATGAAAATTATGCTGAAAAATATTAGTATGCCTGTTATAGCTTTGGCTTTAGGGCATTTAGTAACAGATTTACAGGCTGGCGCTTTGCCGATAGTGCTGCCGCATTTAAAAGAACTTTTTGTTTTAAGTTATTCGCAGCTGGCGTTTATTGTTTTAACACAAAACGTAACTTCTTCTGTTATTCAGCCACTATTCGGCTATATAACAGATAAGAAATCTTTGCCAGCGATGCTGCCTTTTTGTGCTGCTATGGCAGGTGCAGGCTTTGCTTTTGTAGGCTGGGTTCCTGCCTATGTTTTACTTATGTGTACTGTTGTTATAATCGGTATGGCCAGTGCAACTTATCATCCGCAGGCTTCAAAAACAGTTAATTTTTTAAGCAGTGATAACAATAAAGCAGCCAATATGGGCATTTTTTCTTTAGGCGGCAATGCCGGTATGGCAGTTGGTTCCATTTTAATGGCATTTTTGCTTACTTTGCCTGGCGGGCTGCATAATACAATGTATTTTGTTCTTCCCGGGCTTTTGGTTTTTGGGTTAATGATGAAATATATGCCTGAATACAAACGCGTTAATTTGGAACATAACTTAAAAGTACAGGCTGCCAAAAAAAGCGGTGTGGTGCAAAAAATTCCTTACGGCGGTCTTGCTTTGGTATTGTTTTTTATTTTTATGCGCTCAACCATTCATACGGGTCTTTCCACATATTTGCCGCTGTTTTTTATTAATTTCCGCAACGCGGAGCCTGCTTTTGCAAGTATGTTAGTATCCTGCTTTTTACTTGGCGGTGTTGCCGGTACTTATGTCGGTGCTGTGCTCAGCGACAGGCTTGGGGCACGCCGTATTATTTTGGGTTCTGTATTATGCAGTATTCCCGCTATCTGGCTTATTGCCAATGTAACGCATCCGGCAGCTGTTCTGGCAGCAGTTGTGCTGGCCGGTTTTTCAATAATCGGTTCTTTTGCAACAACAACCATTTTGGCGCAAACCATGCTTCCCAATAATGTGGGCATGGCCGCCGGGCTGACAATAGGCTTCAGCGTAGGCATGGGCGGATTTGGCGTTACCATACTTGGCTTTTTAGCCGATAATTACGGTTTACCGTTTGTTATGAATTTAATGACTGTTTTACCCGTTATTGCAACGTTAACAGCGTTTAAAATTCCTGTGCCGCCGCAAATGCAGAAGTAGTATTAAAGGGGATGTTTTTGTATGGAAAATTATAAACAAGGCATTTTCTTTGGCCTCGCAGCCTATGTATTATGGGGAATTTTGCCTGTTTACTGGAAAGCGCTGGAACTTGTTTCGCCGTTTGAAATTTTATCCAGCCGGTTTATGTGGTCCTGCGTTTTTGTGTTTCTACTCATTATTTTTCAGAAAAAATGGCCGCTTTTTACCAAGGAAGTAAAACAGGTTTTCAGCAATGTTAAAACAGGAGCAGCCATGGTGGCCGCCGGTATTACCATCAGTTTTAACTGGGGTACTTTTATTTGGGCTGTTAATAACGGGCATATTGTTGAAACAAGCATGGGCTATTATATTAATCCGCTGGTAAGCATTTTATTTGCCGTAGTTTTTTTACGTGAACGGCTTGATAAAATGCAGTTTGCCGCTATTACCTGTGCCTTTATAGGCGTTGCCAGCATGGTTTACAGTTTTGGAAAAATTCCCTGGGTTTCCTTAACGCTGGCTTTTACTTTTGCTTTGTACGGTCTGTTGAAAAAAATTCTGCCGGTTTCTGCCTTAACAAGCATTATGCTTGAAACATTGCTTATTACGCCGCTGGCACTTGTATATGAATACAGCTTATGGCAGCAGAGAGTTTCTTTTTATGCATCCGGAAACCTGCAAGTGATTATGATGTTAACCGGTGCAGGCGTTGTTACGGCAATACCTTTATTGCTTTTTACCGCAGGTGCAAGGCTGCTGCCGCTGAAGATAATAGGGTTTTTGCAGTATATTTCACCAACGCTTACACTTTTGATAGGTGTTTTTGTTTATAACGAAGCATTTACGGCATCGCATTTGCTGGCTTTCGGATGGATTTGGGCCGCGCTTCTTTTGTTTATTGTTTCGCAGCTGAGGAGTAATTAAACAGATTTTACAAATGTGTAAAACTGTCTTTTTAGTGGTTTAAACATATATATGGTGTTTAGGAAAGTTATCCTCAACCTATAAAAAGTTATCAACAAAATGTGCATAATGTGTTGAAAAGTGTGGAAAAGATTTGTTAAGTTCTGTATAAACTTGTAAAAATGTGTAGAAAAAACTCTGTATAATTTTAAATCCACGTTAAATTGTGGATAACTTTGTGGATAATGTCGATAACTTGTTTATTAAAGAACAGTTTCCCAAACACAGCATATAGTGTTAATAACAAAATAAAGCGTTGTAATTATTAAGGCCGTTTTTTGTGGGCAGATGTTTTTTTGCTTGCAGAAACGGCGTTTTTTGGAGATAATATATAAGAACGATTTAAGTATTTGATAATGGAGGCATTTTAATGGCTATAAAACAAGTAACTGCCGTACAGGCAATGGAAGAAATATCCAAGGGTAAAATAATAACTGCGTCTTTAAATGAAATGCAGGGAGCATGGATTGCTCTGGCAGATTGTGAGGACGGCAGGATGCTTACCTGTGCTTACAGCGGCGAATGCCAGGCCGCAGCACTTTTTGCAAAAAAAGACAGCGGCAAAGTTAAAAACATAACTGTTGACATTATGGAGTTAAACCCCAATAATGCCGCTGTTGTACGCCGCTATTTAAAATGGACCGGCCCTCAGGCGCAGGGAGGCAAAGGCATCAGCATAGCGTTCAGCGACTGGCTTGGCTGTGCGGGCGCTTACGCCGCATTGCCCTTTAAGCTGCGTCAGGCACGCCCAGTACTTGTAGATTATGCGGCCGCCAATGCGGATATTTTAAAACGCAACTTTTTGGAAGCTGTTGATACAGCCACCTGGGGCGTACTGGAACTTGGCTATAAAGAAGGTTACGGAGCCAACGCCGCAGGCCTTAAAACAGAAGAAGAAATTGTAAAAGCGCTTCTTTACGGATACAGCATGATTGGTTTTGACTGCAGCGATAAAATTGACAGCAAAATCGAAGCCATGACATCTGAAGAAGTAGCCGCAAAATATAATCAGCTGCCGGAAGAATTCCGCGATGCTTTAAAAGGTTCCTACCTGGAAGCGGATTTTAAAGCCGGCGGTATGGTTGTGCACTTTGAACCGGAAGTGCTGCAGCGTATAGTGCTTGAATTTGGCGAAGCCATTATGCACATTCAGTACATTTATAATACCTATTTAAAAAATACTCCGTGGGAAATTGATTTTGAACTGAAACTTGCAAAACCTGATAAATTAATGACGCCGCAGGAGTTGTACTTTATCAGCAACGAATTGCAGCGCAACGGCATTAAAATGGCATCCATGGAGCTGGATGCGGAAAAAGCCGCAGCCGATGAAGAAGGCATGCATGTTTACGGCGAAATTGCCGCTACCTTTGGCTACCGCTTAAGCCTGTTTAACGCTGATTTGTATATTTCGGATATCGGCAGTACAGCCAAAGCCTTAAAAGGGCAGGTTTGCTTTAAAGCGGGTAATGCACTGTGGCTTGCTGCGTTAAAAGTTGTAAAAGCCGGCGACGCACAGTTGATGGAAGATATGCAGAAATTTGCCGGGCTGCCGGATTTTGACGGCCTTAAAATTCTGCCAGCCGGTGAAGCTGGCTGCGTGTGGGCAAAAGCATACAGCAAACTTTTAACTCCGGAAGCAGGCTTTGCCGGAAAAATTAAAGAAGTTCTGGCCGCTAACGCCGGTGCGTATGCGGAAGAAGTTGAAAATACCGCTGCCGCAATGCTGAAAGCACTGTAAAAATTTTAAATTCGACTTGCAAAAGCACAAAGCGGATGATATAATATTTAAGCTTGTATTAATAGATACATTCCCCTGCTCCCGAACGGGGGCCAAAGTCCAAAGGAGGAGGTGATTTCGTGAACAATTACGAAGTCATGTACATCGTTAAACCGGTTGTAGAGGAAGAAGCATTTGAAGCTGTTGTAGCTAAATTCGAAAGCCTCATTACCGCAAACGGTGGTACTGTAGAAAAAACCGACCGCTGGGGCAAAAAACGCCTCGCTTATGAAATCCAGGATTTCACCGAAGGTCAGTATGTACTCGTAACTTTCAGCGCAGAACCCAAAGCTGTTAAAGAACTTGACCGTGTAATGAAAATTACTGACGAAGTAATGCGCCATATGGTTATTAAAAAAGGCGAGTAATCCGGAGGTAACTTTAGGTTATGAACAAGATTATCTTAATGGGCCGCTTAACGCGTGACCCGGAAGTGCGTTATACCACTACCGGCAAGGTTGTATGCCAGTTTACGCTTGCGGTTGACAGGCCTTTTACTAATCAGGACGGGCAGAGAGAAGCCGATTTTATCAACATCGTTGTATGGGGTAAAATCGCAGAATTATGCGGGAACAGCCTTACCAAAGGCCAGAGAGCGCTTGTTGACGGCCGCCTGCAGCTCCGCAGCTACGATGCAAAAGACGGCGGTAAACGTTATGTTACCGAAGTTGTTGCAAACAGCGTGGAATTTATTGAACGCAAGGGTTATACTCCCGGCGGCAATACCGGCGACAGCGGCAAGAGCGACATGGAGTCTTTTGGCTCCCAGGTGCCTTTTGACGAGGAAATCCCATTTTAACAAGGAGGGTTTAAGCGAATGAAACGCGAAAGAGGCAGAAGACCGAGAAGAAAAGTTTGCAGCTTCTGTGTTGATAAAGTTGAAGAAATCGATTATAAGGACGTAGCTAAACTGCGCCGTTATATCACCGAACGCGGCAAAATTTTACCGCGCCGCATTTCCGGCAACTGCGCAAAACATCAGCGCCAGATGACCACTGCAATTAAACGCGCTCGTAACGTAGCATTGCTGCCGTTTACCTGCGAATAATAGTTGCCTGCTTAAAGCAGAATAACTTACAAAAAAGATATCCCTTTTATTGTGGAAACACGGTAAAAGGGATTTTTTGTTTTTCTTTAAGGTTTATTAAAAAAATTTAAGGAAATCCGCAAAAGCTATATGTATTTTTGAAGGATACACAAAAAAGAAAATGTATAATAAGATAGAACCAAAATCTATCAAGCAAAGACAAAAATAAAAAAGTAACAAAATTTAACAAAAATGATGAAAAAATATTGAAAATCTGTATGTAAAATTAAAAAAATCGTTGACAAAAATGTAAAAACTTATTACAATGGTGAACAAGATAGTTGCAGGGCAGTTGTTAAAGCCGGAGGGGAGCTTAACTGCTCATAGCGGCATAATTTATTATTATAACGAAAAGGGGAAAGACAAATGAGCAAATGGAAAAAATTTACAAGCGCCTGTCTGGTTGCAGCGTTAAGCACCGCACTTCTGGCAGGCTGCGGCGGAGAAAAGAAGGACAGTGCGGCTGCTAATGCCGATAAATATGTTATCGGCGCAAGTTTTGAGCTGACAGGCAATGTTGCAAACTACGGCAAATCTACATTGTCCGGTTTAAAACTTGCTGTTGACCAGGTTAACAAAGCAGGCGGCGTTAACGGCAAACAGCTTGTTGTAGTAGAAAGCGACAACAAATCTGAGCCTGCTGAATCCGGCAACTCCGTAACCAAGCTGATTACTCAGGATAAAGTAGTGGCTGTTGTTGGCCCTGCTACCAGCGGTTGCGTATTTGCAGCTACTCCGGTAGTAACCTCCAACAAAGTGCCTCTTATTGCACCGTGCGCTACCGCACCGGCAATTACCGTTGATAACGGACAGGTTAAGGAATTCATCTTCCGCGCCTGCTTCATCGACCCGTTCCAGGGCCGCGTAATGGCTGAATTCGCCGATAAAACTCTGGGCGTTAAAAACGTAGCTATTCTGCATGATGCTTCCAGCGATTATTCCAAAGGACTTGCAGAAGTATTTGAAAAAACTCTGAACGAAAAAGGCGGCAAAGTTGTTGCCAAAGAAGCCTTCCTTTCCAAAGATATCGACTTCAAAGCAGCTTTAACCAAAATTAAAGCCGCTAACCCGGAAGCAATCTATATCCCCGGTTACTATGAAGAAGTTGCCAAAATCATCAAACAAACCCGTGAAATCGGTTTGAATGTTCCGCTGATTGGCTGCGATGGCTGGGACAGCCCGAAACTTGTTGAAATTGCAGGCCCTGAAGCATTGAACAACACTTACTTCTCCAGCGCCTTCTCCGTACAGGACCAGACCGAATCCGTTCAGAAATTTATTGCCGATTATAAAGCAATGTATCAGAAAGACCCGGATATCTTCTGCATGCAGGGTTACAATGCAGGCCTTGTTCTTGCCGATGCCCTTAAACGTGCAGGCGACGGTGCCGACGGAACCAAACTTGCAGCAGCTATTGCAGCAACCAAAGACCTTCCGGTTGCAAGCGGCAAGTTAACTTACGATAAAGACCACAACCCGATTATCAGTGCCATCATCATCGAAATGAAAGACGGCGTACAGAGCTTTAAAGAAAAAATCAGCCTGTAATTAAATTAATTTAATTGTTTTGAATTTATTTTAGCTTGAGTTTATTTTAGCCCGGAAATTGTTGTTTCAGGTTTCCGGGCTATTTTAAAAATATAAATTATAATGAAACAAATGAGGGGGAAACAAAAATGAAAAGAGTATCCAAAGTCCTAACTGCCTTGGTATTGGGCACTGTGCTTGCCGGTTTGGCAGCAGGCTGCGGCGGCGGTGAAAAAAAGGCTGATACCATTAAGGTTGGTGCCAACCTTGAAATGACGGGCGGCAGCGCGTCTTACGGCATATCTTCTAAAAATGCCATTGAGCTTGCCTTTAAAGAGATTAATGAAAAAGGCGGTATTAACGGCAAACAGTTAGAACTTGTTGTTGCAGATAACAAATCGGAAGCGGCAGAAGCTACTAATGCCATGCAGAAACTGGTTTCACAGGATAATGTAGTGGCGGTTATCGGCCCTAACCTTTCTTCTTCGGTAATTGCGGCATCTGCTATTAATAACAGCGCCAAAGTGCTGGATATTGCGCCGATGGCTACCAATCCGTATGTTACGGTTGACCAGGCCAGCGGCAAAACCAAGGATTTCAACTACCGTACATGCTTTATCGACCCGTTCCAGGGCACGGTAATGGCCAAATTTGCAACGGCTGAACTTGGTGTTGGCAATGCAGCAGTTTTGATTGATAATTCTTCCGATTACGCTAAAGGCCTGGCGCAGTTTTTTAAAGAAAACTTTGTTAAAGAAGGCGGCGCAGTTACTGCGGAAGAATCTTATCTGCAAAAGGATACTGATTTTAAGGCAACACTTACTAAAATAAAAGCAACCAATCCGGACTTTTTGTATGTGCCCGGTTATTATCAGGAAGTTGGCCTGATTGTAAAACAGGCGCGTGAGCTTGGCATGAATATGCCGATTGCCGGCGGCGACGGCTGGGACAGTGCCAAGATGCCTGAAATTGCAGGTGCGGCAGCGCTGAACAATACTTACTTCTCAAGCCTTTATTCTCCTGAAGATTCATCGGACATTAACAAAAACTTTGTAGCCGCTTATGAAAAAGCATACGGCCAGAAACCTGACGTTTTTGCCGCTTTGTCTTACGATTCGGCTTTACTGGTTGCCGAAGCCATTAAAAATGCAGGCAGTACCGAACCTGCAAAAATCAGCGAAGCAATGGCTAAAATTAATGGGTTTAGCGGTGTATCGGGCAGCGTAACTTTTGACGATAAACACAACCCGGTTAAGAGTGCCGTAATTTTGGAATATAAAGATGGCGCTCAGTCTTTGAAAACCAAAATTAATCCCTGATAATTAATTAATAATTTAACTTTTTAACGGAAAGGCTGCGGTTTGGCCACAGCCTTTCCGTAATTTTAGCTGGATGCCGGTTAGTGCCGTTATTTAAGCGCAGGTAATAACTTACGGCAGTAAAGCATAGAGATTTTATGATTGAGGAATTAATAAAACTTACGGACTGGAGGACTTTTTATGGATATGGGTTCGCTTCTGCACCAGTTTTTGCAGCAGCTTATAAACGGTATATCCCTGGGCAGTATTTATGCGCTGATTGCCCTTGGCTATACAATGATTTACGGCATCCTCAAACTCATAAACTTTGCCCATGGTGATATCTATATGCTGGGCGCGTATTTTGGGTTTGTAGCTACAACAATGTTTGGTTTTTCCTTTTTGCCGGCAATTCTTTTTGCCATGGCCTGTGCAGCCGTTGCCGGTATTATCATTGAACGCATTGCCTACAGGCCGATGCGTAACGCTCCGCGTATTGCTATTTTAATTACCGCAATCGGCGTATCGTTTTTGCTTGAATACGGCATGATGCTGATTGCAACTCCGCAGCCGCGTACTTTCCCGGCAGTTTTTTCGGCAGATGTTTACCATCTTGGGCCACTGGTTGTTAACAGCCAGCAGGTTGTAATTCTTGTAAGCGCAATTATTTTAATGGCCGTACTTACTTATATCGTACAATATACCAAAATCGGCAAGGCCATGCGTGCCGTTTCGTTTGATGCTGACGCTGCCAGACTGATGGGCATTAATATCGACCGTGTAATTTCCGCAACCTTTGCCCTGGGTTCCGCACTTGCTGCAGCAGGCGGCGTGCTGGTAGGCATTTACTATAACTCTATTGACCCGCTTATGGGCATGGTTCCGGGCATTAAAGCCTTCGTAGCAGCCGTACTCGGCGGTATCGGCATTATTCCGGGCGCTATGGTCGGCGGCATTATCCTCGGTGTTGTAGAAGCCATGGTCAGCGGTTTTATTTCTTCCACTTTCCGTGACGCAGCCGCATTCGGCATTTTGATTATTATCTTATTGTACAAACCTGCCGGTATTTTCGGCAAAAATGTACGCGAGAAAGTGTAGGTGGCAGCTATGAATTATCTTCGCAAAGCAGATTTAAAAAGAATAGTTGCCTGCGCTATTTTATTCGCCGCAGTGCAGGGCATGATGTTTGCCGATATTATCGGGCCGTTCTGGGAACTTAATATCGTCCTCATCTGCATTAATATTATTCTGGCTGTCAGCCTGAACCTTATCAACGGCTACACCGGCCAGTTTTCTATCGGCCACGCCGGATTTTTGGCCGTCGGCGCTTATACTGGCGCTATTATGACGGTTAAACTTGGTTTTCCGTTTGAAGTAGCTTTAATTGTCGGTACCGTTGCCGCAGGTTTTTTGGGCTTTTTAATCGGTCTGCCTACCTTAAGGCTTAACGGCGACTATCTGGCAATCGCCACTTTAGGCCTTGGCGAAATTATCCGCATCTGCATACTCAATATTGATTATGTAGGCGGTGCTTCCGGTTTGATGGGCATTCCCCGTTTAACAACATTCGCCTGGGTTTTCTGGATTATGATTTTTATCATTTTCTTTATTAAAAACTTTAAAAATTCTTCTTATGGCCGCTGCTGCCTGGCTATCCGTGAAAACGAAATTGCAGCCGATACCATGGGCATAGACACCACCAAATATAAAGTAATGGCCTTTACTCTCGGCGCTGCTTTTGCCGGTACGGCAGGCGTGCTGTTTGCACATTATTTCTATATTGCGCATCCGGCGTCCTTTACTTTCATGCGTTCTTTCGATATTTTAACCATGGTTGTTCTGGGCGGCCTCGGTTCAATGACCGGTTCCATCACCGGCGCAATTCTGCTGACTTTTATTTCCGCTTATCTGGCAGAATATCCGGAATGGCGCATGATTATTTACTCCGTAACTATGATTGTCCTGATGCTGCATCGTCCGCAGGGATTGTTCGGCAATAAGGAATTAAGCATGAAGATGTTTGGCCTGGGAGGTGGCAAAGATGGAAGAACTGCTGAAAGTAAATGATATTTCCATGGTTTTCGGCGGTTTGCGGGCCGTCTCCAACTTCAGCATGACTATTAACAAAGGCGAGCTGATTGGGCTTATAGGGCCTAACGGCGCAGGCAAAACCACAGCCTTTAACATGATTACCGGCGTTTATACTCCTACCGAAGGTGAGATTATTTTTAACGGCCAGCGTACCAGCGGCAAAAAATCCTATCAGGTAACGCAGCTGGGCATGGCGCGTACTTTCCAGAATATCCGCCTGTTTTCCGAGCTTTCCGTTATCGATAACGTAAAAGTTGCCTATAACATGCACGTAAAATACGGCCTTTTGGAAGCAGTAGGGCGTTTTGGCCGCTATTTTAACGAAGAAGAACAGATTACCGAAATGGCAATGGAGCTTTTAAAAATTTTCCATATGGAAGATAAAGCCGATGAACTTGCCAAAAATCTGCCTTACGGCGAACAGCGCCGTCTGGAAATTGCCCGTGCGCTTGCCACCGAGCCGAAACTTTTGCTTTTGGACGAACCGGCAGCAGGCATGAACCCGCAGGAAACCAAAGAACTGATGGAACTTATCCGCTGGATAAGAGAAAAATTTGATTTGGCAATACTGCTGATTGAACACGACATGGGGCTTGTTATGGGCGTATGCGAACGCATTTACGTTTTGGAATACGGCCTTTGCATAGCCAGCGGCACGCCTGACGAAATTAAGCATAACAAACGCGTTATTGAAGCATATTTGGGCGAGGAGGTACTCTGATGTTAAAAGTCAACAATATTGATGTATACTACGGTGCCATCCATGCCATTAAAGACGTCAGCCTGGAAGTTCCGGACGGCGAAATAGTTACCCTTATAGGCTCCAACGGCGCCGGTAAAAGCACAACCCTGCATACCATTTCCGGCCTTATTAAGCCGAAAAACGGCAGCATTATTTTTGAGGATAAAGATATTGCCGGTATGCCGGCGCATAAAATTGTCGGCATGGGCTTATGCCAGGTGCCGGAAGGCCGCCACGTTTTTGCCAACATGACGGTTATGGAAAACCTGGAGCTTGGCGCTTACCTGCGCAGTGACAAAGCGGGCATTGAAGAAGATATGAAAAAAATATTCGATAAATTCCCGCGCCTTTTGGAACGTAAAAACCAGATTTCCGGCACGCTTTCCGGCGGCGAACAGCAGATGCTGGCTATGGGCCGCGCGCTGATGAGCCGTCCGCGCCTGCTGTTGCTCGACGAACCTTCCATGGGTCTTGCACCGTTGCTTGTTAAAGAAATTTTTAATATAATAAAAGAAATTAATGAAAGCGGTACAACGGTACTGCTGGTAGAACAAAATGCCAATATGGCGCTTTCCATTGCCGATAAAGCCTATGTTCTGGAAACAGGGCGCATTGCGCTTGCAGGCACGGCACAGGAGCTTGCCAGCAGCGAAGCGGTACGCAAAGCATATCTGGGCGGCTGAAACCCGGGAGGAGGATTTTACAATGTTAGTAAAAGAATTTATGTCCACTGAAGTTGTGACCATCAGCGAAGATAAAAACATGCTGGAAGTAAGGGAACTGATGCGCAGTTCGGATAAGCGCCGCCTGCCTGTTGTAGATGACATCAGCCGTGTGCGCGGCATTATTACCGACGCCGATGTCAGCCGTACTTCCCCGACCGACGCTACTACTCTTTCCCGTTATGAAGCAAACTATCTTTTGGGCAAGCTTAAAGTACGCGATGTAATGACCAAAAATGTTATTACCGTACATTATGATGCCGGCGTTGAAGATGCCGCATATCTGCTTTATAAAAACAAAATCAATGCCCTGCCTGTTGTAGATGACGATAATAAATTATGCGGCATCATTACCGACAGTGACATTTTCCGCGCTTTTGTTGATATTATGGGCCTTGCACGCACCAGCACCCGCATTACCATTGATGTAACCGACAAAGTTGGTGTTATTGCCGATATCGGCGCAATGTTCCGCGATAATAACATCAACATTATCAGCATTGTTGCCAAACCGGAAACCAGCGTTAAAACCGAGCTTACCATCCGCGCAGAGCTTGGCGGCAAAGGCCTTGAAATTATAGAGCAGCTGCGCGAAGCAGGCTACTATGTAACCGATATCAGCAACGTAAAAAGCAGGGAGTAAAATGGAATCGAAAAGCTTTAAAGTCGGTGACATTGTAAAAATGAAAAAGCCGCACCCCTGCGGCTCTTACGAATGGGAAATTTTGCGCACCGGCATGGATTTCGGTATAAAATGCTGCGGCTGCGGGCATTTTGTAATGCTGGCACGCCCCAAATTTGAAAAGGCCGTGAAGGCTGTTGTTACCCCCGATACGGAAAAATAAGTTAAAGGCGGCAGGCATAACCTGCCGTCTTTCTTCATTGTTCAAAGATAATTTACAAGCTGCGGCAGGAAAATAACGGCATACGCAGAAAATTATTTAAGTGGAAAAGAGGTATTTTATGGAGGCACTGGAAAAAATAACTTCCGCAATCGGTAAAAAACTGGAAGGACGCAAACCTTCGCTGGACCGCGACGATAATTTATGGGATGCTGCCGTACTTTTGCCGCTGGTAAATACGCCGCAGGGCGTAAGCGTACTGTTTGAGGTACGCGCCGCAAAACTCGGCTGGCAGCCTGGTGATGTATGTTTTCCCGGCGGCAGGGCAGAATGCAGCGACGAAAGTTTTGAGGCAACTGCCGTAAGAGAAACCTGCGAAGAACTGGGGCTTGAAAGCAGCAGCATAAAAATCGCGGGCGGCCTTAATTATCTGGTAACGCACATGGGGCCGGTTATTCACCCTTATGTGGGCTATATTGAGCACAGCGGACAGTTTAATTTTAACAAAGATGAAGTTGACGAAGTTTTTACCGTGCCGCTTGATTTTCTGCTGAAAAATCCTCCGCGCATTGCCCATATGGAACTGGCAAATAAAGCGGGGGACGATTTTCCGTTTGACCTTTTGCCGCGCCAGCCGCACGAATGGAATAAACGCAAAGGCTATCATGTTTATATTTATGAATATGGCGGCCACGTTATCTGGGGGCTGACTGCGCGCATACTGCACGGATTTTTAAACAGATTTGCCGCCGATATTAAAGCGGCGTTAGAGGGGGAAACAACTTGCTGACATCGCATGTCAAAAAAATTTTGGTGCTGGCGCTTATTTTAATAGCGGCAGCAAGCTATTGGTCTTATTCTTTTATAGACGGCGACAGCCCGCTGGATAATTTAAGCAAGTCCGAACGGCTTGATTTGAAAAAGAATATCGTTGTTTTGGGCGTTGACGAAAGGCCTTCCGAAGAAGATACAGGCCGCAGCGATACCTTGTTTGTTGTAATGCTTGACAGCGACAACAACAATGTTTCCCTGCTTTCCGTGCCGCGCGATACAAGGGTTAAAATTCCCGGTTACGGCTGGGATAAAATTAACCATGCCTTTGCCTTTGGCGGGCATAAGCTTACGCAGCAAACCACAGAAGAACTTTTGGGAATACGCATTAACAACTATGTTATGATAGACTTTAAAGGCTTTAAAGGGCTGGTAGACGCTATCGGCGGCGTGGATATTGAAGTAGAAAAGCCCATGAGCTATTATGACGAATGGGACGGTTTTACCATTGACCTTGCACCTGGCATGCAGCATATGGATGGCGACAAGGCCATTCAGTATGTGCGTTACCGCGATGAAGAAGGCGATATCGGCCGTATCAGAAGGCAGCAGAAATTTTTAAAAGCCGTTTACAGTAAGGTTACTTCGGTGGAAATTATACCCAAGCTGCCTGCGTTGGTAGAACAGGCCAACAAAATGGTGGATACCGATTTATCCATCGGCGATATGATGGATTTGGCGCAGGCTCTGCATGGCATGATGGAAAAACAGGGCGGCCTGCATGCTGCCATGGTGCCGGGCCTGCCGGAATATATTGACGGCGTAAGCTACTGGATTCCCGATATTACGGATTTACGCAAGCAGATGGCCGAAATGCAGGGCGCGGAAATGACGGACCGTTACCGCCGCGGCGCAGAACGCATGGAAGCAGAATATGTACGTAATCTGGAACGCGCTAAGCAGGAAATTGAAAACGAACTTAACGGCATTGATAAAAAGCTCGATGAAGAAGAAGCTGACGCTGAAAATAAAGACAAGGATAAATTAGACAGCAGCGGCAAAAAGACTGTTGAAGAAAAAGCTGCCAAACGCAGTGCGGATGACAGCAAAAAAACCGGCAGCAAACGTTCCGCCAAAAAAGCCGTGCAGGAATTTGCCGGTGAAAGTGCCGGAAGCAGCAGTGCGGAAATAAAAGAAACGCCTAAGCAGAGCTACGGCGGCGTAATACGCGTTGTTGTAATCGACTGCAGCGGCGACCCTGCCAAGGCTGCCAGCGCACGCGAGCGCCTCAGCAATCTTGGCATGAGCGTAACTGACGGCGGCAGCGGCAATGTGCGTGAAGAAACATTAATAGTTTCCACAACCACCAGCGGGCGCGTTGTTACACGCCTTACGGAAGCTCCGTTTGTGCACGGAATGAGCATCAGCCGCAAGGACGGCGCCGATTATGACGGCATTGTTTATGTCGGCAAAGACTATAAATAACAAAAACTGTTTCATAAGTCACAAAATTTTAAAGTTTTTTTAATTACCACTTGCTAATTGGCGTTAAAAATGGTATACTTAAATCATCAAATAGCCCCTCATTTGGCCCTTCTCGTAAGGGCTTTTTTTTTGCCCATTTTTCAGCCGCTGCTTTTACATAAATTTAACAGCGCCGTGCCGTTTCGTTTATGCGCCAATTCGTATATAATAAAATACATAGTTTATTAATGCAGGAGTAAAAGAAATGCTTTATAATGACAGGGCTGCATTTATTTTGCAGCAGTTACAGCTTAAAAGTACGGTTAAAGTAACAGAAATAGCCAAAAGCTTAAACGTATCGGTAGATACCGTGCGCCGTGATTTAAAAGCGCTGGAAGAACAGGGGCAGCTTAAATGCGTGCACGGCGGCGCAAGCCTGCCGGATTATATGCTGGCCTTCAGCAATTTCAGCGGGCGTGAAATCATCCATATTGAAGAAAAACGCCGGGCGGCGCTTAAAGCGCTGGAACATTTGCGCCCGGGCAGCGTTATTGCCTTAAACTCCGGCACAACCAATGTTATTCTGGCACAGGAATTAATTAAGCGTTTTACGGATTTAACCATAGTAACCAACAATGTTTCGGCGGCCATGGTGCTGATGCAGAACCAGTCGCTGCGCACGATAGTTTTGGGCGGCGATTTGGACAGCCTGGAGCACTCCACTTACGGCAGCATCTGCGAAAGAGAACTTGGCAGGTATTACCCTGATATTTGCTTTTTGTCCATTAACAGCGTCGATGCGGAAGTAGGTTTTACCGATTTCCGCTTTGCGGAAATAGGCGTTATGCAGCTGATGGCCAGAAATTCCTCCAAGGTAATTGCCGTTATGGACAGCAGCAAATTAGGGCGCCGCTCCAAAAAGGTAATTATGGATAACCGGATGATAGACCTTTTGGTTATGGACAGCGTAGAACCGGATGTGCGTGAGCTTTACCGCCATGCCGGCATTTGCATTGAATAAAATAATAAAATAAATTACCGCAGCTGACGGGTTAAAAGCCTGTTGGCTGCGTTTTTTATTTTACGCAGATTTAAAAATAACTTTATCTGTATTTGCTTGTTTAGGAATGTTAAGTGCGATAAGATAAAGCCGTAGAAAACAGCAAATATAAAATATAAAAAAGCAAAAAACAGCAAAGGAGAATTATCATGACAGAAAAGCAGCAAATTAAAATGGTAGTATTCGACTGGGCAGGTACTACTACCGATTTTGGTTCTCAGGCACCGGTAGATGTTTTTGACAGAACTTTCCGCCAGAAAGGGCTGGTATTTACCAAAGCCGAAATTAACGCGCCCATGGGTATGGAGAAAAAAGCCCATATTAAAACCATGCTTTCTACCGAAAAAGGCCAAAAGCTTTGGGAAGACGCTTACAGCCGCAGCTGGAACGAAGATGACATTGAAGATGTTTACCAGTGCTTTGAAGGCAATTTGCGCACCGTTGTTGCCGAATACAGCAAACTTATTCCCGGTGTAAAGGAAACCGTGGAAAAATTAAGGGAAATGGGCTTAAAAATCGGTTCTACCACCGGTTACACCAGCGAAATGATGCAGTATGTGCTGCCGGTTGCCAAAGAACAGGGCTACGAACCTGACTGCTGCGTAACCCCGGATGTTACCGAATACAGCCGCCCTACTCCTTTTATGGTGTTTGAATGCATGCGCCAGTTAAATGTTTATCCGCCCAAGCTGGTTGTAAAAGCCGGTGATACCGTTATGGATATTTTGGAAGGCAAAAATGCAGGCGCATGGTCTGTTGGCATTATTAAAGGCTCAAACGTGGTTGGCCTTAACGAAGCTGAATATAATGCTCTTGATGAGCAGGCTAAAAAAGAACTGCACGAAAAAGCAAGAAAAATTTATCTGGATGCCGGTGCAGATTATGTAATTGAAGATATTACAGAACTGCCGGAAGTTATTGCCAAAATTAACGAAAGCTTATAACAGGGAGGGCTTTTTGTTGAATACTTACTATAATCCGGTTAGAACTTATCAGGGCGTTGGCAGCCTTTCGGTTTTGCCGCAGCTGGTAAGCAGTTTAAAACCAGGCAGAATTTTACTGCTTATCTGGGATGACAGCGTGCTTAAAAACCGTTACATAAAAGAAACGGCAGCCACTTTTGCAGATATTTTAACTGTAAAAACCTTTGCCTGGTCCAACCCGGAAATGTTTCAGTTATATGAAATTTACAATGAAACCAAAAACGAAAATTATGAACTGGTTATCGCTGTCGGCGGCGGCAGCGTGCTGGATGTAGGCAAATCGCTGTGCTGCCTGTATGCCAAACCGGTGGATTCGCTGGAAGCCATGCGCAATATGATTGCCGCAAAAACTTACAGCAAACCGCACTGCAAGTGGATTGGCGTTCCGACAACGGCAGGCACCGGCAGCGAAGTAACCTGCTGGGCCACTGTGTGGGATTCCGAGCACAACAAAAAATATTCTGTCGATACGCAGGACAATTATGCTTACGCAGCTGTTATCGACCCTGTGCTGGCATCTTCCATGCCGGTTAAGCTGGCAGTTTCTTCCGCGCTGGACGCAGTATGCCACGCGGCAGAAAGTTACTGGGCTAAGGCAAGCAATACCGTATCGCGTGCGGCGGCGCTTTCAGCAATTAAAATTATTATGGATAATATCGACGGGCTTTTGTGCGGCAAGGAAGAAGCACATGACGCCATGGCGCAGGGCAGCATGCTGGCAGGGCTGGCCTTCAGCAATACGCGCACTACGGCCTGCCATTCCATCTCTTACCCGCTGACAATGAAATACCATATTCCGCACGGCGTTGCGGTAAGCATGCTTTTGGCACCTGTTATGCGTTTAAACCAGCCGTATATTAAAAACAGAAAAGAACTGTTTGGTGCTTTTGGTGTTGAAAATGTCAGCGAGCTTTCGGAAAAAGTTACCGCAATTCTTGAAAAATCCGGCAGCCCGGCTAAATTAAGCCAATGGGGTGCTAACGAAAGCGACTTTGAAGAACTTGTTGCCCACAGTATGACCAAAGGCCGCGCCGATAACAACCCGGCCGAGCTTACTGCCGTTAATGTTGAAGAAATTTTAAGAAGCGTATTTTAACAAGGGGGATTTAAATTATGAAAAAGGGAATCGCATGTGTTTTATTGTCTGCCATGGTAGCTTTTGGCAGTTTTGCAGCAGGCTGCGGCGGCAACAGCCAAGAGGCCGAAAAGAAAACCTTTACCATTGCTTATGCTCCTAACGAATCCACTACGGACAGCACCGATGCCAGAAGCACTCTTGCCAAAGACCTTGGCAAAGTAATTAACATGGAAGTTAAGGAAATTCAGGCAAGCGATTATACCGCTATTATTGAAGCACTGCGCACCGGCAAGGCCGATATGGCATATATGGGCGCTTTGGCAGTTGCCATGGGCTCTGAACGCGCAGGCGTAACACCTATTGTTATGAAAGCCCCTAACGGCGATAAAGCGCAGGCTGTTTACCATTCCGTATTTGTTACCCAAAAGGATAACAGCGAAATCAACAGCATTAAAGATTTTAAGGGCAAAACTATTGCCTTTGTTGACCCGGATTCCACTTCCGGCAATCTGGTGCCGACCTCCGAAATTATGAAAGCATTTCCTGATTTGCATTTAACCAATGAAAAAATCCATACCAACGGCGAATTTTTTGAAGCCGTAAGCTTCTCCGGCAAGCATCAGGCCGGTTTGCAGGCTGTAATTAAAGGCGATGTGGACATTGTGCCTATTTCCGACCAGATTATGGCAAGCGAATTTAAAAACGGCAACGCCGATGAAAACGCCGTTAAAGTTATTCATTCTTCCGCTGCTATTCCAGCAGAAGCAATGGTTGTAAGCAAAACAGTTAATGAAGACCTGAAGAAAACCTTAACCAAATTCTTGGTTGAATACAACAATAAAGATTATTTTGACAAGGTAATCAAAAAAGCCGATGCACGTTTTGTGGAATGCAGCATGGAAGATTACCAGCCGATTGTGGAGCTGAACAAAAATATTAATGTTCATTAATAGGTTTTAGCCTGAGGGCGGGAGAATGTTTTATGGAACCTGTTTTGAAATTTGTAAATGTAAACAAATACTATAATAATAACGTGCATGCGCTGCATAACATCAACCTGGAAATTGCCGCGGGCGAATTTATATCGGTAATAGGCCCCAGCGGCAGCGGCAAAAGCACACTGCTGCGCACGGTAAACAGGCTGATAGATGTTTCGGACGGAGAAATTTTTCTGGACGGCGAAGATATTACCGGTATCGGCGGCAAAAAGCTGCGTGCGGTGCGCCGCAAGGTTGGCATGATTTTCCAGAACTATAACCTTGTGTACCGTCTTTCCGTACTGCAAAACGTGCTGCATGGTTATTTAGGTTATCTGGACGGCATTAAGGGCATTTTGGGCATTTACCCGGAAGAAGAAAAGCTGCGTGCCATCAGCCTGCTTGAAGAAATGGGGCTGGGCGCATTCTGCTATAACCGTGCAGCCGATTTATCCGGCGGGCAGAAACAGCGCGTAGGTATTGCCCGGGCAATTATGCAGCGTCCAAAAATCATGCTGGCCGATGAACCGATTGCCTCTCTTGACCCTTCCAGTGCCAAAAACATTATGGATATTCTGGCGGGGCTTGTTAAAGAGCGGCAGATAACTTGTATTGTAAATTTACATCAGCTTGAGGTTGCCAAAAAATATTCTACCCGCATTATCGGTTTATCCAAAGGCACTATTGTGTTTGACGGAAAACCGGAAGAATTAACGGACGAGGTTGTGGAAAAAATATACGGCACAAGCAGTGCCAATTTAATTGGAGGGGCAGAAAGTGAAGAACAGCATATCAGTTATGCCGCCTGCTGAAAAAAGAATATACAACATCTTTTTTGTGGTTATTGCAGCGCTGTACACTGTATGCAGCTTCTTTACGGAGTTTTCGCCTGTGGCGGTATTTGCCAATCTCGACCAGTTCTGGATTTTCCTTTCAGAAGATTTCTTTCCGCCGCAGTTTCCGACGGATATAAGAATGTACAATATTCTGGACAGCGTGGCTGTAACCATTGCCATGGCCATTTCTTCAACCACCATTGCCGGAATACTGGCGTTTTTTACGGCGCTTTTTGCCAGCGAACTGGTATCGCCGTTTCCCAAATGCGCCAAATTTGTGCGCGGTTTTGCCACTTTCCTGCGCAATATACCGGCGCTTGTGTGGGCGTTTATACTGTTTTCCTCGCTCGGCATAGGTACGGGCGTTGGCTTTGCGGCGCTTTTAATAACCAGCTTTGCCTTTATGGTAAGGGCGTTTACGGAAACAATGGAAGATATTTCGGTAGACTGCCTTGAAAGCCTGGAAGCGGTCGGTGCAGGTTTTTGGCAGCGCGTGGCGCACGGCATTGTGCCTTCGTGCATCAGCGGTTTTCTGGCATGGTTTTTGTACTGCATCGAGGTTAACGTCAGGGCGTCAACCATTGTAGGCATGGTTGGCGGCGGCGGTGTCGGCATGGTGCTGTTTTCGTACATTAAATCGTTTAATTACCACATGGCATTTACCGTTATTTTAATTATAGCGGCGGTTGTAATTTTGGTTGACAGAATTACCGGTAAAATAAGAAAGGAACTGGAGCAATGAAAGAGCCACTGGCGCAAAGCACTGTTGCTATCCGTTATGGGTTTAACCATAAAATTAAAACAGAATGTGCTTACCAAAATAAAGCCATACCCGTATTTTTAGGCAGTACAGCCGCATTGTGCGTGCTCAGCCTTTTATATCTTGACGTTGACTGGATAAAGCTTGCCGGCCGCGTGCCGGATATGGGCAGTATATTTTACCGCCTGGCACAGTTCGATTTTAAATATATGGATTTAATTGCCGCGGCGATGTGGGAAACGCTTTCCATTACGGTGCTTTCCACATTGTATAGTGTTATTTTAGGTTTGTTTTTTGGCATGTTTGCGGCAGAAAATATTTTCCGTATGCGCTGGCTGTCGGTACTGGTGCAGTCATGGTTTACCTTTTTGCGTGCTGTGCCGACGCCGGTATGGGTGCTTTTAATGATGGTATGCCTCGGTATGGGGCCTGCCGCCGGTATTGCCGGTTTGTGCGTGCATACAACGGCGTTTTTTACCCGTGCTTTTGCGCAGAGCTTTGAAAGTATCCCGCAGGAAACTATCGAAGCGTTGGAGGCAACAGGCGTTGGCAGAATAGGCGTATTCTTCAACGCCGTGCTGCCTGCGGCACTTTCGCAGCTGGTAGCGTGGATTGCCATGCGTTTTGAAATAAACTTTTCGGAATGTGCCATTTTGGGCATGATTGGCGCGGGCGGCATTGGTTTTATCATTGCGCGCAGCATACAGGGCTATGAATACGGCACGGCAGGCGTGGCAATTGTGCTGGTGTTTGCCTTTGCCTATTCCATTGAAAGACTGTTCATTTTCATTAAAAATAAAATCCGTTGAATTGCTTTAATTTTAAACCCGCGGGCAGAGCCCTGCGGGTAATTTTTTGTCTGCTCTAAAATTTTACGGCGTGCGGATATGGTATAATAAATATAAAAAAGTTTAGAGGTAAGCTTATGACAGATAATAAAAAAGAAATGGAAAGAGCAGAACTTTATAAGGCTATATGGGATGCCGCTGATAGTTTGGTACATGCAGGTGGTGTTGCTGCATGGGATTTTAAACAGTATGTTATAGGAATGTTGTTTTATCGTTATATATCGGAAAATTTGACTAGTTATATTAATATTAACGAGGAAGCGGCAGGTAACGTAGGATTTAACTATGCTGATTTAAGCGATGAAGAAGCTGAGGAAGCGCGTGAAGAACTTGTACAATCTAAAGGCTTTTTTATTTTGCCGAGTGAACTTTTTATAAATGTCCGTAAACGCGCTAAAGATGATGAAAACTTAAACGAAACTTTGGAACGGGTTTTTAAAAATATTGAAGAATCAGCGCAAAATAGCGAAAGTGAAGATAATTTTAAAGGGTTATTTGATGATGTAGATGTAAACAGTAATAAACTTGGTGCGACAGTAGTACAACGTAATGAAAAACTTGTAACATTACTAAATGTTATTGGTGATATGCAGCTTGGCGATTTTAAAGAAAATACAATAGACCTTTTTGGCGATGCTTATGAATATTTAATGGGTATGTACGCTTCTGGTGCCGGTAAAAAAGGAGGAGAATTTTTTACGCCGCAGGAAGTATCCGAACTTTTAACGCGTATAGCTGTTGTTGGCAAAACAGAAGTGAATAAAGTATATGACCCTGCTTGCGGTAGTGGTTCGTTGCTGCTAAAATTTGCCAAAGTGCTTGGTAAAAATAATGTGCGCCAGGGATTTTTCGGGCAGGAAATTAACATAACAACCTACAACCTATGCCGAATTAACATGTTTTTGCATGATATTGATTATGATAAATTTGATATAGCCCACGGAGACACTTTAACCAGTCCTCAGCATTGGGATGATGAGCCTTTTGAAGCCATTGTTTCTAATCCACCGTACTCTATAAAATGGAAAGGCGAAGATGACCCTGTTTTAATAAACGACCCGCGTTTTTCACCTGCCGGCGTGCTTGCGCCTAAAAGCAAGGCAGATTTAGCGTTTATAATGCATTCGCTTGCCTGGCTTGCAACAAACGAAACAGCGGCAATAGTTTGTTTTCCGGGTGTAATGTATCGTGGTGGTAAGGAACAAAAAATTCGTAAATATTTAATAGATAATAACTTTATAGATTGCATTATACAGCTGCCGGATAATTTGTTTTACGGCACCAGTATTGCAACCTGTATAATGGTGCTAAAAAAATCTAAAACTGATAATAGTACGCTGTTTATTGATGCCGGTAAAGAATTTATAAAAGTAACTAATAGTAATAAACTGACGGAAGAAAACATATTAAAAATATTAGATACGTATACAGAACGGCAAAATATAGAGTATTTTGCTAAACTTGTGTCTAACAGCGATATTGCAGAGAAAGATTATAACCTTTCTGTAAGTACTTATGTAGAGCAGCTTGATACGCGTGAAAAAGTAGATATCGTAAAACTTAATGCTGAAATTAAAGAAATTGTAGCAAGAGAAGCAGTTTTGCGTGCAGAAATAGATAAGATTATTGCTGAAATAGAGGGAGATGCAGATGGATAAACAGTTCAATTTTTTAATGTATCAGGCAGCAGAAGAAGAAATATCTGTAAATGCATTGATTAAAGATGATAGTGTTTGGCTAACGCAAAAAGCCATGGGTGAATTGTTTGGTGTTGAAAGCCATACAATAAATTATCATTTGAAAGAAATTTATAAAACTAATGAACTTGAAGAAGCGGCAACTACTCGAAAAATTCGAGCAGTTCAACAAGAAGGGATACGGCAGGTAGAGAGAGAGTTGTTATTTTATAATTTAGATGCAATTATTTCTGTTGGTTATCGTGTGAATTCTTTAAGAGCAACTAAATTTCGTATTTGGGCGACAGGCGTATTAAAAGAATATATGATAAAAGGCTTTGCCATGGATGATGAGCGCTTGAAACAAGGGAAAGATGCTTTTGGCAAGGATTACTTTAAAGAATTACTGGAAAGAGTTCGTTCTATTCGAGCAAGCGAAAGGCGGATTTGGCAACAAATTACAGATATTTTTGCAGAATGTAGTATAGATTATGATAAAAATTCTAATGTGACACATGATTTTTATGCTATGGTACAGAATAAGTTTCATTATGCTATTGTAGGGCAAACAGCAGCGGAGATTATTTATACAAAAGCTGATAGAAAAAAAGAACATATGGGATTAACCACGTGGAAAAATGCGCCGGATGGTAGAATATTAAAATCTGATGTAGTAACTGCCAAGAATTATTTAGATGAAAAGCAAATAAGACAACTTGAAAGAGCAGTTACAGGCTATTTTGATTATATAGAAGATTTGATTGAACGTGAAAATACTTTCACTATGAAAGAATTTGCAGCAAGTGTAAATGAATTTTTAGCTTTTAGGCGTTATGATATTTTAAAAGATAAAGGTAGCATTTCTATGCAAATTGCCCGTAAAAAAGCTGAAGCTGAATATATTGTTTTTAATAAAACTCAGCGTATTAAATCTGATTTTGACAAGGAAGTTATAAAAATGTTGAAAAAAGGCGGTGATATGAAATGAGCAGATTAGATGAATTGATTGCAGAACTATGCCCTGATGGTGTCGAGTATAAAGAACTGGGAGAAATTGGGGAACTGATAAGAGGAGCAGGTTTGCAGAAAAAAGATTTTGTGGATAATGGTGTTGGTTGTATTCATTATGGGCAAATTTATACTTATTATGGTACATTTGCTGATAAAACTAAATCTTTTGTTAATGAAGAATTAGCAAAAAGTTTAAAGAAAGTAAATTTTGGTGATATAGTTATAGCTATAACAAGTGAAAATGTGGAAGATGTATGTAAATGTGTTGCGTGGCTTGGTGATGATGAAATTGTAACAGGTGGCCATGCTGCTATTTTTAAGCATAGTCAAAATCCAAAGTATATTGCATATTATTTTCAAACACAAGATTTTTTTAGACAGAAAAAGAAAATTGCGACAGGAACCAAGGTTATAGAAGTATCACCAGCAAAATTAGCAAAAATAAAAATTCCAGTTCCGCCATTGCAAGTCCAGCGCGAAATTGTCCGAATTTTGGACAATTTCGCAGAGCTTACAGCAGAGCTTACAGCAGAGCTTACAGCAGAGCTTACAGCACGCCGCCAACAATATGAATATTATCGTGATTTACTCTTGACATTCAACGAGTCCACGGGAGATAATCATTTGACGGACGGACGGACGGACGGACGGACGGACGGCATTAAGTGGCTAAAAATTGAAAATATATGCAAAAAAATATCTTCTGGAGGAACACCTTTAAAATCACGTAATGATTATTATGGTGGTAGTATACCTTGGCTTAGAACACAAGAAGTGAATTGGAGATATATTTATGATACTGAAATAAAAATAACTGAGAAAGGTTTAAAAAATTCATCAGCACAATGGATTCCGATAAACAGTATAATTGTTGCAATGTATGGAGCGACAGCAGCAAGAGCTGCTATAAGTAAAATAGAATTAACTACAAACCAAGCATGTTGTAATTTGCAAATAAATGAAAAAGTTGCAGATTTTAAATATGTGTTTTATTGGTTAAGTAAAAATTATTTTGAATTAAAATCATTGGGACAAGGGTCACAATCAAATATAAATAGTGAAAAAATTAGAAATTTTATTATTCCTATCCCATCCATAGAAGAACAAAAACGTATAGTTTCTATTCTCGACCGTTTTGATGTTTTGTGCAATGATATTACCGTAGGTTTACCGGCAGAAATTGAAGCAAGGCGTAAGCAGTATGAGTATTACCGCGATAAATTATTAAATTTTAAGGAGAAATCTGCATGAGTATTTATAACATTGTTGCCGCTACCGAAAAAAGTACGGTTGTGGCAGAATATAATGCTGAATATGGCAGTAGAGCTTTACGCAGTGATGCCTATCAAAGTGAGGCTGACCTTGAAAAAGAATTTATCAGCCTGTTGAGCGGGCAGGGGTATGAATATATTAATGTTAAAAGTGAAGTTGATTTAATTGCTAATTTAAAAAAGCAGCTGGAGCTTTTAAATGGTTATACGTTTACAGACAGCGAGTGGCAGCGCTTTTTTAAAAATATTTTATCTAATCCTAATAATGGCATTACTGAAAAAACAGCGCTTATACAGGAAGATAATATTCAAAATTTACAGCGTGATGATGGTACAACTAAAAATATTACCCTAATTGATAAGAAGAATATTCATAATAACCGTTTGCAAGTGCTTAACCAATATTCCGAAAAACGCGGCAATTATGCTAACCGTTACGATGTAACGATTTTAGTTAACGGTTTGCCGCTTGTGCATATTGAACTGAAACGGCGCGGTGTTGCTATACGTGAAGCATTTAACCAAATAGAACGTTATCAGCGTGATAGTTTTTGGGCTGGCAGCGGTTTGTTTGAATATGTGCAGATTTTTGTTATCAGTAACGGTACACATACAAAATATTACAGTAATACTACGCGCATTAGCCATATAAAAGAGCGGCAGGGAAGCATGCGCCGCAAAAGTAAAAGAACAAGTAATAGTTTTGAGTTTACTTCTTACTGGGCAGATGGTAATAATAAGGTTATTGCTGATTTAATTGACTTTACTAAAACATTTTTCAGCAAACATACTTTGCTGAATATTTTAACTAAATATTGTGTTTTTACAACGCAAAAAATGCTTTTGGTTATGCGCCCGTATCAAATTGCGGCAACAGAGCGTATTTTATCACGTATTAATGTAAGTACAAATTATAAAACTGCCGGTACTTTGCAGGGCGGCGGCTATATTTGGCATACTACGGGTAGCGGTAAAACTTTAACGTCGTTTAAAACAGCACAGCTTGCAAGCAAGTTACCTTATGTTGATAAAGTTTTATTTGTGGTAGACCGTAAAGATTTGGATTACCAGACTATGTGTGAGTATGACCGTTTTTGCAAGGGTGCTGCTAATGGAAATAAATCTACCCGTGTTTTGCAAATGCAGTTGGAAGATAAAGATGAAAAAGAAAATCCACACGAATACAAAATCATAGTTACGACAATTCAAAAACTGGATGTTTTTATCCGCAGGAATAGGACGCACGATGTTTATAAAAAACATGTGGTAATTATTTTTGACGAGTGCCACCGCAGCCAGTTTGGTGAAATGCACACCAAAATTACAAAGGCGTTTAAAAATTATCATTTGTTTGGTTTTACAGGCACGCCAATTTTTGCTGTTAATGCGTCTGCCGGTGGTAAGGCAAATTTAAAAACAACAGAACAAGCTTTTGGTGATAAATTACACACTTACACTATTGTTGACGCTATTAACGATGGGAATGTGTTACCGTTCCGTATTTATTACCATAGTACAATTAAGGAAAAAGAGAATATCGCAGATAAACAGGTTACTGCTATTGACCGTGAACGCGCTTTGGCATCGCAGCAGCGTATAAGTAAAATAGTAACTTATGTTTTAGAAAATTTTGACCGTTTAACTATGCGTAATAGTTTTTATAAATTAAATGACCAACGTGTAGCAGGTTTTAATTCTATTTTTGCGGTTAGTTCTATACCTGTTGCGATTAAATATTATGCAGAGTTTAAAAAGCAGTTAGCAGAAAACGGTAGGCAGCTTAGAATAGCTACTATTTTTAGTTTTGGTGCAAATGAACCAGAAGATAATGGTTTGCTGCCTGATGAAAGTTTTGACACTGGAGGATTGGATAAAACTTCACGTGAGTTTTTGGAAAGAGCTATTGATGATTATAATAAAATCTTTAGTACGTCTTATGATACTTCTGCTGATAAATTTGAGAATTATTATAAAGATATTTCCAAACGTATGAAAAACCGTGAAATTGATTTATTAATAGTGGTAAATATGTTTTTAACAGGTTTTGACGCTACTACGTTAAATACTTTGTGGGTAGATAAGAACTTGCGGTATCATGGGCTTGTGCAGGCATTTTCGCGTACTAACCGTATTTTAAATTCTGTTAAAAATTTTGGTAATATAATTTGTTTCCGTAATCTTGAAGAAGATACCGACAAAGCTATTGCGTTGTTTGGTGATAAAGACGCTGGCGGAGTTGTGCTTCTTAAAAATTATCAGGCTTATTATTATGGCTATGACGAAAACGGGAAACACCATAACGGATATGTAGAGCTTATTGAAAAGTTGCAGCAGGAATATCCTTTGGGTGTGCAAATTATAAGTGAAAAGGCACAAAAAGATTTTATTGTATTGTTCGGCAATATTTTACGGCTTAAAAATATTTTAACTGCTTTTGACGAGTTTGCCGGCAATGAAATCCTTTCGCAGAGGGATTTTCAGGATTATCAGAGTATATATCTTGATTTGTATCAGGAATGGCGTCCGCCGGAAGCGGAAAAAGAAAATATTAATGATGATGTAGTTTTTGAAATAGAACTTATTAAGCAGGTTGAAATTAACATTGATTATATTTTACTGTTGATTGAAAAATATCATAAATCTAACTGCGAAGATAAAGAAATTTTGACAATGATTAATAAAGCTGTAAATTCCAGTATTGATTTGCGCAGTAAAAAAGAACTTATCGAAGGTTTTATTGCAACTGTTAATGCCAATACGCAAGTTAATGAGGATTGGCGGAATTTTGTTAAAGAACAAAAAGATACAGAGCTGAAAGCTATTATCAACGAAGAAAAATTAAAACCAGATGAAACTGTTAAATTTATTGACAATTCTTTCCGCGATGGCGAATTAAAAACAACAGGAACTGATATTGATTTAATTATGCCGCCAGTATCGCGGTTTGGCGGAGGCAGACAAAAGAAGAAAGAAGGGATTATAGCAAAACTTAAAAAGTTTTTTGAGAAATATTTTGGGTTGGTGTAATGATAAGATTATTTTTTTACTTTGTGAATAAATTGTGGATAAGTAAGCCGTAACTGTTGAAAACTTTCGAATAGCGTGATAAAATACTTGTAGAATGAGATTAAGCCCGTGTTAAAGAATTAGTGTAATATGATATACTATAAATTCTGTCGCGGGTTTTCTTTTGCTTATAAGGAGGTGGGAATATGGCAAGTGTTTTTGATGTAGCAAAATACATTTTAAGCGAGACTGGAAAAATTAGCACATGGAAATTACAGAAGCTTTGCTATTATTCTCAGGCGTGGGAATTAGCATGGACTGGTAATCCATTGTTTGATGAAGATTTCGAAGCGTGGGCAAATGGTCCGGTATGTCCTGAATTATTTCATAAGCATCAAGGCAGATTTTTAGTTGGATATGACGATATAAATATTGGAAACCCTGAAAAACTTGATGATGAGCAGAAAGAAACTATTGATATTATTATACGCGATTATGGTGACATGGAACCGTATCAGCTGAGAGAACAAACGCATGGTGAAGCCCCTTGGAAAAATGCGAGAGGTAATTGCAAAGAAGGAGAATATTGCAATGCTGTAATTACTAAAGAAAGTATGGGGGAATATTACGGTAGCTTATAATGGTAAAAAGAGAGAAAAAAACTAAAAAGTTTGGCAAAACTGTAAAAAGAACAGAAAAACCGGATGTTAGTACAGACAATTTAAAAGTTATATGGGCTTTTGATAATATTGATAAAGATGGACCTTTTGCTTTTGCTTTTAATTCTGTAACATTTCCACATAAGGAAATTTTAGGCAAGATGATAAGTTACGCAAGTATGACATGGACAGAATTAGACCGGCAGACACATGATGCGGGAAAATCCAAAAATCATTTTTTAGAATTTGAAAGTTTATCTAAAGAAGCTAAAGAAAGATTTAAGTATAAATTTCCGGAATTTGATACTGCTGATTCGATTTTTTCATTTGCATTGCAAAATAAGTTGAGAATTATTGGTGTGAGAGACGGTCAAATTTTTCATGCAATTTGGTATGACCCGGAACATAAGTTTTGTCCAAGTCACAAACGTTAATCAAAAAGTGGTTATTACAAAAACTTTAATAACCACTTTTTTTGCTTTCTAACGCCAGTTATTGTACAATATTAAGATAGTGAAATGTAAAACCTAAGGAGCGATAAATGTGAGTACAAATTTAGAAGTAGGTATTGTAGGCTTGCCTAACGTAGGCAAAAGCACGCTGTTTAATGCTATTACCAAAGCAGGGGCAGAAGCTGCCAACTATCCTTTCTGCACCATAGAACCGAACGTGGGCGTTGTAGATGTGCCTGATGCGCGTCTTAACGTGCTGGGCGAAATGTTTAAATCCAAAAAAATCGTGCCTGCCGCCATGCGCTTTGTCGATATCGCAGGGCTTGTAAAGGGCGCGTCCAAAGGCGAAGGCCTCGGCAACAAATTCCTTGCGCATATCCGCGAGGTTGACGCCGTTGCGCAGGTTGTCCGCTGCTTTGAAGACGGCAATATTACACACGTGGAAGGCAGCATTAACCCGCTGCGCGATATTGAAATCATCAATACCGAATTGTGCCTTGCCGATATGGAAACAGTGGAAAAACGCCAGGAACGCCTTGTTAAGCTGTTAAAAACCGGTGATAAAAAAGTACCGGTGGAAAAAGCTGTTCTTGATAAGGTTATGGAGGGCCTTGGAGAAGCCGTTCCGGCACGCCGCCTTGGGCTGACCGATGAAGAAAAGGAATTTTTGACGGAGCTGCACCTTTTAACCATGAAGCCGGTGCTGTATGTTGCCAACGTTGCCGAAGACGAAGTGGCAAACCCGGAAAACAACCCGCATGTGCAGGCTGTAATGAAATATGCCGAAGAAGAAGGCGCCGAAACGATTGTGGTTTCCGCCAAAATGGAATCGGAAATTGCCGAACTGCCGGACGACGAAGCAAAAGAATTTTTGGAAATGGCAGGACTTGAAGAAGCAGGCCTTGACCGCCTGATTAAAGCCGGTTTTAAACTGTTGGGCCTGATGACCTATTTAACCGCCGGTGAAACCGAAAGCCGTGCATGGACCATTAAACGCGGCACCAAAGCACCGCAGGCGGCCGGTAAAATTCACAGCGATTTTGAACGCGGCTTTATCCGTGCCGAAATTGTATCTTATGATGACCTTGTAGCCTGCGGCAGCAAAGCGGCAGCGCGCGATAAAGGCCTTGTACGCCTTGAAGGCAAGGATTATGTAATGCAGGACGGCGACGTTGTAGAATTCCGTTTCAACGTATAATAAAAAATTTGCTGTTTACAGCATAAAGCAGACAGTGTTTAAAGCACTGCCTGCTTTTTTTTGCGGCTTTTTACGGCAATATTTTTGTTTCCGGTTAACATCATTAAAAAATTGTTTTGTTTAAGTTAGTAATGTAAAACTTGGGGAAAGTAGGGTTAAAAGGCGGTAAATACGCTTGCAGGGCGCAAAATGGCTGGTTAAAATAGGAAAAAAGACGCAAATAAAAGCAGTTTAAATATGTTATGGAGGAATAAAAAATGCTGCAATTAAAAAATATCCGCAAATCGTATGACAGCAAAGTCATTCTCGACAGTATTTCGCTGGATATTAATGACGGCGAGATAGTTTCTATTCTGGGGCCTTCCGGCAGCGGCAAAACAACGCTTTTGAACGCAATTTTGGGGCTTACTGAAATTGACGGCGGGCAAATTATTTTTGACAGCAAAGACTTAACCAACGTGCCGATGAAAGACCGCGGCTTTAATATTGTATTTCAGGATTATGCGCTGTTCCCGAATCTGAACGCTTACGAAAATATCGTTTACGGCCTGCGCAACAAACCGGGCATTTCCAGTGCTGAAGAAGTACAGGAACTCATCAGCCTGCTGGGCTTAAAAGAGCATTTAAACAAACGCATTGACCAGCTGAGCGGCGGGCAGAAGCAAAGGGTTGCCCTGGCACGCACTTTGGTTATGAAACCGAAAATTCTGCTTTTGGATGAGCCTTTAAGCGCGCTGGACGGCGTTATTAAAGAATCCATCAAAGAGCGTATTCAGCTTATAGCCAAGCAGTATCATTTAACCACCATCATTGTTACGCATGACCCGGAAGAAGCGCTGACGCTTTCCGACAAGGTGCTGATTATCAACGAGGGGCAGATTTCCCAGTTCGACCAGCCGCATGTAATTGTTACCCAGCCGCGCACCCAGTTTGTGGAAAAATTTATTTTGTCGCAGCTGCGCATTAAGCGCGATAATATTTTCCGCCTGTTTGGCGAACCTTGTGCTTTTGCCGGAGTTGCAAGATGAACAGAAAAAGCTTTGAATTAAAATTTTGTTTTTTGTTTGTAAGCATTGCGTTTACTTTCTTTTTGGGGCTGCCGCTGGCGAACCTGGCATACAAATCCTTACAGACAGGCAGCGGCACAGGCCTTGGCAATTATGCCGCCATTTTAACTGACGATGCCTTTTTAACGGCCTTCCGCAACAGCTTTGCAATCTCCGCACTGGAAGCTGCCATTACCACGGTTGCTGCGTTTATACTGGCTTACGGGCTGCATTTAACGCGCATACCGGGCAAAATAAAAGAAGGCTTGCAGCTTGTGGTCATGATGCCGATGTTCCTGCCTTCCATTACCTATGGTTTTGCCGTTATTTACTCTTTCGGCAAGCAGGGGCTGATAACAAAACTTGTCGGTGAGCAGCTGTTTCCGATTTACGGCTTCTGGGGGCTTTTGATTTCGTTTATTGTTTATACCCTGCCGCCGGCGTTTTTAGTGCTGTATAACGCGTTCTTTTATATCGACAAGAACTTTATTACGGTATCGAAAATTATGGGCGACAGCCCGCTGCGCACTTTGTGGATGACGAGTGTGCGCCCGCTTTTGGGCAGCCTGATGGCGGCGTTCATTTTATCGTTTTTCCTCAGCTTTACGGATTTCGGTATTCCGGTATCCATCGGCGGCGAATACGATATGATTGCCGTTGAGCTATACATGAAAATGATGGGCGCCCTGCCTGATTTTGAACGCGGCAGCGTTATAGCAATGGCAATGCTGGTGCCTTCCGTTATCAGCGTTATGCTGCTCCGCTATATGGAAAACTTTAATTTCCGCTATAACAAAATCAGCCGTTATGAAGTGCAGCGCTCCTTTATACGCGACGGCGCTTTCGGCTTGTTTTTTGCAGCGGTTGCACTGCTGTTTGTTTCGGTTTTTGCCATTATGTTCATTGTGCCGTTTGTAAAAAGCTGGCCGTACCAGCCGGTGTTTACGCTTGATACCTTAAAACGCGTGCTCAGCGATAATTCGCTGGTGGATGTTTACGTAAACTCCTTAATGGTGGCAGGCATTACGGCGGTGGCAGGCACGGTGCTGTGCTACGCGGCAGCCATGGTTAATGCGCGCAGCGACCTTAACAAATACTGCAAAATTATTATGGACGTTATTGCCATGGTAACCAATACGGTGCCGGGCATGGTGCTTGGCGTTGCCTTCATATTCATCTTTTCTGGCACGCCGCTGCAAAGCACGTTTGCAATTTTAATAATTGCCAACATCCTGCACTTTTTCACCACGCCGTATTTAATGATTAAATCTTCGCTTTCCAAAATGAATGAATCGTGGGAAACCACGGGCCTTTTAATGGGCGATACCTGGCTTAAAACGGTAATTAAAGTAGTAATACCTAATTCAAGGGCAACCATTTGCCAGATGCTGAGCTACTTTTTCGTTAACGCCATGGTAACAATCAGCGCCATTGTTTTTCTGGCAGGTGCGCGGACAATGGTTATTACCACCAAAATTAAGGAGCTGCAATATTTTGAAAAATTTGACGCAGTGTTTGTATTGTCGCTCCTGATTTTCTTTACCAACGTGGTGGCTAAAACCTTCTTCGACAAACTTGCTGAACAGGAGGAAATTCCTCTTTATAAAAAAATTAAAAATTTATTCAAAGCAAAGGAGAATCCCAATGAAAAATTTTGCTAAGTTGTTGACCACAGCACTGATGATTGGCTGCCTGGCAGCAGGTATCGCCGGATGCGGCGGCAGTGAAGGCGGCAAGGACGCAGCCGCAGTAAAACAAACCGTAATTTACACCAATTCCGATGAAGAAGCGCAGACCGCAATGAAAAACGCACTTGATAAAAACGGTTTTGAAGGAAAATATATCATGCAGTCTTTCGGCACTTCCGAACTTGGCGGTAAGCTTGCTGCCGAAGGCAAAAACATTGAAGCCAATGTTGTAACCATGACCAGCTATTATTTAGACAGTGACCAGAAACAGCACCCGATGTTTCTTGAAATTAAAGACGTAGCCAAACCGCTGGCAGAACACCCCAACTTTTATGTGCCTGTGCTTGGCAACTGCGGCGCACTGTTTGTAAACACCGAAGAACTTAAAAAAGCCAACCTGCCGATGCCGAAAGCCATAAAAGACCTGGCAGACCCGATGTATAAAGGCCATATTTCCGTACCTGATATTACCGGTTCTTCCACCGCATGGCTGATGACCCAGGCTGTGCTTAACGAATACGGCGACGAAGAAGGCGCCAAAATCATGAAACAAATCGAAGCCAACGCTATGCCGCATCTGGAAAAATCCGGCTCCGGCCCGCTGAAAAAAATCCGTGCCGGTGAAGTTGCAGTAGGCTTCGGCCTGCGCCATCAGGCTGTTGCCGATAAAGCCAAAGGCCTGCCGGTTGATTATGTAGACCCTGTTGAAGGCAACTTTATGCTGACTGAATCCGTTGCTGTTATTGATAAAAATGCTGCCGAAAACGAACAGGCTAAAAAAATTGCCGAATGCATTCTTAAAAATGCCCGTCCGGAACTTTTGAAAATTTACCCGGTAGCATTGTTTGAAGGCGAAAAGGTTGACGATGCCAACAAACCGGCTAACCAGAAAGTTTATAAAGAGCCTTTAACCGTAGAACTTTTGCAAAAACATCAGGACCTTATCAAAAAATAAATCAGGTGACATAAATGGATAAAAATACTTATAAACTTTTAACTCCCGGCCCTTTAACAACTACGGAAACCGTTAAGGAAGCCATGCAGATTGACCGCTGCACATGGGATGAAGATTATAAAAATATGACGCAGGAAATACGCACCGGCCTTTTAAAACTTGCCTATGCAGATAACGGCGATTACACTACCGTGCTGATGCAGGGCAGCGGAACATTTGGCGTTGAAAGCGTGCTTTCAAGTGTAATTTTCAGTACGGATAAAGTGCTGGTTTTGCAAAACGGCGCATACAGCAAACGCATGGTGGAAATGTGTGATTACCACGGCATTAAATACGTGGTTTACGAAGAAGATTATGCGCACGTGCCCGACCCGGCCATTGTGGAGGATGTTTTAAAATCCGATGGGAACATTACCCATATTTCTATGGTACACAGCGAAACTACCAGCGGCCTGTTGAATAACATTGCCGCTATCGGCGAGCTTGCAAAAAAATATAACAAAAAATTTATTGTTGACGCCATGAGCAGCTTTGGCGGCGTGGATATTAACGTGCCGGAACTTGGCATTACCTATCTTGTAAGCAGCGCCAACAAATGCATTCAGGGCGTGCCCGGCTTCAGCTTTATTATTGCCAAAGTCAGCGATTTAAAACAAACCAAAGGCATTGCCCGCAGCCTTTCGCTTGATTTATATGCCCAGTGGGAAACCATGGAAAAAGACGGCGGCAAATGGCGTTTTACTTCTCCTACCCATGTTGTGGCGGCTTTCAGCCAGGCGCTTAAAGAACTGGCAGCAGAAGGCGGCGTTACCGCAAGGAATGCACGCTATACCGCAACCAACAGGGCTTTGCGCAAAGGCATGGAAGAACTGGGTTTTAAAGCTTATATCGACGAAGCACATCAGGGGCCGATTATTACAACCTTCTTCTATCCCGAAAACTGCAAATTCACCTTTGAAAAAATGTACGCTTATTTAAAAGACCACGGCTATGTAATTTACCCGGGCAAACTTACCGATGCGGAAACCTTCCGCCTTGGCAATATCGGCGAAATTTACATGGATGATGTGGAAAAAATCCTTGGTATTTTTAAGGATTTTGTAAGCGCTGAAAATTAAAAGTAAAGTAAATTCAAAAAGCCGGAGGCATTTGCTTCCGGCTTTTGTGCTGTATTGGGCAGCTGCTGTAACTTTAAATTTTTTGTTGTTAGAGCAGGAGTTTTTAGAGATGTTTATGGCATAAGCTATTTGCTTTTTCTGTTTGGCGCTGCAATTCGCTATCCGATTTTAATATCAGGCATAAATAAAAACACCCGCGCTTTAACAGCACGGGTGTTAATTTTGTAAGGCTTTAAGGCTTATTACAGAGCGGCGGGAATTTCACCGTCGTCGGAAAGTTTGCCTTTAAGGTCGTGGTCAACCATTGCGCATACGCAAGCGTCAGACCATACGTTTTCAGCGGTTTCGATCATGTCGATAATGGTGTAAATCGGAAGGATAATACCCATTAAGCCAATCGGTGCGCCAATGCCTGCCATAAGAGAGAGGGTCAGGAAGTAGCAGCCCATCGGTACGCCTGCGTTGCCTACTGCAGCAAGAACTGCAATGCATACCCAGGTCAGCATGGTGGTCATGGTTAGTTCAAAACCGGCATTCTGCATAATGAACAGGGAAGTTACCAGAATGAAAGCTGCGCAGCCGTTCATGTTGATGGTGGTGCAGATAGGCAGTACGAAGCGGGAAACCTTCGGGTTGCATTTCAGGTTCTGTTCGGAGCATGCCAGGGTTACAGGCAGGGTGCCGGCAGAGCTCTTGGTAAAGAGTGCAACAGCGATTGCCTGGCCCATCTGGCGCATAACGTAAATCGGGTTAAGTCCGCGGATTACAAGGATAATCGGCAGAACGATGAAGAACTGAATAGCGTTGCCGAGCATTACAACTGCGGTGTATTTGCCCAGTGCGCCAACGATTACGCCTGCTTCAATCTGTGCGGAAAGCTGGCCTGCGAAAGCAACGATACCAATCGGCAGAACATAAAGGATAGCACGGATAAGGGTGAATGCCAGTTCCTGAACGCCCTGAATGATTTTAAGGAGTGCTTCGCGGTTTTCGGTTTTCGGCATGAAAGCCAGTGCCAGGCCAACGGCAGCAGCAATAAGCATAACGGAAAGTACGTTGCCGGAAAGGAACGGAGCCAGTACGTTGTTAGGAATAACGCCGAGAATGTGGTCATAGTAGCTGAGTGCTGCTACGCTCTGGCCTTTAACAACGTCGGAGCCTGCGTTAACAATTTCTGCCGGCAGGTTATCCGGGGCAATGTACAGGTACAGGCCAAGGCCGATGAAGGCGGCTAAAAATGTAGTAAGTAAGGTATACACAACAGCGTGTGCAAAAATAATACCGGTTTCTTTGTTGCCGCCAAGAGCTGCCAGCGTGGTGATAACCGCCAGCGCGATAGTAGGAACTGCAATGAACTGGAACAGGCGGGTAAATACGGTTGCTACGAAATTAAAGAATTCGTTCAGCGCCGGAATGCCCATCCAGCCTAAAACAGCGCCGAGAATCAGTGCCGCAAACCACAAAACAAACTGGCTGTTATTGGATTTAGCCTTGGTTTCACGGATGATGGAATCGGCTGTTTCCTTCACATCAACTTTCTTTTTTTCGTCAGTCATGTGAGATACCTCTTTTCTTTTTTATTTTGCAAAGTAATGATGAAGCCATGCCGTTACTTCGCTTTATAAAATTAATTATACCATATAATGCCATAATAGCAAGGAAAAAGTATACACTAATTCAATAATGCTATGCTTTTTGTAAAAAATATTTAAAAATTCAGATAATGCCCGAAGTAAATTTACAAAAGAACTGCGGGCAGCAGGAGGTAATTTTCTTATTTAATATGTTATAATTAAATTATCTTACAAATGAGGTGAAAGCAATGAGAAAATTTTTGTTAAGCCTTACGGCTGTTTTTACTTTGATGCTTTTTAATGCGGCGTGCGTTATGGCGGCGGAATTCGGGCCGGGGCAGCGCACAATCGAGCTTTTGGGCGGCGCTTTAAACAGCGACAAGCATCCGGTGCATCTTGTTGTTGAACAGACCATTGATATGAAAGAAGTGCTTGAGCCAGATGCCTACGCCAAGCTGACGGCGGCGCAGAAAGTGCATTACATCCGCACGGAATATAATGAAATGAACGGCGTTAATGCCGAGCGCAGCGTAACAACGGACGGCGAGGGCAAAGTTGTACGCGATTACTGCAGCTTCGCCAAAGGCGGACGCTGGTATTTTATAGATTACGTTAATAAAACTTATGATGAACTTCCGGCCTTGCCGGGAATGAGCCTGCCGTTTGCGGAAACTTTAGTAAGTTGGTTTAACGAACGCCCGCAGAGCGGCAACGACAGCCTTACAGGCTATGATTATGACCAGATGACGCAGGGCGAACGCGTAATGTTCTTTTACTTTGCCAAAGGTACCGCCGAATGGAAAGGCTACGAAGTTAATACCCTGCCGCGCTTTACCGTAGTGGAAATGAGCGAAACTGTAGATGCAGAAACCGCCTTTGCACTGCCGCCTGCCGGTTTTACCAAAAAGGCCAACGAGCAGATGCGCAATTACGCAAACAGGCTGATGCAAAACAGGTAATGGAGCGGTGATTATGAAAAAGTTTTTATCTGTGCTGGCAGTTGTGTGCTTAATGCTTTTAGCGCTTTCTTCCGCCGCTTTTGCGGATGAAATAGAAGATGTGGAAGCAGGCAACGCGTATATTCCGGAAGATACGGTTATAAATTTAATACTGCTTGATAAACTTGACAGCAATGTTAATGAAAAAGGCGACACCGTTAATTTTGAACTGAAGGATGACCTTGCGGTAGAAAATATTGTTATCGTGCCGAAAGGGACAAAGTTCAGCGGTGTTATACGCAAGGCACACGGCAGCCGCATTTTTAACCAGAGCGCGGTTATCCGCATTAAGCTTGATGATGTGCTGCTTGCCAACGGCAAACCCGTCAGCTTTAAGCAGGATGTAAAAATTAAAGGCGGCATTAATTACGCCAACATGGCGGTAGGCACGGCAATAGGGTTTGTGGTGCCGTTCTCGGGAATGTTTTTTAAAGGCAGGGAAATTGACTGCCCGCCCGGTACAATAATAGATTATAAGCTGAATGACAATGTTGATTTGGGACTGACCAAAATGGATCTGGTGCAGATGAAAAGCCGCGAACGTGCGCAGAATACGGCGGCTTAAAGAAAACAGGCAGAAGCATGCTGATAACAAGTAAAGCTGCTGCCTGTTTATTTTATTGTAAAATTAATTGCTGAATGGCCAAAGTGTCGGGTGCTGAAAAATAAAAAATCCTGCTTAAAAAAGCAGGATTTTTTGGTTTATGGTGCCTCAGCACAGAATCGAACTGTGGACACAAGGATTTTCAGTCCTTTGCTCTACCAACTGAGCTACCGAGGCATAATGGCGACCCGGATGGGACTCGAACCCACGACCTCCGCCGTGACAGGGCGGCATTCTAACCAACTGAACCACCGGGCCATAAAAGCTACATTCGATATTATATGTTATTTACGGCCTACTGTCAACCCTTTAAGTTAAATTTATTACAGATTATTTAAAATTAAGTAAAAAACCTTCCAGCTTTTCATCAAGCAGCGCTTCAAGCTGAGGCAGGCTCTTAGCGTCAAAATCCGTAATATTGTCAGGTTTCAGGGCATGCTTGGTTTCGGCAAAAAATTCATCACGGAAACGGTTATACAAAAATACCAGCTGGTCGCCCGTGGCAAAATCCGTATAATCCAAAAAAATAATGCTGCCGTTAATATATTCAATCGCGTTTTCGGGGCGTATAAAAAGCTCAAAGCGCCCTATCTTTTCCGGCAGCTTTTCACCGTACGTCCATTCAGGCAGGCCCGTTTCTTTAATAATCACGCCCAAATCGTGCCTTGTGCGGATGTCTATATCATGCACCAGCGCAGGCAGTTTGTCCTTCACATGTTCGGCAAAGCGCTCACGGCTGCGGAAAAAATAACGTATATCGCGGTACTGGTGCAGCCCGGCAATTTTTACGGGCACATAGTCAAAAGTTTCGGATGTATAAGTTATATCCAGACGGCAGCGCACAGCGTCATTGCGGTACGAAGCAATATTCAGCACCTGCCCGTCAATCGTGCGGTCCTGATGCAGGGTAAAGCCGTTAATTTCTTCCGGCAGCTCTTTTAAAAAGTCCCAGCCGTCCAGCGCCTCACGGATTTCTTCTATACTCGGTTCGCTCATAAAATCCTCCCAAAAGTAGTCTGCCCTTATTATACACTATTTAGCCGCCTGCGTTAAGACATAATCGCGCCTGCCGATAAACTGCCTGTACCACAGCGCTTTGCCGCGGATAACATTGCCTCCCGGCACAAGCCCGCCGTAAAGCGGCCTGTCCGGCAGATACCATAAATCCCAGCGTGTATCCGGGTCGCCGCTGTGCGGGCCGTAGCCGTCAAAAAGTGCGGCTTCGCAGTGCGTAGTAACCGTCAGCAGCTTTATTTCAAGCCCCAGCACATACGTAAGCACCGCCACAGTTTTCGCCATTGCTTCAATCTGCTGCTGTGTCGGCGGTTCTTTGCCAAAATCTGTTTTGCTTCCGCGGATGGCCGTTGCGCCTGCCGCACAGCACATTGCTATGCCGATACTGCCCGTGTTGCGCCGCCAGGTATGCGCTTTAAGCTCCGTAAAATCTTCGCAGGTTAAGTACAGCTCGCCGCCTGCGCCGATATTGATGTGGTAATCGTCATAAACATCGTCATAGTGCCCCGCCGTCCAGTGCAGGTAAATGCGGTTTATTTTGCCGCGGCTGCGCTTTGCCACCTCCGCCAGCTTTTTGTAATCGATTTGAACAGGATTTACAACAATCACTTTAACAACTCCTCTCAGCCATATAAACGCCATAAAAGCTAAAAAAATTTACCATAGCCAAAAATTTTTTAAATATTTTTTCGCCGCAGGTAAATTTTCGGGGTTAAAAATCCGTTTATGTGGGTGAGAGTTTCTTTTCTTGTTCTCTTTTTTGTCTGTTTTTTCTCTTGTTCTTTTCTTTGCCGTATTACGTTCCTACCTTGTTCTTAAGTAATTCAAAGATTATTATATATAATCTACCTTGTTCCCTAAATTCTAACGTACGTAAGCAGTAAAACCTGACAAGCTTGTAAAAAAGTAAGGAAGCCGTGAAAGCAGCAGTACGTTAGCAGCGTTGCCTGACAGTTTTATGCAAACAGGCACTATCTCCAAACTGAGATAGTGCCGTAAGCAGGGCTTTGCCATTAACTTTGCAGGCAGCACTTAAAACACCTGCTGACGCAGGCAGAACTGCTAAAGCTGCTTACAAACAGCAAAAGGGAGCAGCCCTGAAACTGCTCCCTTTTGAGAGAAATTAAAAATTATTTGCTGTATCTGTTAATTAAAACATAAAGTACAGTTCGGAGAAGATGGTTTGTGCGTCTTCATTAGTGGTCTGAGATTCCATATCCCAGTAGTTAACCATGCCTACAATGTTTTTGGCAAAGGTATAGCTTACACCTACGTTCCAGCCTTTATAGCCGTCATCAAAATATTCGGCATCGGTGGTCGGGTTAATATAAGCGCTCGGGCTCTGGTCATAGTAGCCTGCGTGGATGCCGTAGCTGCCCGGGGTATCCGCTTCAGCGCCTTTCCATGCCAGGTCTGCCCACCAGCCGTCTTTACCGGCGTTTTCGTATTCTTTATCGCCGCGCATATATTCAGCACTCAGGGTAAAATCGCCAAAGCCGTAGCTTGCGCCGACGTTCCAAATTTCTTTATCCATGTTGGAATTGGTTTTAAAGTAGGCAACGTAAGCGTCAACGTCGCCCAGTGCTGCTTCAATGCTGCCGATATAAATTCTGTCGTCGCTGTCCAGGAGTTTCTTTGCTTCTTCATCAACTTCTACGCTGTCATAAGCTTTACCTGCTAATGCAGAAACTTTAATTTTATCGCCATAGGAAACTTTAGCCATATCCAGGTTGGCATCAAGAATATTGCCGCTGAAAGTTACTTCGTTGTAACGGCCTGCAACTACGTCAAGTCCGCCAACGCGGCCTTCTACATAAGCGCGGGCAAAGTCAATTTTTTCATCGCCGGTTTTGTTGCCAAAATCCTGATTGTTTTCGAACATACCGGTGTAGCTCCAGTCCTCATTAATCTGGCCGTTTACCCATAAACGGGAACGCAAAAGACCTTCGTGTCCGTCATGACCAGCAGCATCAGTGTCAACATCACGGTAGGACGCGCGTACTTCGCCGGTAACTTTTACGTTGTCAGCTTTCTTTTCAAGGTTAGCCACGCGTACGCCGAGGCTGTCGAGTTCATCAGCAAATTCGGCTGCCAGCTTATCAACGTTAGCGCCTTTGGCCATTGCTTTTGCTACAATCTGTGCCATTTCATAGCGGGTCATCAGTTTATCGCCGCCGTAAGTGCCGTCGGGGTAACCGTCCACAACACCTTCTGCTGCCAGTTTGTTAACTGCGTCATAAGCCCAGTGGCCTGCCGGTACATCACTGAAAGGATTTGCGGCATAAGCGCTTGCGGTAACACCAAGGGCCATTGCCATTGCTAAAACTAAAGATTTTTTCATTGCGGGTTCCTCCTAAAAACTTTTTAGAGAACGCCTGCCGCAAACTGCTTTTTATAACGCGAGTTGCCTTGTTTCCTCTGTTATTTCTTTCAACAGTTTACGCTTACGTAACTCTTTAGTTAGTATACGCTAACTTTGTAATTTTGGCAACCCCTTTTGTGAAATTTTTGACACATTTTCCCAACTACAAAATAACCCTGCCCTTTTTACAGGCAGGGTTATGGTTAAACTTGTTATTCTACTGTTACAGATTTTGCAAGGTTACGCGGTTTATCTACATCGCAGCCTCTTGTAAGGGCGGCATAGTAAGCCAAAAGCTGCAAAGGCAGCACGGCCAGTATCGGCGCCAGCTCTTTATCCGCACGCGGAATGTAAATAACATGGTCTGCATATTTGGCAATGCTGTCATCACCTTCAAGGGCAATGGCAATAACCATGGCTTCACGAGCCTTAACTTCCTGCAAATTGCTTACGGTCTTGTCATAAACATCTTCCTGCGTTGCCAGCACAATTACCGGCACACCTTCAACAATAAGTGCCAAAGTACCGTGTTTAAGTTCACCGGCAGCATATGCTTCAGCATGAATATAGCTGATTTCCTTCAGTTTCAGCGCGCCTTCAAGGGCAACGGCATAATCCAGGCTGCGGCCAAGGAAGAATGCGTCCAGGCTGCTGCCGTAGTGGCGTGCAAAAACTTTAATCTGGTCAACATTTTCCAGCATGTCGTGCAGCTGTTCCGGAACTTTATGCAGGCCTTTTGCAAGTGCGTCCGCTTTATTGCCGTCCAAGGTTCCGCGCAGGCGGCCAACATAAACGGCAAGCATTAACATTACCAAAAGCTGGGTAGTGTATGCTTTGGTGGAAGCAACGGCAATTTCCGGCCCTGCGTAGGTGTAAACAACCTGGTCTGCCTCACGCGCAATGGAAGAACCAACAACGTTGGTAACTGCCAAAGTACGGCTGCCAAGGCGTTTGGCTTCTTTTAAAGCTGCCAGGGTATCAATGGTTTCACCGCTCTGGCTGATAACAATGGTCAGGCAGTTGGCGTCAACCAGCGGGTTGCGATAACGGAATTCACTGGCGATATCCACTTCAACAGGGATGCGCGCCAGATTTTCCAGATAATATTTGCCGACAATGCCTGCATGGTAAGCCGTACCGCAGGCAACAATAAAGATTTTGCTGATGCCGGTAAAGTCTTCCGGAGTCCAGCCCAGCTCAGTAAAGTTAATTTCCGTGCCGTTTTCGGCTAAACGGCCGCGCATGGTATCTTTAATTGCTTTCGGCTGTTCGTAAATTTCTTTCAGCATAAAATGCTCAAAACCGCCTTTTTCGGCCGCTTCGGCATTCCAGTTAACTTCAAAAACTTTTTTGGTAATCGGCGTGCCGTTAATATCCTGCACCCAAACGCCGTCCTTGGTAACGGTGGCAATTTCACCGTCGCTCATAATATAGGTGCGGCGTGTTTTGGCAATAATCGCCGGAATATCGGAAGCAATAAAGTTTTCACCTTCGCCAAGGCCGATAATCAGCGGATTGTCCTTCTTCGTGCAGATGAGTTTATCCGGCTCTGCCGCGCACATAAATACCAAAGAATAAGAGCCTTCAATGGTTTTTAAAACTTTTTTAACGGCTTCTTCCATATCGCCTTCGTAAAAATCGGCAAATAAATGCGCTACAATTTCCGTATCGGTGTCGGAAGAAAATTTCTGCCCTTTGGCAATGAGTTTTTCTTTCAGCATCAGGTAGTTTTCGATAATGCCGTTGTGTACAACAACAAAATCGCCGCTTTCATCCGTATGCGGATGGGAGTTGCGGTCGGACGGCCTGCCGTGAGTTGCCCAGCGTGTATGGCCGATGCCCATGCTGCCTTCGGGCATTCTGCCTTCCAGCTTATGGCGCAGGGCGTCAAGGCGGCCAACGCATTTTTCAACTCTGATTTTGCCTTTTTCGTAAACCGCAATACCGGCGGAATCATAACCGCGGTATTCCAGCTTGCTCATTCCGTCCAGCAAAAACGGCGCAGCCTGTGCATTGCCTACGTAACCAACAATACCACACATATTAAAATCCTCCTAAAGGTTATTTGCCAGTTCTGCCGCAGCTGCTTTGTCCCCCACGTTGCCATGGGGCTTTGTCAGTCTGCTTACGGCCCGCAGCCGGCCGGGAGGCACCCGCTGACTAATCGATAAACCTCCGCCTCGTCTGCCGCCAAAAGCGGCACTTGCGCTTGGTTGCTGCACATACATTTTGTGCCGCACAGGCCTGGCTGTCCCATGCGGCACCTTTGCAGCTACTTTATTTTACTATATTTTTACAATGCGGTCAATCTAAATTCAGCCCAGTTCGCGCGTAACAACTTCGCCGATGCTGTCGGCAATTTTCTCCAGGCGCTCCTGCACAGGGCCTTCCGCCATAATGCGGATTAACGGCTCGGTGCCGGATGCACGCACGAGCACCTGCCCGTTGTCACCCAGTTCGTCCTGATATTTTTTGATAACAGCTTTAATGGCTTCGTTTTCTTCCCAGCCGTATTTGTTTTTAACGCGTACGTTAAGAAGAATCTGCGGGTATTTGGTCATAAGCGCGCCGAGTTCGGACAGGCGCTTGTTGTTTTTAACCATTGCCGAAAGCAGCTGCACGGCCGTTAAAATGCCGTCGCCGGTTTTGGCAAATTTGCTGAAAATAATATGCCCGGACTGTTCACCGCCGAGGTTATAGCCTTCTTTCAGCATTTCTTCAAGCACATAACGGTCGCCTACATTGGTTTTTACGCAGCGCCCGCCATGTTCTGCCATTGCTTTGTGCAGGCCAACGTTGCTCATAACGGTTGTTACAAGCACATTATCGTGCAGCTCTTTCTTTTTCATCAGTTCCAGCGCGCAGATAAGCATAATCTGGTCGCCGTCAAGCGGTCTGCCGGTTTCATCAACGGCAAGGCAGCGGTCGGCGTCGCCGTCGTTGGCAATGCCCACGTCTGCGCCTTCTTCCAGCACTTTGGCCTGCAAAGCCTCAAGATGCGTACTGCCGCAGCCATTATTAATGTTAATGCCGTTAGGCTGGTTAAAAATGGTAATAACATGCGCGCCCAAGGTACGCAGAATTACCGGCGCAATAAGGCTATTGGCGCCGTTGGAGCAGTCCATAACAACCTTTAAGCCGTTTAATTTGGTAGGCGCAGTGCTGATAATATGGTCGATATAAAGCTTATCCATGGCTTCTTCGTTAATAACGCGCCCAACGGAAGAACCGCTCGGGTTCTTGCTGCTGTCGTGTTCTGCAGCAACCATGGCTTCAATTTCATCTTCCACGGCGTCGGGCAGCTTGTGCCCGGTTTGCGAGAAGAACTTAATGCCGTTGTCCTCAAACGGATTGTGCGAAGCGGAAATTACCGCACCGGCATTGGCATGCAGTTTGGAAGTTAAATAAGAAACCGCCGGCGTAGGAATTACACCCAAGAGGTGCGCGTTACCGCCCGCAGAGCAGATACCTGCCGCAAGCGCAGCTTCCAGCATGGTGCCGGAAAGGCGTGTGTCGCGCCCGATAATGATTTTAGGGTTGCGTGTTTCCCTGCCGAAGTAAGACGCAGCAGCGCGCCCCAGTTTAAAAGCAAGTTCCGGTGTAAGTTCCACGTTGGCAATGCCGCGTACACCGTCAGTACCGAATAAACGAGCCATTTTAAAACCTCCATTTATATGTAAAGTTTAAATCTTTTCACCGCATGTATTATAGCAGGCTTTGCCTGAATAAGCAATAATTATAATGGCGCAAAACGCTCCATAACGGCACGCGCCACATGGTAACCGTCAAGTGCGGCGCTCATAATGCCGCCGGCGTAGCCCGCACCTTCGCCGCAGGGGTACAGCCCCCTGTGAGATACAGACTGCTTATCGCTGCCGCGGATAATGCGCAGCGGGGCGCTGGTTCTTGTTTCAACGCCCGTTAAAAGCGCGCCGCCGTCGTCGAACCCGGAAAGGCGCTGTCCAAAAGCTTTAATGCCGCCGCGCAGCGTAGCCGTAACGTAATCCGGCAGCACCATATTCAAATCGCACGCCGTTATGCCCGGCAGGCAGCTTGCTTTAACAAGGCTCTCCGCCGAAGGCGCCGAACCGCTTAAAAACGTTTTAAAATTCTGCGCCGGCGCGTAAAACTTTTCGCCGCCGCATTTAAACGCCAGGCGTTCCCACCTGCGCTGAAACTCCACGCCGTCCAGCGGGTTATGCCCAAAATCTTCCGGGCTTACGTTAACCACCAGCGCGCTGTTGGCAATGCCGCTGTCGCGCTTGTACATACTCATGCCGTTAACAACAACGCCGCCGGTTTCGCTGGCCGCGCCAACCACCTGCCCGCCCGGGCACATGCAAAAAGAATACGCCGTGCGCGTGCTTTCAGGGTTATGCCATACAACGGCATAATCTGCCGCGCCGAGCTTCGGATGCCCTGCAAATTCACCGTACTGCGCGCGGTCAATCAGCTCCTGCGGATGCTCAATGCGCACGCCGATGGCAAAAGCCTTGGCTTCGGCAGCAATTTTATTTTCTGCCAGCATGGCATAAGTATCACGGGCGCTGTGCCCGCACGCCAAAATAACCGCCGGTGCGTAAATTTTTTCACCGTTCTGCGTTATTACGCCTTTTACAGCGTTATCTTCAATAATAAAAGCGGCAGCTCGCGTATTAAAGCGTATTTCGCCGCCCAGGTTTACTATCATTTTGTTTAAACCGGCAACCATGGCGCGCAGCCTGTCCGTGCCAACGTGGGGCTTTTGCTCCCACAGTATTTCTTCCGGCGCACCGGCCTCTACAAACAGTTTTAAAATATCGTTCATCACAGGGTCGTTAACGCGCGTGGTCAGCTTGCCGTCACTGAACGTACCAGCGCCGCCTTCGCCAAACTGCACATTGCTGTCGGGGTCAAACTCGCCCTTTTTCCAAAAACGCTGAACATCATCCACACGTTCGGCTATTTTTTTGCCGCGTTCCAGTAAAAGCGGCCTGTAACCGTAACGCGCAAGTTCAAGCGCAGCCACAAGCCCCGCCGGGCCCGCGCCGATAATGACAGGGCGCTCCTGCATTTTTTCCGTACCAAACACCGGCAGCGGTGCCGGTTCTTCCTTAAAACGCGTTATATCCTTATCGCGCAGAAGACGGTTTACAAGACGCGCCGGTGCGTCAATATCCGCCAGCACGTGGTAATTTATAACGATATTGCTTTTACGGCGGGCGTCAACGGCCCGCCGCAGTACCCTTATGCTGCCTATATCCTGTTTTTTTACGCCAAGACTGCGGGCAGAGGCCTCACGCAGCGAAGCCTCGCTCACAAGCGGAATTCTTACATTATTTATTCTTAGAAGCATTTACCTCTCCTGTTAATCTTCGGTTATAAACCTTACCGTAACTGTTTTGGTTTCGCACATTACCCTTTCCGGCAGTTCCAGTTCCACATCAATCGTACTGTCGGAGCGCAGCTGGCTTAAATCCACATTTTTGGTGTGCAGCGCAACAATGCTGTGTACCAGCGAAGGTTCCGCCAGAATATTAACTTTCTCGGGCACACATTCAGCCTTTTCAAGTTTTTTGCCGTCGGCAAATTCGCCGCTCGTGCTTACAATAACAGGTATCTGCGCAGTTATCATCTGGCGCACCAGCGTAGCCTTAATTTTTGCATCGGCAGGCTCAATGGCCAAATCGTGCATCTCGGCGCCGGTATCGCTTATTGCTACTAAATGGCTGTCAATTTCAAAATCGCGCTGTTTGTCGCTTACATCAACAGGCGCAACAACCCTTACCATAGCGTCAAGGCGGTGCCCTGCGCCGCGTACCTGCACCGTCTGCGGCGAAACATCCTGCTTGCTGAGTGCGTAATCATTGGCAGGCAGGCCTATTACAACGGTTTCAACCGGCATGGTGCGTTCGCTTATTTTATCAAGATAAACGTAAATATTATTCGGGTAAACTTCTACAACCTGCCCTTCCGGGAACTGGGCATGCACCGGCAGATACTGCTGCCCCACATCGCGCCCGTCGCAGTCGATATAGGCAATAACTTCTTTTTCCGTTACGCCGCCCAGAAGGCTGCGCTGGCCGCTTACCTTAACTTTAATGTTATCGGGCGCATTAAGTACAACCATGTTTTCGGCAACGTTGCGCTGCTGCAGCTTAACCACAAAATCGCGCTCAATTACCGGGTTCTGCTCGCTCATAACATACAGCCACAATCCGCAGGCCACTATCAGGGTGACGATACGCGGAATTAAATTCTCACGTTCAAAAAACTGCTTCACTTTTTGTCACCTCTTAAATCACGGATTTTTTCACGGAGCATCTGTTTAAAATCGGCTTTGGGCCGTGTAATGGAAGCCTTTAAAAACTCTTTTACGTCGTCAGCCGTTAAATAACGCTGCAAAGTACCGTTGCGCGCCAGCGAGATAGTGCCGGTTTCTTCGCTTACAACAAGAATTACCGCGTCGGACTGTTCGGATATGCCAAGCGCTGCCCTGTGGCGCGTGCCAAGCTCCTGGCTGAGGTTGCGCATTTCCGTCAGCGGCAAAAGGCAGCTTGCGGCGGCAATGCGGTTGCCGCGGATAATTACCGCGCCGTCATGCAGCGGGGTATCTTTTTCAAAAATATTTAAAAGCAGGCTGTCGCTGATAAGGCCGTCAATGGCAACGCCGGTTTCAATGCGTTCTTCAAGCCCTATTTCGCGTTCAATAACAATCAGCGCGCCTATTTTGCGGCGCCCCATTACAATGGCGGCCGAAGTGATGGAGTTAACCATTTCGTCCACTTCGTACTCGTCAAGCTCGCCGTGCTTGCGGAAAAGCCTGCCGCGGCCAATCTGCTCCAGCGCGCGGCGCAGCTCCGGCTGAAAAACTATCGGCAGCGCAACAATAAGCACCGTCATGCTTTTTTCCAGCACCCAGCTGATAACATGCAGATTAAGCCAGCGGCTTATAAACATAATGGCGCCCAAAGTTAAAAGGCCCTTTACAAGCACAGCGGCTCTTGTGTTTTTCAGCATTAAGTATATTCTGAAAAGAAAATACGCCACCACCAAAATATCTATAACATCAAGGATGCCGATGGTTTTGATGAGGCTGTTAATATTAGTCAGCAAAAACATCACCCATTTCTTAAATACTGCTACATTAGTTATTATATCAAACTGCAAGTTTATATTCTATGCCCGCGGCATATATTTTTAAATTTTTTCGCAAAGCTGAAATTTTTCTGCCGCACAGTGCATAAACGGATTTTACAAACTTGCCATTTGCCGCAAAATACATTAAAATATTACAGGCTATAAAATAGAAATGAGGTTATGTGCATGGAAAGAAAAATTATCCAAGTTGAAGAACGTCCGCCCCTTGCGCTGAACATTCCGCTCAGCATACAGCATTTGTTTGCCATGTTCGGCTCAACGGTGCTCGTTCCGTTTTTGTTTAACGTAAGCCCTACAACCTGTCTGTTTATGAACGGTATCGGCACGCTGCTGTACCTGTTCATCACCAAAGGCCGCATCCCTTCCTATCTCGGTTCCAGCTTTGCTTTTATTTCCCCTGTGCTCGCAATTATGGCAACAAGCAGCTACCACGATGCGCAGTCCGGCTTTATTGTGTTCGGTATTATTTTCATTTTGTTTTCCGCACTTATTAAAGCTACCGGCACCGGCTGGATTGACGTTATCTTCCCTCCTGCGTGCATGGGCGCCATTATTGCGGTTATCGGCCTTGAACTTGCGCCGACCGCTGCTTCCATGGCCGGGCTGACAGGCGAAAACATTAATCCCGACCACATTATTGTTTCTATGTTTACCCTTTGCGTTACCATTATCGGTTCCGTCGCTTTCCGCGGATTCCTTGCCATTATACCGGTACTGTTCGGCGTTATCTGCGGCTACATTCTGGCGCTGTTCATGGGCCTTGTTGATTTAACCCCCGTTATTAACGCACCGTGGTTCCAGCTTCCGCATTTTTACAGCCCCGTATTTAATCTGGACGCCATTTTGATTATCGCCCCTGCGGCACTGGTTGTACTGGCAGAACATATCGGGCATCTGGTTGTTACCGGCAACATTGTTGACCGCAACCTCATTAAAGACCCGGGCCTTTCCCGTTCTCTCTTTGCAGACGGCTGCTCCAACATTTTATCCGGCTTCTTCGGTGCAACGCCTAACACCACTTACGGCGAAAACATCGGCGTTATGGCCATTACCAAGGTTTACAGCGTATGGGTTATCGGCGGCGCGGCAGTATTTGCCATTCTGCTTTCCTTTATCGGCAAGCTCTCCGAGCTGATTCACAGCATTCCCGTACCGGTTATGGGCGGCGTGTGCATTCTGCTGTTCGGCGTTATTGCAGCCAGCGGCCTGCGCGTACTGGTAGAAAGCAAGGTTGATTACAGCAAATCTTCCAACCTTGTTATGACAGCCGTTATTATGATTATCGGCCTGTCCGGCGCCAAACTTACCTTCGGTACCATCAGCGTACAGGGCATGGTTCTGGCAACACTGGTTGCAATCCTGCTCAGCGTTACCTTTAAAATTCTCGACCGCCTCGGATTTTTGAACCATATTTAATACACAGCATTTGACTTTAATGCCATATTTGCTATAATAATTATAGAAAAACAAACGGCTGCCGATAGACGGTCAGCCGCAAATTAGTAGATTATTAAAGAAATAATCGCCCAAGTTTGTCAGGCTGCGGGCGGTTATTTCTGTTTATTGGAGAAATCTTTTCCCAAGGAGTATCCAAGGGTAAAAACTGCTATTGTATAACCTACAATGGCTATAAACGACAGAATATCCACGTTTACTCCTCCCTTCGCCGGAAATTTCAATCTGCAAAAACAAATTGATTTCTATATCAACGAAGGGTCACAGTCCCTTCAGGGAAGGGCTAACCGCCTACCGTTATGGCAGCACATATGCCTGCTTATTTTAACAGATAAATATAAAACTGTAAAGAAATATATTTTATGTAAATTTTGCTTATGTCAATCATTTTTACCCATGCTGCGGGTACTGGTTAAACACAAGCGTAAGCATTAATTTAACTGCTAAAACACCCAATAAAGTACAAAAGCGGCGGCATCAGCCGTCGCTTTTGTTTTGCGTATCGTATTCTTTTTTAACGCCCTCAGGCGGGGCGTTTACTACTTTTTTGGGAATACCACCTGTTTAGGCCCGAATTCTGCATTTTTAGGAATCAGCACTTCATCAAATTTGATGTTGCGGGTGTGCAGCGTATGGCTCCACTCATGGTCATGCCTGTGCAGGAAACCGATAAACGAAATGGGAATCCAGCTGTAAATAAACAGCGGGTACAGCAGAAGATACAGCCACGATTTAAACGAAGCGCGTATTTTCCAAAGTACAATTACCGGGAACACATACTGCCCGATACCAATCAGCGTCCATACCTCAACCGGCAGAATGGAATAAAGCACGTTTGTATAGAACGGATAGTACATATAAATATAGCTGCAAATTACATAAAAAGTAGAAAGCAGCAAAAAGTACGGCTGGAACAAATGCAGGATGCCATCCAGCATAATCGGGTTGCGCTCTTTAATACCTTTTTTAAACAGCTTGCCGATATAGCGGCTGCCTACGTCAAACTGGCCCTGCGCCCAGCGTTTGCGCTGATTCCAGGACTGCATGAAGGTCAGCGGCTTTTCGTCGTAAACAATAGCGTCATGCGCCCAGGTTGTCGGTATGCCCTCCAGAATCGCCTTCATGGTAAATTCCATATCTTCCGTCAGGCAGGTTGCGCCCCAGCCATAGCGGCGCAGAATATCGGCGGAAATGCACATGCCCGTGCCGCCGAGGCAGCTGGACAGGCCGATATTGTATTTTGCCAGATGGTATACATGGTTAATAACCCAGAAAGCAATCGAGAAAGTACCGGAAATCCAGGTATCATTAGGATTTTTGGAATCAAGGTAACCCTGAATAAGACGCTCGCCGTTGCAGAGGCGGCTGTTCATTTCCTTTAAAAAGTCGGGGTGTACAAGATTATCGGCGTCAAAAACGCACACGGCGTCATACTGGCGTTCCATTTTGAACAGGCGGTTAAACATCCAGTCCATGGCGTAACCTTTGCCCTTTTCGGTGTCGTTAAAACGCTCATGCACCTGTGCACCGGCTTTGCGTGCCACTTCGGCAGTTTTGTCGGTGCAGTTGTCGGCAACAACAAAAATATCATACAGTTTGTCAGAGTAATTCAGCAAATGCAGGTTTTCTACCAAAGCGCCGATAACGCGTTCTTCGTTATGCGCGCAGACAACCATAGCAAAAGTATGCTTTTCTTCATAAACCTTTTTGTCCTTTTTGCGGTAAACCAGCCCGAAGAACGAAAGCGTAAAATAATAAATGGTAAAAAATACGATTAACAGCTGGAGAGGAATCATTATTATATCAAAATACGTTGTCATAAAAGGCTCCTCGCTTCACACTAATCACTGCTTATGCAGTGCTTTAACATAAACCGCATTGATGATGCCGATAAGCGTATAGGTAAACATAATTACAAACGGCCAGCCTTCCGGGCGCAGGTAAAAAATGTACGCGCCAATGGCAAGCCCGATAATAACAGGCACTTTAAAGAGCGGGTTGCCCTTGCCCTTAAAATCCGGATAACGGATGGTGCTGTACAAAATGCAGCCGATAACAAAGGTCAGTACGGCAACATAGCTCTGCGGCACGTCGTAGCCGGAAAGCACAAACGCCGCCAGAACGCAGGCACCGCCGGGAATAGGCATGCCCTGAAAATAACCGTGGATAACATCGGCATTAATGTTAAAACGCGCCAGGCGCAAAGCGCCCCATACCGGAAACAGCGCAGCAATAAGCTGGCCCCAGATGCCGAAATCAGTCATGCCGTAGTAGTACATCATAACGGCAGGCGCAACGCCGAACGAACAAACATCGCAAAGAGAATCCATCTCGACGCCGAACTTGCCCGCTACGCCGAGCGCCCTTGCCGCACGCCCGTCGCAGGCATCAACGGCAACAGCCAGAATAATGTATATTGCCGCCCATTCAAAATTGCCGGCAACCGATTCAAAAATAGAAAGAACGCCTAAAATCAAGTTAGTACCGCTGATACTGTTAGGTATTATACGACGGTATTCCATCAGTCCATGACCCTCCCAATTATGGATTTACCGCCGGTGACGGCATCTCCTTTTTTTACAAGTATTTCTACATTTTTGGGCAGCACAAGCTCGGTGCTGGAGCCAAATTTAATCATGCCGTAGCACTCGCCCTGCGTAAGGTTATGCCCCAGCGTAACCCATGACACAATGCGGCGTGCCAGCAGGCCTGCCACCTGAATGACAAGCACTTTCATCTTATCGTTTTCCACGCCGATGGCATGGCGTTCGTTTTCAAACGAAGCGTTTTTTTCGTATGCCGGCACAAACTGCCCGCAGGTATAACGCTGATATTTAATTTCGCCGCTGACGGGGCTGCGGTTAACATGTACGTTAAAAACAGAAAGGAAAATCGTTACCTTAACGGCTTCTTCATTAAGATATTCTTCGTCGTAAAAATCCTCCACACCCATTACCGTTCCGTCTGCCGGAGAATAAATTACCGAAGTGTCCTGCTCCGTAACGCGTTTTGGATTGCGGAAAAAATACGCAAAATATGCCGTAAGAACCAGGAAGGGAATGCACCAAATGATGCCCGCGCCATACCACACCGCAAGCGCTGCTGCCAGGCTGCCGAGTATGAACGGGTAACCATCTTTTACTATCGTCATTGCTGCTCCTTTCTATTCATCTGCAAAAAAATAATATGATGAACTCATTTATTCATCATATTATTATAGTATAGGTATTTCCTTTTGTCTACCAAATTATTTACTTTGTAACACTTTAATTACAAACTGCGGAAGCACCATCATGCGCCCTATGCGGCTCGGCTGCTTGTAAAGGCGGAACAGCCATTCAAGCGACGCTTTCTGCATCCACAGCGGCGCGCGCTCCATCTTGCCTGCAAGCACGTCAAAACTGCCGCCCACGCCCATTAAAACCTGCGGCTTCAGCTCGCTGCGGAAGCGCGCCAGCCAGTTTTCCTGCTTAGGTGCGCCCAGCGCGGCAAAAAGCATGTCCGCACCGCTTGCGTTAATTTCGGCAATAATTTCTTCGTTTTCGGCTTCGGTAAAATAACCGTTGCGGCAGCCTGCCACTTTAAGCCCCGGCGCCACCAGCAAAAGCTTGTCGCGCGCGGTTTCGGCAACGCCCGGCGCAGCGCCGAAGAAAAATACCTTATAGCCTTTTTTTGCCGAAAGTTTTGCCAGCTCCACAAATAAATCGCAGCCTGCCACACGTTCCGGCACATTATGCCCCAGCTTGCGCCCGGCCCAAACGGTACCGGCGCCATCTGCCAGCACCAAATCGGCATTTTGGCAGACTATTTTTTTATATTCCGCATCCTTCTGGCACATCATAATAATTTCCGCATTGGCGGTTACCACAAAAGTCTGCTTTTTATTTTTTACCTGCGAATTTAAAAAGTTAACCGCGCCGTCCATTGTATATGGGTAAACCGGCACATCAAGCACATAAAACGGTTTTATTTTTTCCATAATTTTGTCCTTTAAATCTTCGCCACGTCAGAAGGCACAGTTAAGAACTGTAAATTCGGGTTGCGGTCCAAAATCCAGTTCAGCGCCCATTCGTTATTAACCAAAATTACCGGGCGGTCTTTTTTATCGTAAACCAGCATGCCGTTATCGAGGCCTTTTAAGTTCTCGATATCCTTTTCGTTTTCAGCATATACCCATCGTGCCACGCTGTAACCCAGCTGGTTCATCAAAAGCTGCGCGCTGTATTCGTTTAAAAGGCGGTATTCCAAAACTTCAAGCTGCAGCGAACCAACCACGCCGACGATAAAGCTTTCAATGCCCAGATCCTTCTGACGGAATACCTGAATGGCGCCTTCCTGCGCCAGCTGCACAATGCCTTTTTCAAACTGTTTGCGTTTTAAGGAATCCTTAGGCTGCACGCGGGCAAAAATTTCCGGCGGGAAAACCGGGAAATCTTCAAACTGAATTTTCAGCTTTTCGTCGCTCAGCGAATCGCCGATACCGAAAATGCCCGGGTCGAAAATACCGATAATATCGCCGGGGTACGCTTCTTCAACAATGGTGCGCTCCTGCGCGAGGAACTGCTGCGGCTGCGCCAGTTTAACCGGCTTGCCGCCCTGCATATGGTACACCGTCATGCCCTTTTTGAACACACCGCTGCAAATACGCATAAAAGCAATGCGGTCGCGGTGCGCCGGGTTCATGTTAGCCTGAATTTTAAACACAAATGCACTGAACAGTTCGTTGTCCGGGCTTAACAAATCGCCGTTCTGCAAAATACGCGGCTGCGGCATCGGCGAAAGTTCCAAAAATTTCTCCAAAAAGCTGCGCACACCAAAGTTTGTCATGGCGCTGCCGAAGAACATCGGCGTCAGTTCGCCGCTGTTTACCTTCGCCATGTCGAACTCGTCGCCGGCCATGTCCAAAAGTTCAATATCGTCGCATAATTTATGGTACAAATCTTCGCCAATGGCATTAATAATTTCCGGGTCATCCAGGCTGCCCGTAGTGGATTTTAAAATTTTGGAGCCGTGGCTGCTGTCGTTTTCAAACAGTTCAATCTGTTTTTTAACGCGGTCGTACACGCCGATATAATTGCCGTCAATACCGATAGGCCAGTTAATCGGGTACGCGCGGATGCCCAGCACCTGCTCGATTTCGTCCATCAAATCAAACGGGTCACGGCCGTAACGGTCAAGCTTGTTTACAAAAGTAAATACCGGCAGCTGCCTGCGGTGGCAAACCCAGAACAGCTTTTTCGTCTGCGGTTCCACGCCCTTGGCGCAGTCGATAAGCATTACAGCGCTGTCAGCCGCCATCAAAGTGCGGTATGTATCTTCCGAAAAGTCCTGATGGCCCGGCGTATCCAGAATGTTTACGCGGTAACCGTCATAATCAAACTGCAAAACGGAGCTTGTTACGGAAATGCCGCGCTGCTTTTCAATTTCCATCCAGTCCGAAACGGCATGGCGGTTGGATTTACGCGCCTTAACCGTACCGGCAAGGTGAATTGCGCCGCCGTACAGCAAAAGTTTTTCCGTCAGCGTCGTTTTACCGGCGTCAGGATGCGATATAATGGCAAAAGTGCGGCGTTTTTCAATCTTTTCAAGTAATTCCTGCATTGTTTTCCCCCGTTATTCCCTGTTCTGCAATTCGTAAATACTGTAAGCGTCAATAATCTGTTTCAAAATATAATCGGGCACCGGCACAGCCGTTTCCATAACACCCTTAATGTTCACGCGGAAGGCAACGTCCTCATATTTTTCGCCGCCGTAGGTTTCGCAGCTGAAGCTGGTACGCATAAACTCATCCTTAAAAGTGCAGTATTTCAGCACGTCATGCTTGCGTTTCAAATCCCATTCATGGTAAAACTCATACAATTTTTTCTGCGCCTCCGGCGGAATATCCACACCGGCAACCACATAGCCGTCCATAGGCGTGCAGTCCAAATCTTCGTAAACCGTGCCGTCCTCCAGTTCGATGGTGACGGTCATCACATAGTCCACTTCGTTAAATCCGGCATTTTTAATCTGCCATTTTTCGTGCCATTTTTTAATGCACGCCGAGCAGATGAACTTTGCCTCTTTTACGGTATTATTAATGTAATTGTCCTTATAATACAAAACGCCGCCTTCCGGCACAAACTCACTGCCGCATTCGGCGCATACAAGCCTTACGCTGCGAATCATTGCACGCACTCCTTTTCTGTCAAGGCTATAAAAAAAGCCTTCACGGGGATTTCCCGTAAAGGCAGTTGTTTCGGAATGGTCGGAGCGGCGGGATTCGAACCCACGACCTCTTCCACCCCAAGGAAGCGCTCTACCAAGCTGAGCCACGCCCCGAAACACAAGTAATATTATAAACAAACTAAATGCAAATGTCAAGCATTAATTATCAATAACGCGTGCGCCTTCTTCGTCAAGCTTCAGCACATGGTACACAGCCTGCTGCCCGGCTTTTTCAAAAGCCTGCTGCATGGCGCGCCCAATGGCTTCACTGTCGGCATCCGCCGCGGCGTATGCCATTAAGGTAGAACCCGCGCCGCTGATAATAGCGCCGTAAGCGCCGGCATTTTTAGCAGCCTTAAACACAGCCTGCGTGCCGTTAATAAGCGGCATGCGGTACGGCTGGTGCAGCCTGTCCTCCAAAGCGTCGGGCAAAAATTTATATTCGCCCGTTAAAAGCGCACTTACCAAAAGCGCACTGCGCCCGGCGTTAAAAACAGCATCCTTATGGCTTACCGTTTCCGGTATCGCCTGCCTTGCCCTTGCGGTAGAAAGCGGCTCCGCCGGTACTGCGGCAATAAAGCTCAGCGGCTTTTTGGGCACAAAGCGCAGCGAAGCAGCCTTGCCGTGCGACATATAACTTACCGTAAACCCGCCCAGAAGCGCCGGTGCCACATTATCCGGATGCCCTTCAATTTCGGTAGCGTAATCAACAAGCTGCTGCCTTGTTAAAGTGCTGCCGGTTAAATAATTAGCCGCCATCAGCCCGGCAACAATGGCCGTACTGCTGCTGCCCAGCCCGCGCGAAAGCGGTATGCGGTTGTGCATGGTAACTTTCAGCCCGGTATAGCGGCGGTCGGTAAGCTCGTTCCACAAACGGAAAAACGCCAGAAACGCCAGGTTTTTGCCGCTGGCATGCAAACGCCCGCTGCCCTCGCCGGTAACTTCAAGTTCAAAGCCGCGCTCAGTAAGCTCATAAGTAAATTCATTGTATAAATTGCAGGCAGCGCCCAAAACGTCAAACCCCGGCCCGCAGTTGGCCGAAGTGGCGGGCACAATTACCCTTCCGCTTTTTTTCATAACATCACTCCACGTTGTCATCTTCAACATGGATGACGCTGCATACTTCCTTAATAACCGGCAGGCCCTTCAAAGTCTGCACGGCCATCTGCATATCAAGCTCGGAAACATGGTAGGTAATAACAACAAGTTCTGCCAGCTTGTCGCCAACCATCTGTTTTTGAATAACTTTTTTCAGGCCCACATTCTGTGCGGCAAAAGCGGCGGCAATCGCAGCCAGCACGCCCGGCCTGTCCACAACGTGCAGGCGGATATAAAACGGCGAAAGCATATCTTCAAGGCGGCACAAGTGCTTTTCGTCAAAGCAGGTGCAGTTAATGCGCCCGGTAGAACCATGCACCATATTGCGCGCCACATCGATAATATCGCCGCACACAGCGCTTGCAGTAGGCAGCCCGCCTGCCCCGCGGCCCATAAACATTGCTTCGCCAAGGGCGTCGCCTTCCACAAACACAGCGTTAAACACATCATTAACGCCTGCCAGCGGATGCTCCGTGGGCAGCATGGTAGGCCTTACGCAAACGGTAATGCCTTTTTCTTCATCGTGTTTGGCAACTGCCAGAAGCTTAATGGTATAGCCAAGTTCTTTGGCGTATTCAATATCGCAGAGCTTTAAGCTGTCCATAAATTTAACAGCACAATCTCTTCCGCCCTTGACCGCAAAAGAAAGTACACCGCATGAGCCGTTCGGAAGATACTTTTCAGCAAGTGCATGATATTTGTCATCTTCAAGGTCGGGATAATCAACCCACGCAACCTTGTCATTGGCTTTGAGGAATTTTGCAATTTCAAGAGCATTTTTGCAATGTCTTTCCATTCTCACATGAAGACTTTCAAGACCGTTCATAACATAAAAAGCATTCTGCGGTGACTGGATTGAACCGAGGTCACGCATAAGCTGAGAAGTAGCCTTTGTAATGTAGCCGAGCTTGCCGAATTTTTCGGCATAGACAATGCCGTGATATGAATCATCGGGAGTTGTAAGTCCCGGATATTTGTCGGCATATTTCAGCCAGTCAAAGTTGCCGCTGTCAACAATTGCACCGCCGACAGAAACACCGTGACCGTCCATATATTTTGTGGTTGAGTGAGTAACAATGTCAGCACCCCACTTAATCGGCTGACAGTTTACAGGGGTTGCAAAAGTGTTGTCAACAATAAGCGGAACACCGTGTGAGTGAGCAAGTCTTGCAAACTTTTCAATATCAAGAACAGACACAGTCGGGTTGGTTATTGTTTCACCGAACATTGCCCTTGTGTTTGGTCTGAATGCCTTTGCAAGCTCTTCTTCGGGAAGATTCTGATCGACAAAAGTAACATCAATGCCCATTTTCTTCATTGTAACGCCGAGCAGATTATATGTACCGCCGTAGATTGCAGACGATGCAACAATATGACTGCCTGTTTCGCAGATGTTAAAAAGTGCAAAGAAGTTAGCCGCCTGACCGCTTGATGTGAGCATTGCGGCAACACCGCCCTCAAGGTCGGCAATTTTTGCGGCAGTCATATCATTTGACGGGTTCTGCAGACGGGTATAAAAATATCCGCTGTCCTCAAGGTCAAAAAGTCTGCCCATTGCGTCACTTGAATCATACTTAAAGGTGGTGCTTTGATAAATGGGCATCTGTCTTGGTTCTCCGTTCTTAGGCACATAGCCGGAATGCAAACACTTTGTTTCCTGTTTCATTGTAAAAAATCCTCCGTAATTTCATTCATTTTAACTAAATATTAACTCAAAATCGGATACCGAATTATCCGAAAAATTCTTTAATAAAGTTCATTATTGCATCTGTTCCGAATACAACGCCTGCAACTATAAGCAAAAGCAGTAATGCGCTGACAATTCTTACGGTTGTACGCTTTGCACCCGTCATTTTCTCAAACTGCTCGTCAAGCGTTTCACCGTCATTTTCTTTGTATTCAACATCTTCGTTAAGAATTTCTTCGCCCTCAAGCTTGATTGCGCCGATTCCGACACAGGTGTCGAACGCCTTTTCATAAGCCGAATACGGAACATAGACATCATAGGTCAAATCATCATAGCCTGTGTATGCCTTAATGCTTTTGCTGTACTTATTTTCCATACACTTCTTGATTGTAGCGTCACACGGAACGGTGCTGTCCTCAAGTGCGGCTTTAACTCTCTGCAATTCAAAGCCCGATGCCGTGAGCAGATACACGGGAGTGTTTTCATCGGTTATTGTTTTAAGCTGAGCCTTGCAGTTTTTGCAGACTGTTTCTTCATCATTATGCAGTCGCTTGCATTTTGAACAATATTTCATAGACAAATCCTTCGTTATTTCATTTTGTTATCTACAATTCTAACACAAAAAGACAGCATGAGCAATACCCCACGCTGTCTTTATCCATAAATTTTTGTGCAGTTTTGTTATAAATTTAATTTTGTATCAACGGTCTGTGACCGCCAAAAAGTAAAAGTGCAAACATTACGGTAATACAAACCTTATAAAAGGAACAAAAATAATACCATTCTGTAGGGGCGTCCCATTGGGCGCCCGCGAGTAACGGCACAGAATTTATGATAAATACGATTATATAAATACCGCAAAGATAATGCCATTCTGTAGCGGCGAACCGCAACATTCATCATACAGAAAGCACCCGACAAATTAATGTCAGGTGCTTTGAAAAATTGTATGGCAATAAAATCAATTCACACAATCACACAAAATTAAAACATTCTTTTTCTTTTAAATACAAACATAACTGCAACTGCCGAAAGCATAACTACTGTGATAATTGCAGGAGTTGCAAAGTTGCCTGTTGCAACAACGCCGTTGTTAGCTGTGCCGTTTGTGCTGTTGTTATTGTTTGCATTGTCATTTGTTGCAACATCACTTGTTGCGGAAGAAATGTTATCGCTCGGCTTTTCAGGCTTTGCAGGAGTGTCCTCTGTGCTTACAGGCTTAATTGACGGGTTAGGATTGTCAACTGATTTTGCTGTGTAGGTAATTCCTTCATCATCAATGCCAAGAGCTACAGTAAATTTGTAATTGCCCTCATCTCTAACAGAAATGCTTACGGATTTATTACCGTATTCGTCTACATTCTCTACTCCATACATTGCAAACCACGGCGCAGAAGCATACATCATACTGCTGTCAAAAGTTACTGTACCGCCCTTTTCACCGTTTGCGTAATAGAAGGTAACTTCCATTCCGTCAATATTATTTGAAATAGATTTCTTAGCATCAAGTTTAAGTGCTAACTCCATACCATTAGCCATAATATCGTTAAAGCTACAAGTATAAAGCGGTTCTGTAAACACTCTGTTTGGAAGCTTTGTTACTTCACATCTTACAATAGTATGTGGATCTGCTACTTGCTTAACAGAATAATCCGCTGAAATAGTATTATCATACCATCCATCTTCGTAAGAGGCATAACAATAATCTACAGTAAAATTGACAGTATTATCTCTGCAATAATAATCAACAGTTATTCTGCCAGCATAACCGCAAGTCTCGGCAATCGGCGGAACAATACCGCCCTCGCTGTCAATTCCGTCACAGTTTACATCATATTCTTCACCGTTGCTGTAAACAATATGCAACACAACATTGCTCCAGAAACTACTGTCTGAAATTTCACCATGAAAGACAGTAACGCTTTCGGGTGCTTTAACAATTTCCATTGAAACAGGATACAAATCCTCTGTAGGTTCGTCAGGTGTTGAAACACTGCCCCAACCAAAATCATCATCGCCCATTTCGGTTGCAAATGCCTGAACAAATACTGTCTGCACAAGACATACCGCCAACAAAGCAGACAGCAAAATCGTAATAAATTTTGAATGTTTTCTCATAATTTCCTCCATCATTTTATTGTTTTATCTGATATGCAAGATTAATATTTTTATTTTAAACACCATTCCCCTCTGAATAATTATTTAAAAATTAACCCAAAATACCATTGCTGTTTTACTGCATTTTGCGGTATATTGCAATACAACAATCTGCGGTATGCTATACTGTATGCGAGGTGAATTCTGTGTATAAAAGAATCAGGGAACTGAGGGAAGATGCCGACCTCACGCAAAAAGAAGTTAGCAAAATTCTGCATTGTTCACAACAGGTTTACAGCAATTATGAACTTGGTCAGCGTGATATCCCCACCGTTGTTTTGATTTGCCTCGCAAAACATTATCACACCAGCACCGACTATATTTTGGGGCTGACTGACAACAAAGACTTACCGAATTATACGCACAATTAAATCGGCAAGCTATTCGTCCCGAAGATGTTCTTCGGGATTTTTATGACATAAGTTTACTGCATTTTGCGGTATTTGTCAATATATATACAGATAAAATATTATTTTTATTTAAGCAAAGCTCTTATTTAAGGTGAATTAAATTTTTCAAAGTAATCATCAACTCGTATTTGCGGTTAATTGGACACTTGTGCAAATAATAATACACAATTTATGATAAATACGATTATATGAGTACCGCAAAGATAATGCCGTTTGTTTTCTCATTTTTCAAGTAATTATATTTTAGGACAATTTGTCCTAAAAGTCAATAGGTTACTATGTACTATTTTATAATTTATTCGGTGATGAAATGAAACTGAGAATAAAAGATTTGCGTGAGGACAATGACCTTACGCAAAAAGAAGTTGCAAAGGTTCTTATGTGCGACCAGTCGCTGTACTCAAAATATGAACGGGGCGAAAGAGAAATTCCCCTCTCCCTGCTCATTAAACTTGCCGACTGCTACGGCACAAGCCTTGATTATCTGACCTGTCGCACAGACAATCCAAGCATAAAATAACAGCCGTTTTGAAAATTTGCATTTCAAGACGGCTGTTGTTTTTATTTATTAAATTGTTTAATTATCAAAGTGACTCCACAAGTCTTGCGATATACTTTTGAATAAGCGTTGCATCTACAACATTGATAATGCCGTCACCGTTTACATCTGCGACATACACATCTTCCGCATTGTTGACATCAATAAACTTATTTCCATTTTCATCTGTAAGATTAGCAACATATTTCTGAATATCGGTAGCGTCAACTACGTTAATAATACCGTTATTGTCAACATCGCCTTTAAGTCTTGTGGTTTCTGATGAATTAAACTTGTAGCCGTACTTTTTGGCAAAGGTTTCTGCTGTTGAGCCAATCTTACCGTGAATTACAAGAGCATTGCAATTGCCGAATGAATCACAGCAAATTGCCTTTACATTTTCCCCGATTGTCACTGATTGAAGATTTTGGCAGTTATAAAAGGCATAGTATGAAATAAATTCAAGATTTTTGCCGAATTTCAGATTTTTAAGTGAAGTACATTCCTCAAACGAACTGTCGCAAATGCTGATAATACTGTCGGAAAAGCTCACCGATGAAAGGTTTGTGCAACCTGAAAAAGCAGATGTGAGAATAGATTCAAGTCCGCTGTTCAAAGTAAGCTTTTCGATTTTACTTCCTGCAAAAGCATAATTGCCTATTGCCTTAACCGTTTCGGGAATTGTAACAGTTTTCAGCGTTGATGCTGACGGGAACGATATCACAACCGAGCCGTACGGAGCATAAGATGTGTAGCTTCTTGATTCCGTAGAAGGTGCATCAGGATCAGTAATATCTTTTGTCACTGAATACATATGATTCTTGGCGATAAGTAAATCGTTTTGAACATAGAAGTTTGTGTTTCCGCTTTGAACCGTAATGCTTGAAAGCTGTGAACAGTACGCAAAAGGATTATAACCCATTGAGCTTACACTTTTCGGAATTGTCACAGTTTTGAGATTAGTGTATGAAAACGCCTGTTCACCGATTGAAACAAGGCTTGACGGAAGTGTGACTGATGTAAGCTTTTGGTCCGTAAAGGCATAATCGGCTATTGAAACAGTTCCGCTTTTTATCGTAACAGAGCTGTTATCCGCAAGCTTACCCTTGTACTTATACGCAACTTTTCCTGCGTAAACAATTCCGTTAGATTGATTTGTGTACCAAAGGCAATTGTCAAATGCGTTATCACCTATCGAAACAACGCTTGACGGAATTGAAAGTGTCGAAAGGCTTGTACAATTTTTAAATGCCCAAAAATTTATTTTTGTCAGTGTACTCGGCAGGCTTACACTTGTAAGTGCGGTACAGCCGAGAAATGCACTTGAACCAATTTCAGCAATGCCCTTGGGAACAATAATTGTTTTCAAAGTTTTGTTAAACGAAAAACAATTGTTGTCAATGCCGACCATATCACAATCACCGACTGACGCAGGAACATTGACGCTTGCAGACTTACCGGAATAAGATTCAATCCATGCGTTAAATCTTCCGTTTGATTTCTGACCCACAATGCGATATTTGTATCCGCCATATGTATAGCTTTTATAAAGCTCATGTTTTGGAATTGCCTCCGCACTTACCTCGCTTGCCGTTGATACAACCGCATTTGCCGACATCGGCAATGCTGTAAACACACCAAACGCAAGAGTTGCCGATAGTGCAACAGAAATAATTTTGTTTACTCTTTTTCTCATTAAATACCCACTCCTGTTCAGCAGAAATACTATACTTTAAGTTATCACACTATTTTTTAATTGTCAACTCAAATAACAGCCGTTTTGAAAATTTGCATTTCAAGACGGCTGTTGTTCTGTTATAAAAAAATCGGCTGATGTTGTTTTCCCTGCAATGCAAGGGTTACGCAATCTTCAAGCTTATCAAAATCAGCCACAAGCGAATTTGGTTTCTTGATGCAATCGTCCTGTTTTAAAGGAACGAAGTAAATATTTTTCGTGTTGAGAAGTCTGCCGATGTTCTGTGCCGACGCACCGAGAGCGTCATTTGTTGCAACGCACAACAGCACAGGTCTTAAAATTCTCAGATGCGACTTTGCCGCCATTGTTACCGCCGTGTCGGTAATTCCGAGCGACAGCTTTGCAAGCGTGTTGCCCGTACACGGTGCAATCACAAGCAAGTCGCACATTTTTTTAGGTCCTATCGGTTCTGTCTGCACAACCGAGTGCAGAACAGCTTTGCCCGTTATTTCTTCTGCCCTCTTTACCGTTTCCTCCGCTTTTCCGAAACGAGTTGATGTTGAAAAGGCATTTTGCGACATTATCGGAATAACATCATAGCCTGAGTCAACAAGCCTCTGCATTTGCGTAAAAGCCTTTGAAAAGGTGCAAAAGGAACCGCACATTGCAAATCCTATGGTTGCTTTTGTCACCTGTAAACCTCCTTGATGATGTCAAATACAGTAGTTTTTATAATTTCTCCTGCCGTTTTCGGAGCACATTTTCCGGGGAGCGACAATGCCCTAACGGCATAAATTCCGAGTTTTTCGGCGGTATCAAAATCAACCCCTCCCGGCAGGGACGCAAGGTCTATAATAAGGGTGTTTGTGTCGGTATTCATAAGAAGTTCCCTGTCAAAAATCAACCTCGGAATTGTGTTGAAAACAATGTCAAACCGCTTTACCGTTCTGAGATTTTCCGTATTAAGTGCATTGTAGCCGAGTGCTTTTACATATGCAAGGTCTGACGGCTTTCTTGCGCTCACGGTAACATTTGCTCCGAGTAAAACAAGCTTGTGAGCAAGAATTTTTCCGATTCTGCCGAATCCCGTCACAAGACACTTACTGCCCGAAATCGTACCCTCATATTCTCTCATTGCACATTCAATTGCACCCTCTGCTGTAGGCAATGCGTTGAGGATTGCAAAATCATCTCTTGCTCCATAATCAAAAATTTCACCGTTGGAAAGCCTTGGATATGCCTTTAAAAATCTGCTTTTCATCGTAGTAAAAACAGGCTTTTTAAGGATAATTTCAATATCGTCACCGTCAAGCAAAATGTTCTCGTTTGAAAACGGAGTGTTAAGACTGCCGTCCGTCCTTATTGACGGCAACGGAAAAATCAATGCGTCACTTTCCGAAATTGCCTTTTTAACATTGCAAAGGCTCAACGAACCGTAGCTTTCAAGGCTGTCAAATCCACCGAGCAAAACATCGTAACAACTGTCAGAAATTGATTTTGCAAGAAAAAGCTGTCGCTTGTCACCGCCGATTATGCCAAATGTTCTTATGTCGCTCTTTTTCATACACAACACCCGTAAATCAAGTTATTCTCTACACCCTCATATTATGCCGAGTGTCCTTGTGTGTGAACAACACATAAAAGCGACCGCAAAGCATATCACTCTGCGGTCGCTGTTTATAACTTATTATTTGTTTTTCTTCAAATAATCCCAAAAATTATTTTCATCAGATTCATCAAATGACTCTCCGTTTTCGTCCTTTGTACATTCATTAAAAATGTTATACTCAAGCCATGCGTTTGCAGAGTCATAATCCTTGCTGAAAATATCTGTGTTCTTTATATCAAAAATTCCCATACAATCACCTCAAAGTAATTTTTGTATGTACTCCGTAACTTGATATTACATCATATGAACAAAAAATTCAATACTCATATTAGTATGTTTTATATTTTATTTAATGATTTACCGAATAACGGAACAAAAGAATTTTTTAAAAATAAAGTTACGGTCTGAGTCCCATTCCGCCCTCAAGGGTGATGGTTTCGCCGCTCATATACTTGAAATCAGGTGATGCAAGTGCAACACAGGCACGGCCGATTTCTTTTTCGACATCACCAAAATGTCCCATTGGCGGCACTTTTACATTCGCCTTGAATGCGTCGGGATAAGCCTGCTCAAATTTTTCAAGCTGAGCAGTCCATGCAAGCGGACAGACAATGTTGACATTTATTCCGTCCTTGCCCCACTCGTTGGCGGCAACTCTTGTAAGACCTCTTATTCCCTCTTTTGCGGCTGCATATGCACACTGACCGAAGTTTCCGAAAAGTCCGGCACCCGAAGCAAAGTTTATAACCGTTCCCTTTGACTTTTTAAGGTACGGATAGCAAGCCTTCATATAATAGAAGGTTGCGTACAATCCCGAATAAACAGCAAGGTCAAATTGCTCTGTTGTATGATCAGCAAGCGTAATACCCGACGCAGAAGCCTGAGCGTTGTTAATCAAGACATCAATTCCGCCGAATGTTTCAACAGCTCTGTCAACAACATTCCGAACAACCTTTTCGTTATCACCGTCCTTGCTGACATCAGCCTGAACAGGCAACACATTTACTCCGTAAAGTCTTTCGAGCTCTTCTTTGGCATCCTCAAGCTTTTTGACATTTCTGCCTGTAATAACAAGGTTCGCACCCTCTTTTGCATAAGCAACAGCAATGCCGTAGCCGATTGAACCGCAACCTCCGTCGCTGAGAACAGCCCTTCCTCCGCCTGTAATAACAGCGGTCTTTCCTAATAAAAATCCCATTAATCCATCCTCCTTTTGGTAAAAAAATATGCTGCAAGAATACAAATATTCTCACAGCCTTATATTACCAGTTATTAAGTTTGGTGTCAATCGGGGTAATGCTATTATACGGAAATATTGGGCTTTGATTTTGAATTAATCTTTTCCTTTTGTAAATTTTCTTTTGCAGTATTAATAGATGCAACCAATATTCTGCGAATAGTGCCGCACCGGTTATATAAATCAGTTGATAGTTCTCTAAGCTTTGATTCAGCCATACGAACCTCTTTTAATTATATATAAACAAGTGAAATATACTTCGTATGTGAAATAATACTATTGTATTGTGAAATTTTCTGCTTACGCAGAAAGTGAAATAAAATAAATCCTTTCACGCCGTCAGGCACTTCACATGGAAAATCCATATTTCACACCGATAGGTATTTAACAAATCCTTTTGGATTTATTTCACTGAAAAAAGCACTTGCAAAAGCAAGTGCTTTTTTCTTGGCGGAGGACAAGGGATTTGAACCCTCGCGCCGCGTTAGCGACCTACTCCCTTAGCAGGGGAGCCTCTTCACCACTTGAGTAATCCTCCGTGTGAAGTTTAAATTCACTATAAAATAAAATGGCGGAGAGGAAGGGATTCGAACCCTTGGTCCCTCGCGGGATCACTAGTTTTCAAGACTAGCTCCTTAAACCACTCGGACACCTCTCCGTATGCTCATCTTGCCTTTCAGCATTTCAGCAAGATTTATTCTAACACAAGTTTCTCCATTTGTCAACACTTATTTTTAATTTTTTTGAATATTCAGTAAAATAAGAAAATTTCCCAATTTCTTGACAAATCGCAAGCCATCATATACAATAGTTATGTTATGTGCCAATAGCTCAGTTGGATAGAGCGTTCGCCTCCTAAGCGAAAGGTCGGGGGTTCGAATCCCTTTTGGCACGCCAAAAACTCCGCCGGAAAACCCAGCAAAAGGCAGGCTCACATAAGGATACTTTCAAAAAGTGACCGATGAGAGCAGCACAACGCCACAGAGTTTTAAAACTCTGTGGCGTTGTGCTTTTTTATAGCTAACAGGAAAATGAGTCCGTACTAAGCAATATTCAGCCCTTCAATTCCGAAAAGATTTTCTATTGCATGTCGGTTCAAATCCTTGTTTCCTCGCTTTTCTCAGTCTACCCGCAGCATACGGTAACCGACGCCGATATGCGTCTGAATGTATTGCGGACAGTCCTTTTGCGGCTCCAGCTTTTTGCGCAGTGTCGCCATAAACACCCGCAGAGAAGCAATATCGTTTTCCCAGCTGCTGCCCCAAATCTGCTGCGTGATATAGGTGTGCGTCAGCACCTTTCCGACATTATGAGAGAGCAGACACAAAAGCTTGTATTCAATCGGGGTCAGGTGCAATTCCTCCCCATTTAGATAGGCGCAGCCGGCGGCATAATCAATTTTAAGCTTGCCGTTTTGGAAAACGGGTGAGTCGGCGTCGCCGCTTGCCTGAAGCAGCAGTAGCCGTCTTTGCGTGACCCGAAGGCGTGCCAAAAGCTCCTCTATGGAAAAGGGCTTTGTCAGATAGTCGTCCGCCCCGGCATCCAGCGCCGTGATTTTGTCTTTATCCTCGCTGCGCGCACTGATCACAATAATGGGCATATTTGACCATGAGCGGATGCTTTCGATCACCTGTGTGCCGTCGATATCCGGCAGCCCCAGATCCAGCAGAACGATATCCGGGTTATGGGAGGTCGCTTCTATAATAGCGCTGTGTCCGTTCTCCGCGGTCAGGTAGTGGTAATCGTGAGCCTTTAGCGTTGTTACGATCAGATTGCGGATTGGGCGGTCGTCCTCCACGACGAGTACAAGGGGTTTATTCATTCAGAGTCACCTCGCTAAGCGGTAAAGTAAAGGTAAATATGCAGCCGTGCGGTACGTTATCCGTAAGCGTCAGCGTTCCGCCGTGCAGCTCTACGATAGATTTACACAGGGTAAGCCCGATCCCGAAGCTTCTGCGGCTGTCTGCGACGGTATTTTTTCCGGTGTAAAACATCTCAAAAATATGCGGTTTCATATCGTCTGCAATTCCGTTTCCGTTATCGGTTACTCGGATCACGGCATCCCCGCCCTGTTTTTCCGCACTTACGCAGATCTCGGCGCCTTGTTCGGTATATTTCAAAGCATTATCAATAAGATTGACAATGACCTGCACGATAAGCTGTGCGTCCATACGGGCAAGGATCAGATCGTCGCACCTTACCGTCACCTTGTGTCCGACGGATTTTTTCTTCAAATGCGAAACGGCTTCGTTGACCACTTCGTCCACAAGCTGGTCGGTAAGTTCCAGCTTCAGGCGTCCGTCATTCAGCCGTGTAACATACAGCAGATTTTCCACCACGCCGATCAGCCATTCGGAATCGTCATAAATATCTTTATAGATCTGCTGCTTGGTTGCTTCGTCCAGGCAGTTTCCGTTATGCAAAAGCGTGTCCGCATTACCCGAAACGGAGCAAAGCGGCGTGCGCAGATCGTGTGAGATCGACCGCAAAAGGTCGGCGCGCAGCTGCTCGCTTTTTGCAAGATCTGCCGCCCGTTCCTTTTCGGCGGCGTTGTGAGCATTATCCATTGCCAGCGCACATTCGTTCACAACCGACAGTACGATGCTGCTCTCAAATGAATCGGGCTTTTCGGGTTTCATCGGTATCCCAATTACACCGTAGACTCTGCCGTCTGCACGGATTGCAAGATAAAGACATTCGGATTTTCCAAACTGTGCTGTCGCTGCTCCTGCACGGTGACCGTTTTGAAGCACCCATTCTGCGGTCTGCCGCTCTGCATCGCTTAGCAGCTTTTCAGCGTGTGTATCCTTTTTTTCGGCATACAGCCGCCCGGACAACATTCCGTTTTCGCCTTTCGTATAGGCAACAATACTGCGGTCAAGCAACCGCGAGAGCTGCATACAGGTCACGCTTAAAACATCATCGTTGCTTTTTGCTTTTTGCAGCAGACGGTCAGTGTCAAACAGCACCTGCACACGGAACGCAGAGCGAGCCGAGAGCCTTGCATGATCTTTCAGCTTCGAGGCAAGCGTGCCGGTGAGAACGGAAGATGCCAGCATAACTGCAAAGGTAACGGGATAGCCTACGGCATAGGTCTGAAAGGACAACCTGGGTTCGGTAAGGAAAAATCCGAACAATACAACACTTAGAAGTGAGCCTGCTATACTGCAAAGGTATCCTTTGGTCAAAACGGAGATCATCAGCACACCTAAGATGTATACCGTAACGATATTGGTATCGGGAAGGCCGAGATGGTCGAACAGAAACCCGATCGCCGTACATACGGCAAGCGCCAGGACAGTCACGGCAATATCCCGCAGCGACGGTATCTCTGCACCAAAGAACAGACGGCGTCTGTGCGACTTTGTGTAGTTCAGTGCGTCGGGAATAATATGAATGTCAACATCGGGGGCGGAGGAGATCAGCTTTTCGGTGAGAGTCGGTCTTCCGAACAGCCCTCTGCGTCTGGCACTGCTTTGCCCGATCACAATTTTTGTGACATCGGAAAGCCTGACATATTCCGAGATCTGCAGCGCTACATTCTCGCCGTGCGTCATAACGATCTCGGCGCCGAGCCTTTGCGCGAGCTGTATGTTCTGTGAAAGCCGGGACTGATCCTCATCATTTATGACCGTATCCGTCTGCACATAGATGGCGGTAAATCTTGCATGAAGGACCTTAGCCATCTTTGCGGCGGTGTGTATGATCCTTGCATTAGACGGCGAAGAGGATAGGCAGACAAGGATATGCTCGTCTGTATCGAATTTTGACTGTTCGGTTTGTACTTTCATCGGTTTCACCGCCCTTTTTATTTTATTTTATTATTATACAGTAAAACTGTAAAAAAATCTACCGCAACCTAAAAATCATTCTTCTGCCCATCGGAAAGAATAATATCGACATTTCCGTGCGTTTCACGAAAACGGCGGATCTCACATAATATTTCACTTTCGGACAGTCCATGCGGCAGCAGGACTTTGGAAGGCTCGCAGGATTCGTTTTCCTTTAGCAGTGCCTTTCTGTTTTCTCCAAGAAATCGATCCAGCCTGCTCATAAGATAAAATCCGAAAACAAATACGGCAAGCAGGCTGACAATCAGCAATAGCTCAGCCATCCTCATTCACCTCTGTTAAATGCGAAAACACTTTTGCAGTTCTTTGTAAGCACCGAGAACCAAAAGAGTGATCTTGTCCGTAAAAACGGTTTCCGGTGAAACTGCCATATTGATTTTTCCGTTCTCCTTGGTTGCCATAATATTGATGCTGTATTTTCTGCGGATATCCAGTTCTCCGACGGTTTTGCCGATCCATCCCTCCGGCACCTCTACCTCAAAAATGGCATGACCCTCATCAACCTCAATGTAATCCCGAATGTGGTCGGCGGTGTACCGAATAGCAGCCCAATTTGCTACCTGTTTTTCCGGGTAAATGACCTCGTCCGCTCCGTTCCGCAGAAGGAATTTTTCCTGCACATCACGCTCGGCACGGGATACAACTAATTTTGCGCCGAGTTCTTTCAGCAAAGAAGTGGTTTCCAGCGAGTTTTGAAAATTTCCGCCGATGGTGACGATGCACACATCAAAGTTTCCGATGCCGAGCGACCTTAAAAACTCCGTGTTTGTGCTGTCGCCGATCTGTGCATTGGTGACAATCGTCAGACTTTCATTGACTCTTTCTTCGTTGATGTCTACCGCCATCACCTCGTGTCCGAGCTTATTCAGCTGCAAAGCAATATGCCTACCGAATCTGCCGAGACCTATTAACAATATGTTTTTCATAATATAGTAACTCCTTTATCCGACTGTGATTTTTTCGAGCGGCAACTTTGCTCCACTATGATTTTTGTTGGAAACCGCCGCGTAAATCAGGGTAAGTCCGCCGACTCTGCCGAGATACATCAAGACGATCAAAATAAGCTGAGAAAGAACACCGAGCTGCGGTGTGATTCCAAGGGTAAGCCCGACCGTTCCGACAGCGGACGCCGTTTCGTAAAGGCAGGTGCTAAGCGGCAGACCTTCTGCCGTGCTGATAACAATGCCGCCGACAAAAAACAGCAGGAAATACATTACGGCAACGGCTGTGGCGTTTTTCACTGCCGAACCGTCAATGCGCCTGCCGCAGACTTCGGCATCGTCCTTTTTGCGACAGACGGAAAATGCACTCAGAATCAGAACGGCAAGCGTGGTCGTTTTCATACCGCCTGCCGTGGAGCCGGGCGAGCCGCCGACGAGCATGAGCATGGTCATAATTGCCTTGGAAGAACCGGTCATAGCGGGAAGATCAGCAGTATTGAAACCGGCGGTTCTCGGTGTGACAGACTGAAAAAGCGACGCAAGAATCCTTTCGGCGAGCGGCAGCCCCGTAAAATCGCAGAAGAAAAAGAATACTGCGGGAACGATAATGAGGATTGCCGTTGTTACCAATATGACCTTACTTTGCATACGGTATTTTTTGAAATGCCACTTGTTTGTGTAAATATCGTCCCAGGTCAAAAATCCAATACCGCCCACAATAATTAAAAGCATAATTGCAATGTTTATCGCCGGATTTCCTATGTATCCCGTAAGTGACGGGTATTTGTTTTCGGCGGTGCCGAGTATGTCAAAACCGGCGTTGCAAAAGGCGGAAACCGAATGAAACACCGCCATCCAAATTCCCTTAAAACCGTAGTTTCCGCAAAATGTCGGCAGCATGACGATCATCCCGATAAGCTCGATCAAAAAAGTTCCCCGCACAATAAAACGAGTCAGGCGGACGATCCCGCCGACCTTAGGGGCAGAGATGGCATCCTGCATGGTACTGCGCTGCATCAGCGATATTTTTCTGCCGGACAGCATAGCGAAAAGTGCCGCAACTGTCACAACACCGAGCCCGCCTATCTGAATCAGCAGCAGTATTACCGTCTGCCCGAAAGCGGACCAATAACTGCCCGTATCCTGCACGACCAGCCCCGTAACGCAAACGGCGGAGGTCGATGTGAACAGCGCCTCGTGAAACGGCGTAACAACTCCGGCAGTCGATGAAAACGGCAGCATCAATATCAGCGCTCCAAGCACTATGACGCCGGCAAAGCCCAAAACGATCAGCTTAAAGGATGACAGCCGCTTTTTTCTATGTGTAATTTTAGGCATATATACTTCTCCTGTTTCTACTTGTTTACAAAGAGTATACCGTGAAATATAAAAAAACGGTGTAATGATTCGGCACTCTGTATTAAGATTGCATTAAGGCGCTCATTCTTTTAAAAAACAACGCAGAGCATAGCAAACAGCACAGACAAAGGCGGATCGTTTGTAACCGTTGTGCGGCTTGAAACAAAGCTCAGAGCCACTCTCACAGGACAACAAAAGGCTCTGTTCGAACAAATTAAAAAACGGATGTAGAAATTACGACCGGAATGAGCTACAAGCGTTCACAAACGGATTTCGATTTGCATCGCGGCTAGCGTTTCAGGCTTTTCTCCAGCAGTATCAAAGCAACTCATAAATAGCTATATATAAATGTAAGAGAACATTCCGTTTGGAGCGTCCTAATTTTTCCTTGCCTATGTTTTATATTTGTGTTTTGTTTTGTTTGGGATTGTCGGGCATATCAGTCATTTTTGACATTCTCACAAGCATTTCTTCTATGCCTTTTCTTCCTCTGTCTCTGTCGTCAATATTCATAACAACACTAAAATATGAGTGTCACAATGCGTGGTACTCCTTGATTTTATGCGGATATTTAGAAATACTTAAAAATCGTAACGCAGAATTTCACAGTTTTTAACACCGAAATCTGCATACTCCTCATTTGTCATATCGTTAAAATATGAGTTGACAACTCTTGCAATGCCGTTGTGAGCAACTAAAACACAAACCTTTCCGCTTGCTTTCACATCATCAAGCAGATTGTAAATTCTTTGTGCAAGGTGCAGCATAGACTCTCCGCCGTCATAACGGCTGACGAAATCTCTTTTGGCAATGCGAAACTCTTCGCCGTTTCTTGGCGTTCCCTCATATTTTCCAAAGTTTTGCTCGGTTAATCTCGGCTCTGCTTTTGCAGGAATTCCCGTGATTTCCGAAATGTGCTTTGCGGTTTTTTCGGCTCTCATAAGCGGAGAATAGAGGATGATATCTGCTTTTATATTCTCTGAAAGAATTTTCTTGCCCGTTTCAACAGCCTGTTCATGACCTTTTTCCGTGAGGTCAATATCCGTTGAACCGCAGATTTTATTTTCAACATTCCACACGGTCTGTCCGTGTCTGACAAAATACATATGTCCCATAAACGTTCTCCTTGCAGTTTTTCTAAACACTATTTTAATTGAGCCGACAACGAAAATCAAGTTACAAAACAAATTTTTGCAAATAAATTGACAGCGGCAAAGTCAGCTGATATATTTGATATGTACAGTTCAAAATTAAAAACGGAGTGATTTGTATGAAGAAAACTTTGATTGTAATAGATATGCAGAATGATTTTATTGACGGCAGTCTCGGTACTGATGAGGCTGTGAAAATTGTGCCTAATGTACGCAAAAAGATTGAAGAATACCGTTCAAACGGTGATGAAATTATTTTTACAAGGGATACTCACGGTGAAGATTACCTAAGCACTCCCGAGGGCAAAAAACTGCCCGTTGTGCATTGCGTAAAAAATACTCACGGCTGGCAGATTGCAGACGGACTTGATGTTCCCAACGCAATCCATATTGACAAGCCGTCATTCGGCTATACTCATTGGGATAAATTCTGCTTTAAAAAAATTGAGCTTGTAGGACTTTGCACCGATATCTGCGTTGTGTCAAATGCGTTGATTCTAAAGGCACTTTTCCCGAACGCTGAGATCAGCGTTGATTCGGCTTGCTGTGCCGGCGTAACCCCCAAAACCCACAATTCCGCCCTCGCAACAATGAAAATGTGCCAGATTGATGTGGTGTGATAATGGTTTGAAAATTCAAACTTTATAAAAAACAGTAGTGGCGAACCGTGTTCTCTGCTACAAGTAAATGCATAATTATACAAATACGGTCGGGAAAATTCGGTGTATTGTTTTACACCTGTCTTCCCGACCGCATTTTTTATTATTACCTATTTTTAAAAATCATTCTTCCATTTGCTTGCCGAGGAATGCGGCGGCGGTTTGTGCAAGCTTGATTTCGGCATTTGTCGGGATTTTGGTCTGTTCGCCTGTGAGCATAACTACCGCACCCGAAACATCTCCGGCGGCGATAATCGGATAGATTACCGATGCATAATGTTCAATGCCCTCAATCGGCTGAATATCGCCGAGCGTCTGCTGTGTTGCCGAATAGGTTTTGCGATTTTCCATATATCCCTCAAGTACGGTTGTTACCCTGCGCTCAAGAAATTCACGCTTTGAAACCCCTGCGGCGGCGATTACATGGTCACGGTCTGTTATGATTGTCGGCATTGAGCTGATTTTGGCAAGCACATCTGCGTATTGTGACGCAAACTCCGCAAGCTCTCCGACAGGCGAATATTTTTTAAAAATAACCTCGCCGTCCGTTGCGGTATAAATTTCGAGCGGATCTCCCTCACGAATACGAAGCGTCCGCCTGATTTCTTTCGGTATAACCACTCTTCCGAGATCGTCGATTCTTCTGACGATTCCTGTTGCTTTCATATTAAAAACTCCCTTCGGACAATTTTGCCCTTTGTCTGATACATATTCAGCAAATTATTTGCAGTAATATTGTTTGATTCATACAGTTTTTTATACCGAAATTTTCTTTGGTGACATATTTTTACAACGTATAAAAAATATAACTTTATCACGATTTAGTTAATCGTAACCAACTAAATTGCAAAATAATCTTGACTTAGAAAAAACAGTGGTTTATAATTTAGTTAATCGTAAATAACTAAATCGTAGATGAGTAATTTGCAAACGGTCAGAGGTGAGAATTTTGTTTATAGGCAGAAAGAATGAGCTTTTACAGCTTAACAGATTGTATAACAGTGGAAAATTTGAATTTGCCGTCATATACGGTCGCCGCCGTGTAGGAAAAACGGCTATCATAAACGAGTTTGTCAAGGATAAAAACGCAATTTGTTTCACAGGAGTTGAAACAAATGCAAAGCAAAATCTTGAAAATTTGAGCGAGTGTATTCTTGAATTTTCAACAGGGATGAAAACGGATACTGCTTTTTCAAACTTTCAGTCGGCACTTGAATATGTGTTTAAGTTGTCAGAAAACAAAAGAATTGTTCTTTGCCTTGACGAATATCCGTATGTAGCAAGGGCATCAAGAAGTCTTGCGTCAACATTGCAAATGTTGATTGACAAATATAAAGACAGTTCAAAGCTGTTTCTTATTCTCTGCGGTTCGTCAATATCATATATTGAGGACCATGTGCTTGCATACAAAGCACCCTTGTATGGCAGAAGAACGGCTCAGTTTAAGATTTTGCCGTTTGAATTTTGCGAGGCTTGTGAGTATTTTAACGGGATGTCACCTGAAGATAAGGCGCTTGCCTACGGGCTTGTGGGAGGTACACCGCAATATCTTTTGCAGATTAACAACAAAATTTCAATAGAGGATAATATAAAAAATATTTTTCTGAATCCTGTATCGGCTCTGTATGAAGAGCCTAACAATCTTTTGAAACAAGAGGTAAGAGAGCCGGCTATTTATAATGCCGTGATTACGGCAATTGCTACGGGTGCATCAAAAATATCGGAGATTTCAACAAAGGTTGGAGAAACCTCAAGCACTTGTGTTGCTTATGTCAAGAATCTTGTTGCTCTCGGAATTGTGAGAAAAGAAGTGCCGTACGGTGAAAAATCCACAAAGAAAACAATTTATTCTATTGAGGATAATATGTTCAGATTTTGGTATCGTTTTGTGCCGGAAAATTCTTCGATAATTTCAAGAGGTGCGGTTGAACTTGCGTACAGTCGAATTGCACCGTATTTGTCGGATTATATGGGTGCTGTGTTTGAAGAAATCTGTAAGCAGTATTTGTGGAAAAGGCTGCTAAACGGTGATTCCGAAATTGATTTTACGGATATCGGCAGATGGTGGGGAACAAATTCAAAAACAAGACAACAGGAAGAAATTGATATAATCGGCTCGGCAGATAAAAATACGGCTCTTTTTGGTGAATGTAAGTGGCATAATGAAAGTGTTGACCTCGGTGTTCTTGAAACGCTTGTTGAACGCAGTAAGCTTTTTAATTTCGACAAAAAGCATTTTTATATTTTTTCAAAGTCCGGTTTTACAAAGGGTTGCATTGATAAGGCAAATGAACTCGAAAATGTCAGCCTGATTGCTTATGATGATATTTTAAAATATAATAACGAAAATTAAATGTAAAAATCCCCGTCGGAGAAATCTGACGGGGATTTGACTTTGTTGTAAGCGATTATGCTTTCTTGGATTTTGAGGTGATTTTATCTGCGATTTTGGTAACTATGACGCAGAGGATGATTGTGAAAACCATATCGGGCAGAGTGTTGCCGACTATGGTATCAACATTCAGCAAGAAGCGATATGCCGCAAAGCCTGCAAGCCATACTATGATGTTGCAGATGTCAACGGCTTTGTTTGCTCTGTCTTTTTTGAGAATGAAAAAGTCTGCAATCTGAATGGCAATCATCGGAGCAAATACCGAACCGATGAGATAGAGAAAATCGGTGATGTCATCCATAGGATAAACAATTGCGGCGATTACACCTACTATTGTTACTGCAACGGCAACATATTTTCCTTTGAGTTTTGAGAAGATTGATTCGCTTGAGATGCCTGCCGAGTAAGCGTCAAGGAAGGTTGTTGTAACTGTTGAAAGAATTACAATTATAAGACCTGCAATGCTGAGTCCTGATTTAAGCATGATTTTTGCAATATCGCTTTCGCCTGTAAGGATAGACGCACTCATACCGATTATGTACATCCAACAGCTTACCGCTCCATAAACAAGTGTGCTTGCGAGAGTTGCCTTGAACGGCTTTTCCGCCTCTCTTGTGTAGTCGCTGATGAGCGGTAACCATGAAAGCGGCATTGCTACCGAAAGCTCAACTGCCGCACCGAATGACATTGAGTCATCGCCTGCCGCACCCATACCGTTGCCGTTTCCGAAAATAAAGAAACACATCACGATTGTGAGAATGAACAGTGCCGCCATTGCGATTGTGTTGAGCTTGCCGAGGTTTGAAATGCCGACAAGAATCCAAAGTACAATCAATGCACCGATTACAATACAGGCAATCCACCTGCCTGTGTCGCCCATATTCAGAATACTGTTCACAGAAAGTGAGCCGTCATAAATCATAATGGCTGTCCAGCCGACAAGCTGAATAACATTGAGGACAGAGAAAAGAAGTCCACCCTTGTTGCCAAAGCTCATTTTTACGGTTTCCATTGAGCTTTTACGGCACTTACCGCCGATGAGTCCTGCACAAAAGAGCATTGCACATCCGATTATGTGACCGATGATTACGGCTAAAATGCCCTTTTCAAAACCTAACGGAGCAAAGTATGTACCTGTGAGAATTTCGGCGATTGAAACGCCTGCTCCGAACCATATCAAACTGTTTTCAAATACACTTGTCTGCTTTTTCATTGCTCTGCCTCCGAATTTTCTTTTGTAAATTTACTTTGAATGTCAAAAGCGTGGTTCATGGGACCGCTGCCTTTGCCGAGGTCAAGCATTGCCGCAAGTGCGCCTGAAATATAATCCTTTGCACGCTTTACGGAAGCGTCAAGGTCAAAGCCTTTTGCAAGATTTGCGGCTATTGCACTTGAAAGTGTACAGCCTGTTCCGTGTGTGTTGGGATTGTTGATTCTTTTGCCGTTGTACCATGTGTAGGTGCCGTCTTTAAAGAGCAAATCGTTTGCATCGTTAATCTGATGTCCGCCCTTGCAGAGAACCGCACAACCGTACTTTTCGCTGATTATTTCAGCGGCTTTTATCATTTCTTCCTCATTTGAAATTTTCATTTCAGAGAGGACTTCCGCCTCCGGAATATTCGGTGTAAGAACTGTTGCAAGCGGAAAGAGATGCTCTTTGAGAGTGCTTACCGCCTCGTCGCTGATAAGCTTTGCTCCGCTTGTTGCCACCATAACCGGATCGACAACAATATTTTTTGCATCGTACTTTTTCAGCTTGTCCGAAATTGTTTTTATAAGGCTTGATGAAGAAACCATTCCGATTTTTACGGCATCGGGATAAATATCCGTAAAGATACTTTCAAGCTGTTCACCCAGAAATTCGGGTGTGGATTCCATAATTGCCGTAACGCCGGTTGTGTTCTGTGCGGTAAGTGCGGTGATTGCGCTCATGGCATAAACACCGTTTGTTATCATAGTTTTGATATCCGCTTGAATACCGGCGCCTCCGCTGCAGTCACTGCCAGCGATTGTTAATGCTGTTTTCATTTTAATCTCCTCTTTGCATTAATTTTTTACAGCGACAAAAGGTGGTGCCCCCAATCTGCCGCTTTTTCAAAGCTGTCTGCGTAGTAATCGCAAACGGCTTTTATTCTGTTTTTGTCATTCCTGCTCGATTCGTCATACACTCCCACCGTTTTGAAACCTGCCTTGTGAGCAGTTTCTGCGGCAAAAACAGCGTCCTCGAATACAAGCGTTTCACTCGGAGCTGTTCCGAGTTTATCTGCACAGGCAAGGTAAATGTCGGGGCTTGTTTTGCCTTTTCCGATTTGTGAACAGGTCACAATGTCCGTAAAATATTTTAGAATACCGAGCCTTTCAAATGCCTTTTTAATATGCGTTTTATCGCTTGATGTTGCAATAATCATTTTGATATTGTTCGATTCCAAAAACTGCAAAATTTCTTTTGCATTGTTTTTTAAACCGACCTCATAAAAGTAAAAATCTTCAATGATTTTCAGCACACCCGAAACTATTTCATCAGTTGAAAAGGAAAGAGCATACTGCTTTTTCATATACTCCGCACCTTCCGTCAGACTCATAGCACAGAGCTTTTCGGAAAGTCCGTTTTCGGCTGTTTTGCCGACAGACGAGAGGTAACGCTCTCCTGCGTCATCCCATATCTTCATTGAATCGAGAAGTGTGCCGTCAACATCAAATATTGCAGATTTAATCATTTGCAATCGTCTTTTCCGTAAGTGCTTTAAGCTCTGCTGTTGCCTTTGTAATATCGGGCTGAGCGAAAATAGCACTGATAACGGCAATGCCTACGATACCTCTGCCCTTGAGTTCCGTAACATTTTTAGAGCTGATTCCGCCGATTGCGATTACAGGAATGTCAACAGCCTCACAGATTTTCTGAAGTTCATCGTGTGAAACATCGTCTGCATCGTCCTTTGAGCCTGTTTTGAAAACTGCTCCGACTCCGAGATAATCTGCTCCGTGCTTCTGAGCAAGAAGAGCCTGTTCAACAGTCTGAGCCGAAACACCGATGATTTTGTCGTCACCGAGAATCTTGCGGACATTGCCTGCCTCCATATCACTCTGACCGACATGAACACCGTCAGCGTCAATTTTTTTTGCAATTTCTACATTGTCATTGATTACGAACGGAACATTGTACTTTTTGCAGAGTTTCTGAATTTCAAGAGCTTCTTCAAGAAAATGCTTTTGGTCAAGATTTTTTTCTCTTAACTGAATGAATGTTGCACCGCCTTTAATAGCCTTTTCAACCTGACTGCAAAGTGTTTCACCGTTAAGCCATGCCCTGTCGGTTACGGCATAGAGCAACAAATCTTTTTTATCGCAATTCATACTTTGCTCCTTTTTCAAGTGTTTCGGCATCCATATTATAGATAGCGTCAATAATTCGGTTGCGGTATGTTGAGTTGCCGTCTGTTTCTGCCATATTTGCAAAAGCGATTTCGCCTGCAAGTCCCATTGTACAAACTGCTGCGGCAGTTGCCTCAAGAACATTGTCGGGGTTTGCAACGATAAATGCAGTTGTCATACCCGAAAGCTGACAGCCTGTTCCTGTGATTTTGCTCATCTCGGGACGACCGTTGCGGATTACATAGCATTTTTCGCCGTCACTTACAAGGTCAATAGCGCCTGTGATTGCAATTACGCATCCTGACTTTTTGGCATAATCCTTTACAAATGCAACTGCGTTATCGAGATTTTCTTCTGTTACCGCATCCGATACATCGGCATCAACACCCTTTGTTGTGCCGCTTCCGAGTGCAAGAGTTTTGATTTCCGAGATGTTACCTCTGATAACATCAAATTTGATTTCTTTTGCAAGCTTAACCGCTGTGTCTGTGCGGAGCTTGCTTGCGCCTGCGCCGACAGGATCAAGCAGAATTTTGTGAGAAAGTTCATTAGCTTTTTTGCCTGCAATGAACATACCCTCAATTGAGTTTTTGTTAAGTGTACCGATGTTGATGTTAAGACCGCCGCAAATGCTTGTGATGTCGGCAACATCATCGGGTTCGTCTGACATAATCGGACTTCCTCCGCAAGCGAGAAGTACATTTGCAACATCGTTTACTGTTACATAGTTTGTGATGTTGTGTACAAGCGGTACATTTTTTCTTACATTTTCAAGACAATTTCCAATCATAGCGGATTCTCCTTTATAAAAATAAAACGGACGCACCAACAAAAGGTGTGTCCGTAAAGGCTCGCTGTTTCCCTCCGTTGGCATTATCCAAATCAGGTCATAGGTCGAGGCATTCAGCCTCCTCTCAGCCGACTAACTTGTCAGCTCCCTTACTTATAATATACAATTTGTGTCGTAATTTGTCAATAAAAACTTGACAAATAGTCACCGAGAACGATTAGTACGAATCTATCCTCAGTAAAATCTTCTGTATTCAGTATATCTTTTATGTAAAAAACACTGATTTTTAAATATCAGTTGACTTGAAGAAGAAAAAACAGTACAATAAAAATAACAGATAATATGGTTGAATTTGCTGTTGTAAAGGGGTTTTCCTCGAAATTATTTTTTGTTGAACAGGAGAAGAAGTATGTTTTGTAAAAATTGCGGAAGACAGTTATTGCCTAATGAAAAGTTTTGTGCCGATTGCGGAGCGCCTGTACCCGTACAGGAATCAGCTGTACAGAACGAACAGCCGATTGCAGAAAATCAGTCGGTTGAACAGACTGCCGATATGAATGTTCGGAATGAGCAGACACAGCCTGTTGAAAATCATCAGACTGACGCATATAATCAGATGCCTGCAAATGATTATTCCGCACCGCAGTATCAGACAGTTAATGCACAGGGCGGATATAATCAGTATCAGAACGGTCAGCAGGGCGGATATTCTTATGATTATAACAATCAGGGCGTTCAGCCACAGTATGCACAGCCGATTCCAAAGAAAAAGTCAAAGACACCGTTTATAATTACAGCGTGCGGCATTGCGGTTGCACTCGTTGTTGCAATTGCGGCATTCTTTATATTTAACGGACTTAACAAAAACACTCCTCAGGGACAGATTCAGGGTACATGGATTGCCGAGGAGAACGGAGTAAGCCTACAGCTTGAGTTCAAGCCTGACGGAACAATCGGTATCCCGAATGCAAAAGAGCTTGGCAAGCTTATTTCAAGTTATGCCGGCAGTTCCGATTACGGCGATTTAATAAACTATGATGAGATTTTTAATTTGATTGATATGAAGTACAGCATTGATGATGAAAAAACTCTTTCAATCAGCCTTGAGGTGTCTTTTGTAAATCAAAGTCAGTCGCAGTCACTCAAATGGTCTGACGATCCCGCAAACGGCGGTTCGGATACATGGGGAATCGACGGCGATACTCTCTACATAGCCGGCACAAAGCTGACAAGAATCAATAACTGATATTGTCTTAAAAAATTCGCAAAAAACAAGGTCACGGTTCAAAATCGTGACCTTTTGTTGTGTGGAATATACATACTCTGTCAAAGGGATTCCGTCGTTGTCCGATGAACGATACTGTATGACAATCATTTTGTGTTTTTGTGATAATTCGATTTATCACAAAATATGTGCGCTTACTTGCGGGCGGATGATATCTGCTCCTACAGATTTGTACAAAAAGAAAAGACAGCACAATTTCTGTACTGTCTTAGTTGGAGCGGATGACGGGGATTGTTTAATGCGAAAATTTCTACCTCGCCAACTGCTTGCGGTGCGTAACCCTAACTCTCATCAACGCTCTCCCTAAAAATGCTCCACTGGAGCATTTTCTTAACGGTCGCCTTCGAGCCCCTTGTTTGGCAAAAAAATCTGTAAAATAAAAAAACCAGTACATCAACTGTACTGATTTAATGGAGCGGATGACGGGGCTCGAACCCGCTACCTCCACCTTGGCAAGGTGGCGCTCTACCAGATGAGCTACATCCGCATTTTATTGGTGCCTCCGGGCGGAATCGAACCACCGACACGGGGATTTTCAGTCCCCTGCTCTACCGACTGAGCTACAGAGGCAAAAATTGGCGACCCGGAACGGGTTCGAACCGTCGACCTCTAGCGTGACAGGCTAGCGTTC
>ENA-OPCW01000007-OPCW01000007.1-human-gut-metagenome-genome-assembly--contig:-NODE-7-length-72303-cov-6.287787_pt1 | contig 72303 bp, 68 predicted proteins | sample MGYA00241258_ERZ501496 | MGnify/ENA primary metagenome ERZ501496 (study PRJEB25962, sample SAMEA2042660) | human gut metagenome | biome: human gut; feature: human-associated habitat; material: faeces...
ACTTTGTCTCCCATTTTTTCCCTTGCAATTTTATTAAATCGAATTGCCATCTGATGTGTAGTATTTAATTGCATACCAATATCCTCCCTTTTCTATCAATTTCCTGTATCCATGATTCTGTTGTAAATAACTCCACTCATCGCCCAATGCAGTTCGACTCCAATCTGATGGATTTTGCGAATGAGTTTCTCTATTCAATCTTTAAAGTTACTTTCTGCTTACTCATACAATGGTGTCTTTATGTAGAAATATAATTAAGATTACAACCAGCCGTGCGCTTGTAAATATTTATCTGGGATACGCAATTCTAACTCTTTTTGTAATTCTTTAAAAAAAACGTCAAAATCTGCTTCATCCCACCATCCTTGTGAATTATTCAATGCAATCATTCTTTCGCCAGATATAATATTACACCCGAATCTTCCTTGGTCATAGTTTAATCTTATAGCGAAGTAATTATAAGCTTCAAAATCTATACTAAATGCTCTATGATTAACATCATCATTTACATTAAAAATACAAAATTTATCCACTTTGTCTCCCATTTTTTCCCTTGCAATTTTATTAAATCGAATTGCCATCTGATCTGTATCACTTAATTGCATACCAATATCCTCCCTCTTCCATCAATTTCCTGTATCCATGCTTCTGTTGTAAATAACTCCACTCATCGCCCAATGCAGTTCCACTCCAATCTGATGGATCTTGCGAAAATCTTATTGTTTTTCCATGCATAACTGCCTCGTCTAAAGCTCTAGTGTTAAATAAATCAAACATTTCCTTATCCGATAATCCATATTCCCAGGCTATATCATCCCACTGAGCACCTAAGCTAAAATATGTATCACCAGTCAGTTTAGCTCTTGCAACATATGAACCCAATTCAATTTTTCCTTCAAAATATTTACCCAATGTCATACTATTAGCGTTTGGATTGTGTATAGAAATTTCATACACTTTTTCATAATTCCAATCTCTATACCTCACACCATCTGCTTCTGACATTTCTCCAAAAACAGAATATTTACGATTCCTTACATGCTTAGTGGCTCTTGCCTTAACAACCGGACTTATCGTCTCCGGCTTCTTTGCATCCGTAATACTTACTGTCTGTTCAAACAGGAAGCTCAGATTATACGATCTTTCGGGATTATGCGTATAAAAATGAGAACTATTAAAATTTGACAGACCAGGTTTTAACATATTACCTGCTCCATCTACCAACTTGCCACCCGCAAAGCCTGCCACTGTAGACGTAAGAAACTTCCCCATATCTCCCATATTACTTTTCTCTGTAAAATAATTTGTCACATGGTCTACCCCAGTATTTCCAACTGTCTTTATCGCCTCTAACTCTGCAGCCGTAATCTGTTCCGCTGAACCCCATGCACCATGTTCCAGCGTGGTAATTGTTGCCATGCTTCCGGCAAAGCCGTACAGACCGTTTACTATCATCATTGAAATATCATAATTTGCCTGATTTCCCTTGAAAAACGTATCCCGGAGAATATTAATGGATGCTGTTTCTATATCCCCCGTACATCCGTAATAGATATCCTGTACTCCCTCTATACCTTTTGCAACACTGTCAAACGCAACTGCTCCGCCAATTGTCCCTGTAATGGCTGCGACCACGAACGGCGCATCCGTTCCACAAGTCACTACTACAGACACTAATCCAAGGACACATTCCCCCACTAGAATAATGCCCTTCGTTATACGGTCTTTCTTCTCCTGCTCCTCTATTGCCTTATTGATTTCTACACGAATTTCCGTCAGGTGATCGGCAGACGCCTGTATCTTATCCGCATTTGTCTCTACGTATTGAAATGCCGATGATATCTGTCCAATCAGCTCCTGCAGGCCATTCAAATCAAAATATTCGCTATAATCAACTTCCCTAATTGTAATTGTTCCCGCATTATGAACTTTTTGAACTAAATCATATGTGTTTTTTGCAAGAGATTTCAAATTTTCCAGATTTACCCCTGCATAATTTGCATCATGAGTTCCTATCCTATCGCGAAAATCAGTCACTGTCTTTTTAGCTGTCTCTAATGAAGTTGTATAGCTCTCCAAGCTCCCTACATCTGTTGTTACAAGATACGCAACGCTATCCGCATTCGCTTTCACTATCTGATGCGTCTCTGTCGCATAGGTAATCATGTCTGAAATCTTACCAGCCAAAGATGTCAAATAATCTTCGTTTACCTTGGCATAATAGTCACTTTCGATTTCATACAACCCATCTGCATATAATATGATTTTAGCATTGAATTCCGCTATCATCGCTTCTATCGCCGCCATCGTGAATACATGGACATTTGTCAGATATTCTTTTATTGAATCCGCTGCATTCCCACAGAACCCCGCATCACCAACCAAACCATTCAGACTTTCCATAACATTTGAAAAATTCCCCTGCCACATTGATGCACCGGAGATTGCCTTTTCATACATATTTCGTAAATCATCGAAATTAATATTATAACCCATACTGATCCCTTGTAATTATTCCTATTTTCCATTTATACTTTTCTGTGCACTCTGGTCAATTTTATAAATCGCCTCACCCGCATTGGTAAGAGATTCCACCAAATTATCCAATGACCAAACATAATCTCTAACTGATACTCTCAACTGTTCATATATTTCTGCAAAATCATTAATTGCTGGCGAATCACACTCTCCCTTATCAAGCATCCAACCCGTGTTTACATCGATATATCCCGCCATGTAATTCAAATAGCTGAGCTTTGAATCATAATTTTCTTTTGAAAATTTTATTTCTGACATATTCCACCGCTTTCTTTGTTCTCTGGTCAATCTGCTAACCGTAATTCTTTCTCTAGCCACCAGATATCATTTTCAAGACTCTTAATTTCTCTTCTAATTGATTTCATGCTTCTATCCACGTCATTTATCTTACACGCAATCCAATCCCTTGCGTCTAAGGAATCATGTGCAAGCGCAGACAGGCTTGTAGCATAATCATCTGAAAAATTATATTCAAATTCCGCGCGTTTATTTCCTTTCCAACTATCATCATCTAGCAATCTTGGAACAACATACGACTGATCCGGATATACATCAAAAAAAACAGACATTTGAGTCTGAATATTATCATATGCCGTTGATAGAGCATCTAAATCTGTCTGTAAGCCCGTCAATTGCTCATTATACGCTGTTATTTGACCTTCTTTTCTTTTTATCTTGTTTTGAATTTCAGATTTACTAAACGGGCTCTTCATCTTTCACCTTCTGTAACCAATTTTTGATATTATCGTTCATTACATCATCATCTGCATCTGAAAATCCTTCAAATACAACTTTATAAATATCCTTTTGATTAAAAAATGCCATTTTTTCTCCCATAACCCCCTCTGGATAAAAAATACCGCCATAATCAAATACTTTCTTTACTCCATTGATTGGTGCCACCAAACCTCTGGCTGTTATCATCATTTTTTTTACACTACCATCCAAAATCACAATACTACCCAATGGCAGATAATGTTCTAATATATTAACGTTCATGTTTACCCCTTATTCAAAAAAGGAGCTCGAACCATTGCTCAAACTCCTCTTTTTATTTTTCTACTACGTATTATGCGCGAAACTGATCTGCAATCGTTGCATCCATTTCTTCCATTGCATCTGCCACACTGTTGAGTGCCGAAGAAATTTCTCCAAGCAACTCTTCCACCGCTGCAAATCCAGGCTTTAATTCTGCATACTTCTCAGCATATGCAGCACTTGCAGACCCTTCCCACTCACTCTGAAGTGACTCTAGCAAGCCATCCAAGGTTTCAATCATTGTTGACATATTCCCTTGCTCTGTTGTATACTGACCAGCTCTTGTACGCAATGTATCTGGTGTTACTCTAATCTGTCCCATAACTTAACCTCCGTAAAATACAATTTTTGCTACATATCAAGATTAACATATTTTTTTTATTTTTACAATTATTTTTGTATTTTTTACATATTCAACTAATTTATTTGTGCACTTTGTACATATGTTGTAGATATCTCATTTCTTCATTTTTTATTCATGGCATATGTATTATCATTCCCAAGTGTCTTAATTATCTATAGTAGCAATTTATACTTAGCTATTCCATTTTCTCCTACAAAATATCCATCCTGTTTGCCAAGCGGTTTTGCAAATTCTCTCTGCGTTGCCAGTCCAACGTCAAACATTTTTATTTTATTTATGTTCTCAATTACAATCATGTTCTTCTGCTCGACCATTAGTTTTTGCACATCCGCCCCAGAGAATGGTATTTTTGTATTTTCAAAGTGCGTAAACAAAATTCCAATATGCATATGTTTATATCTATTTATAATATTCTTATATTTATCCAATACATCCTTCTTTTTGTTAATGACATCATAGCAATCCGAATTATTGATAACCAACAGCTCAAACGGGATTTTATTTAAAATCTCTGAATCTTCTCTTAACATCTGCAATGTTTGCGCTCCATCGGCTTCTAATTGTCCAATTATATCTATAACTCCATCAGCCTCAACAGAATAATGCTTTGTCTGAGCATATTTTGAAAAATTTTCATATCTTTTTTGAAAATCATCAAAAATATATACTTCTATCGGAGCTGTAGCTGCATTGTTATATAGCTGTATCAACATATTATGCACCAATGTACATGATACATCCTCGCTAGAACAAGAAATCGCAAGCACACTTTTCTCATTGAAATCAATTGCAAATGGCTCTGCAGTTGCATAATCAATTCCCACAATCGCATGATATGGTTTTTTCATCAAATCCGCCCCCATCATTTGGGCAACCTGCATATCAAACACATTTGGTACTTCCGGTACACGTTTTGCATATAATCCCACATGTTTCTGATTCGATATTTCCATCAATACGCGCATATTATTAATCCGATCAATTTCCTTTTTTCCTTCAAATGCCAAATACGATTGAAAAAAATAGAATTTTTTATCAATTTCTATTAATGCTCTTCCCGGAATATTTTTAACTTTATTTCTACAGAAACCAAATAACGACGAATACTCGCCATCATTATTACAATAAAACGCAACTCGGTTCGAAAATGACGCCAAATACTTCATTCCCAATGAATTAGTCATAACTTCCGAGACGATAAAGCATATACCCAGCGAAATGCCTTCACGAACAATTTTCAAAAGATTGTCCTCTCTTTGTAGATACAGTTCTTTCACTCCTGTAAAATTATCTATCATCACTACAATCTGTGGCAAATCCTCATACCCTGCTTCTTTATACGCAGAAAAAGATGTAAGTCCCATTTGTGAAAATAGCTCTTTTCTTCTTGCCATCTCCTCTTCCATCATCCGGAAGAAATTTGCCATTTTTTCATCATCCGATGCAGTTATTACGCCACCAACCATATTAAGACCAGAAAAAACTTTCAATGCCATAGAAGCAAAATCCAAAATATATACATTCACATCTCGTGCAGAATACTTCATCATGAACTCTTTCATAATCTGTTGTAACATATTTGTTTTTCCATACTGTGGCGCACCAATAAAAAGCGTATTGCTTTGCGATAAATTCATCTTCAACACATCTTGATATTGGTTATCGGGATCATCATAAATACCAACCTCTACAATAATGTCCGTTTCTTTCTTGATTTCAATGTACTGTGATTGATCCTTCACAACACATTCTGGGAGTTCAGGCATACAAATACCCGGCAATGAAGCAATGCCTGCATTCTTACAATATTGTGCAATGTAATTCACAATTGCTTCTAACTGCGTTTCAACTTCCTTGTTCTTTTTATTTCTTTGAGAAAATACATTTTTCTTCAATCCCGCTAAATCCAGCTCATTTATTTCATATTCTGTCATTTTTCCTGACTGCTCTGAATCTGCACCACATCCACTATATGCCGACTGAAACAATTCAAATATTTCATTATTCCCCACTTGTAGATACGCTCTTCCCGGTTCGTGAATTTCTGCAGCTAAAGGAGACTTAATCACCTCATTACTGTCACTCTTATTCTGAACTTTTAAACATAATTTAAACTTTGAATTACTCCATATCTGATCATTTACAACTCCCGCTGGTTTTTGTGTTGCAAGTATCATATGTACACCCAAACTTCGTCCAATTCTTGCTGTACTAATTAATTCCTGCATAAATTCAGGTTGATCCGTTTTTAACTCTGCGAACTCGTCTACGATTAAAATCAAATGTGGCAACGGTGTATTTGTAATTCCCTGTTTATATTTTTTTATGTATGCATCAATATGATTGACATCATATTTTGCAAAAAGAGACTGCCTTTTTCGAAGTTCTGCACGAATAGATGATAATGAACGATCTATCGCATCTCCATCAATGTTTGTAATTGCACCATTTAAGTGTGGTAAATTTTTAAACTGATTTACCATACCTCCACCTTTAAAATCGATAATCACAAAACTGACATCATAAGGATGAAACAATGTTGCCATAGATAAAATATATGATTGTAATATTTCTGATTTTCCTGAACCAGTTGTTCCCGCAACTAATCCATGTGGTCCATGTGCCTTTTCATTTAAATCCAACTCCACAATTTCATTAGACGCACGAACCCCCAACGGAGCAGCCATACTTTTATACACCAGAGATTTTTTCCAGCGACTTTCAATATCCAAATCGCTCACACTAATAATATCCAGCAATTTAAATAAAGATATATTTTTTACCAGAGAATTTTCCAAACTTACACTTTCTACAAACACACACCCTAACCGTTCCGCTACATATGCCATCTCCGCATCAGAAATCGCATTGTAAGTAAATTTTTGCTGATCATTTGAATCATCAGCATTAACAATATTTCCAGTTTGATAATCCAAAATTTCAATTAATTTGTTTGTCTGCTTCGGTATTAATTCTCTCTGATTTTCAAAATATATAAATACAAACCTAAGACTTTTCGCCTTATCAAGATATCTTGATATAGGATGACTTGCTAGACCTGTCGAATCGTATACAAACACCACATGATACGGAAGTTCTGCAATCATTTTTTCACTAAGACTTTCCCTATAGGATAATTCTTTATATAAAACCTCTAACAGAATTTTTCTACTTTGTTCACTATATATCATATTTCTCAAGGAATTATCGGAAAGATTTAAGTTCTGCAACCATCGAAATCCTCGAAATTTATATGCGTCCTCTTCACAAAATATGTAATATATTTTTACATCCTCATAGAAATGTCGTACAACGATATCCAGAGTCAAATTTTTTAAAAATCCAAATATATCCACTTTTCTACCAAGAACCCCAAGTACATTTAATTGTTTCAAATCAACGGTAACCGGAGCATCTTCTATCATTGAATAAGCATTTTTTAATTTTTCTGGATATTCCATCAATATATCATTTGTCTCTAAACATTCTCTTGTACTGATTGAAATTTCTTTTCGTGCTGGCACAGTTCCTTTTCCAACACGTAGTTCCAGAAAATCACTATCATCTTTCCCTTTTTCAAACAAACGATAATCAAATTCGCTTACTTGTTTTAATTCCTTCTGTTCATCAATAAATATATTTTCTAACTCTTCTTTTTCAATTTTTCGTTGTTTCAGGATATATTTTTCTTTTGATTTTATGTATTGTGTATATACTTTTTGGCGTTTTATACTATCTTTTTTTCGTTTCTTTACTTGTGCTTTATGCGTAAATATGGAAGTGATTACCCCCATTCCCATTGTCGCAGCCATATAGACAAGGAACAATTTATTTCCTGCCATTTTTCCGCGAATTGTTATCATAAAAACCAATGAAATGATTGACGGCACAATCGTCAAAAACCAATTTTCTTCCTCTTCTTCTGGTTTTTTATCCGGAGGCAAAATTTCTATTTTATCGGATTCAACAATTGTATGGATTCTCGCATTTTTCACATATTTAGGGTATTGAAAGGCATTATTATTCACATCCATTAATTCAAATGGAAGTCGCGTCATTATTGTTGTATCTTGCGAATCTACATACAAATACCCTTGTTTATAATAAAATTTATAACCATCAAACAATAAAAAATCATAATCATTTAAAATAATAACTGGATCTTTGCAACGAACACCATTTAGATACAGTCCAAAATTAGTTTTATTTTCATTTACAACATAACCCTTTTTTTGTTTGGTTAAAGTAATAAAACTATTTTGCATCAATTCTGACACTAACTGAATTTTACAAAATTCTGTCCCTCCAATGCATAAATTATCATATCCAATAAGGCTGATTTTCTTTTTAAAATCAGACTTTATTTCATCGAAATCAATCGTAAATTGCAATCGTAAAATTTCAGAATCGCTGGAATCATAGCAAAAAACAACCTCTTCCCCTACACGCAATTCCTTCATGTACAATTTTGAAACACTATTGGATTGAATATATATGTTTCCGCTACAATTAACATTCCACCAATAATTTATCTGTTCACTCTCATCTGCATCATCCGTTTGCTGTAAAAAAACTTCTATTTGAAAATCTGCGAAAAAATCATTCCTGTTAAATCGTATTTTTGATGCCGATGTTGTTCCAATAATAACACCATCCTGATATAAATCTTTCAAAAGAACTTCTTGATACACATTTGTACCAAAAATAGTAATTTTATAATTGTAAGTCTTTTCAACCATATTGTAACTTTCCCTTTTTTGTTAATCATTTATATTTACGAAATCTTATTTCAGAAATCAACAACGTCGTACCAACAACAGCCACAATAGCACCAATGTATACAAACAAAAACGAATATTGTTTCATATCCTCCATTACTATGATTCTCTCTGGATGTTTGGAATCAAAGCAAACATTCATCTTTTCCCCAATCCGCAATTGATTGGCCGTCGTTCCGTTATAACCCTCGTAAGTTTTTCCATTTACTGAATATTTTACATGAACATCATAATAACCTTCCGCATATCGCTTTCCCATCAATCGGTTTGTTGAAATATTGGTAACTACGCCTTGCACTACCTGTTTTCTTGCTAAGACCTGTTTGTTATTAAAGATTTTGAATCCCCCGAACAACATCATTACAACCCCCACGAGTACAATACAAGAAATAACAGTCAATGCTTTTCCGCCTTTTTTGCGTTCGAATTTTCCAAATATTTTATATTTATTTTGGAGATTCATAATGTATCGTTGCTCATCTTCTTCCAACGGCATGGATCCGACATATTCTTTATTTTGGTCTTCTATTTTATACCCTGTTAGTGCCTTTTTATATGTTTTCTCAGAAATCCTGTATACTTTATATTCTGTATCATCAGCCAATGCTTCAAAATACAAAATAAACTCCATCTTGAATATTTCCACTTTCTCAGCATGGCTTTTCCCAGTTTTTAATGCGTAAGTCTCTGTTATTTTGATATCGTTTTCTTTTAATTTCATCTTGTACCCCTCTTTCTTATCTTAAATTACATTAATTATTGTACCATTATGCAAACCAAACTCGTGCAATTTTTTGTCCCCTCGCAAAAGCGTGATTGGATTCTCTGTGCGCAAAAAACTTTGTGCGATGTCATTTGTGTCAATTCCTAAATTATAAGCTTCATTTAATCCATATACCAATTCATGCGCCGTGATTTCATCGCTTACTTCTATATCATGGTTTTCATTCCTTGCCATTATTCTTAGGTTTAATATTAATTTCTTTGTCATCGTTTTGATCTCCTTAAACACCTATACCAATAATAACGCAGTATCTTTCATTGCATTGTTGTGATACCATTCCTGCAAATACCCCTGATTACCCGTAACAAACTGCGGAACATACTCAATTATCGAATAATCGGTTGTATTAACCATTCCATAATTATATTTATTACATACGAATATCATTTTTTCTTTTTCCACATTTCTAACATAATTCAAAAACAAATTTAATGTACTGTTTACATACAAAGAAGAATCTACAACCACAAGCAGTTTATCGCTTTTTGCCATCAATTCTCCATTAAATTTTCCAAACGAGTTATCTCCATCAATAATAACAAAATCATATGCTCCGTTCTGTTTTATTTTGTCTATCAAATAAAGGTAATTCTCCGCATTTATACCATAGGACTCTTTTGTTCCTCGAAATGGTTTTAAACAATCAAATTCCAAATGCCAAACCACCGTTTCCAGAATGTTTAAAATATTTGCATCCTTTGTATGAAGCATTCTCTCAAAACTATTCTCAACATATCCCTCTTTGTTTAAATAAAAAGGATGATTCTGAATATCTCCAACATTGATATACAACACATTTTTATTCAATAAACTTAACTGATAACACAAACTCAATGCTACAGAAGTTTTTCCCACTCCACCTACTGGCGAATATACCATTATCATTTGAGAACCATTACTATTTCTTTCTCCTGTTTTTTCTTTTCTCGCATCAACAGGGAGACCAAGTTTTCCAATAATTTTATGAAAAATTTCTTTTACACTCGAATACTTATAAATCTTCTCTCCTCGTCTTGCATTAAATGTTTCTTCTTGTTGCGAATATGATAAAAGAAATACAAATTCAAATTTTTGTTTTTGAACAACGCTCGTATAATATTTCTCATTAATGATTAAACAATCGATATTTCTGGATTGAGAGAAATATTCTTGAAAATATTCTCCTGTAACAACTTCAAGATCAATTAAATCTTCTTCTCTTGTCAATAAAATCAATTCTAGATTTGCAATATATTTTTCATCATCATCAACAATAACTATTCTTTTTTTCATACTCTACCTCATGATTGAACTACATATGTAACCGATGCTAACTTGATTCGATCACCTTGTTGTAATGGCATCAATTGTCCCGGAAAAATACGAATATCATTGACCAATGTTCCATTCGTACTATTCATATCTTCAATTAACACTTCCCAGCCATTTACTTTAAATTTACAATGCTGACGGCTTATTCCATCCTCTTCCAAACAATAATCAACAAATTCTTTCTTTTTCCCTACAACGAACACCTGCTTATTAATTATAATGTCTTCATGTTTTCCATCTTCACACCTCAGCACGCACATTTGTGTATCTGTTTTGCTTCGCTCAATGTCCTCAATCGTCATAATATTCATATTTCCATAACGACCATTAATCAAATCTCTGTATAATTCATCCAATAAATAATATCCCGATTGACAATCTGCGTACATAAGTTGGCAATTTCTATCATCAAAACATTTCGAATAATATAAGATATATGACAACACATAAACAAACTGTTTTTCTGTCGTTATACAATCCGTTTCACTTGCCCCCATACACATCGGTAAACATATAAATTTTATATCATTTAATTGTGCATCCAAATATACCTCCGATGGTTCCAGAACAATCGAATCCAACCTAACAAAACTACTATGTTTTACCCAATGCATAAACACAATTGCTTTACCTAAAATTTTCATCAACGCTTTGCTATCCATAACATCAGTCATTTGGACTAACGGTTTCAAATTACTTGTATCAAAAACAATTTTATCCTTGCCGTTTTGTTTCATAAAATACCCTTTGACAAAATTTGTATATTGCCCTTTTTTTATGATATGATAAGCTGCACTGTACATTTTTACATCTTGATTCAGAATATACCCTATATAATTTTCGCTGTGAATCTCTCTATAGTTTCCCATGCTCTACCCACCTATCTTATTATTATTTTCTTCCTGTGATTACTTACTTCTTTCGACTTTTTTGAAAATACATCTACTTCGTACATTTTGTTATCGTACATATAAAATGCTTTTGTTCCTACAAGGCCTACTATTTCATCACAAAGATCAAATTTACGGACATATATTCCTTGCTTGTAACACAATCTATTTTTTTTATCTATATAAAGTGTCCCTTTTCCATTTAAGTTAATTTTTGTCAAATCTATAATATCAAGGTTTATTGACATATAGGTCTTCTGATCTGTTAATAAATTATCTGCCAAGACTGGTGTCGATTCCCTTACTGATCCTTGCATATCCAATTTATATGTTTTTCCATTACTCCTATATGCGATTGTTTTACTTACACTCTCTGTTGAGGTAACCCCCTCTGCTTCTTCCAACAGACCATATTTACACTTTGCATCTTGAAAATATAACTTTTCGACCGCGGATGATATAACGAAATCAGACAATACGTTTTCCGACTGACCTATGTTTTTTAGTTTTAATTGTTTGTCACTATATACAATGACATAGACCCCATCTAAATAAGCCAACATCGTCGTTATCTCTGCATCGAATCCTATAGATTCTTGTTGTGTAACGCAATAACTCACGCCTGCTTCTGTATCTGTATATACAATACCTCCATTATCTGTTACCCCAAGTAATTTTATTTCTCCATGTTTTTTCTCTGTGTCAAATAATTTAATATTTTCTCCATGTTTTGTAACTAAATATAATTGGTATGTGTAAATTGTTTCTTTATGTTTACCTTCTTCCGTGTGATCATCAACCCATACTTCATAGCTCCCCTGCGTTTGATATGCTCCATATCTACCATATGTACTGACTGCAAACATAGTATACTGTGGTACCATTATCTCGATATTTTCTTCTGTTTTCAAGTTTGAAATTATAAGTTTTCTTTCCCCATTCGTCTCTTTCTCTTTCCATTCAAACTCTTTATATGTAATTATCTCATTTTCATCATAAAGTTCCACTGATACATTTAACAATTGATTCACATACTTTTTATACTTCTTTATACATATGTATATAACAACTCCTAGTATCAAAGAAAAAATCAAAATTCCAACAATAATACTTATAAATATTTTTTTCTTTTTTTCTTTTGGTTTCTTAGTTTCAGTCTCAAAATCAGGAATAACAGATTGAAAATTTTGTTCTTCTTTAACCCCATTTATTGCTTCACTCTTGTTTTGGGGTGTTTTCTTTTTTTTCTGTTTCTTCTGTTTTTTTACCGTCTTTTTTTCTTCTCGTTCTGTTTCGCTTACAGCAGACTGAAAGCCCATATTTCCAATCATAACGCCCGTTGCTTCTGGGTCAAAATGCCCAGAAGTCATAACACTTGTCTGTCCTGCATCTCCAACATCTATAAATTTTATACTTTCTTTATCAGTAGAACCATCTCCAACTAACACATTTTTTGTTGGTGTTGCACAAAACGGGCATACCCTTCTCTCTCCAATATCGGCCCCACATTTTTCACATCTCATTTTTGCACCTCCAAATCATTTTCCCATCCCCGCTTACAATTTTATAAATTTTCGTTCATTTCCGATGAAAACCCAAGCAAAAGATCTACCATAATCATAATACCCCTCCTAATATCAACATCAACACGCATAATATAATATAGATACTTCTAATTCAAAAATCACGTACCAATCTTCTATACCTTTACTGAATGCTAAACGTATACATCGTATTCTTCTGCAAACTTAACGAATTCTCAAACGCTTTCCGTGTCACCTTCACTTCTGCACCAAGCACCGGATCGTAATACCGAATATGTGTCGAATTGTAGCTGATGACAAGCACATACCGCCCATCATCGATGCAGGCTGCAAACGGAATATCCCGATCTAAGAAATACAATGCAGTCGCCAGACTAATGCCCGATATGTTGATACCAACACCGTTCGTGTAATCCTCGAATACCTTCTCGAACGTTCCACTCGCGATTGCATCGGGCAGTTCTAATGTGCCTCCTGCGTACCCCGCACACATATACGCACAGGTAAGCAGCGACTGGCCTTCATCCGGATTCGGCGTCTCTTTGATCTCATCCGCAACTGTATTGTAGCTGTCTGCTGCCAGACAGCGGTAGATCGTATTTCCGTTGCTGTCCACGACAAGTCCTGCCTCGTCATCGACCACCCACGTGATTGCGCTTCCGGCAGTTTGGTACTCGCCGATGTAGCCCGCATTGTCAAACACATAATACGCACCGTCACGTGTCTTCGTCTGCACCTGCATATCCTTGTAAGCGTCGGTGCTTCCGTATTTTGTCTTCCGGTAGCTTGCCGTATCCGACAGATAGAAATTCGATGGGAATACAACATCCAAGACACTCCATGCATAAGTATCATAGGTGTTTGTCGTTGTGATCATCTTGTTATTTTCTTCCTTCTTATAGGAGATGTAATCCTGATCAATCTCTTCGAAGAACTGGTTCTGCTTCCGCGCCCGTGTCAGGTAGATCGTATCCTCCCCGACAGAAGCATTCATGATATAGATGCCATCCTTCGTATAATCCTTCTTCTGCTCGCCATTGTCACTCATGATATATAATTCATAGAGTGGCAGGATTGCCTGTCCATCGGAAGTCATAATTACGTCTGCACTATGCGCACAGCCATAGATCAGATCATTTTCCACGAACCCAAGTGCCAGCAGAAGATCACCGCTTGCGCAGGTCTTCTCGTAAGTCTCTCCCGTCTCAAAATTCTGAATCGTAATGGCGGTCACCTGTTCATCCTCCGCATTGTTCGGATATGCAACCAACTTCCGGTTCGCCGATACGAAATATTTGGCAGAAGGAATTCCCTCCACCAGTGCAGTCTGTGTCATATCAGCAAGGGATACCTCATACAGGGTTTCATCCAGCAGATAATAAAACTTATTCGTCTGCGCGTTGTAATAGGTAAATCGTCCGGTCTCCTTCTTCATGATGTCATAGCTCTCATCACATTCCACGAAGAACAGCTCCTGTGTCGTCATGTCTTCCGCCGAATAATAATACAGCGACATACCGTTTTTGCCTTCATGTTCGCCACGATTCATATATCCGTACACAACAAAGTAGATATTTCCATCCGCATCCATATCCGCAATATTGATATCCAGATTCGTGTTGAGTGTCCGGGCATCCGAGAAGCTGTCCTGCGGATAGCTGAATATATTCGTAAGCGAGCTGTCATTGTACTTGTACATCCAGAGTTGTCCAAGACGCACAAACGCTAAAATCCCATAGTCCTCAGATGTCACATATTCTGCTGGCTCATTTGTCACGCCCATGCTGATACTATTCCGGTCCTTGCTAATGTAACCACTGTCAAAAAAGCTTTCCTGATACCGGTCGAAAGCAAGCAGCTTCACCATCTCCGAACTCCGGTTATAGGTGACATTGTAGTATTCGTCGACCTGATAATAATGACTCTTCTTGTCATTCATGGATTCCACCACATAGGACATGTGAATCACAGCATATTCCTTGTCGATTTCCGTGATCGTCGGCGTCACGCCCGTCACAACCACAGGTGTCAGCCCGCCCCAAGTGATCTGCTCATAGGTTGCATTCAGATCGACATGTGCCAGACTTGACGTTGTTCCTGCCTTGTCCGTCTTCAGGTTATCAAATACAACATTGCCCTCGGACTCATTGACTTCCTTAATAAACGTCGTGTCATGGAAGTTTGTTGCAAAATCCACGATTGCCTTGGCATGCTGTTCCGCCAGATTTACCACACGGTTATAGTATCGCACCTCCGTACCATCTGCCGCCGTAATGATAAATACAAATACATACTCCCGGTTTTGCTGCATGTCCATCCGGAAATTCACATCATATTTCTTGCGTCCGTTCTCGACACTTCCAGAAACCGCGTCGCCACGTTCCACAAGGGAATCACCTGCAATACTTCGCAGCTCATAGGTAAATGTCTCGCCATATTTTGCTTCATTGTCCACAAGCACCGTCACACCATGATTACTGTTTAGTGGCACAATCCCATCCCGCATCAGGCTCGTCGACATCGTCTGCGTATATCCACAGGTCCGGTTAATAACCTTACCCTCGAATTCAAGATACACATATGGAAGTGTCGGCTCGTCCAATTCGCTGGATACACGATCCAAGCCTCTGTTATTGAATTGATTTACCAGAAAGGCTGTGCCCACTGCAACCGCAATGAACACAAACGCCTTTATCAAAAACCGTTTCATAGTTAGAAATATTTTCTCCTTTTACGATATCTGCACCGACGAATATAAAATTCATGGCAGACCATAATCTCAATCATATGAAGCAATGTTTCGTCCGCATCCTTATAGCAGATCTTCTCATAAATCTTCTTCGCAATTGAAAACATCGCTACCTTGTCTGGATAAACTGCAAACATAGGACTTCCTTCATATTCCAGCCGGTCGCAGGCATCCTCCACCATAACCAGTATCAGCTTTGCCCGCATCGGATACATCGCACGCAAATATGCCCGGTCTTCCTCTAACTCCTGCTCATCCACAACCATGAGTTCCGGAGTGCGAAACTTATGCACATACATCTCATCGATTTCTTTCATGGAATCCTCTCACATAAAATGACATAAATAGACAATCAGTTTTTGGCTGATTGTCTATCTGTTTTTCTTATTTTATGCTTTGAAATCCTGTTTTGTGCGTCCGAATCCGTATCTCCTACTCATCACCAAAGGAAATACCAAGACGCTTTGCATACTTGACAACACTATCGTCCGGGGATACATATTTGAGCTTTCCTGCAGACTCTTCCATCGGAATTGCTGTCACTTCATTGTTACGCATAACAACAAGCTTGCCGAAATCTTTATTCTTGATCAGCTCGACTGCCTCTGCACCAAACAGGCTGGAAATCACACGATCATATGGATCCGGGCTTCCGCCTCGCTGTGTATGTCCCGGAACTGTCACACGGATGTCCATACCGGAATATTCCTTGATCTTATCTGCAACTTCATAAGCGACAGATGGATATTTCGCAGCTGCGGCTGCTACGGCTGCCTTACGCTCCTTTTTTGGAAGTGCTGCGACTTCTTTCGAGATTGCACCCTCTGCAACAGCAAGAATCGAGAATCCCTTACCCTGCTTGGTTCTTCTGTCAAGTGCCTCACATACCTTGGCGATATCATATGGAATTTCCGGAATCAGGATGATGTCTGCACCGGATGCGATACCCGCATGCAATGTAATCCAGCCTACCTTATGTCCCATAACTTCTACGATAAATACACGGTTGTGTGAGCATGCAGTTGTATGGATGCAGTCGATTGCCTGTGTTGCAACATCGACCGCACTCTGAAATCCGAATGTCATATCGGTGCCCCAGATATCATTGTCGATTGTCTTTGGAAGTCCAATCACATTCAGTCCTTCCTGAGACAGACGGTTTGCTGTCTTCTGGGAACCATTTCCACCGAGAACAACCAGTGCATCAAGCTTCAGTTTGTTGTAATTTTTCTTCATTTCCTCAACTTTGTTGAGTCCTTCCGGTGTCGGCTCATCGATCAGCTTGAACGGCTGACGGGAACTGCCAAGGATCGTGCCACCCTTTGTCAGAATTCCAGAGAAATCTGACGGCTTCATCTTTACATAATTGCCATAAATCAATCCCTTGTAGCCTTCTAAAAAACCATATACTTCCACGTCTTCAAACGTATTATACAGTCCCTTTGCCACACCACGCATCGTCGCATTTAAAGCCTGGCAGTCACCGCCACTTGTCAACATTCCGATTCTCTTCATACTGTAACCTCCTTAATTTATGTGTCTCCTCTACAACAAAGTTCTTCCTTCCAATGCCCGAAGTAACGTCACTTCATCAATACATTCCAGATCGCCGCCGACCGGAACGCCACTTGCAATTCTTGTGACCTTGATTCCAGATGGCTTGACCAGCTTGGATATATACATCGCAGTCGCTTCGCCCTCCACACTGGAATTTGTTGCAATAATCAACTCTTCTACATCTTCCTGCTCCAACCGCAGGATCAGTTCCTTCAACCGGATATCTCCGGTTCCAATTCCCATCGCCGGGTTGATCACACCATTTAATACATGGTAGACGCCCTGATACTGTCCCACACGCTCATATGCTGCCAGGTCTCGTGGAGTCTCGACAACCATGATCAGCTTATGGTTCCGCTTCGGCGATGCACACACCGGACACAGCTCCTGATCAGTAATCGTATAACAGGATTTGCAGTACCGGATATTCTTCTTTGCATCTGTGATTGCTGCCGACAGGCTTTCCACCTGTTCTTCCGGCATATTGATAATATGGAACGCCAGCCGCTGTGCGGTCTTTCCACCGATGCCGGGAAGTCTTCCGAGTTCACCGATCAGCCGGTTTACTTTCTCTCCATAAATATCCATTAGAACGGCAAACCTCCGCCTAATCCACCGGTGATCTTACCCATGGAATTCTTCTGATCCTCATCCTGCATACGGATGGCTTCGTTCATAGCAGCCATGATCAGATCCTCGAGCATCTCGATATCGTCCTTGTCGACAACTTCCTCGTCGAGATGAACTTCTGTTACTTCCTTCTTGCCATTGATCTTTACCTTGACAACACCACCGCCGGCAGTTGCCTCATATTCTTTTTCTTCGAGTGCTTTGGTGGTCTCTTCCATCTGCTTCTGCATCTTCTGTGCCTGCTTCATCAGATTGTTCATATTTCCTGGCATCATGCCCATTCCACCATATCCACCTCTTTTTGCCATCTTTATATCCTCCTGATTTCTTATTCTTATATTCATACACGGTTTCCCATGCGTACTACCTTTTTATATGATTTGGACTCGCCAGATTAAAAGCTTACTCATGCATTTCGATGTCATCAAATACAATCCGGCTCAAATCCCAGTCCTTCTGCAGTTCGTGTACTTCTTCCCTGCCATCAATCTTGCGGAATGTCACACGTACCTTGCACTGTGCCATATTGGTCAGCTGCTCGCTCAGTTCATCGAGCTTGTCCTGATTCGCGAAATACGAAATCGCCAGATCGTTGTCTGGTGTATCCGCTACAACGAGTTCCAGCGCGCCAGATTCTCTTCCGGCAACCAGTGATGCCTGTCTGTAATAATGCTGCACCAGTCTCGGTCCGCGCTTGCCAATCGTCTTCCACGCTTTCGCAATCAGAAGCAGATCCTCGTATTCTGCCTGCGGATATTTGTCACGCAGATTCTGCTTGATGTGCTCGGATGAATCACCTGTTTGTGGTGCAACTGCCTGCTGCACTGTCCCTGCGCCTTCCGTTGCCGGCGGTGCAACTGCCATCACAACCAGATGTGCCTGCTGCTCTTTGAGCAGTTCCTTCGTCTCTGCAAGCTGCTGCTCCAGTGACTCGATTCGTGCCTGAATTCCTTCGATATCGTAACGCATCTCCGTCTTACAAAGCTTGATGATCGCGATTTCCAGCATCACACGCTTGGATGTCGTATATGCGATCTTCGCTGCGGCTTCCTGTAAAACATAGATTGCATGCATCATCCAGTCCTGTGTCATATCGCTTGTGAGTGCAACCATGCGCTGTTTTGTCTCCGCTGTCACATCGATCGTCATATCCGGGTCGATCGACAGCACCAGTATATTCCGGATAAATGCAGTAAATTCATTGACCAGCTGCAACAGATCCTTGCCCTGCCAGATTGCTTCATCTATGATCTTCAATGCACCAACCAGATCTTTTTCTTTCAGACATTCAAACAACTGAATGTAAACTTCCACATCCACGGCACCAATTGCCGCGAGTACTTTATCTAATGTCAGTTCCTCACCCAGATGGTAAGAGATACACTGTTCCAGAATACTCAAACCGTCTCGCATGGAACCATCTGCGGCACGCGCCACATATTCAACCGCTTCTCTGGTCGCTGAGATTCCTTCCCGGTCGAGAAGCTCCTGCAGACGATCTGCAATTATCTCCAACGGAATCCGGTGGAAATCATACCGCTGGCAACGCGACAGAATCGTCGCCGGAATCTTATGTGATTCCGTGGTCGCCAGAATAAATATTACATAGGAAGGTGGTTCCTCCAACGTCTTCAAAAGTGCATTGTACGCTGCGTCACGGAGCATATGCACCTCGTCGATGATATAGACCAGATACTTACCAGTTGACGGTGAGTAATTCACCGAATCCGTGATCTGTCTGATATTATCCACACCATTATTACTTGCGGCATCAACTTCGATTACATTCATCGCCGCACCTGCAGCAATCGCCTTGCAGCTGGCACATTCATTACACGGACTTCCGTTGATCGGATGCTCACAATTGACTGCCTTTGCCATCAGCTTCGCCGTCGTTGTTTTACCGGTACCTCTGGTTCCGCAGAACAAATACGCATGTCCCACGCGGTCATGCACGATCTGATTTCGGATCGTCGTCACAATATGTTCTTGTCCTTTGATCTCCTCGAACGCGTCCGGTCTCCACTTCCGGTACAATGCCATGTACGACATAAACTGCCTCCAACTCTATATATGGAAAATCTGATCCAGCATCCGAAGGGTCTTGAAGTTGCCCTTTGCCGTTATCTCGCCGGACATAAAGCCTTTCTGGAAGCTATTTTTGCCAGCCAAAATATTACGCAGCATCGTGCTTGATGCTTTCAGCTTCACATCGGCTTCCACATCCGCGCCATACTCACACTGTAAGACTTTCCCTACATGTATCACTAAATTCTTCCCCATATCCGGTACTATGATCACATAGCTTGCCGCAAATCCGGTCTCCGGATGGAAATTCTCATAAAATCCTTCGATAATATCGTCCTCGTAGACACTTGGTGGTTCTGGTGCCTCTTCCTCATCTCCAAGCATCTGCTTGAACATTGCAGCGAGTTCCTCAATATCCTCTTTCTGCTTCTTCACATAGCCATCATCTGCCACAAACTTGGAAAGCTGCTCACTCTCCTGTGGTGTCAGATTGATATTGTTCTGCTTGATCAGAGTGTTCTTTACCGCAGTGTTACTCGTCGGCAGTTTCCTTGTCTTCTTATTGATCAGGCGGTAAAAATCCTCTGCTTTTTTCTCAATCAGATTCAAATACTGGCTTTCCTGCTCCAGCACATCCGTCGAATCCACATACGTCGCGATTCCCGGCTCTGAAATGCCACCCAGCACATCCCATGCCTTTCGCAGTGACAGCTCTGCATCCTGTTCTCCATACGCCGTTGCAACGACAACCGGCATCATATAGAGTGACGCGATCTTCTCCTTGTCACCATACAGCCAGCACATATCCAGAAACTGCTGCATATAGCCGCCAATGCCAAACCATTCCAGACTCGCTGCCAGAATCACGCCATCGCAATCCTTCAACGTATTCGGAAGTGTTGCAATCCCCGACTTATCTTCATACATATTATATCTTGTGACTTCTACCCGAAGCTCCTGCAGAACCTGAATGATTTTCTCCACTACAAAGAGTGTTGGATCCTCCAGCAATCCCCGGCCTCCGTAATACACATTTACCTTCACCGTAACACCTCATGTATTCACTGCCATTTTTTCTTTCGCATGCTACAAAAACGCACACTATTACTATACCAAAAACAGGGGGTAAATACAATAATTGCGAGGAAAAAATCCAAGCAAACAAAAAACAGCACTAACTGGAATTAATGCTGTTTATAACTGTTTCAGTTTTTCTTCACAATTTTCAACTCATATCCCAATGAATCTAAAATACAACAGAACATTTTTAATGATGGAGAATTCTCTTTTTTCTCAATCCTCGAAATCACCTGTTGTCTATTTCCAATCGTTCTTGCCAACTGTGTCTGTGATATCCCCTTTTGTTTCCTCAATTCAATCATCTCTGCAATCAGTCGATATTCATCCTCGCTCTTTTTCCACGTATTATAAAATTCCTCGGAATTATTTTTCTTCTCCTGTATTATTTCTTGAATATTAATTTCTGCAAATGCCATATTACTTCCTCCTACACAATTTTTCTGCCAAGAAATCTTCCTAATTCACGTGCACGTGCAAGCACAATATTTTTATCGACCCGTTCTGTTTTATTTTTTTGCTTTCGACACACATGCAGCAAATATATATTGTCTCTGTCTGCTGTCACATAAAATATTCGATTATTCCTCCGGAAATAAACCTCATACACTTTTTTATCCCATCGTTTCGATAATACTTTTTCAAATTCACCTTTTTCCATATATGCCAATACTGCCAATCCATCTACCTGTTCTTCTATTGTCAACGCATTTATATACTCCATAATTAAATCTTTCCCAGAGCTTGATAAATATGTATGTATTTTCATATCTTCTTCTTATTTTACAATCAATAAGTTGTATTTGTCAATATATCAATGTTCTTACGCAACAAAAAACTCCTCATTTGCCAGTCCGACCACATCGCCCTTTTCCAGCTTCTGTTCTGTCATCGCCGGGATACGCTTCGTATTGATATACGTTCCATTGGTAGAGTTCTGATCCTCGATATACAGTCCATCCGGACGGCAGAACAACCGGACATGCACACGACTGATTTGTGTCGTGGCAACACGATAATCGGACGCCTTATCCCTGCCTATGGTAAACGACGCCTTATCCTTCGGAATACGGAACGATTCCAGAGCGCCATTCGTCAGTGGTACCAGCTTCATATCTGGAATTCGACTATCTTGTACAGATTTTTCCGACAGTCCCATCGGAACATCCACGCTGTGCACAGCCTGTTCCGCCTGTCTGCTGTATCCCTGTACAGGCGCATCCTCCAATGTTTCATCTCCCTGCACCTGCCTGCCATATTCCTGCATCGCTGACTCAGATTCCTGTCCATCTTCCTTGTCGCGCGCTGTCATGATTGCAAGAATAATCAGCGTTAAAAGCCAGACAATTCCAAAGATTGCAGTTCCCGTCGTCCCATCAAAAAACAAATATTTAATAATCAGCGCCAGCGCGGCGCCTCCTGCCAACGCATACAGCAAAAAGCGTTTTGAAAATATTGCATCTATGTCCGCACACGCTACTTTTTGTTCAAGCGTCACTGCTTCTTCCGCAAATTCATTTTCTTCGCTGCTGTTTGGTTTCTGCATGGACGTTTTCTCACCCTGCTTCCGACATCTTCCATCTGTATCCGTTCCAGCATTCAACAATGCGAGAAAATCTGTCATATCACTCCATTCATCCGTCAACACCCGGTGACATTCATACAAAAACAGTTCTCCCGCACGATCTTCATGGGAAAACCGCGGCATCAGATATTCCAGAAATGCGGTAAGCTGTTCCTTCAATGGCTTTTGATAGCCTGGCACACAGAGCATCCGAATCTCGTTTTTCTCCTTTTGCATGAACAAATACTCCACGCGGATAACCAGATCCGATGCATCGAGCAAATATGCTTCCAATGCGTCCGCCTGCTGCATGATCTGATTCAAAACTTTCTTTAACTGTGTCCCATTCATTGTCTTTTGCTGCAAATATGCCTGTAAACCATAGCAATCCTTCGTATTGTGCGACAGCCATACCTCCGCATCCGTACAGATCATGGAAGAAGGAAGTATGTAAGGCAGTTCATTTTCCACAAGCATCCGGACCTGATACATCCTTCCGTGTTCTTCGAGTTCCTGCATCGTTCCAACCTTCGCATCCATATAATGATAGATTCCTTTATTCCCAAACAATATTTCCATACACCTGCCACCTTCTCAGCCGATTACTGCATACATCCACTTCTGTGATACATACATGCCCTTCTTTTTCATACCGATAATTTCCATCCGAGATAACAGCCTGCCCTGCATCACGCGTCTCGGCATTTTTCATTTCTTCCAGCTGTTCATGCAATCCAGCCCCTTCCTGATAAGTATAAATTACACTGTATCCCTCCTGTTGTACCAGACCATCCCTAATGGTATCCAAAAACAGGACTATTACCATGACCACTATGCCAAATATAATCGGCATGATCAGACTCATCTCTACCACAGAGCTTCCTTTGTTTCCCACCTCTTCACCCTCCTTGTTTCTCTTCTTTTAATTTCCTGCACCGCAACGGGAACATGCCGCAAGCCCGGTTACCTCGCTTTTCTTCTTCCGGTACACCGTCCGTTTCAACCCGCTGCACGTCAGACTGCTATGGTAACGGTCTCCCTCATTTGTCACATAAACCTGTCTTCCCTGCACATCCTTCCCGCAAAACGCACACATATCATATCCATTATGTTTTGCCTGTTCCAACGTACTTGCCTGAATCTGCAAGGTTAGATAACTGCATCTGCGTGTCATGTGATACACTGCCTGATTGTCCGTCACATATACATATGCATCCTCCGCACGTACCGCATCCGTCTCTGTATCTTCCCTCGCAGCCCCTGTATATGCCCGTTTTCGGATTGTAAACGATCGTGTGCCCAGATGTTCCATCGCGTAACTTACCCGGAGCACAATATATTCCTCGCCAATCTCACTTCCGAGAAACTGTACACCAGAGACTCCATGCTTTACATACCGTTCCACTGTTTCTTTTTCATCTGCATACTTTGGAAACCGCAAATATGCAACCGCCGTATCTGCTGCCCCAAGATATGCAATTTCTGCCATATACTCTGCTGTTTCTGCCGCTGCCTCGTAGACCTGTGCCTCTGCAAGCACACTCTGAGCCATCCAAAACAACGATACCATCGCCAGCAGGAACACCGACATCACAAGCGTTGCTTCCAGTGATGCACTTCCCTGATTTCTTATTTTACCCATAACACACCTCTTTCCTATTGCTTTCCGAGAACTCCTCAGGATAGACAAGAAAGTTTTCAATTATTGCTTTGGCCAGCACCCGGAGAGGTTTTTATAGTTTCAACCGTCCTGAGAAATCCCCGGAAAACAATACGAAAGAGTCTTTCATCTTTTAATACGCTGCGCTTTGGTGATATTGAAACCGCTGTCCACCAAAGGTACTTTCAAAGTCTGCTTCCAGTCCAACTGCAGCATGCAATATCCGAAATTCCTTCTCCTCCTGCATCGTATTGATCTGCATCAGATCCAGCATCCGCGCCGTCGCACCGTCGATATTCATCGCCTGTAAAATTGACAGATACGCCTGATAATCCAGTCCGTTTTCTGCATCCTCCGTCTCCTTCGACAAGCTTTCACTGATATGCTCAATATCCGTGATCCAATTATCCGCATTTTTCATAAAAGGAGCCTTTTTTCCATCAAACAAAATCCTCACATCTGCTATTGACTCAATATATGCCCAGCAGCCCGCCAAAAAGTATTTAAGAGCCGGAATCAGATATGGCGCAGCTCCCGCAATACTTGTTGCCAGTTCCGTCAATGTCTGCATCTTATCCGGTTGCCGGATCAATCCGATATAATTGATCGGATAGCGGATTCCAATCATCCGATGCGCCACCGATTTTAAATTCTCATAGTCTGAAGACTTTCCTGCAATCAGATACTCCTGTTCATAAGCAAGCACTGCTGTATCATTTTTCTCTTCCCTGTACGAATTAAACACCTGACCGATGTAGGCAAGCTGTAATCCCGTGTCCGTCAATGAATCCTGCCACGAACCAAGCGCCGTCAATCCCTCCAGCAAAGGAACCATACTGTCAAAATCCCGATCCACTTCTTTGTAATCAGAGAAAAATCCTATCAATCGCAGACTTGGTGCATCCACCAGCGATATGGTTGCATCAGAAACTGTCTTGTCCCCCGGTAACACCAGATTCAAAATAATACTGCTGGATAACTTCTTTGTATAATCACGCGGATCATCCACCTCTGGCTGTATCGTTGGATTTTCTGCATCCATATTTTCTGAACCCAACGCACCTGCATCCGATGTATCATCTACATCAGCTACATCCATTCCATCTGTTTTCACTTCCGCCGTCTCCATATCCTCTTTCACTTCCTCTGGCAATGTTCCATCCTGTCCGCCTGTTTTTTCTTTCATCTGATCTACGCCCATCTGCACACCTTTTTCCGCTGCCGCGTAAACCATATATTCCTGCATCTGTTTTTTAAGCGGCGCATATGACTGATCTGTGAGCATTGTCATATCCGTGATTGATGCCCGCACATCCGTGTACTCCGCGCCAAGTTTTTCCGTATATGCCTGTTCCAGCCATTCCTCCAGATAAGCCTCGCCCTTTCCGCCCGCAGTCTTATCAAAAAGGAGAATATGATAATGCTCAAATATGTAGCTGTTGTAGCAGGCTTTGATATCCGACATGGAAAGGCGGGTTGCAATCACATTTTTTGATTTAGCAGCACTCAGTATCACCACCTGTATTACAAGTGTGATCAATACAATCATTACAGCTGTCATCATACTGATGAATACAACAATTCTTCCTTTGTTGTTCATATTCTCCTCCTGTCTTTGTTTTCTACGAATATACTTTCTTCGCATCCCTGTTAATGGTTGTCCAGATTGTCTCGACCAATGCAGAAATCTGTTCTTTGAAAATGAGAACCATCGCAACCAATACGACGATGATCAATATAACCTCGACGACTCCCATTCCGTCCTCCTCCTGCATAAACCGTTTCCATGCACCCATACGTTTCACATCCCTTCTATCCTCTACAATCCGACCCACGCCGGATATACGATCATTACCATAACAAGAACCAACAGCAGGATCATGGGAAATAACAGCTTTGTTGATGCCTCCTCTCCTTTTTTCTTTGCAAGCTCCCGGCGTTTTTCCAACACCTGCTGCATCTCCTGCTCCATCAGATTTCTAAGATCCTTTGTTCCCATACGAATATGCTGACTGATGTGTTGCAGCAGTTGGTAATATTCCGGCAGCTCCAGCCGCCGACCAAGCTGCTCATACACCCAGCTCTCCTCACTTCCAGTGTCAAGCTGATGCATCGCATATTCCAGCTCTCTTCTTAACAACCAATCTTTTTCCATTTCTGATAGAATCTGCCGAATTCCTGTCTGCACCGTCATTCCCGATCCAAGCAGCAGCCACAGGCGATTTACAAAAGACGGATATTGTTCCATTAGCACATTGTTTCTTTTTTTCCGTTCTTCTTTCCATTTTGCATACAGCCAGACCGGCAAAGCCGCCGCCAGCACAATGCCAAATATCACCCATGTCATTGCCTGTCCATGTTCTTGTTTCTGTAACGAAATGCCTACTTCCCCGAGCTGCTCCGGCAAAACCAGTGCCTCATCGGTTCTTGTCTCCTGTTCCAACTGAAAAAGTGCGTCTTCTACCCGTTCTATCGCATCTTTCCTACGCATATCCTTCACCACAGATACCGGAAAGCTATGTTCTATCGTATATGTCCGATACGATACCTCTACCGTCAGCAGCACGATCACCGTCTCTGTCACTTCCTCCAAGTCTACCTTTCCATAAGAGGAAAGCACTGCGGGATTGTCTGATCTCCACGCATAGGTAAATACCCCTGTTGCATCCTCCCCTGGTAAATTCAGAGAACGGCTTACATGCTCCAGATCCGGATTGTCACCTAATATTTCCGATTCCAACTCCGTAATCCGCTGTTGTGCCTGCTGATAGAATTCTTCCTCCGTGTATTCTCTTGGTTCGATTTCCATCGTATATGTATATTCTTTGTCATCGACCGACAGCCGGATATCTTCCGTTTTCACTTTGCCATCATAATTTGTCCGTTTCACAACTTGTGTGTCCAATCTTTTTGACTGCTGCATGCTTTTAAACAGTAGTCCCTCCGCGATACAAGTACTTGCAAACAGGATTGCAATGGTTGTCCAGACCAGCTGCTTTACACGCGTTCGAACAAGCGTCTGCGCCTCCCGCCGCGTCAACACCCGCAATGCCTGCACTTCCTCCCGGATATGTTTCAGCCCTTTGATATCTCCATCTTTGTATTTACTGAAATGGATTCTCGATAAGATTGCCAAACAGGCAAGTGCTGCCTGTATTCCTATGCATAACTCCATTTTTTACACCTCGATTCTTATTATTTTTTCAATCCACCACGCGCACAAACCAATGCCCGCCAACGAGACGCCCATCCAAAGTCTCCCGGTCGCAGTGGTGTAAAGCACCTGCATATAAGACGCATTTGTCATACGCAGAAACAACACAATTCCAAATGGAACAAACAGCATAATGCGTCCTTCTAATTTCTTCGCAGCCAGCACCGTCTGAATCTCCAGTTCCACCAGCTCAGACTCCTGCATTTGTCGCACCATCCGGCGAATCAGATACGGGATATTGCCGCCATAGCGTTTTGCAGCCTCAATCATAGCTGCCAGTTCCCGGATTTCATCCACGCCGCTTCGATCTGCAAGTGCCATCAGGAGCTGTTCGATCCGCTTATGACAAGCAATACCATTCGTCAAAATCTGTAGTTCCGCTTCCATCAACGGGAACTCCCCCGCGCTCGTCCGGTATGTCTGTACAAACGCATTTTCCAACGAATACCCGGCACTGATGCTTCCTGACACCAGCGTCATCACTTCCCGGAATTCTGTTTTCAGCTGCCGCGTCCGCTTTTGCAGACAACCCTGACGGAGCCGTTTTTGCACCACGGGGATACATATGGGAATCAACAGACATCCCCACCACGCATCAAAAAATAAATATCCTGCACTACCTCCAACCGCACAGCTTAGCAGAATCACGATCATCCAAAACCTGATATCCGCTCTATACACCCGGTAATCCACAAACCACCTCCTCAAAAATCTCCATCATCCCTGCACTCTGCATCTTCTCCAGATGCAGCAGGTCATTTACCTTCCGAAGCACGCCCTGCACCTTTCCGTTTCGCACGCCCGTCTCCTGAAACTCAAACAATGTGTTTAATCTGATTTCTCCATGTTCCATACCTTTTACCTCACATATCTCTACTACCTTTCGGGTTTTGTCCCGCAGCCGGCTCACATGAATGACAATATCCACCGCTGATGCAATCTGCCTGCGCACGGCAGGAAGCGGAATCTCCATTCCCATCAGCACCATCGTTTCCAATCGTGCCAGCATGTCCTCCGCCGAATTTGCATGTCCGGTCGACAGCGACCCATCATGTCCGGTTCCCATTGCAGAAAGCATATCGATTGCCGCCGCGTCCCGCACCTCACCCACAATGATCCGATCTGGGCGGAGCCGGAGACTCGCCTTAATCAAATCCCGAATTGTGATCTCGTTTTCGCCCTCCAGATTCGCCGTGCGTGCCTCCAGCCGAACCAGATTTTCCACACCGCGGATCTGTAATTCTGCCGAATCCTCAATCGTCACGATCCGCGCATCCTTTGGCACAAAATCACTGAGTGCATTCAGCATTGTCGTCTTGCCGGAACCGGTACCACCGGAGATAAATATGTTGTATCCCGCCTGCACCAATATCTTCAGAACCGATGCAACGCATGCATCCACACTTCCCATCGCAATCAATGCTTTCATATCAATCCGTTGTTTCGGAAACCGCCGGATCGTGATCACCGGTCCTCCAAGCGACACTGGTCTTGTCACGATACATACACGCGAACCATCCATCAGCCGCGCATCAACGATTGGAGACGCTGCATTGATCCGCCGGTTACAATCCCCGACAATATGCTGAATCACTGTCTCCAGTCGTTCCTCCGACGAAAATCCCTTCTCATAGCGCCGGATCACACCATCCCGCTCTACAAAAATATCCGACTGTCCATTGACCATGATCTCCGTTACCGTCTCATCTTCCAGAAGCTCCGTCAGCACATCCAGCCGCCGAAGGCTGTTAAACAACTCCACCCGCAGACCGACCTTTTCCTTCAAAGGAACATATTGATCCTTTGTCTCTTCGAGGATGCACCGGTCGATCATCCGCGCAATCTCTGCATCCTCCACATCCCTTGTCAGATCCAGTTCTGCCGCCACACGCATTTTCAGTCGTTCCCGCAAAGATCGTAGTTCCATTCCATTACCTCACATACATGTCTGCTATCTGATCCACATCCTGTCCTTCTAACTGGACATATTGCAGATTCTCTGTTTTTTCATATTCCTGACGCAACATTTGCTCGAATACCCTCTGTTTTTTCTGGGAAACTGTATCTCGAAGCGTCGGTATCAAGATCCGGTCAAATGCGCCAAATACTGCATAACTTGCCAATGCCATACCTCCAATATCAAACACTACACCCGCATACTGTCCGCGTCTTTGAATCGCTTCCCGGAACCATCGAAGATCCTCAATCTCGATCTGCCGGATATCCCGGAAACATTCCGGCGGCGGCAGACTCGCAACCGCATTTGCCTGCAAATACTCCAGACATTCCTCATTTCTGCTTTTCATGCAATAGAGCATCCAGCTTCCAATCCCATTTTCATCTAAGCATTCCGAAATGCCTTCCCAATTCACATATAGACTGTTCCCAATCCGCTCACACAGGCTTTTGGCAAACGTCGTTTTTCCGCATCGCCCCAGCGGGGAATACACGGCGTAAAACATGCCTGTTTCTGTCACACAAGGCTGATTCGCTCCAATCATCTGAAGCATCGTTTCAACCAGATGTTCCACACTCTGGTACCGAAAAAAATACTGCGTCCGCCCGATATATTCGCGGTTTGTCGTGAGCACCAGAACCGGGCAGTCCTCCGCGTCCTTCCAGTCCGCATAGCAGTCTCCAACCAGTATCAGCTCCGGTTTCTCCCGCTCCCGAAAAGCGGCATACACCGCAGGATTCGAAAATACATAAAGCTGGATCGGGATTGTTGCCCGCAAATTCAGATATTCCATTAACGCCCTTTGATATGCTGGATCAGAATCCAGCAGACACACCTTATATGCCAATCGACACACCCCCTGTCACATACGCAATATAGCCAAGCAGAATTGGTACCGACATGTGCATCCGCACACCCTCCGTCCGTTCCGCTTCTGACAAAAACGGCATTTTTCTTCGTTTCGCCAGTATAACCGCCAGCTTTCCAACTGCCAGTCCACCTGCAAATATGCAGGTATATAGAAGCACATTCCACACTTCTTTTCCCATAAATGCGCCGATCGCGCAAAACAACTTTACGTCCCCGGCACCCAATACCCGAATCCAGAACAGCCCATACAGGGTCGCAAACCCAATCAGCATGCCTTGTCCACCTGCCAAAAGTCCTTCCACGCCATGTGCATACCCCTGCAGCAGGAACCCGCAGCCAATCATACATAGGCAAAACCGGTTCGGAATTTTATACGTTCTAAGGTCCACTACGACCGCACCCAATAACCATATACCAAGTATAATGTTCCAGATTGCGCACCTCCTTTTCTGTGCAAAAACACGGTTCCAATCATGCAGTTTTCCAAATTATTCGTTCACATAGCTTATAAAATTCCTAAAAAAGGCAGAGCTTAACACACGCATAGTTATTCACAAACTCTGCAAATTCTTTGTTGGGTAATTCCATTGAAATTCGTAAAACAAATAATTGGAAAACGTTATGATTGTTACTTTTTCGACTGTGACCGAACTACGCCAGAACAACGATTCTCGACCACGAGCTGACTATACCACGGCTGGATAGATTTTGTAAAGCGTAAGTTTGGAACATTTGCGGGAGCCCGCATAAATACTAGAAAAAATGGGCAAAACTTTTTTTATTTTGCCCATGTACCCTGTTCTCTTTTTTCGATTTTCATCTTCTGGTGAAGGGTGTTTAACACCTGTCGTTTGTTCCCCGACCAGAGCGGCGCGACTAAAATATTTTTCGGTCCATCGCCAGTGACACGATGAATCACAATATCCTCCGGAATCACTTCCAGACATTTGATAACAAGCTCAATATATTCATCCTGTGACAGCACTTCAAAGCTGCCTGCCTCATAATCCCCGCACAGATCCGTGCCTCGCAGCACATGCAGCAGCTGCAGCTTGATTCCAAAAGGTTTTGCCTGCTGTCCACACACATACCGCACCGTCGCAAGCATATCATCTTCCGTCTCACCCGGTAACCCTAAGATCACATGTGTAATATACGGAATATCAATATCCGCAAGTGCATGAATGGCTGCCTCATAAGTAGAGAGCAGATATCCCCGGCGGATATATTCTGCTGTTGCTTCATGCATCGTCTGCAGTCCAAGTTCAATCCAGATGAATTTGCCACTCTCGGCATACTCCTTTTGCAGTCTTCCGAGTATCGAAATAACTGTCTCTGCATTTCCGGACTGGTTCTCCACTGCAGCCATCTCCGCTTTTTTTACAGCTACCGATACTCCCGGAATCCCCAGACAATCCGGTCTTGTCGCAATACTGATTCCAACGACCGACTCCTCTTCTAATGCTTCCCGCCAGATGCGTTCCAAGTATGCCGGATCTCCATAGGTGTTCGTGTATGCCTGAAAATAAATGACGAACTTCTCTCCGACCTTCTTATGGAACTTCGCCATGCCACGTTCCATCTGCCGTTTGATATCAAGCGTTTTCCGCTCCACATCGACGCAGCTTCCCCGGCGCTCATATTCCTTATGATAAACCTCTGTCGATGCCCCGCGCGAATCCCGTTTCGACCGATGCTCGTACACACGGCCATTCGCCGAAGCACCAACCACGCTCTGTCCATCCTGCCTGCCACCACCTGCGATTGGCACTGCGAAATCGCCGCTTCCGCCGGCACTACAAAAAATACACCCACGTTCGCCAAGTGTACCATCACGGTTCGGGCAGGTAAGCCCTGCGTCGACCGCAATCTTGTACACCTTCTGTCCATAGGTGTATTTCATATATGCATCCAATGAATAATACGGCTTATCCAGCCATTTTTCCTGTCTCATAATCTCTACCACTGATAATGATGCAACTGTCCTTCTGTCTCTAATCCCGGGAAATCCAACTGTCTTAACGCCTCGTACAGTACGATACCAACCGAGTTCGATAAGTTCAGGGAACGTTCGCCCGGCATCATCGGAATTCGCACACAGGTTTCCTTATTCTGAAGCAGAATCTCCTCTGGAATCCCTCTGCTCTCGGCACCAAACATAATAAAGCAGTCATCCTCATATTTCACATCGGTGTATTTCTGCTTTGATTTTGTCGTTGCCATATAAACCTTCGCGCCCGGATTCTTCGCCAGAAAATCGTTGTAATCGTCATAGCGTGTCACATCCAGACGATCCCAGTAATCCAGTCCCGCGCGCTTCACCATCTTGTCATTTAATAAAAATCCAAGTGGCTCGATCAGATGCAGACGCACCCCCGTTGCCACGCAGGTACGTCCGATATTTCCTGTATTTGCCGGCATTTCCGGCTCATGTAATACGATGTTTAACATGTCTTTTGCTCTCTTAATCGTCCAATAAATCTCTCTAATCTTCCCATCGCCTCTTTGAGCTGCTCGATTGAGTATGCATACGAGATACGCAGGAATCCTTCGCCGCAGTCACCAAATGCCGTACCCGGCACAACTGCAAGTTCCTCTTCACGAAGCAGTCTCGTTGCGAATTCGTCACTCGTGATGCCAAACTCCTTGATGCATGGGAACACATAAAATGCGCCATGCGGCTCAAAGCACGGAAGTCCGATCTCCTCGAATTTCTTCAGCAGGAACCGGCGTCTTTGGTCATACGACTTGCACATCTTCTCGATATCTGCATCGCCATTTTTGATTGCTTCGATAGCTGCATACTGGCTCGTGGTCGGTGCACACATAATTGCAAACTGATGGATCTTCGTCATCTGATGTGCGATTACCTCCGGGGCAAGCGCATAACCAAGTCTCCATCCGGTCATCGCATATGCCTTGGAGAAACCGTTGATAACGATTGTCCGCTCCTTCATGCCCGGCAGGGATGAAATCGAACAATGCTTCTGACCGCCATATGTAAGTTCGGAATAAATCTCATCGGAGATCACGTAAATATCCTTCTCCTGACAGATCTTTGCGATTGGCTCCAAATCTTCCTTCGTCATAACCGCACCTGTCGGGTTGCTTGGAAATGCAAGAATCAGAATCTTCGTCTTATCCGTAATCGCTGCAAGCAGTTCTTCCGGTGTCAGACGGAACTGGTTCTCATTTTTCAACTCGATTGTAACCGGCACAGCACCGATCAACTGTACACAAGGTACATACGATACATAGCAAGGCTCCGGGATAATAACCTCATCGCCCGGATCAAGCATGGCACGGAGTGCCACATCGATACCCTCACTGCCACCGACGGTCAGCAGTGCTTCGGTCTTATAATCATACAATACGTTATATTTTCTCTGATACCATTTACAGATTTCCTGACGCAGTTCAATCAATCCGGAATTCGATGTATAAAATGTCCGTCCTTTTTCCAGCGAACGGATACCCTCTGATCGAACATGCCATGGTGTATCAAAATCCGGCTCACCAACACCAAGTGAGATTGCATGTGGCATCTCACTTACAATGTCAAAGAACTTCCGGATTCCAGATGGCTTAATCTGTTCTATCGTTTTTGACAATGGATTTCTCACGGTGCGATTACCAACCTTTCGTCCTGACTTGGTGTCTGGAAAATAACACCATGGTCTTTATATTTTTTCAGTACAAAATTCGTGGATGTTGCAATGACATCCTCGATGATTGCCAGCTTCTCGGATACAAAATGAGAGATTTCCCGCAATGTCTTTCCCTGAATAACAACCATAAAGTCATACGCACCTGCGATCAGGTAGACGGAATGTACTTCATCGAAATTTCTGACACGATCCGCGATCTGGTCAAATCCCGCTTCTCTCTGTGGTGTAACCTTGACCTCGATCATGGCTGTTACCATCTCCTCGCCAACCTTATCCCAGTCGATCATAGTATGGTATCCACAGATGATGCTCTCGTCTTCCATTGCCTTGATATCCGCTTCCACCGCGGCTTCATCCGCGCCGATCATCGCGGCGATATCCTTCACTGTCAGTCTGCTGTCGGTTTCGAGCAGCTTCAAAATTTCATTTCTCATCACATCTACCTCCTAATATTTAGTCGCAACCTTGAATTTACATCCCGTCCATGATACATTGATGAAAAGATGCATTTAGATTGCAGAAACAAGCAATCCAACGACCATGGCAAATACCAGTACGCCGCAGATGATTGCTGCGATTCTCTTTGTCTTCTTTTTGTTACTGAAATCAAATAACATGAATTTTTACCTCCCGAAAGGATTATTTTTATGCATTATATTACGATTATCATTTGTTGTTCTTTTCTAGCTTTATGCTTTGTTGTCTCGCGAAATGTCTCCCGGTTTAAGAAAACACACGGGCAGAGCCGCGAGAGTCTTCTCGAACGCGAATCTGAAGCAAATTCCGTACGGAAGGCGGATATCTCCACCCTTCCCTATATCGAAATCCCTCTGGATACGCTTCCAGTTGACGCACTCTCCGCATGTGGTCATTTCAGGCTTGCGGACGAACTGCATGCACTGGCGGGCAAAAAAATCTTAAATCTCTCTATGTATACGAATACGGATTTGAAGATGATGTATGGTCCTGCCAACTTAGATACGTTGTCTGCCTGCGATGACGCCTACGCCGATCTGATCCTGCTTCTGAACAAGATCGGCAAAACATTACTCGAAGCAAATGACGCTTCCAGCGCCGAGCAGTTTCTATCTTATGCAGTCTCTATCGGCTCTGACATTACCGCCAGCTACACGATACTTGCAACCATCTATGCGGACCGACACGACAAAAATCAACTCAATGAACTGATCCAAAAAGCTGAAACCATCACCTCTCTGTCCGGCAGGACGATCCAAATTAAGCTTCATTCTATCAAATCCGGGCTAAAATAGCAATCATGCTTTTCCTAACAGATAATTCATGAACTGCTGTGCCGTACGACCGGATACACCGCCATGGGAAAGTTCCCATTTGTTTGCTTCTGCTAAGAGCTCCTGCTCGGTCAGTCCGATCTCCGGATGCTTCTTTGCCAGTCCAAGCACGATATCGTTAAACTCATTTCTCGATGGACGGGAGTAACTGATCGTCACGCCGAAACGATTGACGAGAGAAAGCTTCTCCTGCATCGTATCGGAACGATGCATACCGTTATCTGTCTCCACATCATCACGGTCATTCCATGTCTCTTTAATCAAATGTCTACGATTTGAGGTTGCATAGATCAGTACATTATCCGGCTTTGTCTCAAGTCCACCCTCAATGACCGCTTTCAGATATTTATACTCAATCTCAAATTCCTCAAAGGAAAGATCATCCATATAAATGATAAACTTATAATTCCGGTTCTTCACATGCGAGATCACAGCAGATAAGTCCTTAAACTGATGCTTGTAAATCTCAATCATACGCAGTCCCTGCTCATAATACTGGTTAATGATTGCCTTGATACTTGTGGATTTACCGGTACCACTGTCGCCAAACAACAGACAGTTATTCGCTTTCTTTCCAAGCACAAACGCCTCTGTATTATCTACAAGCTTTTTCTTCTGGATCTCATAACCAATCAGATCATCCAGCATTACCTTATCTGTATTCGTGATTGGGATAAATTCCAGTTCCTTACCCTCATCATGGCGGATACGAAATGCCTTGTTCAGACCAAACATGCCAACACCATACTGCTTGTAAAAAGCGGTCATGATAGCAAAGATCTCATCGACACTTTCCGCCTCGCTGACACGGTCGCTGATATCACGCACCTTCTCACTGACATTCTGGTTATACATCTGTTCCTTCTTCGGCAGTGACTTGTAATTCGTGATTGTTGTGAAACAGTCAATGCCAAGATCCTTCTCGATCGGTGCAAAATCAAAATGGAACAACCGCTTGAAGATTGCATAATCATTTTTTGCAAATGCATTGACTGAGCCATCTCCTGCGCCAACCTTCTCGCAGGTAAGCGTAAATGAATTCTCATTTGTGATCAGCAAAAACGCCAGATAATCCTGCCACAGATTCCGGTTGAAGCCATAGCTTGTTGCCACATCCAGAATCCGCTTGATCTGCTGGTAAATCCGTGTGACCAATTCCTCCTTGGTACTCGTCTTCTTCTCCCATGCCTCAAAAATATCCGCCATGCAATATAAGATACTGTCTTGCCCTAAATCACGATATAAAACGAGTCCCGGTACTTCTTTGTACATGTTGTTACATCTCCTTGTTTTGTTTTTTACTGTCCGTTTTTTCGACTTTTGATTTCATTGCAAACAGCCGCCTGCCTGCCGATTCAAGTGGGACTACATCGTCCGGCACCTGTTTGTCATCAACATTAATCTCCCGTTTTTTTATTCTCCGGTACACGATTGACCGGAAATATGCATAAAGCACAGACACAAGCGGAATGAAGATAAACATTCCGACCACACCCATCAGGTCTCCGCCGGCAATCACAGCCAGAAGCACCCAGATCGCGGGCAGATTAATGTCTCCGCCGACAAGCTTCGGATAGATAAAATAATTCTCTATAAACTGTAAAATAAAGAACAATAACACAAACCACAGCACCTGCTTCGGGTCAACAACCAGAAGCAGAAAGCATCCGATAAAAAGTCCGATAAATGCACCAAACACCGGTATCAATGCCGTAAATGCAATCAGAACGCCAATCGTAAGCGGATATTGTATGCCCGCGATTGCCATCGCAATCATGAACATGATTCCGAGGATGATACCCTCCCGGAACTGTCCGGTAAAAAACTTGGAGAATGTCGTACTTGCTATCTTACCGAACACCATCAGCTCATCTGCCGTCTTTTCCTTGAACAACGCATAGATGACAAGCTTCGTCTGCCTGCCGAGCTTCTCTTTCTGTGCCAGAATATATGCGGAAAAAATAATCCCGATAAATATATTTATGACGGTTCCAATGATAGATGAGAAGATAGAAACCGTCGCCGACATGATCTCTCCGCCGTTATCATTGAAGAACGAAAATATCTGGTCAAAATCCGGTTCAATGCCGGCAATCTTCTCCGATATTGCCGGAACATTCTTCGTATATGCAAGTGCAAGCTCCTTCGCCCGGTTTACAAATCCGGGCAGAAGCTCTTTCACCTTTCCAACCGTATCCGCAACCTCCGGTACAACTACAAACAGCACAAGCGCTATAAAAAGCAGTGCCGCGATATACGTAAGCACCATGCTGATCGGGCGCCGGAACCGGTACAGGCGGTTTTTTTCATTCTTGAAGATTCCCTGTTCGATTCCGCGCATCGGAATATTCAACACAAACGCAATCCCGCATCCAATCAAAAATGGAAGCAGCACAGAAAAAACCATACCGAAAAATCCACTTATAATATGCAGATGATTGACTACAAATATCAGAAGTACCGTAAAAGTAATAATCGCAAGTATCAATTGTACCAGATGTTTTTTGTCTTTCATTCTAATCTGCTGTATCAGTCATACAGCAAGCCTCCTTCTATTCTACCGGTTGATGCAGGCTCTCGCTGTCTTTCCCGGTGCCGCAGCTCCCTTCGGTACGAGCACAATCTGGATTCCCTCCAGACGTTTCGCCAGACCGCTTGTACCACTCATCTGACCATTCTTTGCCCAATCCAACCAACCGTATGACTGCACATGTACACGATAGTAAATATCATACTGCTGTGCTGCCTGTCCAGTCAGTTCAATCTGAATTGCCTCGAGACGCTTGCCAAGCCCGCTCGTTCCACTCGTTGTTCCATTGGATACCCAATTCTGCCAGCCAAATGTCTGTACGTGTGTCTTGTAACGGACACCACCGTTTATATTTCTTCCAAGGCGAATCTGGATTGCCTCCAGACGCTTTGCCTTTCCACTTGTTCCACTCATCGTGCCATCAGCGCGCCAGTTATTCTCCCAGCCAAACGTCTGCACATGCGTTTTGTAATTGATGCTACCCGGATACGCGGATACAAACGTCTTCGACGTTGCAACGCCCGGATTTGCACCCTTTGGTACGATCACGATATTGATTGCCTCCAGACGTTTTGCCAGACCTTCGGTTCCTGCCATCTCTCCATTCTTGGACCAATCTAACCAGCCATACGTCTGCGCATGCACACGATAATATACATCGTATTTATCCTTGTTGGCGCCGGTCAATTCAATGCAGATAGCTTCCAGACGTTTTGCCTCTCCCGTCGTTCCGCTCATCACGCCATTTTCTTTCCAGCCCTGCCAGCCGTAGCTTTGCACATGTGTCTTATAACGGATACCCAGATTACTGTCCCCGGATACACGGATTGTGATACCTTCCAGACGCTTTGCACTTCCGACAGTTCCTGCCATTTTACCATTGGATACTTCATTTTCCCAACCAAATGTCTGCACATGTGTCTTGTAAGATACCGTAATGTTCGGCGCCAGATTCTTTATCTCCGGATTGTTCTCTGCCGTATTTTCCATCCGGCTTCTATAATGATTCCGGATAAACTGTCCAGCCTTCGTCAGATCATCAACGGTCCAGCCGCTTGTCTTTCCACAGCTGCTCTTAATCAGAGCAGAACTCTCATTTTTATTACACAAACTCCAGACACAATAACTGACATTGCGGTCATCACACCGCTTCATCCACTCTGCCGCCTTGTTCAGATCGACATTTCCATTTCCACTCGCCTCGGACAGTCCAAACTCGGATACAAATACCGGAAGTCCCTTGTCGATTGCAGTACCGATCTTCGCCGTCAGCCACTGATTATGGCTGGACTCAGAAGCATAGAAATGAAATGCATACATTAAATTGCTGTAGCCACGGATTGGATCATCCGCCGGCTCATACGTATGTCCCTGATTTCCAAGCTGTGACCATGTCGGTGTTCCTACGATAATGATTGCGTCCTTGTCATATGCACGGATTGTCTGAATAACTTCTGTCGCATAGCTCTTGATATCAGACCAAGGACAGTTGCTCGGCTCGTTGCAGATCTCATAGATGACATTGTCGTAATTTTTATACTTCTGTGCCATCTCCTTGAAGAAGCTCCTCGCCTCGCTCGTATAATTCTTCGGATTCACGTTTAACAGATGCCAGTCAATAATCGCATACATGCCAAGCTCTGTTGCATACTGCACGCCATCTGTTACTTTTTTCTTCATACCGTTCCGGTCGCTGTAATAACCGCCCTCATCGACATACATCGCAAGACGGATCGCATTTGCGCCCCAGTCATCGCGCAGCGTCTGATAGGCTGCCTTGTTATTGTACTGCCCAAACCACTGCAGTCCATGTGTACTCACACCATGAATCTGGAATGGCTGTCCATTCTTATCTACCAGCTGTGTACCCTTGACTGCCAGCTTTCCATGTGTCGAAACTGCTGTTGCCGCAGCCGCCTCTGCCTCCTTCGTCGGCGTAAGCACTGTCACCACACTGAGCACCAGTACGACTGTCATCAACCATGCGAGAATCCTTCTCTTCGTTTGTTTCATTGCATTTCCTCCCTTTTCCCTTCTCTTTGTAACCCTCATTTATCTTCATCCGTCGTCCGGATTATATACTTGCCGCATACACATCCCGCTTGGAAATGCCGCGATCTTTCGCGACCAGCTTCATCGCTTCTTTTTTTTCGATTCCCTGATCGAGATACATCTGCAGATGTTCCTCAATGCTCATCGCTTCCCATTTTTGCTGTGCTTCCTTCTCGATTGCTTCCCGCGACAAGCCTTCAATCACCAAAATACATTCGCCCTTCGGCTCTTCCTCCGCATAGAAATCGCTCGCTTCCTGCAACGTCGTTTTCCAGAATGTCTCATGCTTCTTTGTGATTTCCCGGCAGACCGTAACCGAACGGTTTCCAAGCACGCCAAGCAGCTCCTGCAATGTCTTCTTCAAACGATGTGGTGCTTCATAGACCACCATCGTACGCGTCTCCCGCGCCAGCTCCGCAAGTACCGCCTGCCGTTCTTTTTTATCCATCGGCAAAAACGCTTCAAATGCAAATCGTCTGGTTGCCTGCCCGGACGCGATCAGTGCATTGACCGCCGCACACGCCCCCGGCACCGGAACCACTTTGATTCCTGCCTCATAGCACTGCTTCGTGATTTCCTCTCCCGGATCGGAAATTCCCGGCGTTCCGGCATCCGTAATCACTGCAATATTCATGCCTTCCAGAAGCTTGCCTACAAGCACCTGTGCTTTTTCATATTTATTATGTTCATGATAGCTAGTCATCGGCGTCTTGATGTCGAAATGATTGAGCAGCTTGATACTGTTTCTCGTGTCCTCCGCCGCGATCAGATCTACCTCTCCAAGCAGCCGCACCGCCCGGTAGGTCATATCCTCCAGATTACCGATTGGCGTTGCAATCAAATACAATGTTCCTGCCATTTATCTGTCTCCATATCGTGTCAGCAGATCCTCGGTGTACGAACCGTCCCTGTTATATACAACAAGTGCCGGCTCTACCTTGAGCATCGTCCGACCGCCTTTATTTCCCTCAATCAAAACCATATTCGGTTCCTTGTCTGCATACGGCTGCACCATACACATACGCTTCGGTTCGATCCGGCACTCTGACATCAGACGTATGATCTCTGCCAGTCGGAATGGTTTATGTACCATCGCAAATGTACCGCCCTCACAAAGCAGATACGCCGCTGCCTTTATCACGTCCGAAAGCTCCATCAATATCTCATGCCGCGCAATGTTCTTTGGGGAATTCTCATTTTCCAGCCCATGATTCCCCTTGATATAGGGCGGATTACTTGTAACCGCAGAAAAACTTCCCGGTTTGAAAAGCTCCCGCACCTGCCGCATATCGCCTTCCACAACAGAGATCTCTGTCTCCAATCCATTCATCTGCACACTACGCCTCGCCATATCCGCGCTGTACGCCTGCACCTCAAGTCCGGTAAAATGTCTGCCCTTGCCGCGCGCCTGCATCAGCATCGGGATCACGCCTGTCCCGGTCCCAAGATCGATCACGGAACCATTCGGCGCACCTGTCGCAAAATCTGCAAGCAGCACTGCATCCATGCCAAAGCAGAATACGTCCTTGTTCTGAATGATATCGTAGCCACGGCATTGCAGATCATCGATCCGCTCACCCGGTTTCAGCCACTTCTCTTTCTCATCCTTAGTCCTCATCGAGCTTTGACTTTCCTTCCTTGCGCTCCAGATTCTCCAGTTCCTTCAACTCTTTGTCGGACGAGCCATCATTGCCGCCCTTCTTACCATGGCCGCCACCTTTTTGACCGCCTTTTTTCTTCGGCCTGAAACGAAGCTCATCGACCTTGTACTCTTCTATTTCAAATGTATCATCTTCCTGTGCCACCTTCAGTTTTACCTTCTGGCGCAGGACACTAACTGCCGTTACCTCGCCGGTTTTGCCATCAAATGTCTTCACGACATCTCCAACATTTGGAAGTTTTTTATTCAAATATTCATAAGTCTCCTGCTCATGAGCCAGGCAACACATCAATCTGCCACACACACCGGAAATCTTCCCCGGATTCAACGACAGATTCTGCTCTTTTGCCATCTTGATGGAAACTGGTCCAAACTCCGACAGATGTGCATTACAGCAAAGCCGTCTGCCACAGATGCCAATGCCGCCGAGAATCTTTGTCTCATCCCGCACACCTACCTGACGCAGTTCAATACGTGTCTTGAATACCGCTGCCAGATCTTTGACCAGCTCACGAAAATCCACTCTGCCATCCGCCGTGAAATAAAACAATACCTTGCTGTTATCAAATGAATACTCCGCTCCGATCAGCTTCATTTCCAGACCGCGCTTTTCGATCTTCTCCTTGCAGATGACCATTGCTTTTTTATTTTTCTCTAAATTCTCCGCATGCTTCTTCTCATCCGCCTCGGTTGCGATCCGGATGATCGGCTTTAACTCGCCCTGCAGCTTCGTCTCATCCACTTCTCTGCGTCCGAGCACAACCTTTCCAAACTCTACGCCATGCTGTGTCTCCACAATGACATATCTGCCCGGATCAATCTTATAATTGAGCGGATTGAAAAAATATATCTTTCCATTCTCACGGAAACGAACTCCGATTACTTCTTTCATTCTTCAGCCGATGCCTCCTCTTTTAAAGTCAGAAGCAACAGTTCGATTGTCACTTCAAAATTCGCATTGGCAAGCAGTCGCTGCTCTGCCTTTGCGATCGCATCGATCTTGTCCTCGATGCTCTTAAATGTTAGCTTTCCAGCCTGTTTCTTCAAGGTAGAAAACTCGTTTTTAAACAGGATTTTATCGACATTTCCGGTTACCTTCAGCATCATGGCATCCCGGTACCACATCATCATCAAATCCATGTAATCATTCATAGACATCTTAAACTGCTCGATATCCTTGACCGCTTTTCCAAGCGTCTCCACATCCATCTCGTCGATATGCGCCAGCACGCCAACAACCGAATCCACGATCGCCGCATACTCGTCATTGCCTGCGAGCTTGATTGCCTTTCCAAGATTACCCTGTGCAAAATCGAGACAGAAATATGCCTTTTCCTTTGTCAGTCCCATTACATTCGTCAGATATGCCAGCACATCGCGCTCACGGATTGGCTTCGTCTGCAGCTTCAGGCAACGGGATTTCACTGTTTCCAACAGCTTATCAAGATTTGTCGTAAGCAACAGGATCACCGCATACGCCGGTGGCTCCTCAATCGTCTTCAACATGGCATTTTGTGCCTGTACATTCAAAAGCTCCGCATCCGGGATAATGTAAATCTTATACTTTCCTTTATACGGTTTGATGTCAATTGTATTTATGAGCTGGTCACGAACCTCATCCACTGAAATCAGATTCGGCTTCTCATGCGTTACCGTGATGATATCCGGATAGTTTCCGGTTGAAACCTGTAAGCAGGACTGACAGGTTCCACAGGCTTCTGTACCGCCTGCCTCACACTCCAGTGTCTCCGCAAATGCATAGGCAAGCGCTTTTTTTCCGCTGCCGGCATCTCCGCTTATAATATACGCATGCGCAACATTTCCCGTTTCAATGCTGCTCTTAAAATGTGCAATTATGTCCTCGTGGCCCACTATTCCTTTAAATCCCATAGCGTTCCCTCACTTTCTTTTTATTCGTTTATGTTGATATATCGATCAGCAATCCGCGGATATCATCGATCTTGCCGAGGATCGCGAGATGATCTTTCTCTTCCTTCATCAGTTCCTGTGCCAAATCGTCAAGGTTTTTATCCACCTGCCGGATGATACCGTACACCCGGTGTCTGCCGCGGCGATCTAAGAAATTTTCTCTTGAAAATTCATGTGCATTTGCCGCAACCTCATTCATAAATTCTTTGATAGAGGTGCGGTATTTCTTCATATCCTTGATATCCATGTGCTTGGCAATCTTCTCGCCCTGCTCCTCGATATCCTTCATCAGTCCGGTCAGTTTTTCCTTCAGATCGGCTTTATCTATGTTGCGGATGAGAGTAAACTTGAACTCTTCGTCCGTCGCCTTCTGGCTCTTGGGGGCTTCCATCTGCGTCAATTGCTGTAATTGACTGATCTTCACATTGTTGTCCACGTACTCTCCTCCTTTCGGTATCTTTGTTGCAGCTTACCTCGCGGCAAGCAGTTTTTCAACTTTGTCCACGATTGCCGCATGTATCGTGTCGATGTCCTGTGTCGCGTCAATCGTCACGATTCGCTCCGGGGCAAGTGCCGCCAGATCACGGTAGCCCTGCGCCACCTTCTCATGAAAAGCGGTGGATTGTGCCTCCATCCGGTCTAACTCTGCGCGGGATTTTGCACGGGCAAGTCCAACTTCCGCCGGTAGATCCAGATGAATCGTCAGATCCGGCCAGATTCCCTGCATTGCGAATCCATTTAGCTCATAAATCTTCTCGACGCCAAGTCCGCGTGCCATCCCCTGATAGACGGCAGAGGAATCCACGAAACGGTCACTAATCACCGCTTTTCCTGCGTCCAGCGCCGGTTTGATCACCTGCGCCACAAGCTGTGCACGTGCCGCTGCATAAAGCAATGCCTCCGTATGGTCATCCATCTCCGCATATTCCCGGTTCAGAAGAATCCCGCGAACTGCTTCACTGATCACCGTTCCACCCGGCTCTCTCGTCACAACAACTTCGTCATAGCCGTGCTGCATCAAATGCTCTTTCAATTTCAAAATCTGCGTTGTCTTGCCGGAACCATCCGGTCCCTCCATCGTCAGAAAAATTCCCTTCATTTGTCCTACCTTTTCCTTCGCATAGCTATTTATACTATACCATTATTAGAAGGATTTTACCATAGATTTTTTCTTTATTATATGTTATACTTAGTTGTGTTTTGCGAAAAGAGCGAAACAGAAGAATAAGGAGGTCTTATATTATGGCAAAACAGATTGATAAATCTATGTTAATTCACGAGATTATCGAGGTTGATCCAGGCAATGCCGCTATCCTTATGGCAGCCGGCATGCACTGTGTCGGATGTCCTTCCGCAGCTATGGAAAGCCTTGAAGAAGCATGCATGGTTCATGGCATGAATTGTGATGAAGTCATCGCTGACATCAACGCATACCTTGCTAAGAAAGAGGCAAATGCATAAATAACATGCGCGGCAAGTGGGAAACCGCCTGCCGCAGCATATTTTAAAGGAGGTAATCTTATGTCCTACAACAATGATTATAACAACGGCTATAACAATGGTTATAATAATGGCTCCAACAACGGTTATAATAATTACAATAACCAGTACAATTATCAGGACAACAACCAGTATAACTATCAATACAATAACCAGTATCAGTACAACAATGCAGGATATGATTACAACAATGGCTACAATGCCGGCTATGGCTCATCCGCAAAGATCATTTCCAGCGAGATGTACAATCTGATCATCGGCGGTGTACTGCTGTACGGCTTCATTATCAATGCGATCATGACTGCCGTCTTCGGCGATTCCATCGTCAGCTTTGTATTAACGAATCCGATTGCTTTTTATATCGGTTACTTCATTCTCGCCATCGCTGGTACATTTATGGTTCGTAAATCCGACAATCCGGTTGTCAGCTTCATCGGATACAATCTGATGGTTGTTCCAATCGGTATGGTTATTGCCGTATCCGTAACCTTGTATAGTGCGATCGGATACAACATGATAGTCGCAACCGCATTCGGTATTACAGCTGCCGTAACACTTGTGATGATGATTATTTCTTCCATCTACCCGAATTTCTTTTTAAGCATGGGAAGAACACTTGGTATCACGTTGCTTATCACCGTTGTGGTTGAAGCAATCATGCTGATCGCAGGTGCAAGCCTTGGTATCATCGACTATGTCATTGTCGCAATCTTCTGCCTGTATGTCGGCTACGACTGGGCAAAGGCGAACGCAATTGAAAAGACCGTAGATAACGCGATTGATTCCGCTTCTGAGTTGTATTTGGATATTGTAAACCTGTTCCTGCGTATCATGAAGATCTTAGCACGTGCGAACAGAAATTAATCATACAAGAAACTTATTTAGAGGAGAGCATTGAACATGAGTAGTGCAATTGACACAAAATCCGTAAATTCCATTCGTGTGCTTGCCGCAGACGCCATCCAGAAGGCAAACTCCGGTCATCCGGGACTTCCACTTGGTTCTGCTCCTATGGCATATGAGCTGTGGGCAAACCACATGAACCACAATCCGAAAGATCCAAAATGGGAAAACCGCGACCGTTTCATTCTGTCCGGTGGACATGGCTCCGCCCTGTTATATTCCCTGCTTCACTTCTTCGGTTACGGTATCACAATTGAGGATATGAAAAACTTCCGTCAGCTTGGTTCCAAGACACCGGGACATCCGGAATATGGTCACACGGTTGGCGTAGAAGCCACCACTGGTCCACTTGGCGCCGGTATGGCAATGGCAGTTGGTATGGCAATGGCAGAAAAGCATCTTGCCGCAACTTTCAACAAAGAAAACTTCCCAGTTGTTGACCACTATACTTATGTACTTGGTGGCGATGGCTGTATGATGGAAGGTATCAGCTACGAAGCATTCTCACTCGCAGGCACACTTGGTCTGGAGAAGCTGATCGTATTATATGATTCCAACAATATTTCAATCGAAGGTGACACGAACATCGCATTCCGCGAGAATGTAAGACAGCGTTTCGAGTCCTTCGGTTTCCACACACAGCTTGTTGAGGACGGAAATGACTTAGATGCCATCGGCAAGGCAATTGAAGCAGCCAAGGCAGAAAAAGGCAGACCTTCCATGATTGAGATCAAGACGAAGATCGGTGCAGGCTGTCCTGCCAAGGAAGGCAAGGCAAGTGCACACGGCGAGCCACTCGGTGTTGAAAACGTTGCAGCCCTTCGTGCAAACCTTGGTATCGCAGACAACGGACCTTTCGTATTAGATCAGGATGTCTACGATCATTTCGCCAAGCTTGCTGAGGAGAAGGCAACGGTCGAGGATGCATGGAATGCATTATTCGCAGACTACTGCAAGACATATCCGGAGATGAAAGAGCTGTGGGACAACTACCACAACACCGACAACGCAAAATGTCTCTATGACTTGGACGAGTTCTGGAATTCTTTCGACAAGCCGGAAGCAACCAGAAATGTATCCGGAAAGCTTTTGAATATTATCAACAATGTTGTTCCTAATATGTTTGGTGGTGCAGCAGACCTTGCTCCATCAACCAAGACAAACATGAAGGATGCCGGGGACTTCTCCAAGGAGAATCCGCTTGGCAAGAACATTCACTTTGGTATCCGTGAAATCGCAATGGCAGCCATCGGAAATGGTATTGCCCTGCACGGAGGTTTACGTCCATTCGTCTCTACATTCTTCGTATTCAGCGATTATGTAAAGCCAATGGCAAGACTTTCCGCTCTGATGGGTGTTCCTCTTACTTATGTACTGACACACGACAGTATCGGCGTCGGTGAAGATGGTCCAACTCACGAGCCAATTGAGCAGCTCGCTATGCTCCGCGCTATGCCGAACTTCTATGTATACCGTCCAGCAGATGCAACGGAATGTGCAGCCGCATGGTACTTCGCAACAAATAAGAAGGATGCGCCTACTGCGCTGGTTCTCTCCAGACAGAATCTGCCACAGTTAGATGGCAGCAGCCAGGAAGCATTAAAGGGCGGTTACATCTTAGAGGATTCTACGAAGGATACACCAGATGCCATCATCATCGCAACCGGTTCGGAAGTTTCCCTTGCTGTCGAGGCAAAGAAAGAGCTTGCAGCCGAGAATATTGATGTCCGCGTTGTCAGCATGCCATGTATGGATCTGTTTGAGGATCAGCCAGATGAGTACAAGAATGCAGTACTTCCAAAGAACGTCACAGCCAGAGTTGGTGTCGAAGCACTCTCCGAGTTTGGATGGGGCAAATACATCGGTATCAACGGCGAGTTCGTCGGAATGAAGTCCTTCGGTGCTTCTGCACCAGGCAATCAGCTCTTTGAGCACTTCGGCATCACAAAGGATGCAGTTGTTGCAGCTGTGAAGAAAACTTTGAACTAACCTATTATAAATTCCATACATCACGCAGATAGAAATATCTGCATAATACACAAAAAAAGATCATCGACGTCAACAATAACGTCGATGGTCTTTTTTATTTCACATTCTATTTCACTGTTCTTTACAGCTTCGCAAGTGTCTGCAATGCATTCGCATCAATAATCAGTTTATAATGCTCACGCATGTGACTTGGTGTAGCATACGTTGCACGTACCCGGTTACTATATTCACCCAACAGGTTACAGGTCTTCACAAACTCATTGTCTGTGTTTTTATCCTTCGTCATATACAGATAAAAACGACTGTCTCGCGGATTCTTATACAAAGAATTCTCGCTGTCATAGATACCCTTTACAAGTTTTGCAGACAAGATAACCTGATCCAGATTCTTAAATGCATAGATACGGAAGATTTCCGGCTGTTCCACCGCCTGCGGAATCTCTGTTCTGCGATCCGATGCAGATGGATTCGTCTGTGCCGGCTTTACGCCCTTACCACTCATCAGACCACTTAAGTCTTCCGCCAATCCGCCGATTGCCTTCAGCAGTCCATTCACCGGATTGTCCTCGACAATGGATTCGCCATCGGCTTCATCTGCCAATCCAAGACCACCATCCGAATCTTCATCCTCCTCATCGTCCTCATAGGAATCATCCACATCCGATGGACGTGTAAATCTGGAGAATCTTGTATCCAGTTCCTCCGGATCATCTACTTTTGTAATAACCAGAATCAAACACTCTGGCGATACAGGTATTGCTTCTATCATAAGCGGAACATTATCCACTTCAAATCCTAATTCACTGGATGCCTGTTGCATCAGTTCCCGGAACAGTTCTTTGGCTTTGTCTGTTCCATATGCTAATTCCGTTAAATGAAGTTCCTTATCTGCCAAGTCTGACTTATAAAGTGTGCAACGTATCTGATTCTCGCTTAATCGTTCTAGCTTCATACTCGTCAACTCCTTCGCAAGTGTTTACAAAAACATTATTTTTTGTATTACTTAGTTTATCACAAAACTCCCACATGTAAAGCGATTTCTCAATATTTTCACAAAATATTACTGGAAATTCGATTCCAGAGACTTGCATTTTTCCCAATAATATAGTATGGTAAATCTTGCATAGTTATTTACAATTCTTATTTCTTTACAGGTATTTCCTGTAGCTTTATTCCAATTATATTTACAGATGTGTCATATCATACGAAGGAATATAAAACTATCACAGAAGCTTCTTATATCTATACGGATATGATATGCGCGCAGCGAAGGAAGGTGATATCGGTCACATAAAATAATTTCCATATTGTAATATCAAGACATAAGAAAAAGAGCCTTGATTGACAATCAAGACTCTTTTTCTATATGTAATCATTTGACCGATTACTCCTCAGAGATAACACCTGTTGGGCAAGTTCCTGCACATGCTCCACATGAGATACATGCAGAAGCGTCGATTTCGTACTTGCCATCGCCTTCTGAGATTGCGCCTACAGGACAAGCGCCTGCACATGCTCCACACATAACGCATCCATCGTTGATCTGAAATGCCATGGTAATATCCTCCTTACTCTTCATTCAGTATTGATAATATCATTCTTTATTGATAATTATTATCACTGTTGACATTGTACCCCTTTTTGTCCCAGATAGCAAGTAATTTTTACAATTTCCTATAACTGGTTACTATCCTGTCCCTTTTGATAGAAATGCATCAGCAATTTCGCCATCCATTCCGGCCAGAATTTCCGATACATAGCATAATCTTCTGGACTTCGTCCATTGTTTTCTCCAATCACATGCGAGGTTTCTGATTCCTCATGTACACGATGCCCCATAATCGGCTTCTTCACATAGCAGAAAGCTCCTGGCAGCTTAGAATATCTTTCCCACGCTTCCCAATCCAAATCTGCCTTACAGCCAACTGTAAATGGTTCTTCTGGCAACCTTGCCTTCACATACGTAACGGACGGACAACATATTCCACATCCAAACGACAGAGATCGTCGACGCAGGAATATACTATTCCACGTTTTCCTTGTTGTAAATGGAAGCAACAACAGCTTCTTAATCGTCAACAACCGGTTCTTATACACCGGTTTTCCATCCCGAATCTCATAATATGCCGAATGTGCAAGAATCGGATCGTTTGCACGATTCAATGCATCTAACATCTCTTCCAGATAATTTGGATTATAAATATCATCCTGATGTGCAATCGTTACTAATTTTGTATGTGCCTGCCGATACGCAAAATTCCAATCCGTTGCAATCCCGGATGGGGCATCATTTTCATATAAAGAAATATGGTATTGTTCTGCCAAACCACGAATATATGCATTCCCTGTTGATGTTGCAATAAGAATCTGACTTTTCACTGTCTGGTTCTCCAAGGACCGGATACAGTTTTTCAGATATTTACTTTCTTTGTATGCACAGATCACAAATGTATGATCCCTTGCCGTAAAATTATTTTTCTGTTTCATGCTCCATCTGCTCCATCTTCTTTTCCAATTCGCGCACGCGTTTTTCCAGAATTGCCTGTGTCTGCACTAATGTCCGGATTCGCTCTGATTGTCCGGACGCAATCGACGTCAATGACAGCCCAATCAGAATCAGGAAGCAAACCCCAATAAAGAATACTGCATTTGCTTCAGAATACACACCCATCAACTGTGTAAAGAACCGAATGACCTGTGGAAATATCGCGCAAATCAGCAAAATCACACCGGACAGGAACCAGATCAATGAATATTTTAAACTCATCCGTCCCTTCCGCATCAATACCAGTATAATCGCGAGGTATAACAGCACGCCGATCAACAAAATTATACGAAATATAGTTGTCATCATCTGTTTACCTCCATTTTTTTCCTGCAATCCGGTAAATCACAATTGCCAGAGTTACCTTTATCATATAATATACCGACTTCCACGGGCTAATCGAAGACACACCTGCGGTTCGTTCATTCATGATTACGGGAACCTCCTTTACCTTAAATCCACTTGCATTCACTGCAATGATTGACTCCGGTTCCGGATAATCCTGTGCATAATTATGAGCAAAAAACGTAATGACTCCCCTCGACGCTGCGCGAAATCCACTTGTCGCATCTGTTACCCGGACATGTCCGCACAACCGGAGAACTGTATTCAGAATATTGATACCTGCACGGCGCATACCCGATGTCTGAAATCCTTCTTTATTGATAAAACGTGATCCAATAACCAGATCCGCCTCTCCTTTTTCAATCGGGGCAATCAAATCAGGAATATATTCCGCATTGTGCTGTCCATCTCCATCCATCTGAATTGCAATATCATATCCATTTTCTGCTGCATACCGATATCCAGTCTGCATACCTCCGCCAATCCCCAGATTGATCGGAAGATTCAGATATGTATATCCATGCTCCTCACAGATTTTTGCTGTATCATCGCCAGAACAATCATTTACAACTACGTAATCCACGTCCGGGCATGCTGCTTTTAAGCTTTCTACCGTATGCACAATATTCGGTGCCTCATTGTAGGCTGGAATTATCACCAGTGTTTTCATAAACCCTCTCTTACTCTACGACCTGAACCTTCAACATATTTGTATTTCCGGAAATACCAAGTGGTACACCTGCGCCGATAACAACCTTATCGCCCGGCTGTAACAAGCCCTGCTTCTTACCTGCTGCCACTGCATGATCAAACAGTGTGAATACCTCATTCTGCTCTTCGAGATGTACCGGAGTTACGCCCCATGACATATTGAGCTGACGATATGCCTTGTCACTTGTCGTACCGGCAATGATGTTGCAGCTTGGTCTGTACTTCGAAATATTTCTTGCAGATACACCAGACTTTGTCACGATGATAACCGCTGCCGCATTTAAGTCAATGGCTGTTGTACAAGCTGCATGGCAGACCGCATCTGTCACGTTCTGGTTTGCTGCACGCTCATAGTGGAAGAAATTCTTCTTATAATCAATGGCTGCCTCTGCACGCTCTGCAATCTTTGCCATCATCTCAACTGCCTCTACCGGATATTTACCGGCAGCACTCTCGCCAGACAGCATAACCGCACTTGTACCATCATAGATTGCATTGGCTACATCCGTTGTCTCCGCACGTGTCGGACGCGGATTCTTGATCATGGAATCCAGCATCTGTGTCGCTGTGATAACCTGCTTACCAGCCATATATACCTTATTGATAATCATCTTCTGGATAACTGGGACTTCCTCGCAAGGAATCTCCACACCCATATCTCCACGGGCTACCATAATACCATCGGACACATAAATGATATCGTCGATGTGGTTAACGCCTTCAGAATTCTCGATCTTGGAAATGATATTGATGTTATTTCCACCGTTCGCATTTAACAGCTCACGGATTTCCAATACGTCCTTAGCTGAACGAACGAAAGAAGCCGCTATAAAATCTACGTCCTGCTCAATACCAAACAGGATATCGCTCTGATCTACTTCGCTTAAGTACGGCATATTCAGATGCACATCCGGCACATTGATGCCCTTGTGGTTAGAAACCGGGCCTCCGGTAATAACGGTACATAAGATATCCTCTCCGCTGATCGATGTTACCTGAAGCTCGATCAGACCATCGTCGATCAGAATATGAGTACCAATCTGTACATCCTTATACAAATCCTTATATGTGATAGAGGTAATGGTGCTGTCACCAACAAGATCTCTCGTTGTCAGTGTGAAGAAATCACCCGCCTTAAGCTCTGCCTTTCCACCCTCAAAATCGCGGGTACGAATCTCAGGTCCTTTTGTGTCGAGCAAAATTGCGATTGGAAGTCCAAGCTCCGCACGCAGCTTCTTGACCATGTCCATACGTTTCTTCTGTTCCTCGTGTGTACCGTGCGAAAAATTCAGTCTTGCCACATTCATTCCGGCAAGCATAAGCTTCCGCAGTACATCCTCGTTATCCGTTGCGGGTCCCAGTGTACAAACAATCTTTGTCTTTCTCATCACTTATTACCTCGTTATATATTTATTTGCCAAATCTTCTCCCATTTTGACATACACCCCTAGTATAATCGCTTATGTCAAGATTTACAACCATATTTCAAAAGTATTTTTATCATAAAAAACTAACAAATTTTTAACTTTTATTCCAGATAAAATCATGCTATTATAGTGATAGCATTATACATTTATACACAAAATATATAGGAGGCTTACATGTACGATAACTTTCTATTCCGGGCAAAACGAACCGTCTACAAATGGTGGTGTATCGTATATAAGCCGGTCTATAAACTCATCCATAGCGGCGAGTGGCCAGAAGAAAAAGAGCCGGACGTCAAATATGCGGCACCAACGAAACCATCGCAGTCAGAAACGCTCGATGCTCAGGCGCTTGCAGATGCCGTGCTTGACACGAACCGGCAGAGCCAGCATAATATCGACGATCTGGTTTCGGAGGCAGCACATATGTCTGCCGAACCAACGGCATCCGCACCGGCTGTCAATGCAGAACCAGACATAAGCAGCACCAATTCTGCATTAGATCCGGAAGAGATTCCGGCAGGTGTCGACGACGATGTGTTAGCCCGTGCCAACGAGATCATGGCCCGGCTCAACCGGGAAGCTGCAGAGGATGAAGAAAAAAAGCAACGCGAAATCAAAGCTGCAAAAGAAAAAGCCGCCGAACAGGAACGGCTGGCAGCCATTTTAAAATCAACCGAACGTAACATCGATGCATTTATACAGGAAGGACTCTCCAAACAGCATCAGCAAGACGACGGCAACTAGGAAAGGAGTTTAACTATGCGTTCGAAATCAAAAAAAATAACTTTAGGGTTGTGCCTGATCGTGCTTACCGCTTGTCTCCTATGTGGATGCAGCGGCAATCCCAAAAACTTCACCGTTGGCACGATGACCATTACCCTGACCGATACTTTCAAAGAAAGTAAGATGTCCGGTTTTGACGCCTACTTCGTCAGCGACGATGTATCATTTTCCGTAAAAACCGAAAATGCGTCCGACCTTGAATATCAGGGCTACGAAATTGCAGGACTGAAGGATTACGCAAAGGAAATCTGCAGCCTGAACGGCATTTCCACTGATAAGCTGGTACAGCGGAACAACTACTATTATTTCAGCAACACGCAGACCGTATCCGGTGCCAAATACACCTATCTGCACTGCATGCTGAAGGAAGGGAACAATTACTGGATCTGTGAATTCGTGTGCAAGCACCGTTCGTACGACTCTTTAGAAAAGTCCATGTTGCAATGGGCAGACAGCATTACATTCGATCAGCAATAAAAAATGCACCGCAGTTATTATGATTGCGGTGCATTTTTATTTTCATCCTGTTCTTCTGTTTCATCTTGCTCATCTTCCCACGCATCCTCCGGGCGCATCTTCTCGTATTTCTGCATACCGAAATTCAAGAAGCTTACAAAGAAGAGCGTCGGAATCGCAGCGATAATTGCGATCTGCGCTACATGAATCCAGTTCCCCTGCAATTTCCCCGTGAGTAACAAATAGCTGGCAGTCACAATGACTGCCAGCATACTTATATCTACACAGATTGTCAGAATCGTCTGTGTCTTCTTACTCATAGAGATACCAGTTTCCCTTGTACTTGATACATGTGATCGGATATGTGCTTGACTGATCGTAAGTCTCGCCACTCATTGTCACTGCTACGTTGAAAGAGAACTCCAGATCACAAGCGTCCTGCAGCTTGATTGTTTTGTCTGCATAATCACTGATATCCTCTTCAAGATCATCCAGATCATCGCTGTCATACATCTCTTTGCTCTCAACGCCCTCATACTTGAAAGTTACATCATATCCAGAATAAGAATCAAGCATATCCTCAATATCTTCCTGTCCTGGATCAAGGAATGGTGGACAAAGTGCAGACATCTTATCTACATCCTGATCATTCATCGCCTCGATAAACTGCTGTGCAACTGCTTCTGGGGAAGATGCTCCTCCCTTTGCTCCGAATCCGCCCTTGAAGATCAGAACAAATGCAACTGCCAATACAACAACGGCTGCTGCAATAATACCAATGATCAGACCTTTCTTTGGCTTTGCCGGCTGCGCTGGTGTCGGACCACCAAATCCTGGCTGTCCATATGGTGCCTGTCCCGGCATACCCTGCTGTGGCATTCCGTTCATGCCCGGCTGTCCCATGCCGTTCATCTGTGGCTGTCCCATACCATTCATCTGTGGCTGTCCCATGCCGCCAAACTGTGGTGCTGCTGGCTGTGGGTTTGTCTGTCCTGCATCTGCCTGTCCATACGTACTTGTATCTGTCTTTAATGACAGACCTGACGGCTGTGCTGGTGCCTGATCCGGATCGATCAGAACGGTCTTCTCATCATCGCCATCCTGGCTGTTCATAGATGGCAGATCTGCGCCACAAACTGAGCATTTTGTGAAGACATCATCATTCTGTGCTCCACACATTTCACATACTTTCATGCTGTTCCTCCTAATATAAATCCTCTCTTATAGGTCGTAATTTTAATAAAAAACTACTAAAATATATAATGTCATAAATGCCGCATGAAGTCAATTGGCATTGCATATAAATTTCGTAAATTTGTTGTAATGTCAATCAATCGTGCTATAATATGGAATAAATATGGCTTCGCATGCCCCGCATGCGATCCAAATACATCACAAACAGAGATTAAGGAAGGCAGATTATTACCATGTATAAAGTAGATTTTGAAAAACCGATCCATGTGTATTTCATGGGTATCGGCGGTATCAGCATGAGCGGACTTGCCGAGATTTTATTGCAGGAGGGCTTTACCGTATCCGGTTCCGATATGAAGGAATCCGAGATCACAGAGATTCTGAAGAATCTGGGCGCCCGCATTTTCATCGGACAGAAAGCAGAAAATATCTCCGATGATATTGATCTCGTCGTATATACCGCAGCCATTCATGCGGACAATCCGGAATTTGTAGAAGTGAAACGCAGAAATATTCCGATGCTGACACGGGCACAGCTCCTCGGTCAGATCATGCTGAACTACAAATACGGCGTCGCAGTCAGCGGAACGCACGGCAAGACAACAACAACCTCCATGCTCTCCTATGTATTGCTGGAGGCGCAGACCGATCCAACCATTTCCATCGGTGGTATGTTGGATGCGATCGGCGGCAATATCCGCGTGGGACACTCCGATTATTTCGTTACAGAGGCCTGTGAATACACAAACAGCTATCACGCATTCCATCCATATATCAGTATCATCCTGAATGTGGACGCGGATCATCTCGATTTCTTCAGCGGCATCGAGGAGATTGCAGATTCCTTCAAGACATTCGCAGAGATCCTGCCAGACGACGGTCTGCTCGTCGTCAATGGCGATATGAAATATTACGAACATGTGACAAAAGATCTGCACTGCAACATCATTACCTTCGGTATGAATGCAGGAAATGATTACAGTGCCACAGATATTACCTTCGACGAAGAAGGACACCCTACCTACACACTCGTTGTCAAGGGTGAGAAGCAGGATCAGATCAAGCTGCATGCAACGGGTATCCACAATGTCATGAATTCCCTGTCGGTTATCGCAGTCGCAGATTTCCTCGGCATCGACCGCAAATACACGATTGCCGGTCTGGCACGCTGTTCCAGTGCACACCGCCGGTTCGAGCACAAGGGAATCACGGAAAATGGTGTCAAAATTGTCGACGATTATGCACATCACCCAACCGAGATTGCTGCAACTCTGGCGGCTGCCAAGAACACACCACACAACGAACTGTGGTGCATCTTCCAGCCTCATACATACTCCCGTACCAAGGCGCTTCTGGACGAATTTGGACAGGCACTTGCAACCTGCGATCACGTGCTTCTGGCAGATATTTACGCCGCAAGAGAGCAGGATACCGGACTTGTTTCCTCGAAGGATGTCTGTGACAAGATCAACGCCAACGGTGGTCATGCCATCTACCTTGGCGACTTCGACAGCATCACCGAGTATGTGAAAAAAAATTGCAAAAAAAATGACCTGTTGATAACTATGGGCGCCGGAAATGTTGATTCTATCGGAAATACACTGTTAAAAAAATAGTTATCCACATTATCCACAGACCTGTTTGGGGAAAATTACCAAACAGGTCTTTTCATTTTTAGTTAACATAATTGTAACATAAATCGTCTGCAAACGGCTTGATTCCACACCCTTATTTTTTATGGTAACTGATTGTCCACATTATCCACATTTTCCACAATTTTCGTAAACGCTCCGACCGAAAAGATGTTCGCTTGAATTTAATTTTCTTCATGCTATAATTTGAAATGCTTCTAAGCGAAGCGATGAAGGGAAGGTTCAAAAAACTATGAAGACAATTACGATTTCAACTGAAAATAGCGAGACTTATTCTTCCATCTCGAACTTTTTTATCGACTATTATATGACAGATGCAAACGGGGAATTTGTAAAGGTGTATCTGTATCTGATCCGGCTGCTGAACAGCAAACAGCAGATCTCGGTTGCCGAGATTGCGGATCATTTTAATCTCACAGAAAAAGATATCTGCCGTGCTATCAAGTATTGGGTGACCAAGGATGCACTGCGTCTGACCTTTGACGGAAAGGGACAGCCAACCGGGATTGTGGTTCTGCCACTGAAGGCACCGGAAATGGAGTTATCCACAGAATCGGATGCATTTTCCCTGCTTCGTTCCGATGATACATCTGCACATGTGGAAAAAGCAGACACAGCGGAGCGCTCAGAGAAGCCTTCCAACAAGATTGTACCGATTACAACACCTGCGATGGAACTTTCCGCACCACAAAAGCCGAAATTTACGCAGAAAGATATCGATAAACTCTTGCGCGATCAGGACTGGGAAGATATATTATATCAAGTAGAGACTTTATTTGAGAAGCCGATCTCACAGTCGGATACGCAGTCATTGATGTACATATATGATACACTTGGATTCAGTGTTGATTTATTCGAATATCTGATTGAATACTGTACCACAATGAAGAAGAAAAACTGCCGTTACTTAGAGGCTACTGCCATCGGCTGGTATCAGGACGGTATTCAGACAAAGGCACAGGCCAAGGAACAATACGCTCTTATGAGCGGTGTCTGCCGTGTCTTCTACAAGACGCTTGGCATTAAGCGCGGGGCACCGACAACGATCGAGCAGGAATTCTTTAAGACATGGACAAAGGACTACGGCTTCGGTGAGGATATCGTAGAGGAAGCCTGCAAGCGTGCAGTTTTACATACACAGAATCCTACGATCAAATATGTAAATGGGATTCTGACCGCATGGCATAACGCAGGGGTGACAGATTTTTCCGGCATCAAGCAGGAAGATCTCGCCCACGCCGAGACAGCCAGGAACCAGAAAGCCTCTGCTACCACGAAGAAAAGCGGAAATGCATTTACAAACTTTACACAGAGCAGCATGAGCTCCGAGCTTGATGAGATGGAGCAGCTGTTCCACAAAGAGGTAAACGGTCAATGAATTTTGAGTTGCTGAAAAAAGAAAATATCCTGCATGATTACGAACAGGTTCGCCTGCGCAACAAACGGCGCCTGCAGGAACGGCAGGAAGAAATCTATGCGAAGATTCCAGAGATCAAACAGTTGCAATCCGAAAACAAGCTTTCCTATATCGCGCTCGCGAAGAAAAAAGCACTCGGACAGGCAGCTGACACACAGGAGATCTCCAATCAGAACCGCAGCAATTCTGCGCGGATACAGGAACTGCTCCTGACACACGGCTACCCTGCTACATATCTGGAACCAATCTATGATTGTCCGGTCTGCAAGGATCTCGCCTATGTGGACGGCAAGGTCTGCGCATGCTTTGAACGCCGGATTGTGGATGCCTTATATCGCCAGTCCAACATGACACAGGTTCTGGATTCCGAGAACTTCGATACATTTGATCTGGATTATTACAGTCACACGATTCCGGAGAACCGGAACTGGTCTGTCAGTCCATATGACAATGCCAAAAATGTGCTGCATCTTGTCCACCGTTTCGTGAATACATTTGCGACACAGGATACCGAACGCGGAAACCTGTTATTATATGGAGAAACCGGTCTCGGAAAGACTTTTCTCACGAACTGTATCGCGAAAGCGTTACTGGACGAAGGGCACACCGTTCTCTATCTGTCCGCAAACGATCTGTTTGAACAGGTTTTCGGACAATATCTGATGAATAAAAAATTAGAACTTGAAGAATTATACAAATATATTTATAATAGCGAATTGTTGGTAATCGATGATCTGGGCACAGAGACAACCAATGCCTTTGTCTGCTCCAAGCTTTTTGAAGTTATCAACCAGAGGGGACTTACCGGAAAATCGACGGTCATCTCGACCAATCTTTCCATGAAGGAATTACAGGAGCGGTATTCCGAACGTATCATGTCCCGCATCATTGAACGTTACACTGTACTTCAACTGTACGGTGAAAACATAAGGTATCAAAAAAGAAAAAAAGAAATGATACAGGGTTCTAAGCTGTAATCACACAATGGAGGAAAAAATCATGCCAGATTCAAGTCATCTTATTACAGTTCCAGTTGGAAAGCTCGGAATCATCCCTTTGGAGAGCTGCAAAGCCCTCGGTGAAAAAGTGGATAGCTACCTTGCACGCTGGAGAGCAGAACGTCACAACGAGCACAAGGACAACATCACATTTGCAGGCTATGAGAGAGATTCCTATATCCTGAAATCCTCTTGTCCACGTTTTGGTTCCGGTGAAGCAAAGGGTACATTACAGGATTCCGTACGTGGTACTGATGTTTACATCATGGTTGATGTTGTAAACCATAGCATCGAGTACAAGATCTGTGGTAAGACAAATATGATGTCCCCAGACGATCACTATTCCGATATGAAGCGTGTTATCGCTGCCATGGCAGGCAAGGCAAACCGTATCACCGTTATCATGCCTTTCATGTACGAGAGCCGTCAGCATAAGCGCAGCAGCCGTGAGTCTCTGGACTGTGCAATCGCATTGCAGGAGTTAGTCGGACTTGGCGTTGACAATATCATTACATTTGATGCTCACGATCCTCGTGTCCAGAACGCGATTCCTTACAGCGGTTTTGAAAATATCATGCCAACCTATCAGTTCATCAAGACACTGCTCCGCACAACACCGGATCTGACTTTGGACAGCGATCACATGATGGTAATCAGCCCGGATGAAGGTGCCATGAACCGTGCGATCTACTTCGCAAACCACTTGGGTGTTGATGTTGGTATGTTCTATAAGAGACGTGATTACACAACGATCGTAAATGGCAAGAACCCAATCGTTGCACATGAGTTCCTTGGTGACAGTGTCGAGGGCAAGGATGTTATCATCATCGACGATATGATTGCTTCCGGTGAGAGTATGTTGGATGTTGCCCGTCAGTTAAAGGCTCGTAAGGCAAGACGTGTGTACTGTCTTGCAACGTTCGGTCTGTTTACTGCTGGTCTGGATATCTTCGACCAGGCAAAGGCAGAGGGTACCATCGAGAAAGTTATCACAACAAACCTGACTTATCAGGATCCAGAGCTCTTCAACCATGACTGGTATGAGTCTGCTGACTTGAGCAAGTATATCGCAACTCTGATTGATCACCTGAACCACAACGCTTCTATCAGCAGCCTGTTGGATCAGTCTGAGCGTATTCAGTCAAGAATTCAGGAGTACAAAGAGTTCGGAACAATCTCCGACAACTACAAGGCTCCAACAGTATAATTGGCAAGCAAGAATCGAACAAATAAGAAAAGCACAGTTCAAAGTTGAACTGTGCTTTTCTTATTTATTCTATAATTCCTATATGGATGTTTGTTACTGTACGTAGACGTAAACCTTAATCTGCTCGTCATTTAAGTTGTTTGTGAATGTCAAGATTGCCGTTCCCTTCTTGCCCGGGATCACACGTAATCTCGCTACCGAAGGTCCGACTGGGGAAGTATCCCATGTGAAGCTCGCAACATCCTCATCCGAGGACTCTACGCTTACCTCAATATCACCGGAGATACATACACGTAACACAGCTTCCTGCGTCGTCTGTGCCTCAGTTGTCTCTGCGCCTTCCTCTGATGTATCAGCCTCATTTGTCATGAACTTCAGGAATGTATCACTGACAAACATATCCTCATAGCCTTGGGATGGCACCGCATCCGTGAAGCTTGCCAGACCATCCATCGCCTCTTCCTTATCCTCAAGCGCGGTAATCTGCTTCTTATAGTCTTCTTCCTTATTCTGATAATCTGTGATTGATGCTTTCAGAAGATCAATCTGGGACTGCAGCTCTGTGATTGCATCCTCCTGCTCCCGGATCTGTGACCGGAAATAATTGGCTGCCACATCGCTTTCTGAGGCAATTGTATTTCGCTCATCGTTGGCTTTCTGTACTTTGTTACTGAAATAGAAGAATCCAAACACCAGACCACTTGCCAGAAATATCATAAGCGCGATAGATATTCCGATATACAGCTTCGTATTCCCCCGCATTTTCTCGCGGTCATATTCTTCATCTTCTAACGGTTTTCCACAGTTGCTGCAAAACAATGCACCATCTTCATTTTCCGCTTTACAATGTTTACATATCATAATCTATACAACTCCTGTTTTCAAATTTGAATCGTACGACATATTTCCCTTATGATACCCTTTTTTTCTCTATTTGTCCAGTATCAGCATGATATCCATCCAACTATCCTGTTATCCGGTCTGCTTAACCGCGCAGGACCTCGAAAGCACGTGATATATCCAGCACACCCCATCCCCACGCAGGGTTTGGATATGCAATATCGACAACTGTCCGCGCACCGCGAATCAGAATCTGCCGGATCACTTCGGTATTCATCCCATAATAATTGCCACGCACGATGCCCCATTCGAAGAAAAGTGCCGCCGCCCCGGCGGTCAATGCAGCCCCGACACTCGTACCGCTCCGGCGCACGAACAACGGTCGCGTCCCGCTGCCTCCCGCAAGCAGCCCCGCCACACGCACGGCTGGCGCCGCAAAATCCGGCTGAATCCGTCCTTTTCTGGTATAGCCACGGCTGGATTCCACATACAACGAATTATCCAGATGATTGTACCCGGCTACAGTTATCGTCCCACGCGCATTCGCAGGCGCACACAGGATCACCTCTGGATCTGGTCGCGAAAACCGCGTATTGCCGCCCAAAAATTGTCGGATCGGCAGCCATGCATCGTACCCTACTGGAAAGCTGCTGTAATTTTCTGTCACTTCAATTCGCCAGATACCGGTCGCAGGCTTCTCAAACCGCAGCAGGATAAACGGATCACCCGAATTGTTCTCGACCACTACACTTTCCGCATACAACGTCGTTCCCTCATACAAATATGTAATCATTCCAGAACTGTCACGGTTCGGAAAAAGCTGATCAAACCGCTGCCCGGTCGGGGAATATACCGCTATCTGGTACAGACTTGGCGCACGCCCCCAGATCTCCGTGCAAAAACCCGGATTCTCATCTTCCACATAGATCTCCATCTCATTTCTTACCGTCCGTGTCCGCGGCTGTGAGATCCCGTTCTGATTGCCCAGATTGATCGTAGACAGGCTTGCAAAATGCCCGCCTGTACCAAGCTCATTTCCAGCACTTCCGACCACGCAGATTCCCGGCAGTGTCACAACCGTATCCAGATAAAGCTCCAGATTCAGGTTCCCATTGTGATCCCCCTGACTCGTCCCCAGTCCCAGACAGATCACAAGCGGTCTTCCCAGCTCCATCGCCTTGTTAATCAGGTATTTCACGCCAAGTATGATGTCTGCCTCCGAATAACATGGAACGCCATCGGGAATCAGGAAGAAATCTCGCAGACGCTGCTTTGCCTGCTTTAATTTCACCATGATAATATCCGACTCCGGTGCCACACCGGAAAATATATCATCCCCATCCAGATAGGTGTTCCCGGCAGCCACCGATGCCAGAAACGTACCGTGCCCGTCCGTATCCCGGCTTGGTACAATCTGATACGGCTGTTCCGTCTGTATCGCCAGATTCAACAACTCCTGCGGATACTCCCTGCCATATCCAAAGATTGGGCGCGTATCAATTTCCTCGCTCTGCATAGACATATTTTGTCCACCCGCTTCATATGCCGCCTGTGTCTGATCCCAGATCGCCGTTACCCTGCATGTACCATCTGCTCTGCGGAACAACGGATTCGCAAAGTCGATACCTGTATCAATAAACCCGACCAGCACATCTTTTCCCGAAAGCGACAACCCCGGCACCGTCTGGACTGCCCCAATTCCAATCCCGTGCAACGCAGATGTATCCATCAAACCAAAGCATTTCGGTATCCGATCATACCCCAACCCAAATAATATATCTGTCGAAAGCGGAGCCCCAGATGTGTCCAAGGCACTGCGATACGCTACAAGAAACTGACTGTTAATAATCGTTCTGCAGTCTGGCTGTAAGATCTGCATCTCCCCCGCCAGATTGTTATCATATTTTACAAGGAAATCAAGCACATCCTCATCATATATGTAGGCGCCACACGCCGAATCATACAGACTATCCATCGCTCCCCCAACGCAAAAATCCCCTCAGCAAAATATATGCTGAGGGGCCTTTCTGTATGTTTATTTTGCAATATAGGACGCGCGAACCGAAGTAATACCGCCGTAATTTTTCGCTGGTGCCGCCTGTCCCTTTGGAACTAAAATGATCTGAATGCCTTCCAGACGCTTTGCATAACCGGCTGTACCGGATGGTGCACCATTCTTCGCCCAATCAAGCCAGCCAAATGACTGTGCATGCACACGATAGTAAATGTCATAATGCTTTGCCATTTCACCGGTCAAATTGATTCGGATTGCTTCGAGACGTTTTGCCTCGCCACTCGTACCACTCATCACGCCATTCTTCCGCCATGTCGACTGGTTGTTCTCATTTCCCTGCCAGCCATAGCTCTGTACATGTGTTGTATACACGATGTCTCCGCTGTACTGCTGGTTAGAAAGACGGATATTGATACCCTCCAGCCGCTTTGCCTGACCACTTGTACCACTCATCTGACCATTGTACTTCCATGCCTGCCAGCCGTAGCTCTGCACATGGGTACGGTAGGTCACGTTTGTCTGTACTCCACCTGCAATCTGCGGATCAGCATTGGATGTATTCTTTGCATTTACAACCGGAGACGTACCCGCCTTCGCATAATAGCCAAGCGCATATGCGGAATTGATATTTCCCATTCTCGTATTGAAGGAAGCACCTTTCTTTACAACCACAATCTGGATTCCCTCCAGACGTTTTGCATAACCGGCTGTTCCTGATGGTGCGCCATTCTTCACCCAGCCGAGCCAACCGTAGCTTTGCGCATGCACGCGATAATATACATCGTATTTGCCTGCATCCGAACCTGTCAGCTGAATCTTGATTGCTTCGAGACGTTTTGCCTCGCCCTCTGTTCCGTTCATCTCGCCATTGGCAGACCACGGCAGCCAGCCATAGCTCTGACAATGTGTTGTATACTGGATTCCCAGATTATCATTGCCCGTCACACGAATCTTGATACCTTCCAGGCGCTTCGCTTTTCCGCTCGTTCCTGCCATCGCACCATTTGTAAACCATGTCTTTGCATCATTCTCATTTCCCTGCCAGCCAAACGTCTGCACATGGGTTGTATACCGCACGGTTACAGCTGGTGTAACCGGCTGACTTGGTGTTGGATCTGGTGTTGGATCTGGTGTTGGTGTTGGGTTCGGCGTTGGCGTTGGATCTGGATTTGGTGTCGGATCTGGATTCGGATTTGGATCCGGATCCGGTGTTTCTGAAGAATCGGCCTTCTTCACTGTCATAACAAAAGAATCCTTGGCTCCCTGCCCATCCTTTGCCGTTGCTGTGATTGTCGCTGTACCTGCCGCCTTTGCTGTCACGGTTCCGTTCTCATCTACGGATGCAACACTTGGATTGGATGAAGTCCAGGCTACCGCCTTGTTGGCAGCGTTATCCGGTACCACTCGCAAATCCTCAACCGTATATGACTCTCCCACCGTCATGGTTTTCTTGCCACCTACAATCGTAATTGTCGACACCTTAACCAGTTTCGGGAGATTTTCTATGTCTTCACTATATCCACATGTTTTACAAACATGATATTTCTTTCCCGCCTGCTCATACGTTGGATTGATTGTCTGCACCGCTCCATATACATGAGAAGTGCAAAGGCTTACTTTATTATAAGTTTCCTGCCCCTTATAATTCGCAGTATCCGCAGTAACATAACATAAATCTCCATCTATAAATCCAAGTCCATATATATAGGTTCCCTTTGCAGTGCCTGATGGCAATGTGAATATCGTTTTCGTCGTTCCAGTTGAGATGCTATACTGTTCAATCGTTGTCGGTGTTGAGAAATAAATCACACCATTTCGTGCTGCCATACGTCCGAAATAAGCCGTCCACACGCCATTGTCTGCAGTTGTCCATTTCGCGTATGCCGGTCCATATAAACAGGTAGTTGTCTGGCTTGCATAATTATACTTGGAAATCTGATATTTCGCGCTACGATTAGCTGCCACATATGCGCCATCCAGATAATACCAGTTTCCATTGTATGGATACATATATGTCTGCACACCACTCCAGAATCCACTCTCATAGCGGCTGTCAGTTGCTTTGGTATAGGTATAGCCATACGGAACACTCGTTACATAATCCGTCCGATCGCTATCCAAAGACAACAAGGTTGCATCCGAAATCATAAAATACGTATGCTTCACCCTTCCGAGATTGTCCCATGTCGGATCATCCCATGTGGCATCCATGTGATACCACTGATTGTTCAGATATATGGCATTCCACGCATGATTTGCAGCCTCACTTGAAACATAACCGCAGACAATATTCTGGCGTTTCATCAGATACATGAACGTCAGTGCATATCCCTGACAAACCGCCTTCTTCTTAACAAGTGTGCCATAGATATTATAATCATCGCTCGACAAAGAATTTGATAAATAATTCTCATAATCATACGTTACATCTGTCACAAGGTAATCATGATATGCAAGCGCAATCTCCACATCACTCAACCCGGTTGTATCAATCGCAGCTTCCATCTTCGCAACTTCTGCATCAATCTCCGCTTTCATAGAAGTAATCTGTGCCTTCGTATAATTATATGTAATGATCAATTTTGTAACATTACTTTGGTTATCCAGATAATAACGAAATCCACCCGATACATAAAACAACTGTGGATTCATGTTCAAAATACCGTGTATAACATCTCCCACATTGGTTCTTGTCAGTCCATAGCCTGTCACATCTATGGTATCCTGCAGCTTCTCCATCGCAGCCACAATCGCTGTATCATGTGAATGGTCATAACTGCTGTCCGCAACCGCGTCGCTTGCTTCCAGCAAACCACCCTCCGACAGCAGTCCGCTTCCATCCTCATGAACAATCTGCGTTGCCTCCTGCAACGGCTCGTCCAGCTCTGCCGCAACTCCTGTCACAGTATTTGCCAGCAGCATCACAAGCACAAGCAAATACGTAAATAGTTTCTTTCCTCTTTTCATGCAACCCTCTCCTTTACTTATGCGCTACACCCCGTTTTCAATACTCATATTTATCTCAACGCATCCAGATATTTTCCATCCAAAACATCCTTCAAGTACTGTCCATACTGATTCTTCTTCAAAAGCTCGTACACTTCCAGTACCTCTTCCTTGCTGATCCAGCCATTCAAATATGCTATTTCTTCCAGACACGCAATCTTGCGATGCTGATGCGTCTCCATTGTCTTTACAAAGTTCGTTGCATCAACCAGACTCTCATGTGTTCCAGTATCCAACCATGTAAAGCCCTGTCCAAGCAATTCCACATTCAGATTTCCCTTCTCCAGATAAATCCGGTTCAAATCGGTAATCTCCAGCTCTCCACGTGCAGACGGTTTCAGATTCTTCGCATACTCTACAACATGATTATCATAGAAATAAAGACCAGTTACACAGTAATTGCTCTTCGGCTGTGCAGGCTTCTCTTCAATCGAGATTGCCTTTCCATCCTGATCAAACTCTACAATACCAAAACGCTCCGGATCATCTACATAATAACCAAATACAGTAGCACCCTTTCCGCTCTCTGCATTCTCCACAGCCGCCTTCAGGCGCTTCTTCAAACCATGTCCAGCAAAAATATTATCGCCCAATACCATTGCCACAGAATCGTCACCAATGAAATCTGCACCAATGATAAACGCCTGCGCCAGTCCATCTGGTGATGGCTGCACTGCATAAGTCAGATTCACACCAAACTGATGTCCATCTCCCAGCAACTCCTCAAAACGCGGGGTATCTGCCGGTGTTGAGATAATCAGAATATCCCGAATGCCTGCATTCATAAGTACGGACATCGGATAATAAATCATCGGCTTGTCATAGATCGGGAGCAACTGCTTCGATGTTACTCTGGTCAATGGATATAAACGTGTACCGGAACCTCCGGCTAAAATAATTCCCTTCATAAATTTTTCTCTCTTTCCGTTAGCTTGTTATTTCTCAATAATTTTATATTACGACTTATTTGTATCTTTGTGATAACCACTATTTATATTGTACATATATATATAATTATTGCAAGTCAAGAAATGTCTTTAATATTCTTTATTTTAATTTCTCTCCCCTTATTTTATCCAACACAATTTTGTGATCAAATCCAGGCGGTGTCGTCTTAAATCCCTTATCTTTCATTTGTAAATTATAGTCTTTTAATTGAAATTCCCTAATTTTTTTGATGTCAATTTCATCCACCAATATAGTACTATTCTTTCCTCCTTTGGTTCTCATAATGTCTTTCTCTTCTGTCTTAGACGGCATAGTTATTCTGCTATCCCCATAATTAGACGAATTAACCTGCACACAATAGCAATGAATATCTCTGCTTAACGATTCTAATATATTACTATAATAATTTACATCTCTATTCCATTCAATAGCTACCAGAAAATCCGCATATGATTGAAACATCGCTCTTTCCACAATAGACGTTAATTCATAGCAACAATAAACAGGAAAATAACAATCGTGCCATTGATATAATTCATAATGTTTTCCAGTTACCTCTTTCAATCTATATCCATTTATTTCTTGCTTTTCTATTGGAGCATAATGCTTTTTTAAATGAAATGAAATCAATGCACTTTTATTTTCTAAATCTTCATATGGCAAGATAACTGCTGTTAAATTAAAAACCTGATTGCCCTGCTTAATATGTTCAATTCCGGTTACAACTGCAAGATTATTTCTGGCACAGGTTCTTGCAACCGTAGCTAACCACTCAAACGGAACATAAGCCTCTGGCATAATAAGCATATCCGCATTCCCATCTATTGCAGCATTAATTATTTTAGATAAATCTTTATATCTTTGATAGCTTCTATTTGGATTATCTATTACAACTTTCTTAAAATTATCATGATCCAATCTAACATTTGCAATTGCTAATTTTAAACGATTTTTCTTAGAATTATTAATCTGTACCAAATATGCATCTTTATCCTTAAATTTCTCAACATATATGATCTGCCGAATTATTCTCGCATTATCTGAAATCGCATAATTGCTTTTTACATAATTGTCAATCTGGCTCTTATATATACTCTTCATATCATCAAATTGATTCTGTGTTGCATTTAACTGCTCTATACAAGAAATCATTGAAAAATCATACATTGTAACTAAATATGGATAGTATACATATGTATTCTCTCCCCAATCATATTTACTATATTTTAGTGTTTGTTGAAAACAACACAAATTAAGTGTCTCCTCTGTTGTATATATCGTGTCCATATCCAACATATCCTGAAATATAGGCATTACTGATTTGTCAATCATCCTCGTTTCACAATAAGATTTCCGATGTTCTTCTGACAAATAGCAAATACATTTTTCTCTATCATTAACATAGTTTATACACTCTCGGCATACCGCTTCGATAATCTCCTTTATTTCCGTCCCCCATACCAGAGCCAAACACCTACTAAGTGTAGCATATAAATACAGTTTCATCGTATTCTTTACTATAACAAGCATATCGGCATTTTGATAGTCTAAAGAATTGATTGCTTCTACAATATTTTTTATAACAACCTTCAGTGGTTCCCATGATTCATTAATAACTAAAACTTCAACTATTTTTTCCCAAACTGTATAATTTTCTATAATAACTCTGGAATTAAATATTTTTGAAACATGTCTTTCAAATCCAGTTTCCCGCACATCCTTAATCAAACCTCCAATGCGAAGATGTTTTCCTAATAATTTAGATAATTCATACTTATCTATTGAAATTCCAGATATTCCTCTAAATTTATTAAGCGTTTCATCATTTTTCAAATCATAAATTTTACTATAATCATCCTTTTGAAAAATGGCTTCATCTTCTGGCATATGTCGAAATTCACTTTTATTCTTAGCAATATTCTCTCTAAAACAGGTAATTAATGCATCTGATTCTCCCTCTTTAAAATAAAAAATTTTAACTTTATCATTTTGAACAACTATTTTCGATAAGTCATACGCAGTTGGGTTATATAATTTATTTAATACATATCTAAAAGTATTATCCGTTTCGTGTTCTTGTTGCAACAATGCATATTTTATGCCATTTTGACAAGGTATTCCATTTAATCCTTTCCATCCCGAACATCTCTGTAAAAAATAGCCAATAATATCATTTGCATCCAAATCATTTGCCTTTGCCTTTTTGCATAAGTCACTATTGGATTCAACTTTATCAACAATTATTACATCATCAACATATCTTCCATAATAAATAGGATTCCATCCATCTGCTATAGCCTTATCAAAATTTCGAAGCGCATAATTTGCTAAAACATTAGATGGCAAAAATCCAATTGGAAGTATATTACGATTTTCAAATTCTGTAAAACACGCCGAATACCTCTTTATAATTTGAAACATAAACTGATGCAACTCTATTAACACAGAATTTTCTGTATCAAATTCATCCATTACATCATTATACATTTCTTGAAAAAGAGTCTCTGTCACATCAACAGAATAATAAAATCTTTTAAAATCCAATGTAAGAATAACCACGTCTTGTCCAGCATGTAAATGCTGCATAGCCTCATTCATGGCAGTATCTCTCCACCCTTCATACTGCTGGAAATATGGTTCAAATAAATATGGTGAATATGTGGGATCCGCACTAAACTCATTATATAAATTCTTACGAATTCGATTTCCATATGAATGCTCATACATATTTTCATCTACTTTATATCCAATCAACAGTAACCATAAAACACCTAATATATGTCCACAAATATCCATATCTATAAAATACTGATTATCTACAATTCCAATATTTTTTTGTGCATAATTCTTAATCATGACTGATTGCTCAGGCAATATTTTCTTCGGAAATGCATGAAAAGAAATACTTGAAAGTATTTTCTCAAACATCTCCCCTCTAGTATCTTCAGATAAAAATTTATCTGATAGTTCTTCGAGATAGCGGTCAATATTGGTACAAATTGATTCAAAATTTACTAACTTATCTCGTAATATCGTTTGCGTTTTATCATAATATAAACTTGACTTTAACTTTTTATAAGCAATCTTAAACAATTTTGCGTTTATTTCCATATGTATATTTCCTTTCTTTTAATATCCTCTTAGGTTATCTTTATACACAGGATTCATTCGCCTACAAGAATCAAGAAATAATAAGAACTATGATTAATAACTTAACGAATTATTATAAATTATAGAATACCCCTTCTGAATCCCCATATTTATTCTACTCATTTCTGCTAGTTTTGACAAGTGACTTCCTTTTCCCATATCATACAATGGAGTATAATTAATCTTCCTCGCGAGTTCTAATATCATATTCAAAATGAAACGCATTTCGCCCCAGTGAAATAGGGAGCTACCGATTGTCCAAAGATTGACTGGCAACTTCCGAATGTATACATAATTAAATGATAATAAATAACTTATTCGTTTGTTAGAAATAAGACTGTATATGTACAGGATTCCCCTCTTTACTTTCCATTTACATACAGGTTTTTCATCCCATGCAATAATCAACCATTTCCATTCAAAGATGTCACTATCTATCCCTATACCTGATAAAATGGTTGTGTTTCTTATTTCAACTCTACCGAATTCGGTGCGGTTCCATAATCATAATATTGTTTTCCCGCATTAACCAAATGCTGATGAAGTTCTCCAATCGGGTGAGACTCATAAAATTCCGGAGTGATATCTGCGAAGTAAGCTTTTGCATTCATTCTGTCATAATCTTCCGTCCCAAATCCCCAATTTCCATGATGGCTCAACTGAACATAATCGCCCGTCAGCTCGTCTCCATATGTCTCAAACAAATATTTATTCATGTCTGCTTTGACATCACCTGTATACAGAAAACTTTCTTCCTGATTTGTAATTTTCATGCACAAAGAACCATCATTCTGATAATCCAAATCCGGACCAACATTCTGCTTCACAATATCATCAAACGCATTATACACATGGATCCGCAGACCGCACACTTCAAGCTCCTCATCTCTTCTCAAATGAATAATATTATCTGCATCCTTTGTTAGATTATGAAATGTCTCCAGAGGTTCCAATCCCATACTGTCATACGGTTCCCCCGCTTCCTTAATAAATTCGTAATCGTAGCCATTATCATATATCTTATCTATAGTCACTCCCTGTGGATCCGCATAAATCACATTAAATGCACCAACGTGATCACTATGTGTATGAGAGATAAACCATGCATCAACATGATTCCCATTCTGGGCAATAACCTTTCTTAATGCCGGGACATTCTCAGCCCATCCACCATCTATAATAATCAAATGTCCACTGTTCGTAATTGTATAACAATTCGCCTGTCTTCCCGTCGCATCCGAATATTGTGTGATTATGCATCCATCGGTATTCATTTTCTCTTGATTTCCTGTTTTATTATGCATATGAACCGCTGCAGAAATACCTCCCAGCGCTAATACACATAACAAAGCAAAAATTACGATTCTTCTATTCATAGTTCACAATATCCTTAAATTAGTATTTTATACACTTTATCCAAGTTCCTGCTCGCTCATATCAAGTGCCGATGCAATTACCGCATCCATATCATAATACTTGTACTCGCCAAGACGTCCGCCGAAGATCACATGCT
>ENA-OPCW01000024-OPCW01000024.1-human-gut-metagenome-genome-assembly--contig:-NODE-24-length-56389-cov-4.163507_pt1 | contig 56389 bp, 57 predicted proteins | sample MGYA00241258_ERZ501496 | MGnify/ENA primary metagenome ERZ501496 (study PRJEB25962, sample SAMEA2042660) | human gut metagenome | biome: human gut; feature: human-associated habitat; material: faeces...
ACTCAATCCGTGAGTTTGGGTATAACTTAAAGACTACACCGATTGTATTTGTCGGTGGCGGGGCAGTTGTGATGAAGAATTTTGGTAGTCATGATGCTAAGAACATTTCCTATAACCTTGATGTAAAGGCAAATGCAAGAGGATATGAGCAGCTTGCCACAATGGGACTTAAAAGCACTAAGCGATTATCATAAGGAGGCAGATGATGGGAAGAAGACTTGAATATGAAGTAAAAACTTCTGTCCGCCTCAACATGAGCAATCCTCAGCATGTGAAAATCAATGATGTGATTCAGAACCTTGATCCGAAGATTTTCAAATCTAAGAACCAGTTCATTATAGATGCGATTCAGTTCTACATTGATAATTATGGAAAAGAAACTTTTGTTATCAAGAAGAAGGAAAAAGAGAGGGCTGAATATATCCGGTCAGAAGATATTGATGACATTAAGGAAGAAGTCATTGAAGCAGCAACCAATGAGGCTAGGAAAGAGGTCATAAGGCTGTTAGGCGGAGTGATATCCGGAATGAATGTTGGTCAGCCGGTAATAATGCAGGCAGCCAATAGTGAAGCACAAGAACCTACAGAAGATGTTATGGACGATGCAGATGTTGCAGGACTTGCAATGGGATGGATGTCGAAAGGAGACTGATTATTATGAGAAGAGTTATGGGAGCCGTAGGAACAGTAATTTTAGAGATACTCAAGTGGATATTAAGGATAATTCTTGGAGCGTTGAAGCTGGTCTTAGGACTTGCCAGAATAATTCTTCTTCTATTCGCTATGGTGGCAAGGATATTTCTTTCATTCGTAAGAATGGGCACATTCTGAGAGGAGGTGAACATATATGCAGGCTAAGGGTTTATTCTTGAATTATAAGAAAAACAGAAGACTTATGCAGTATTTCTTTAAAATAAGAGAGCTGGTATAATGAAAGGAGTTTAAGATGCACAGAATACGGGACAGTCCTATGTGTCCCGTGCATTACAGATAAATAGTTCACCGCAAGGGTGGATGGCACGGAACACAAAGCCCGTCCCTCTTGCGGAGAAGGGATGGGTGATTACTATGAAGAAGATAAGGATTATCTTATTATCCGCAGTACTGGTCTTTTCAATGGCTGCCTGTAATGGTGGTAAGGAAAAGGCTGATAATAAGACAGAGAAACAGACGGAAAGTGTAAAGCCAACTGAAGAAGCAGAAATGGCAACGGAAGCTGTCACAGAGGTCGCAACCGAAGTTGAAATTGAAGAGACAGAGAAAGATATTGCCGAGGCTAAAGATTCAGAAGAGAAGACTGATAAGGAAGATAACCGGTCAGCTGATAATGAAACTGCTTCAAAGCAGGAAGAAAAGCCGGAGCAGAATGACGAGCCGGAACAGAAAGCTCCTGCAAGTGGTAATAAGGAAGCTGGAGGAAATCAGAGTAATGCAGGTAATGGTGGTCAGACTACAGACAGACCGAAAGACAATGTGAGCAATCCACAGCCTGCATCCGTGGCATACAGTCCACAGAATGTTGTGTCACTTGCAACAGCAAAGTGTCAGGCAGGAGGGATGATTACCACACAGCAGAATTTACAGAATCATTTGAATGACGGTAGTATCACGCAGGAAGAGTACAATGAGTATTATCCTTACGATGGTATGGAAGGCTCTTATTATAGTGTGTTTGTAGAGACAGACCTCAACAAAGCAAGTACCATTGATGGACAGCGGTTATCCTCTGAGGATGCAATCGCAGAATATATTGCAAGTATGTTACTTTTGGAAACAGATCCGGTATTCTACATCAGTTATGATGGAGTTTACACGACAGGCGGCACAGACTATTACGAGTTTCGATGTCACAGATAAATAAAAACGAATAGAAGCAGAAGGAAGAAAGATGTAAGCCATAAACTTATGTCTTTCTTTTTTTATGCGTAAATTAAGGAGGAAAGAGCACATGAAACAGAAACTAAAGCGTTTTATGGCAGGATTTATGGCTATGCTCACACTGGTTGGAACACTCTTTACGAATGGAACAACAGCATTTGCAGCCAGTCCGCAGGCAAATATTGCGTTCTGGAATGCGTCAGTCAAAAATTCCGGAGAAGTAAGTGAGCTGAAGCCCGGATATAATCATGGCAAGATTCTGTATTCAATTCTTGACGGAAATTCTGCATATTGTATGAATTTCGGATTAAGAGCAGATGGCGGTCAGCTTATGAACAGCTACGATGATGCGAGCACATCAATGTCAGCACAGCAGAGAAAACTTTTAAGTTACTGCCTTTATTATGGGTTTAACAGTACACAAAAGGCGGCACCAAGCAACAGTCAGTGCGATGAGTATATCGCAACTCAGGCAATGGTATGGGTTATTGTAGCAGATATCTTTGGAACCGGAAGTGGTGATTCGGCAGCAAGAAAGCTCTGTAACACAGCACCAAGTCCTGATTCTTCATACAGCTATTATGAGAGACTCAGGGACAATATCAGCAGCTCCTACAATGCAACACTTCCAAGTTTTGCATCACGCAGAATTAGTGAGGCACCAACTTATGAATTAAAGTGGAATGAGGGAAGTCAGAGATTTGAAACAACACTATCTGACAGCAATGGTGTTTTATCGGATTTTGATTTTGGCATCAGCGGATATTCTGTTGATAAGAATGGCAACAGTATTACAATCTCTTCAACGAGCGTGAATACTACAGCTACAACAGGAACATTCACATCCAATGCTGGCAAGGTTGAGACAACATCAAGCTGTGTATTCTGGCTTACAGGAAAGAGCGGATATCAGGAGTTTATTTCTGAAAGACCGACAGCAGATCCTATCAAAGCCTATATCAAGGTCAAGACAGAGAACATCGGATATGGTGAGCTTACAAAGACAGACGAGTCAAGCGGAGTGAAGCTTTCCGGTGCAGTCTATGGAATCTATTCTGACAGCGGATGCACAAACAGAGTACAGACCATGACAACAGATGGAAACGGATATGCAAAGTCAGCTGCACTTGTTGCAGGCACTTATTATGTAAAAGAGATTACCGCACCAAAGGGATATGTCCTTTCCGGTAAAGTTCATACACTTACTGTAAAAGCAGGACAGACAACGGGAATCTCTGCAACAGATAAAGAGCAGCTTGGAGCAATCACAATCTATAAAGAGGGTGAGGTGCTTAGCTCATGGAATGGAAGCAATTTCACTTATGAGAAAAAGAAGCTTTCTGGAGCAACTTTTAAGGTAACTGCTGGAGCAGATATCTATAAGGCAGATGGTACAAAGGTGTATAGTGCTGGCGATGTTGTGGCAGAAAGCCTTACAACAGGAACTGACGGACAGGTGGTATTATCTGACCTTCATCTTGGAACTTATGTGGTTACTGAGATTAAGAGCATTGACGGATATACAATCAATACCACACCTCAGACAGTAGCAGTTGAGTATAAGGATCAGACTGTGACAGTACAGTATGAATCAACTACGATTGAGAATACAAGACAGAAAGCGGATGTATCTGTCGTAAAGAAGGACTCTGACACAGAGAATCCTCTTGATGGCGGCAAGTACACACTTTATGCCGGAAATGACATCAAAAACTATGCCGGACAGGTTATTGTGACAAAGGGTACAGCTCTTGAGACAGTATCTACAGGTGAGGACGGAAAGGCAAGCTATAGCGTGGATCTGCCAATCTCTAACGGATATTATGTCTCAGAGACACAGGCACCATATGCGTATATCAGAAACAGTAAAGATGTTTACAGCTTCAATTTCAATGTATTACCTGAAACACAGGCAAAGGCATCATTCAGTCACACATTTGTAAATGACAGAACCACAGCAAAGATTCATATCTACAAGGTAGACAAGGAATCAGGCAAGGCAGCAGCCCAGGGAGATGCAAGCCTTGAAGGTGCAGTTTATGGTCTTTATGCAAGAAACGATATCGTGCATCCGGACGGAGCAACAGGAGTCGTATTCAAAGCAGGAGACCTTGTAGCAACACTTACAACAGATAAGAATGGCGAAGCAGAGGTCAATAACCTTTACCTTGGAAACTATTATGTGAAAGAAATCACTCCATCAGAGGGGTATCTCTTAGACGAAGAGGAGCACGATGTAGTATGCGACTATGAGGGAGACCTTGTAGCAGAGGTATCAAGAAGCACAACCTCAGCAGAGCAGGTCATCAAGCAGCCATTCCAGCTTATCAAGGTATCTGACAATGGCGATGATACTGAAGCAGGCTTATTGGCAGGTGCAGAGTTCACAGCTTATTTGAAATCATCTTTACCTGTAAAGGCAGATGGAAGTTATGACTTTGACAAGGCAGCTCCGGTAGTAATCGGGGAAAACGGAGCAACAACAATCACATCCGATGACAAGGGACATGCAGTTTCCATTGCAATTCCTTATGGAACTTATGTGGTAGTAGAGTCAAAGACTCCACACAATATGAAAACAATCAAGCCATTTGAGGTAAAGATAAAGGAGAATCATCCAACAGAGCCTCAGACATGGAGAGTTTTCTTGGACAGAGAGTTTACAGCAAAGCTTCGTGTAATCAAGAAGGATTCTGATACAAAGCAGACAGTACTTGTACCAAATGCAGAGTTTAAGATTTTCAACCTTGATAAGAACGAATATGTAAAGCAGTACACAACTTATCCGTCAAAGGTAGAGCATACTTCATTCTTTACTGATGAGGACGGAGATTTAATCTTACCGGAGGCACTGAAAATCGGTAACTACCGCATTGAGGAAGTGTCTGCACCATTTGGATATGTTGTAAATGATAAGTATGTCAACATCTCTGTTGATACTGACACAGCATTTGAGACAGATGGTGATACAAATGATGCAATCATTACTGTGGAATATTCCGATGCCCCTGCAGTCGGAGAGCTGACTGTAGAAAAGAAGGGAGAGGTACTTGACGGATTTAAGGGTGGACTCCTGGCAAGCTCATATGAGAAAGAGTTTGTTTATAAGGAAGGCTCACTTGCCGGAGCAAAATTCAAAGTTTATGCTGCCGAGGATATTTACACAGCAGACAACCAGAAGGATGCAGACGGAAACCGCATTAAGTATTACAGCAAGGGAGACCTTGTGACAACTCTTACAACTGGCAAGGATGGAAAGGCAACAGCTAAGAATCTTCCTCTTGGACAGTACAGGGTTGTGGAAGTGGAAGCTCCATACGGATATGTATTAAATCCGAATGAGCAGAAAGTGACATTCACATATGTGGATGATAAGACACCTGTTATCAAGGAAAGCCTTACTTTCTCAGATGACAGACAGAAGCTTGATATGTCAGTGACTAAGCTTGATTCAGAAGATAATACACCGATTGTAGGTGCAGTATTTGGTCTTTATGCAGACGAGGATATCAAGAATGTAGATGGCAAGGTAATTATCGAGAAAGGCACACTTCTTGAGAAGACAACATCTGATGAGAATGGAAAGATTGCTTTTGTTAAGGATTATCCATTTGCAAAATATGTTGCAAGGGAGCTTGTAAAGCCTGCCGGATATGTGACAAATGAGGAAGCAGTAAACTTTGATACAAAATATCAGGGACAGGATGTTAAGACTGCTGTATATAACAGCGAGTATAAAAACACACCTACAACCTTTGAGTTTACAAAGACAGATATCACAAGCGGTGCAGAGCTTACAGGTGCAACACTTACTGTACTTGATAAGGATGGAAATGTGGTAGACACATGGACATCTGATGCTAAGGAAGCACATGTGATCAAGAGACTTGTCGTAGGCGAGACTTATACACTTCGTGAGGAATTTGCTCCTTACGGATATCTTAAAGCAACAGATATTAAGTTTAAAGTAGAGGACACTGGCAAAGTGCAGCATGTAGAGATGAAGGATGAAGTTCCTACAGGTTCCATCGTTATTAATAAGGACGGCGAATTTGTAACAGACACTACTCTTATGAAGGGTTACTGGTATGACTTTATCTTCAATTTCTTCAAGGACAGCCTTGCAGGAGTAACTTTTGATGTATATGCAAAAGAGGATATCGTAAGTGCTGACGGACTTGACACTGTATATCACAGGGCAGGAGACAAGGTGGCAACCATCGTGACAAATGATAAGGGTATCGCAAGAATTGATGACCTTCCACTTGGCAAGTATTATCTTGTTGAGACAAAAACCATTGATGGATTTGTATTAGATGATACACCGATTGAGGCAGACCTTTCCTATATCGACCAGAATACAAAGGTTGTATTTGCAGGAATGGATGTGACAAATGAGCGTCAGAAAGTGCAGATTACTGTAACCAAGACGGATTTAGAGACTAAGGAAGCACTTGAAGGAGCAGTATTCGGTTTATTTGCGAAAGAAGATATCGTGAACAAAGATGGCAAGGTAATCGTAAAAGCTGATACACAGATTGAGAGAACAGTAACAGGCAAGGATGGAAAGGCTGCATTTACCTCTGACCTTCCGCTTGGACAGTATTATGTCAAAGAACTTGAGGCACCAAAGGGCTATGTGAAGTCAGATAAGACATTTGATGTGGATGCTTCATATCAGGGAGATAAGGTAAAGGTTATCGAGTTTGAGGCAGCATTTGAAAATGCACCTATTAAGGTAGAAATTTCAAAGACTGATATCACAGGAGAGAAAGAGTTGCCTGGAGCAAAGCTTTCAGTAATTGATGCTGATGGAAAGCTTGTAGAAAGCTGGACATCAGAAGCAGGAAAGACGCATATGATTGAGAGACTTCCTGTCGGAAAGTACACACTCAGAGAGGAATCTGCACCGTATGGATATAAGGTGGCAAGTGATGTAACCTTTGAAGTAAAGGAGACTGCAGAAATCCAGAAGGTATCCATGAAGGATGAGCAGGCAGTCGGTAAGATTGTCATCGAGAAAACTGACAAAGTAACCGGAAAGCCGATCGAGGGTGTTGTATTTGAAGTAAGGGATAAGGATGGAAAGGTGCTTGATACACTCACTACTGACAAGAATGGTCATGCAGAGAGCAAGGAGCTTCCTATCTGTACTTACAACGAGGATGGAACTTTTAAGGAAGATATCCATTATACAGTAGTTGAGACAAAAGCAGCTGACGGATATATCCTCGATGAGACAGCTCACGATGTTACACTTCGATATGATAACAATGCACCGGATGTTGTTGTAACAACTCTTAAGCTTGTCAATGTACCGACAGAGCCTAAGCTTCCACAGACAGGCGACAATGCAAATCCGCTTCTTTATCTTGGAATTGGTGCACTTGCACTTATTACAGGTGTTGGAGTAGGACTTCGTGGAAGAAAGAAAAAGAATAAACAGTAACAATTAACCTTGCGGGGAATGTAAGCCAGTGACTTATGTTCCCTGCTTTTTTAGATTAAGGAGGAACCGTAATATGATGAATTACGAGATTTTTAAGGAAGTAGTAAAAGAAAAGTTTATGGATTATATGCCTGAGAAGTTCAAAGGAATGGAGCTTGTGGCAGAACCCGTGGAAAAGGTGAATGTGACTCTTGATGGCATCATCTTAAGAGAAGAAGGCAGGAACATTTCGCCTACGATTTATATCAATGACATGTATAAGAAGTATCAGGACTGTGGCGATCTTGAGGAAACACTTATGGCTGCATGTGACTTCATGGAAAGGGCATATGAGCAGACTCCGGTTGTTGATGTGGACAGCATTATGAGGGATGCTAACGAGAAAATTGTATTCCAGCTCATCAATACAGAGCAGAATAAAACATTTTTGGAACAGGTGCCTCACAGGGAGTTCCAGGATCTTTCTATTGTGTATAAGGTAATAATCAGTGCCGATAAGGATGCGGTGCAGAGTTCAAAAATTACAAATGAATTTGCAAAAAGACTTGGAATGAGTGAGGAACAGCTCTTTAAGTGTGCAGCGGAAAACACAAGAAGACTCTTCCCACCTGTCGTTCGTAGCATGAATGACATTATGAGAGAAATGTTTGCAAGAGATGGGATGCCACAGGAGATTGCAGATATGATGATAGCCGAGATTCCACCGGAGCAGACGATGTGGGTGATTTCCAATGAAAAGGGTATCAATGGTGCAGTATCCATGCTTTATGAGAATGAGCTTCATGAGCTGGCAGAGAGTTTAGAGAGTGACCTTTATATTCTCCCTTCGAGCGTGCATGAGGTTATTGCAGTATCTTCAGATATGGGAAGCCCTGAGATGCTTGCACAGATGGTAGTCGAGGTAAATATGCAGGAGGTGTCTTTGGACGAGAGACTTTCCAATCAGGTATATCACTATGATAAGGATTTAAGAAAACTTACCCTTGCAACTGATACACCAAACAAGAGACTTGATGGTATCGTTGCAGAACCTCCCCTTGTATATGATGCGAAGGAAAAGTCCAGATAGGAGGCAGTTATGGAGCAGGAACTTACAATGGAAGAACTCATTGCTCTCATAAACAGCCAGAAAGGTGACTTTGTTATCCGTGTCGAGTTTGGAGAGGAGGCGGTGTCTGATGCCAAAGAAGAATGACTTCAAGCTTGATGTGGTTTCGGTAAGACTTGTAAAGGATGCTCCGATTTATTCGGAGCACACCTTTAATAATCCGGCGGATATAGCTGCTGTCATGGGAGACTGTATGTGCCAGTTTGACAGGGAAGTAGTGTGTGTGGTCAATCTAAGGTCAGATTTAAAACCTATCAATGTGCATTTTGCAAGTGTTGGTTCTTTAAATGAGGCAATGGCACATCCGAGAGAGCTGTTTAAATCAAGTATCCTAAGCAATGCGGCAAGCATGATGTTAATCCATTGTCATCCATCCGGGAATGTATTCCCAAGCAAGGCAGACACGATGATGACAGACCGCATGAACAAGCTGTGTGAACTGATGGGAATACCACTCATTGACCATATCATAGTCGGTGGAGACAATCGTGAATTTTTCAGTTTCAGGGAAAAAGGCATGATTGATAATCCTAAGATTACCCTGAGCACTGATTACCGGACACTTGATATCAAGTCACCGCTTGTAGCAGAGCAGGGAAAGGCAAGGTGAAAGCATGGATGGAAGATTTACGGATGAAGAGCTTGCCATAGCAAAGAGTGTTGACCTGTGTGCAGTAGCAGAAAGCCTTGGGTATACAGTAAAGAGGATTGGCAAATACCACACTTTAAAGGAAATGGATTCCATCCGTATCTATAACAGAAGCCATTGGTACAGATGGTCAAGGCAGTTTGACAAAGGCAACAATGGCGGCTCACAGATAGATTTCTTACGGGTATTTTGTGGAATGAGTGTAAAAGAGGCTGTATTCTGGCTTTTAGATTTTGCAGGATACAGAAGAATCGAGAATCCTGTAAAGCAGCCACTTGTTCATCAGGTATCGCAGAAGCAGGCAGAGGAGAGAAAGCCATTTGTCCTACCGGAACCGGCAGGAGATAATTCCTATCTTATTTCCTATCTGAATCAGGAGAGAGGAATCAGCAGAGCAGTCATAGATCTGTTTTTAAAAGATGGATTGATTTATGAGAGCAGGCATTACCACAATGTTGTTTTCAAGGGAAATGATAAAAATGGAGTGACAAGATTTGCAAGTATGCGGGGAGTGTTTGATAAGCAGGGTAAGCCATTCAAGTGTGATGTCACAGGAAATGATAAAAACTATGGATTTAATGTAGTAAATGTTAACAGTACAGAGCTTGTAGTATTTGAGGCTGCAATCGACCTTATGAGTTATGTGGATATCTTCACGGATTATGAATCAAATAAGCTGGCACTTGGGATGCTTGCAGATGCACCACTTGAGACTTTTCTTCGGGAACATCCGCAGGTTACTTCCATCCGGTTCTGCCTTGATAGAGATGAGCCGGGGAGAAAAGCAGCAGCTGAACTTATGAGAAAGTATTATGAGCTTGGATATGAGGTAGAAGACTGTCCGCCTCCAGCCGGATATAAGGATTATAATGAGTGGCTTGTGGCTGCAAAGCTTAATCTGAATCAGATGAATCAGAGAGCAGATGAACCAGTCAGGACATGAGAAATCGGATTTTGATGTGTGGGGGCAGAAAGCGCCCCCAAAACAGCAAAGTGGGGGCAAAAAGCGCCCCCACTTCCATAAACAGAGGGTTTTAGGGAGATTTTCTCCCTAACTAGATGGCATTAGGACGGAGATGTCTCTAATGCGTATCTAGCAGTCGCCGGGGACTAACCGGAGACGGAAGCTTTGGTGAATATTTACTAAACACGGATAAGGAGGTGCAAGGAAGCAATGGATGCAGAAGTTACGCTATTTTCAAAACCAGAAGAACTGATTGCCTGGGCAGACACATTTGATATCTTACTTAACCCTTCGATAGAAGATGCTGCAATATTGCTTAACTATATGGAAGGTCATGATTATGCTATTGGCATAGATTCTGATGGGAAGATGTACAGACAGGATGTAGCTGAGGAGAATGGTGAAATTGAACCATACTCGATAGATGATGTTATAGATACTGTTTGTGAATGGAATTATGAACTGATACTTGATGCTGATGCACATAGGAATGATCCAAGGGATTTTAAAGATTACAGTGAGTATCAGGATAAGTATGACAGTTTGAAAGCAGATGAAAAGAGGCTGGACAGATTGTTTGAAAAGACCTGTTATGCAAAGGAGATTGATGAAATGGCAGCTGCATTGGTGGAATCATTCATTAGTCATCTAAGTAGCAGGGATGATTTGGAAAAAGCTGCGGTGACAGTTGCAGAAGGAATTAAGGATTATAGTACGGGTAAGAGAGGAAGGTGAGTTTATGGCAGATAAAGTTCATTGTATTAGGAAAACACTAAGACTAATGCCAGAGGAAGCCAAGATGCTTGCAAAAAAGGCATGTGATAATGGAATGAATGAGGCTGAGTATATCCGTCTTCTTATCAGTCAGAAACCAAATGATTATCCGGAAGTAAGGAAGATTATGAAGGAACTTATTAATGAAGTCAACAGAATTGGAATAAATATCAATCAGATAGTATTTAACAATAATGCCGGGCTGTATTCCAAGGAAGATAAGACACAGCTGATAGCTTATATGCGAAAACTGAATCAGAAGGTAGATGAGGCGGTGGTAAAGATTGGCAATCAGTAAAATCCTTAATATGAAGGATTGTGGTGGGCATTTTCACGGAAAACATCTGAAGAGATCTCTTGATTATGTGATGAATCCGGAGAAAACACAGGATGGAAGGCTCGTTGGTGCAATCAACTGTCAGGTCGATTCTGCTTTTGAACAGATGAAAGCTACAAAACGGAAGTTTGGAAAAGTTGATAAAAGGCAGGGATATCATATCATTCTCTCATTTAGGGAAGATGAAGTGAATCCTGATATGGCATTTGAGATAACCCGCAGATTCGTGGAAGAGTATCTTGGAAAATCATATGAGGCAGTATATGTGGTGCATGATAATACAGCACATGTTCATTCACACATTGTATTTAACAGTGTGAGTTTTGTGGATGGGAAAAAGTACCGCTATGAAAAAGGAGACTGGGCAAAGTATATCCAGCCAATCACGAATAATCTGTGTCAGGAATATGGTCTTTCAATCATTGATGTTGATGATAGCAGTAAGGAAAAAGAGCATGAAAGCTATAAGGATTGGAGCGAATATCGTGAAGGCAGTTTTGTATGGGCAGATATGATTAAGAGAGACCTGGATTCCTGCATACTGCAGGCAGGAAATTATGAGCAGTTTCTGGAGCTGTTATCTGACAAAGGATATGAGGTCAAGCAGGGAAAGTATCTGGCGGTAAAGCCACAAGGAATGACGAGATTTCGCAGATGTAAGACATTAGGTGACATGTATTCTGATGAGGCAATCCGGGAAAGGATAGAAAAAGAGGATATTTCATTTTACCGGGAACAGCAGAAAGAAGTACAACCGGTTCTTTGTAAGTGTAAGGTGAGAAGATACCGAAGGGCAAAGATGTCGGGACTTCAAAAGAGATACTATGCAAAGCTATACCGGATAGGAAAGCTGAAAAAGAAGCCATACAGTCAGGTATGGAAGTATAAGGATGATATCCGTAAGATGCATAAACTGCAGGAGGAGTATTTGTTCCTTGTCAATCATGACATTCATTCAGCAGAGGAGCTTGTCAGTGTAATCAGCTCATTGACAGATAAAAGAAAAGAAGTTTCAGCAGAGAAAAGCCGCATTTATAAGGCTAGGGAGAGAAGTCGAGAACTTTTTGATATAGCAGATGATATGAAAGAGTTAGAACCTGCTGAGAAGTCTTTCCTCCAGGGAGATGAATTTTTTACGGATGAGCATCTGCAATGGGAAACTTTGAAACAGAAGCTTTTATCACAGGGATATAGCCTTGAAGAGGTGGAAGCACTGCGTAAACATTATAAAGAGGAGTATTCCAAAGCATGTGCAAAAGAAAGGGCAGTATTCAAAGAGTTGAATATTGGTAAATCTATATGGAAGAGTCTTATTCCAGACAGCGTATCAGATGGAAAAGATGCACAGTACAACAAAGAGACAATACGAGACAGGAAAGAGCAGCCAGAACGTTAGGCTGTTTTTTTAGTAGTTAGGAGGCATATATGGAAGAAAACAGAGAACCGCTTAGTGCGATAGCAATCGAGAAAAAATTGCAGCTTCTCCGAAATAAGCATTTTAGTGAAGATACGATTGCTCTTGTAAAAAGTGATTATGAATATGGACTGAAAGAGGAGGAGATCAGCCTTTATCTCAATAAGTCATACGATATTGAACAGATGAAGATTTTATCGGAATGTCTGCACAAGGATGTTTCAAAAGATGTGATTGATATTATCAAGAATACCAAGTATTCGGTTCATCAGATGCAGGTGTCCCTTGAATTTTATGAAAAGGGTGTACCTGTTCAGACAATTAAGGAGGTTATGGACAAAGGGGAAAAACCTATTACCATGCGACGATTATATGAGGAAGTTTTGGAACAGCTGAATAAAGTCAAGAAACAGATTCCGGAAGAGTCTGAGTATGTGAAAGCACTCATTTCTCAGATGGATGAAGTGGTTGCAAAGATCAATCATCAGAATGAAAGGTATGATGCCCTGAATAAGAAGCTTTCTGAAATAGAGACTTCCAAAGATGATGAGGGAGTCAGGGAGCGTCTGGTCAAGGAGAACCAGGATAAGGACGCTCTTATCAACAGTCAGCAGAATGAACTGAATAAGGCAAGCAGTACGATTGCAAGACTCAGGGATGATATTGAGAAAAAGGATAAGGAGATGAAGCGTATGGGAGACAGAATAGAGTCATTGGAAGATAAGATCATAAGTGTTGCCACAGAGAATAAGAAAGAGGCAGAAAGTAAGGCAGAGCCGCAGGAAAGCCAGTCCGTACAACAGGCAGATAAAAAGATAGTAGATACAGTTGCAGTTCCGCAGAATATGCAGGCTGTGGCAAACGGGATTCCGGTCTATTATCAGATTCCGGTAGTTGATGGTACCGGAAATGTGGTGCAGAGACTTCCGATTGAGCGAAGTGTGAGAAAGAGCAGCAACAATGGAATGGCAAGCCTTTTTGCAAGACTTTCTTTTAAGAAAAAGTCGAGAGCAGACATTGTAAAGCTTGTTGCATCGGGCGATCTTGTTCCGGCACAGCTTGTCCAGATTAAGAGTGCAATAGAAAAGGGACTTACGGAGACACAGCTTATAGAGCTTATTACTAATAATATTTCAGCAGAAAAGATGAAAGAGATTATTGAGATAGCGGTACTTGAAAACAGTATGGCAGATTAGGAGGAACTTATGAATTTAGCAGTAGTAAATGAAGCAGTAACAGAGATGAATGGTGTGGAGCATCAGTTTACAGAGGAAGAGAAAAACTTTGTTGTTCAGTTCGCATTCAGAAGCGGCAGCAAGGAAGATACGATTTCTCTTATTGAAGCATTGGCACATTCAGCGGATAAGGCTGAGTCGGGCGAGATTATGGTCACATACAGGGCTAAATATGATATGAAGCCTGCATGGGTGGAACAGGTGGAAAACCTGCTTGTGGCACTTGAAATGTACCGTATCGAGGAGGAAAAAGCAATCAATCATCTGGCAGATATTTTGACTGCTTATGGTATTGATGTATCAGCCGAGGAAATCCGTACTACAGAGACAGAAACACTTAAAACAACAGTCAGAGAGAAAGTGGAGGTGCGATAATGGCAGAAGAGATTCAGGAAGCGGTGCAGATCATCCGTGTTGCTTATGATGGCATTGAGATTGCCATGAAGGTAGGAAGTGGAGGAATAGCTGCCATGCAGAAGGCAATAGATTTCTTAAAAGGGATGCTTGATTATGAGAAGTCACTTGGCAAGACATCCATGAGAAAGCTGCTCTTAAAGGGCGGTGATTTACAGGTGTTACAGTTTAATACCGAAGATATGAAAAAGGTTGAAAAGATGGCAAAGAAGTATGGAATACTCTATTCAGTACTTCCGGACTGCAACAGGAAAGACGGACTGAGTGAGGTAATCTTTCATACAGAGGCAGTTCCACGTGTGAATATGATGATACAGAAGCTCAAGTTTGGCAAGATTGCCACATTTGACGATTATCTGAAGAATGGAGATGAAAAATCACTTGGCAAGCTGATGGATTTTTTGAAGAAACAGCAGGGAAACGAGAAAAGCCACACGATAGAAGGGGATAGGGTTAATTCCGCTATTGACGGACTGATTGAAAAGGTAGGAATGTTTGCAATGGAAAAGAAAGCTATCAGTGTGGATCAGGTCAAGGAGAATTTCAGTATCAATGGTGAGCAGGCTGAAAGTGTTATCAGACAGCTTGAGACAATCGGTGTGCTTGGCAGCAAGAATGAAGATGGCACCCATACAGTAATGATGGACAAGGATGCATTTATTAATCGTGTCAGAGGTTATCAGGACCTTGCTGAGAGAATGAGGGCGGTTGCGGCATCAAAGAATGCGAACCTGTCAGATGTGACTATCAGCAAGAAGCTGATTATCGAAGAGAATGACCATGCTGTTAAGACCAGAGTTCCCGGCACATGGGGAGAAGAGGCAAAATATGTATGGCTCCGTAAGGAAAACATCATGGAGATTCATGGTGGAAAGACAATGCTTACCTTCCTTGATTCAACCAAGGATTATAAGCTTTACGATGAGCAGAATCGTGTGGTGACAACTCAGAAAGGAACCGAGCTTTATACTCACTATGACAAGGTGGAGTCATCTGTCAGGGAGCGTTACGAGAAAGTGCAGAAGCAGCAGAAAAAGACAGCACAGAAGAAAACTGTTACCACGAAGAAAGCGAGGTAGCAGCCTATGCAGACAACAAAGAAAAAGCCTTCACTGATATTCATTCTTGTGGGTGCAGTGTTAGCCGGGTATCTTGGTTATCTGATAAATGGTGCGTGGATAGAGGGAATAGCATTTAATGAATTTATGGACAGATTCAATGAAGTATGTGCTGTTCCCTTTGCCAATTATTACAATTCCAATACAGTAAAAGCAGTAGCCATTGCATTAGGTATCTATGCGATGGCTATTGTCATGTATTATACCAGTCAGAGAAACTATATGCCCGGTAAGGAATTTGGTACGGCAAGATTTGAAAATCCGAAGCAGGTCAACAAGATACTTGCAGATAAGGATGAAAATTTCAACCGGATACTCAGCCAGAATGTGAAGATGTCGCTTGATTTCAGAAGGCTCAAGCTCAATGGAAATATACTTATCTGTGGTGGTTCCGGAGCAGGAAAGACATTTTATGAAGTAAAGCCGAATCTGATGCAGATGCCGCATAACTGTTCCTTTATCTGTACCGATCCAAAGGGAGGTGCGAAACGTTCCATAGTGAAAAGCTATGGCACGATTGCAACTAATAATTGAATAAAAAAATAGTAGTAAATCGGAGAACTAAACACACGATATGTCGAATGATGGAGTAACGTCCTGAAAGGCAACCCTAATCCTCCGACTTGCACCTAAGTTAGTAGAAACTAAAGTGTAAGAAGCTCGGTGAAGTCGGCAGAGAGATACCGAAACAGATTAGATGTCGAAAGCATTTCAGAGGTGAGATGTGTATCCTATATGCCGGGGGTCTATAAACTATCTATGGTGAGAATGAAGAGAGTTAAGCTCTTCTGACGAAACTTCGAATGTACGGGTCTATATCGGGACTATGTAGAAATGCATAGTGACACAAATAGTGTCGTTACTGTGGGCGAGTAAGACTCCGCCTTTATGAAAGTCCATACATTGTTACAGGCAGTGTCAAGGTAACAGGCTCATAGAAGGAACCTAAGGATAGATGTAAAGATAGTGTGTTTGGAACGTTGGAAGCTGACAGCGTGGAGAATCTACTTTCTACGAAACGTATCAAACGGGAAAATCACAATAGTGATATAAGTGAGATTATGTCAGTGAAAGCGGAGGTATAGTACCGAAGAAACCGTGATAATAAGCGGTGGAGGGAAGACCTCTAGTCATACAGTTAAGTAAATTAAAGTCGAATGGTATGGGTTCGAGTAAGACTAAGAGATGTAATCACTCCTAGATAGGAGGTTACAGACCATGCTAAAGAAAACCAAATTGAGATACAACGAATATTATGATATGCAAAGAGTATATGATTCATTGTATTCAGCAAGTAAAAACGGTAACAACTTTTATAAGTTACTGGAGATTATTGGTTCAGAAGAAAATATCAGGTTAGCATATAGAAACCTAAAGAGTAATAAAGGTAGTAATACCAAGGGAACTGATGGAAAGACAATAGACGATATTAAAGAACTAACAGATGAAACTGTGATTAATACAGTGAGAGAGATGTTAGCTGACTACAAACCTAAGTCTGTCAGAAGAGTGTACATTCCAAAACCAGGAAGTGACAAGAAAAGACCATTGGGTATTCCGTGTATATGGGACAGATTGGTTCAGCAGTGCATATTGCAGGTCCTTGAACCAATCTGTGAACCTAAGTTTCACAACCATTCATATGGTTTTAGACCAAACAGAGACACACATCACGCAATTAGTAGAACAGTTAGTATGATAAATATGTACAAGCATTACTACTGTGTTGATGTTGACATAAAAGGGTTTTTCGACAATGTCGACCACGGAAAACTTTTGAAACAGATATGGACACTTGGAATAAGAGACAAGCGTTTAATAAGTATCATAAGTAAGATACTTAAGTCAGAAATAAAGGGAGAAGGAATACCGACAAAAGGTACACCACAAGGTGGAATAATAAGTCCACTACTATCCCTAATAGTCTTAAATGAATTAGATTGGTGGATAAGTAATCAATGGGAAACATTCAAACCAAACAGAATGTCTAATGTTGCAGCATTTCGAACATATGCGAAGAAATACACCAATCTGAAAGATGGATTTCTAATAAGATATGCAGATGATTTCAAAATAATGTGTGGAAGTTATAACGAAGCACAGAGATGGTATCACGCAACAGTGGATTTCTTAAAAACAAGATTGAAATTGGACATAAGTGAAGAAAAATCAAAAGTCATAAATCTTAAGAAAAACTCATCAACATATTTAGGTTTTAAAATAAAAGTCGTTCCAAAGGGGAAGACCAGATATGGTTATATAGCAAAGACTGATATGAGTGACAAGGCAATTAAGAATGCAAAAAGCAACCTAAAAGCCAAAATAATTAACATTCGAAAAGACAACCCAACAGTGGCAATTAAAAACTATAATTCAGCCATTAGAGGAATACAAAATTATTATTGCATAGCAACAAATATTTACAACAATTTAACGGATGTGAATTACGCTCTCTTACCAACCATAAGAATACGTCTTAGAGACATTAGCAAAACAATTCCATTTAAGGAAACAGACATTAATTTTCAAAAACAAACAATGGGTATTCAGAAAGAAACAAAAATTGTAACCATAGGAGATATGTGTTTACTCCCATTAACGGGAGTTCACCATAGGAGTCCTATGAATTTTTCTCAGGAAATAAGTAATTATACTTCAAAAGGTCGAGAGAAAATACACAAGAATTTAATGCTTATTACACAAAGAGAATTTGAAGCCATAGCTAAAATGAGAGACCCAACAGAAACAATAGAATTTAATGACAATAGTTTATCAGCATATGTCATTCAGCAAGGAAATTGTTACATAACGGGTAAGAAGTTAGATGTTAGCCATATGAAGTGCATTAGAAAGAAACCTTTAAAAAAGAGGGGAACTAATAATCACGGAAATATAATCTTTATAAATTCAGATGTGTACAAGGCAATATTTACGAGAAAGATGGTTGAAGCCCAAGGTTTATTAAGAAAATTTAAGTTGAATGAAGAACAATGGAAAAAAGTTAATTATATAAGGCAAAATTATGATTACCAAAAGGTTTAGACAATAAATAATTTGCAAATGTATGATGGCACGCCGTATGAGGCGAAAGTCTCACGTACGGTGTAGAGCAGGGGAAAAGGTGGAGATAATATCAAATCCTTACCTATTGCTATAGCTGCTTAGAGCAACAGGCTCAATGCTAAAGAAGAATGGATATAATGTAAAGGTTTTAAATTTAATTGATATGGCTAAATCGGATTGTTATAACCCATTTAGATATATCAGAACTGAAAATGATGTGATTAAACTAGTCACTAACATAATTAGTAATACAACGCCAAAGGAATCAGCTCCGACAGACCCATTTTGGGAACATGCCGAGAGCATGCTTCTGCAGGCGTTGGTTTATTATGTATGGCTTGAAATGCCAACAAACCAAAAGAACTTTCAATCAGTACTGAAGCTTTTATCGGAAGCAGAAGTAAATGATAAGAAAGAATCTTTACTTACTGCAAGAATGAAAAAGCTGTTAGATACAAGTCCTTTAGGGGAACAGCACCCAGCTTATCGGCAGTATATGAAGGTGGTAAGAGGCGCAGGTGACACAGTTAGATCCATTATTATATCAGCCAATTCAAGACTAGCTTTAATGGAAAACCCTCATATTTTGAGAATTCTATCAAAGGATGATTTAGCAATCGAAGAGCTTGGAATAGGAACTAAGAGAAATAGAAAGAAAAGAACAGCACTGTTTTGTGTAATTCCAGATAGTGATAAGTCCTACAACTTTATAGTTGGGATGCTCTACACACAGTTATTCCAAGAGCTTTACTATCAGGCTGATTTCAAGTTTGGAGGAAAGCTACCAATTGATGTGACCCTGATGCTTGATGAGTTTGCAAACGTTGCACTTCCAGATGATTTCTGTTCATTACTTTCAACTATGAGAAGTAGAAGGATAAGTGCAATCATAATCATTCAGAACCTAGCGCAGATAAAGGCACTGTTTAAGGAAACGTGGGAAACCATTACAGGTAACTGCGACACTCTTGTTTATCTTGGTGGAAATGAAAAATCAACTCATGATTACATTTCAGAGCTACTTGGAAAAGCGACTATTGATAAGCGTTCAACAGGAGAGACGAGAGGTATACATGGTTCGGCTTCTAAGAATTATGACGTGCTTGGCAGGTCATTAATGAATCCGGATGAAGTAAGAAATATGGACAACAAAAACTGTCTTGTCTTTATCAAGGGCTTTAATCCAATTTCCGATGAGAAGTATTGGCCTTTTGACCATAAGAACTTTAAGCAGACAGAGGATGGTGGAGCAAAGCCTTATAAGCATAACGTGAAAAATACAAACAAGGTAAAGGATACTCTTACTATTTATAGTGAAAGAGAGATTGAAGAGGTTACAAGCTCTGGAGAAAAGGTGAACGTTATGGATGTGACACCGGAAGAAATATCAGCGCTTGACGAGAATGAATTTCAAATGGGAGTAAGACCAAGTGATGAAGAATTATTAGATGAATTTACAAAGAGACTTTGCACTATGGAATTTTCAGAAAAGCAGCTTGAAGAAGCAAACAAAGCAATAGCAATAGAGATGAATCTTGAATATCTGCTAGATTATCTCAAACCGGAAACTACGCCTGAAGTAATGGCAGAGAAACGAAAGAATTATAAGAAGAAATAGGAGAGAAAAACCATGAAGAGATTTAAAGAAAAATTAATTAAGAGGACAAAAACTATCGTAGCAATTTTATTAGGAGCAGCTTATATGAGTATGTATCAGGTAAGTGGCGTTATGGCAGCTGCAGATACAAGCTCTGTTACAAAGCCACTTGAAAGCTTAAAGACACTGGTTCTTGCAATTATTGGAGCAATAGGTGTAATTATTCTTGCAAAAAATGTCATGGAGTTTGCACAAGCCTATCAGCAGCAAGACTCATCAACAATGAACTCAGCACTTAAAGGAATTGTTGCAGGAGTAATGATGGCAGGTATTTCATCAGTGCTTGGAATTTTAGGCTTTTAATCAGGAGTAAAAAAGAGAAATAGGAGGAAGTAAAAATGGATATTTTTTCCCTTGGAGAAGTAATCCTAGATCTTTTAAAAACTGTTGTTGCCTTTTGGAATGACAAGGTATCCTTGGTCTTTGAAATGCTCGGACAGTCACCGGTTAATTTCAAGGACGGAGGTCCTTGGCAGGTTATATCTGATATAGAACCAATATTTGTTGCGATTGGTTCATCGCTTGTAGTTTTATTTTTCGTCATTGGCTTTTGCTCAGAAAGTATAGACGTAAAGGAGGAAATGCGATTTGAAACAATCCTTAGGATGCTGATGAGAATAGGTATTGCAGAATGGCTGGTTGCAAATAACGTAACTATTATGAAAGCCTTCTTTACGTCAGCAGGAGCATTGGTAGGACTTATGTCGAATGGGACAACTACAGAGTTAAAAATACCGGCTGAGCAAAAAGAAATCATTGAAAATCTAGGATTTGGTGAAAGCTTGCTAATGATGATGCTTGCAGTGGTTATTGCGTTAGTCATTATCTTTTGTGGGTTTATGCTAATCTATACGGTTTACTTTAGATTTTTAAAACTTATGGTAATTGTTCCTTTGGGCGCAATAGCATTTTCAACAGTGAGTGGTAACAGAATGGTAAGTCATACTGCAGTAACCTATGCAAAGTATTTTTTATCCATTGTGTTAGAAGCAGTGACTATGGCACTGGCTATTATTGTATGTAACGCATTTTTAAATGCAGGACTACCAGCTTTTACAAGCAGTTATGCGGACTGGACCAAAGCGCTTATGTATATGTGTGAATTAACATTTAGTGTAGCAATGACAGTAGGAGCAGTAAAGGGAGCACAGAGCTTAACAAGTAAGGCACTAGGATTATAGAAAAGGAGAGAACAATGAATATAGCAATTAATAAGGATATAGAAAAATATCAGGAGTCCATAGTAATGGGACTTACAGCAAAGCAGCTTATATGTTCTGTCGCATCTATTGTATGTGGTGGAGCTATTGTTCTTCTAACCTATAAAGCGGTTGGACTTACAGGAAGTGCATATATAGCAATTCCTGTAGTTGCTCCAATAGCACTTAACGGATTTTATACCTATCAGGGAATGAGTTTTACCCAGATGTTTTCAAGAAAACTAAAGATGATTTTTTGTAACAGAACACTTACTTATGTATCAACAGAGGGAGAACTACTTATAAAGCAAATAAAGTTAGAGGAAGAAAAGAAAAAGCAGCTTGAAGCAAAGAAGAATAAGAAGAAAGGAAAGAAGAAAAATGGGAATGTTTAGTGATAGATTTTCATTACTCAAAAAGGCATCTGAACCATTGTATAAGACACCAAAGTCAGTTCAGGAAACGATTGAGATTTTGAAGATATCAGAGAGTGGAATATTTGAGGTGGCAAACGGAAAATATTCTAAAACGTACAGATTTAGTGATGTAAATTATGCAACCAGAACAGAGGATGAACAGGAAAGCTTCTTCCAAAGATATTGTAAATGTTTAAATTCATTTGATTGTACCTTTAAGATTACAGTCAATAACAAGAATAAGGATATGGAGCTCTTAAAGGATGAGGTAATGCTTAAGTATAAGGGAGACAGTTACGATGGAATGAGAGAAAGCTATAACAACATCATTGAAGAAAAGATTATGGAAGGAAGACAGGGAATTGAGCAGGAGCGATATATTACAGTAACTGTGGATAGAAAAAATTTTGAAGAGGCAAAGTCACAGTTTGCCACTATCGAAAATTCCATGTTTAAAAGCTTTCAGGAGTTAGGCTCAAGGCTTACACCATTAAATGGTAACGAGAGATTAAAAATCCTACACGACTATTACAGACTTGGGAGAGAAGAAGAATTTAGCTTTGATATCAAGGATGGAAAGAAAACCGGAACAGATTTTAGAAATGAAATCTGCAATTCAAAGGTTATATACAATCAGGATTATTTTGAAGATGAAGGAAAGGTAGGAAGAGTGTTGTTTATCAAAAAATATCCTACATATTTATCGGATAGATTTTTCAATGAATTAATCTTCTTACCAATTCATTCAATTACAAGCATTGATGTAGTTCCAGTTCCAAAGGACTTAACAATGAGAATGCTACAGAAAAAATATATGGGTATTGAGTCAGACATTATCAAGCAGCAAAGAACAAGAAACAGAAACAATGACTTTTCATCTGATATCTCCTACAACACTAGAAGACAGAAGGAAGATATCGAAGACATTATGAACAATGTTAGAGAAAATGATGAAAACCTATTCTTTGTGGGTGTGACTATGATTGTAATGGCAGATACAAAGGAAGAATTAGACAGTATTTGTGAAACTATTGATTCAATCGCTAAGGGAGCAGGATGTGCTATTGATACATGCATGTATAAGCAGCGAGAAGCAGTTAACACAACTCTTCCGATTGGAGTAAGACAGATTGAAACAATGAGAACAATGCTTACACAGAGCTTAGCTGTGCTTATGCCATTCAATGTTCAGGAGCTTTGTGATAATGGTGGCATTTATTACGGAGTAAATCAGATTTCCAAAAACATCATTGTAGGTAACAGAAAGAAGCTACTTAACGGTAATGGTTTCATATTTGGTGTATCCGGTGCAGGTAAATCATTTCAGGCAAAGATGGAGATGGGTTCAGTGCTTCTTTCAACTGATGATAATGTAATCGCAGTTGATCCAATGAATGGTGCGAAACGTTCCTACTTGAAAAGAGTAGGCGCAATCTTTATTAAACTTTATGCTTAATTAGATTGCGAACTGAATATGCGAAAAGTCAAATGAGAGGGTAACGCCTTGAAGGGCTTTCCTTAATATTCCGACTGGCGCAGTAGTGGATAAACACTAAAGTGTCAGAAGCTCGGGGAAGTCGGCAGAAGTCTACCGTAACATTTAAGTTGACGAAAGTCACCTAGAGGTAGGTGGTGTAGATGATATGCCGGAGGTCTATAAAATATCTATGGTTAGTATGCACAGATGAAGCTTTTGCTGAGTAGAGTGATGTGCTGACGAATCTCTGAAGGTACGGGTCTAGATGGGGATGTAATCGAAAGGTTATGTGACACAGCTGTGTCGTTACTTGTGGATGAGTAAGAGTCGTTCATATGAAAGTCCATACGATATTAAAGGTATCGGATAAGTAACAGGCTTATAGGAGAAACCTAAGGGTATATGTAAAGATAGCATATTTGGAACGTTGAAAGCTGATAACGCGGAGAGTTTATCCTCAATGAAGCGGTTGCAGGGAAAACATAAGTGCGACTAGCGTATGTATAACTTGCATTTAATTCAGTGTAAGCGGTGGTGTGTACCAATGAAGTTGTGATAATAAGCAATGGAGGGATAGCCACTAGTCAAGACATAAGAGTAGATTTTGGGTTCAGTATGGGTTCTTGTAAGACTAATAGATGTATTTCTCTGAAAGGAGGGTGCAGACCATGCTGAAGAAGGACAAGCTAAGGTATAACGAATACTATGACATGCAGTCTGTATATGATGAGTTGTACCAACAAAGCAGAAACAACAATAATTTTTACAAGTTAATAGAGATAATAGGTTCAAAACAGAATATAAGATTGGCTTATAAAAACCTAAGAGGCAACTCAGGTAGTCATACAAAAGGAACTGATGGACTGACAATTGAAGACATTGGGAGATGCTCCGATAAAGAAATGATAGACACAGTAAGAGGAATGTTGTCAGACTACAAACCTAAAGCTGTACGTAGAGTCTTAATTCCAAAGCCAGGTTCTGACAAGAAAAGACCACTAGGAATTCCGTGTATATGGGACAGACTGGTTCAGCAATGTATATTGCAAGTGTTAGAACCGATATGTGAACCTAAGTTCCATAACCATTCATATGGTTTCAGACCGAACAGAAGTGCACACCACGCACTGAGCAGAATGGTAAGTTTAATCAACTTGGGAAGACACTACTATTGTGTAGATGTGGACATTAAAGGATTCTTTGATAATGTAAACCACGGAAAACTTCTAAAGCAGATATGGGGACTTGGAATAAGAGACAAAAGACTAATATCAATTATCGGTAAACTTTTGAAGAGTGAAATACAAGGTGAGGGAATACCGACTAAGGGAACACCGCAAGGTGGAATAATATCACCCTTGTTATCCAACATTGTCTTAAACGAGTTGGATTGGTGGGTAAGCGACCAATGGGAAACTTACAAACCACGCAGAGCCAAAAGTGAAACATTTCACAATTATGCTCATCAGTACACAAACCTTAAGGATGGCTATATAGTCAGGTATGCAGATGATTTTAAAATAATGTGCAGAACTTATGCAGAAGCACAAAGATTCTATTATGCGGTAGTAGATTTTCTTAAAAACCGCCTAGACTTGGACATCAGTCCAGAAAAGTCCAAGGTGACAAATCTTCAAAAAAATTCTTCCGAATTCCTCGGGTTTAAGATAAAAGTACTACCAAAGAAATCATCAAGGTATGGATATATAGCAAAAACTGATATGTGTAATAAAGCATTTAATAAGGTTAAAGCCAATATAAAGAACAATCTAAAAGATATACAGATGCATACAGTAAAGGAAAACATTATAAAATACAATAATGCAATTATTGGTGCACATAATTATTACTGTGTAGCAACTAATGTATACAACAACTTTGATAGGATTGATTTTGAATTGTTAAGAACTCATAAAAACCGATTAAGGAACAAAGCCAAACGGGTCAGATTTTCTGAAGTGCCAAAGGATTTTCAGAAGTTTGTACAAGGAGTCAGAGGGAATCGAAGAATCTATAAATTAATGGATATGTATATGGTTCCCATAGTAGGCGTTCATCATAAATCGCCCATGAATTTCTCACAAGATATAACAGATTATAGTGAAAGTGGGCGAAAGAAGATTCATAGCAATCAAAAGGCGGTCTCTAGGAGCAAGCTGAGAGCTATGCAACTAGCATTTGATGAATCTGAAAGCGTGGAGTTTAGGAGCAATGCAGTATCACGATTTGTGGCTCAATATGGCAAATGCTATGTTACAGGAGAAATCCTGGAAGCCGATGAATCAGTTGCAATGCGGATTAAACCAAAAAGCCGAAACGGTACGGATGATTATTCAAATATCATTATTGTATCAAAGCTCATAGCCCAACTTATAAGTGACGCAAGCACAGAAGGCTTGAGTGCATTTGATGAGAATCAAAAGAAGAAAATCAATAAATTTAGAAGAGGCAGAAAACTGAAATTGGTTAATTAGAACTTGTAAATCTACTTGAACTTGATGGAACGCCGTGTGCGGTGAAAGTCGCACGCACGGTGTGGGACGGGGGAAAAGCTAGAGATAACATCAAAGGCTTACCTATCGTCATAGTATGAGGATGTAGTTGAAAAGTATAACGGAACATATATCAATATTTCTAATAATACAAAAAACTATATTAATCCAATGGATATGGATGTGTGGAGTTTGGACGTGCTTGATTCGAAGGGATGGGTTAGAGATAAATGTCAATTTATGCTTAGTATCTGTGAGCAGATTATGAAAGAGATTTCACCACAGCAGAGATCCATTATTTCAAGATGTGTGAAGGACTTGTATATGGATATTGCTAGAAGCAAAGAAAAGTATGTTCCGACAATGGAGGATTTGTATAACAGACTTATAGCACAGGAGGATAAAGAAGCAAGAGATGTTGCACTTGGTTTAGAAATCTTTGTTACAGGCGCACTTAATATCTTTAATCATCAGACTAATGTAAATGCAAATAATAGATTTATTGTGTATGGCATTAGAGATTTGGGAGAATCACTTGCTCCACTGGCAATGCTTGTAATGATGGAAACAATACAACAGAAGATTATAGACAATGGAGAAAAGGGACAGGCTACCTGGTTTTATATTGATGAGGTCCATGTTTTGCTAAACTCTCCATTTAGTGCAGAGTATCTTCGTCAGATGTGGAAGAAGGTTAGAAAACAGGGTGGGCTTTGTACCGGTATCACACAGAATATCGTTGACTTACTTATGAGTGAAACGAGTACAACAATGTTATCTAACTCTGCATTTATTCTTTTGCTTAATCAGTCAAGTAAGGATATTGAAAAGATTACGGAAGCCCTTGAAATTTCAGAGGAGCAGCTTAACTACGTAATTGATTCTCCATCTGGATGCGGACTGATTAAGTGCGGTAACAGAATGGTTCCATTTGATAATGTAATTACAAAGGACAGTGAACTTTATAGGCTTTATAACACAAATATCTATGAAAAGATGGAAGAGAAGAAGAGTAGAGCTAAAAGATAAATGATGGAAGGTGATTGTAATGAAAATCAATAAAGAAACAGAAGTTGTAACCACAGTCCATAAAAAGAAGGATGGAATTATTCATAAGAAGTTAAACCCAACCATTAAGGATGCCACCTTAAAAACAAAGAGTAGTATCCAAAAAGGTGGGAGCTTTGCAAGAAGAAAGTTATCTGAAAATGTTGAGGGTGGAGAAAATTTAGAGGGAACCTATGAGATGACAAGACTTGCAGTTGCACCTGCAAGTAGAACTATTAGAGAAGGTCATAACCTAAGAAAGAAAATAAAAACTAAAAATCAACTAAAGAAGAACACTGAAAACCTTGTCAGAAAGAAAGTGAAAAAAAGAGGAAAAGCATTAGCAAAGAAGGGTGCTAAAAAGGCAGTCAAGAAAGGCAGCAAGAAGGTCGCAAAGGAAACTACAAAAGAGGTAACTAAGGCAGGAACAAAGGCTGTGGTTAAAGCTGGAGTTGCAGTTGGAACAACAGCTGCAGGTTCGACTGCAGGACCGTATGGGTTGGTGATTGGAGCTGCTGTAGGAAAAGGAGTAGGAGCGAAGATTGAATATGATTTTTACATGGGAGGACAAGGGTCACGTATAGCAAAGTATTTTAGAGATAAAATGAAGCCTGTGGAAAATCAGCAAGATAATCTCTTAAAACTTACTGTAGTACTAATAAAGAATAAATTGATTCTTGGATTAAAAGCTATAGCAACATTGCTTGCACCAATTGTACTTCCGATATTAATTATTGTTCTTACAATAGCAGGAATAGTATTTGCTACAATATCAATCCTTTATTCTTCTCCGTTTGCAATATTTCTTCCACCTCTCAATGATGGAGAAACCGTCCATTCTGTGACAACGCAATATGTTGCAGAATTTAAGGAGAAGGTAAATGATGCTGTAAATAAACATAAAAATGCTGATAAAGGACGAATTGTATATGTTGACTATGAAGGATTAAGCCATACACCATCTAATTATTACGACATTATGTCAGTGTATATGGTTAAATATGGGTTTGAAAACACAGCAACAGATATGAATGATACTAACAAGGAAAATTTGCGGAGCGTAGTTAATGATATGTGCTCCTATACAACAGAGGTTGTAATAGAGAAGGAAGGTGAGGGAAAGAACAAAAAAGATGTTAAATACCTTAATGTGAAGGTTACTCTCAAAACATATCGGCAGATGGCAGTACAGTATTCCTTTAGTGATGATCAGATAGAGGTTCTTAATAAGATAATGAGTCAGTATGCTTCGCAAACTACGACAGATGGTAGTGGAATGAGTAATTTAAAGGGAAGTATAACAGATGCAGAGATAAGAGAACTAACTAAGGATATAAGCAATGAAAAGCAAAGGAGTGTAGTTAGCTTTGCTCTGTCAAAGGTGGGATTTCCGTATGACCAATCGAGACGAGACAGTGGAGAAGCATTTGATTGTAGCTCGTTAGCCTTTTATGCATGGAAAGCAGCAGGAATAAACATAGCGTATGGAAATTCAACAACCGCCGCTGCAGAGGCAAATGGACTAGAAAAGAAAACAGTGTCAGAAAAGAATTTGCAACCGGGAGATTTGATTTTCTACAGTTACACAATTAATGGTCGTTACAAAAACATAAGTCATGTAGGAATCTATGTTGGAAACGGAAAGATGGTTGAAGCTGTAGATGAAGCTCATGGAGTATGCATTGGCGATTATCATAATGGAAATGTAGTTATGATTTGTAGACCAACAAAAAAAGAAAAATAAGGATAAGACTAAGCATAGCTTAGCGAGGAGGTAAAGATGAAATATAACATTAAAGTAAATAAGATAAATAATAGTGAATGGAGTACAAAGGCATTTGTGTCAATTGTATTCGGAGATGTTTTTAAGGTTAATGATATAACAATCAGGGAATCTAATAAGGGTACATTGTTTGTGGCAATGCCGGGATATAGAACTAATCAGTTAGATGAGCAGGGCAGAAGTGTTTATAAGAACTACTGCTATCCTACAACTGCAGAGTTTAGAAAAGAATTATTTGATAAAATCATAAAAGCATATAAGAATGATGCAAAAGAGATGGAGATTATATCAGGAAAAGAAGAAATGAGTTATCAGGTTTTTATGTACAAGAGTAAGGGTAATACCAATGTAGAAAGTATTGGAAGAATTATCTTTGATAATTGCTTTTCAGTAGATGGTGTAAAAGTCATTGAAAGTGAGAAGGGTTCATTTGTTGCTATGCCATCAAAGTCTAAAACGGATGAAAATGGAAAGACAGAATATAGCGATATCTGTTATCCTGTTACTAAAGATTTCAGAGAGCAGCTTTATAAAAACATCTTGGAACAGAACAATGTGATAAAGGAAAAAGAGGTGTCTTCATATATGGAAAACATTGATTTATCAAAAGATGAAGGATTGCCCTTTAGATAAGAGGGTCAGGATAGAGATAAGATACGATAAGATGAGGTGTAAAATTATATCTGAAAAGTACAATTAAACTTATTGAAGTTTAATAGATGTATATGTTAGATTTGATGTCTATTAAATTTTAGGAGGTTTAAAAATGACGAAGGAAGAATACAGATTGTTGTTGGATATCTATATCACAGCAGAACGAGGTTATGAGAAAGTGTATGAAGTATTAATGGGAGGAGAAGACCAAATACCATATTGTCTTAACAGTAGTTCGGGATTGTTTGGGAAGGCAATGTCTCTAGAAAAGATGTTGAAAAAGTACTCGAGATTTTCAGATATAGAAATTGTTATACAAATAATTCAATCGGAAGACATGACATTAGACCAAAAGGTAGATGCGTTGTTTAAAGGATAGTGGGTGAAAGGCTTGTCAGAAATGGCAGGGCTTTTTATTGTTCATTATTTAATATTTAAGTAAAACCAATTAATATATAAAAGAGATGTGATTTATAAAAATATAAAGGACAATATGTATGGATGATAAAATGAAAAACTTTAATTTTTTATATAACGGACCAAATTTAAAAATACATTTAACGAACGCTATTAATAATAAATTGTGCTTCTAATTACGCAAGAAACCTGAATAATGAACAAGTAATAGATTAAAATTGGAATCAAGATAGGAAACTGTTAAGATTTCTTTTTTATTAGAGGTTTAGATAGAGAGGTTTAAGTATTGGCTTAAAAGAATGCTTAAGAGAAATAGGAAACAATGTGGTAGTTTTTGTGTTAAATATGAATACTATGATACTATGGGGAACGTGTAAATGACAGAGAGAATTTGATTGGAATCTTCTGAAAATTATGATCTGCACCGTGCTGTCATGTTTTTAAAACTTTTACGATACAGTTATTCAAGTTCCGGCAGAAGTTATGCTTGTCAGCCATTTTCTGTGCGAAGTCTTTTTGGACTAATACAGGATTTGAGCAGGAGGCTCGAAAATGCAGTAATAGAAAATCAGGATTTTGAAGTGCTGATAAAGAATTATGACAGACCGGATGCTTTTATCTATTGTGATCCGCCTTATTATACAAGTGAGTATGTGTATGAATGTGGATTTGGGTGGGAAGATCATGTAAGACTTCGGGATACTTTGGCACAGTCAGACGGAAAATGGCTGGTGTCTTACAATGACTGTGAGAAAATCAGAGAACTGTATCAGGGATATGAATTATTTGACTTTAAGAGAATCCACTCCATGGTTCAAAAGTATGAAGCAGGAAAGGAATTTCCAGAACTATTGATAGGTAATTACGACCTGTATGAGAGAGAAAGGGAAAGACCAAGACAGATGACACTGAGAGAAATTGCAGGAGAAAAAACAGATGATATTCAAAAGATTTTAAAGGAGGGAATCACATCATGCAGAAACAGATTATAAGTGATTTTGTTTTTCTGCCAGTGCCAGCAGAGCAGCTTGCAGAGGCGGAAATAGATGTGTTCCTGCCAATGCAGTATTATGTATCAGAAGGAAAACTTGTGGTGGAAAATGTAAAGGATGTCGGGAAATTTGTATGTGATGGAGACTGTGGGGGATGTCCCATGAGTGAAATGGAACACAGTAATAATAAAAAGTGTGAATATAATCGGAAGAAGAGAGGTGAATCAAGTGTTTAAAATGTACAGAGTCCTTGGAAAGAAAGGGCGTATTACCATTCCTTTTGAAATGCGAAAGCGGGTGGGATTTTCAAGTAATGATATATTGTCTTTCACAGAGCAGGATGGCAACACCATTATTGTTAAAAGAGAGAAAATCTGTGATAACTGCAATAACACACAGAATGTAGGAAACGAAGAAAACATCCTTGATTTTTTGAATGGATTATCAGCAGAGCAGAAACGTAAGATATTGATTCATCTGTCTGTGGAGTGGGCAGAAAAACAGGGAGGAAATCTGAATGTCGGAGACAAAAGCAATTTATAGATATTCCAGAGAAGAAGCAGTTCGTTGTAATGAAGAACAGTCCGTAGGTATAGTGATGCAGTAGAAGGTGGTGAGGAAATGAAAATTAAAATATATCAGATAAATTCTGAGAGAGATTTACGCAATATTAAATTTATGGATTTTGAATATACCAAACAGGTAATGGAATCGCCGGAAATTGATGCTACGATATATGACCGTGTCTTTATGGGAGATGTAGCGTGCAAAGATTTAGAGGAAGTGTATCATCTGTTTAATGAGGAAGGTCATAGGCTTCACCGGGGACATTCTCTTTCAGTTTCGGATATTGTGGAAGTTGATACTGGAAGTATTACAAATTTTTATTTTTGTGATTCTTTTGGATTTAAAATGGTCAATTTTAACCCGGAACAGATAGAAAAAGAGGATGATACCATTCGGGTATTAGTAGTTGAACCTCACCGGGTACCGTATGAATCGGAGATAAAAAATACACTGGAAGGGCAGCAGAGAGCAGTCGAGGGAAGAATTGAATATGTTTATAATGATGATAATACAATTATTGTAGTTAATGAAGAGATGAAAATAAATGGGTCTGATGGTAACCGCCGGATAGAGGGGGATGTACTTTGTGGCTCGTTTTTTATTGCCGGGGATGATGGAGAGAATCTCTGTTCTCTTACAGAAGAACAGATAAAGAAATATTCTGAAAAGTTTGCAGAACCGGAAGAGATTGCAAGAGAGGAAATAGAGGCTCATATCGGCTTTACTTTTATTTCTTGGTAGACCGGATGAAATATAAATAACAGGTACAAAAATGTGCAGAAGGAGGAAATATGGCAGCAAAGAAACAGACTATAGCAAAAGGAACAGTAAAAAAAGAAGATGTACCAACCGTTGAGGCGAAAATCAACCGTCTGGTGAACCGTGAGGATAACAATATCAAAGCAATCGCAAGTGTAAATATTGGCGGTGCTTTTGCGGTTCATGGAATTAAAGTCATTGATTCACCAAAGGGGCTGTTTGTCTCCATGCCGTCGAACAGCTATGTGGACAGAGAGGGCAGGACACAATATAGTGACATCTGTCATCCGATTACTGCGGAGGCAAGAACGGAACTGATTGACACGGTAAAAGAGGCTTATGAACAGGCATTGGAAGAACAGCAGACAGAGGAAGAGGCAGAAGAAGAGGCGGAGACGGAAGTCCAAGGACAGGGACAGAGTCAGCAGATGTAACAGTTTTATAAAAAAGAGATTTATGCACCAACAAGCAGGTGCTTTTTATTTGCAATAAAGGAGGTTTTGCAATGAAGAAAAAAAGAGTTTTAAGAAAGATATCCGCATTGTTTCTAGTAATGATAATAATGGTATCTTCTTTCTCCGGGGTGACATTTGCAGCAACAGGAGATAACGTGACAATTACGTTTGAACCTTGTTATGACAAAGGTGGAAACGTTATGAAATATAATGCGGGGGATACAATTAACGGGCATTATGCAGGAGGAAAGGGTGAGAATATCAACCGCATATTTGCAGATGGAGAGGCAGCGTTCTGTATTCAGCCGGGAGTGGAACTTCATTCGGGAAATCAGTTGAAAGAAAGTTCCTCGGACACATGGAAAGCATTAGCGGCGAACAAGAAGAAAGCAGTCGGACTAGCCCTTTTGTATGGATATTCGGGGAATAAGAAGAATCTAAAAGGCAGTGATGATGAAAAGTGGGCAGCGACACAGACACTGATATGGGAATTTGTGACTGGATGTAGAAAAGCGACAGGCGCTTATAAGAGAAGTGAAAAAACAATATACAGCCTGTACTTTGGTTCAAGTTATGCAAATGCAGGAGCGAAGGAAGTCTACGATCAGATTGTAGATTTATTAAAGGAACACAATAGCATTCCAAGTTTCATGTCAGAAAATAAAACAGAAATTTTAAAGGATATGAAATTAAAGGATGGGAAATATGCTATGACACTGACCGATGAAAACAAGGTGCTTTCAGACTTTGATTTTTCTTGTGGAAATGACAAGATAAAAATTACAAAGTCAGGAAATAAGCTGACAATTAGTTCCGCAGAAGCATTAGAAAAGTCAGTTCGTATCAAGGCGGTAAAAAATACTGTGCCAACTGTAGGAAACAGTGCAAAACTTCTTGCTTATGGTTCGGACCAGCTGCAGGATGTTGTTGCAGGTGCAGAGAATGCAGAAAAGGTTATAGCATATGTCAATGTACAGACAAAGACAGGAAATCTTTTGTTGAAAAAAACATCAGAAGATGGTATTGTATCTAGCATTTCTTTTACGATTCAGGGGGAGGACTATGAAAGAATAGTAAAGACTGGAAGTGATGGTTCAATTTCCGTAGAAGAGATGATTCCGGGAACCTATACGATTACAGAAAATGTTTCTGACCGTTATGTGGCGCAGAAATCGCAGACAGTAACGGTTGTCGGGGGTAAGACAACTACGGTTCAGTTTTCAAACATTCTTAAAAAGTTTAATGTAACAGTCAAGAAAAAAGATGCAGAAAAAGTGACACAGCAGGGAAATGCCACGCTCTCCAATGCTGTATATGGTATTTATAAAAACGGAGCGTTAATTGATCGATATACGACAGATGGCAAAGGGGAATTTACGACAAAGTATTATGTATGTGGAGATGGCTGGACAGTACGGGAAATCAGTCCTTCAGAAGGATATCTGTTAGATGAAACAGCTTATTCTGTAGGAGCGGAACCGGAACATTATCCGATAGAGTATAACAAGATAGAAATGAAAGTGAACGAACGGGTCGAGAAGGGAAAGATTGCAGTTATCAAGCATACGGATGACGGAAAAACACAGATTGAAACACCGGAGTTTGGTGCAGAGTTTGAGGTTTATCTGAAATCCGCAGGCAGCTATGACAGGGCAGAGGAAACAGAGCGTGACAGACTGGTATGTGATAAAGATGGGTTTGCCCGGACAAAGGACATGCCATATGGAATCTACACGGTGCATCAGACAAAAGGCTGGGAAGGACGAGAGTTTATTGACGATTTTGATGTATTTATTCAGGAGAATGGTGAGACTTACAGATATATCATAAATAACGGAGATTTTGAGAGTCATATTAAAATCGTAAAAAAGGATGAAGAGACCGGAAAAGTCATTCACTGTGCAGGGACAGGATTTCAGATATATGATCCAAATGGAAAACTTGAAAAAATGAAATTTATGTATCCGAAAGTAACAACAATAGATACCTTTTATACGACAGAGGATGGCACGCTCATAACACCAGAACCTCTGCCATCGGGAAAAGGATATTCCATTGTAGAGGTAAAAGCACCATATGGGTATGTGTTAAATGCAGAGCCGGTTTTCTTTGATGTAATACAGAATGCATCAGAAAAAGAAGAGGAAGTTACAGTCATTGAAGTACCTCGGATGAATAAACCACAGAAAGGAAGAATTGTCATTGAAAAATCGGGTGAAATATTTCAATCCGTTTCAGAAAGTGAAGGGGTGTATCAGCCGATTTTTCAGACAGGTATGTTAAAGGGAGCTGTCTTTCAGATCACAGCGGCAGAAGATATCATTACACCGGATGGCACAGTGCGGATAAAGAAAGGTGAGGTGGCTGATACAATTACAACAGATGAAAACGGAAGGGCGAAAAGCAGGGAACTTTATCTTGGAAAATATAAGATAGAAGAAACCGCTGTGCCATATGGCATGGTCCAATCAGGAGAACCTCGTGAGGTGGAGATTGCCTATGCAGGAGAAGCGGTGGAAATTACAGAAACAACGGCGAAAATCTATAATGAGCGACAGCGTTTACAGATAGATTTGATGAAAACATTAGAGAAGAATGATGTCTTTGGTATTGGAGGTCATAATGAAATAGAGGAAGTACGTTTCGGGCTGTATGCAAAAGAAGAATTAAAGGCAGGAGATGGAAAAGTGATTCCAAAGGACGGACTGCTTGAAATTGTGACCTGTGATAAAGAAGGAAAAGCCATATTTAAAACGGATATTCCTGTGGGCACAGAACTTTATGTGAAAGAGTACAGTACACAAGAGCATTACCAGTTATCTGATGCCATCTATCCTGTAACGTTTGAGTACGCAGGATGCGGACAGGAAGTTGTAAAGATTTCAGTAAACGATGGAAAAGAAATTGAAAACCACATCAAGTATGGAACGGTGAAAGGATTGAAGGTGGATAGAGAAACAGGAAAAACAATTGCAAAAGCAGTTTTTGGACTGTTTCCTAAAGAGGAAAAAGAGTTTAATGAAGAGACAGCAATCTGTATAACGAAATCTGGTAAAGATGGCATATTTACGTTTGAAAAAGTGCCCCTTGGAGAATGGATTATCCGTGAATTAAATCCGGCAGAAGGATATCTGGCAAATGAAGCACAGTATTCGGTTACAATCAGAGAACAGGAAGAGGTCGTTGAAATCAGAGTAGTCAATGACCATATTCCTGAAATTAAAACGACAGCAACAATTCAAGGGAAGAAAGAGGCTGTTGCAACCAAGACAATTGTGTTGAAAGATAAGGTTTCCTATCAACATCTGATTCCGGGAAAAGAATATATCTTAAAAGGAATCCTGATGGACAAAAACACTGGGAAACCGTTTCTTATTGCTGGGAAGAAAGTACAATCCGAGACTGCTTTTAAGCCGAAACATGCAGAGGGGAAAGTGACGGTTACTTTTACTTTTGATGCATCGAAAATTACAAAAGAAACAGAACTTGTTGTCTTTGAAACACTGTATTGTGATGAAATAGAACTTATATCGCATGCAGATATCAAAGATAAAGGGCAGACAGTTACAATCAAACCACCGGTGCCTCAAATCCCACAGACAGGAGACTGCTCCATGAAAGGGTTTTTTATAGGAATTGGGGCAATCGCTCTTGGAGGGCTCATTTCTCTGATAATTATAAAGAAAAAGAAAGATGAGGACAGCAGGTCATGAAAAGAGTGTTTATCTGTTTTCCGCTTGGGAATGATGTAGAAAATCTGATAATACAGATAAAAAGATATGTATTATACGCACTAAAATGCGGAATGGCTCCAGTCGTTCCGCATTTTTATATATGGGTATTTCATCATAAAGAACCGGATGAATGGGAGAATGCAAAACAGGCAGGGAAGAGTCTTTTGTGGGTATGTGATGAGATATGGGTATTTGGAGAGCAAATGACGAGGGAAATGGAACAAGAAATCTGTATCAGTAAAAATCTGAATCTGCCGATTAAGTATATTGGCGAGGATGATGTAGACTACAGACTTGGAAAAAGATAGGGAGGATATACAAGATGAAGAGGAAGTATTTAAGGGTTCTTTTATGTATGGTATTGATTGCAGTAACAGTTTTTATGATATCACAGCCAGCACATGCGGCAGGAGATGTTGCAAGTGCAATTGAGAAAACATGGAAAACCGCACAGACGCAGGTAAAAAGTGTAGTAAATAATGTTGTGTTTCCGGTCATTGACATGATTCTTGCAATCTTGTTTTTTGTAAAACTTGGAACCGCTTATTTTGATTACAGAAAGCATGGACAGTTTGAATTTACCGCACCGGCAATTTTATTTGCCTGCTTAATTTTACCCTTACCGCACCGCTTTATATCTGGTCGGTTTTATAAGTGGGGAGAAAGGACTGTTTCAGATATAAGAAACAGTCCTGATAGGAGGTGATTATTATTTTTGACTGGTTAGGAGATATCATCGGCGGACTAGGAGACCTTGTAGGAGGTGCATTTGATGGTCTGGGTTCACAGATATCAAATGCAATATGGGACACTATGCTGCAGTGGTTCTATAACACAATATTTGATGCAATCGCAGATTTCCTTACACTGATGGGAAATATGGGAGTAGATATTTTCGATTTGAAATGGGTACAGGCAACGATTCAATTATTTATTCTTTTTGGCTGGTCGTTGTTTGTATCGGGAATGGTTGTGGCAGTCTTTGATGTGGCAATTGAATATCAGAGCGGAAGGGCGGATATTAAGAATACCGCGATCAATGTGCTGAAGGGATTTTTTGCATGTTCTCTGTTCGGAGTTCTTCCGGTTGAATTGTACAAGTTCTGTATCAGTCTGCAGAATACTTTTGCAGGGGATCTTACCCGTATTTTTTCAGGAGAAAAACATCTTGGGCTGTCAGAATTAAGTATCTTAGTTTTAAATAAAAGTTTTATGTTATCGGGTGGCACAGTTTTAAATCTTTTTAATCTGCTTGCAATGATTGCATTTGCGTATTGTGTGGTAAAGATTTTCTTTGCAAATATAAAACGAGGCGGAATCCTTTTAATTCAGATGGCAGTAGGCTCCTTATATATGTTCAGTGTGCCGAGAGGATATACAGACGGGTTTAATCAATGGATGAAACAGATCGTAGCTTTGTGTCTCACGGCATTTATGCAGACAACGTTATTGTTTCTCGGACTTCTGACATTTCAGAATAATATGCTGCTCGCACTTGGCATTATGCTGGCAGCCAATGAAGTACCAAGGATTGCACAACAATTTGGATTAGACTCTTCTGTCCGGGTAAATATGATGAGCATGGTCCATGCGACAATAACAGCAGTCAATATGACACGCTCTGTAGCAAATACAGTGAAATAGTTTATCTTTTCAGGAATATCCGTAATGTACTGGATTGTGGCCAACAGGTGTGGTATGGTGTGTTGCTTGAAAGGAGGGATTGCATATGTCTTTTTTTAAGGAACTATTTAACGGCAGGCTGTACCCAATCGAAACGAGTATTCCGGATTCAGAAGAATACAAGAAGCTCAGAAGCAAAGCTATTAAATTAGGCGATGCACTGCGGGAAGAACTGTCAAAGACACAGAAGGTACTGTTAGAGGAATATCTGGATGTCAGTACAGAGGCACAGGGGCTTTTGCAGGAAGAGATATTCAAACAGGCATTTCTGCTTGGAATGGAAATGCAAAAAGATGCAGAAGAATAAAAAAATATAATAATAGGAATGAGTGGTCAGGAGACCGCTTATTCTGTTGGAATAAACAGAAAACAAGGAGAGGAAGAGATGAACATTTATTTATATCCGCAGAATCTGAAAGCAACCGCAAATCTGTGGCTTTGGGGACTGCGGGATTTTGTGATTTTATGTGTTGCGGCATTATTATCGGTGTTGGCATTGGTGCAGGTAGGATTTTTTATGCCTGCCGCATTGACGTTATGTTTCGGATTTTTATCCATTCGTCTGGAGGATACGACAGTGCTTGATTTTATCCGGTATGCCGTGCGATATTTTTTATCAACACAGCAACAATATGATTGGAGATGAGGAAGTGAAGAAAAAAACAGAACGAAGTAGAAAGAGAAAAGGACGTTCCATACAGGAATTTATTGGAATCAGGACATTTACAAGATATGGACTCAGAACAAGAAGAGGAGAACTTCTTTTTTTTGTGGTTTCTCCGACCAATATTTCGGTACTGTCATCTGTGAACATTGAGATTAAAATCAGACATCTGATGATGGTATTATCTGCGATTCCGGATATTGAAATTACCTGCACAGATTCCTGTGAGTGTTTTGATGAGAATAAAAGTTATCTAAAGAGCAGACTGGAAGAGGAAGGAAATCTTAAAGTTCGAAAACTGCTACAAAAAGATATCGATATGCTTGATAATATTCAGACAGAGATGGCAACCGCTAGGCAGTTTCTATTTCTTGGCAGATGTAAGTCCATGAAACCGGAACAGGTATTTCAGAGTGCAAACCGGATGGAAAAAGTAATATCGGAACAGGGGTTTGAAGTACAGCGGATGAAAAAAAATGACATCAAAAGGTTTCTGGCGGTTTACTTTGAGGCAAGCATGAATGGTGACCAGATGCCGGATGTGGACGGAGAGCAGTATGATTTCATTGATTATACAGCAATTGTACAGGGAAATCCTTTCATTGGCAGATGAAATGGGAGGGAAGCTCAAGAACCGCTATGTCTTTTTCTGTGATGAATATGGAACACTGCCAAAGATTGAATCCGCAGAGATGATGTTCTCCGCTTCAAGGAGCAGAAGACTGCAGATTGTTCCTGTGATACAATCGTTTGCCCAGTTGGAAAAGAATTATGGAAAAGAAGGGGCAGAGATTATTATTGATAATACGCAGTTAACTATCTTTGGAGGGTTTGCTCCTAACAGCAGTTCGGCGGAGATATTGTCTAAATCACTTGGAAGCAGAACCGTCATGTCAGGTTCCGTGAGTCGAGGAAAAAATGATCCGTCCCAGAGTCTGCAGATGATAGAGCGACCGCTTATGACACCGGATGAATTAAAAAGTATGCCAAAAGGACAGTTTATGGTGATGAAAACCGGGTTTTATCCAATGAAAGTCCGGCTGAAACTTTTCTTTGACTGGGGAATAGAGTTTGGGGAAGAGTATCGGGTAAAAGAGAATGCAAATCGTAAAGTTTCCTATGCGGAAAAAAGAGAACTGATGGATGCGATTGTAAAGAAGTATCATCCGGAATGGCTGATAGAAGAGGATATTCCAGCGAATGCGATGCCTGTAGGAAGAAGTCCTGTAATGGAACAAGAAGAGGGGCAGAATAAAGCAGAAAGAAAAAAGAGGGGAGGAAGTATGTTACGCACAGAACCAAGGAATATACACACGAAATAATGGAGATTCTTATAGTGCTGATTTGTTATATAATTATAAATTGGAGGAAGGTAGATGGGAAGATTGGATTTTCTTTATCGAATGGATTTGTCGCATCGTGCGGTAGCGGTATATGTTTATCTCTATGATAGAGCAAACAGGGAGGGACAGTGCTGGCCGGCTGTCCCAACGATTGCCCGTGAGATTAAGTTATCGGAAGCCACAGTGCGAAGGGCGATTAAAGATTTAAGAAAAGCAGGACTGGTTGAAACAGAGCAGAGATACCGAACGAAGGGAGGTAAGAGCAGCCTGCTGTTTCAATTAAAAGGGGAAAATATGTAAAAAAGTTGCCACTTGCACCAAGGGATAGCTGCGTTTGTTTGGTGACAGGTGGTAGTTGTCAGGATGATAGGAGAAAGAGAAAAATACAATTTAAGATACCTACATCAGAAGAGAAAAATACAAATGTCAATGGGTTTTTATGTTGTAAATGCAAAAATCGACCATAAATCATACAAAAATTACCACCTTTGTTGACGGGTGTCAAAAAAGACGTTAATTTGATAAAAAATGAAGGAGAAAAAAATATGATTAAGAAAATCTACTCAAAGTTAGGAATTCTTGCAAATTGTATGGCATTATTGATGGTAGTACAAAGTGCAAACACAGCTTGTGGCTGGATTGTCCATGAGCCTAGATTTCCAGAAGCTGCAAATAAATATAAAAAGGTAAAATAAATATGGTTGAAAAAATAGTAAGTCATATTATTGATTGCCAAACAGCTTCGGGAAGAATAAAGCAAGATGAAAATAGCGTGTATCAGTATGGGTACACGCTATTTTTTGAAAGAGTTATCAATATAGCCATTGTAATCATGATTTGTCTAATTACAAATAGATGGTTGGAGATATGGGGATTTCTTGTGGCAATAATTCCGTTAAGAAGTTATGCCGGAGGCTGGCATGCAAATAAATTTTGGCAATGTGCAATAATATCAAATTTAATTGTAATTATAATGTTACTGACCATTGATAAAATATCCATAGATAGTGAAATTGTATATGTTGGATTTGAAGTGATTGTTTTGATTGCTATACTATTCATAGTACCAATACAAAATTCAAATAAGCCTCTTACCCCAGAAGAAAAGAAAATATATAGGAAGAAGACAATTTACATATGGATAATTGAATGTTGCTTGATGTTGATATTTGTGATATATAAACAATATACATATTCTTTAATTATACTGTATGCTCACAGTATAGTAACAATAGCAGTAATAGCAGGAAAAATTGGAGAAAAAAGAATGAAAAAACAAAAGGCAACATATTGAATGAGGGGGGGGGGCGGAACGATGTATAATATAGCCATATGTGATGATGATAAAGGATTTATTGAATTTGTAAAAGAAGTTATTAGAGAGCTAAATTTGTCAAATGAAGTAAGAATATACGAATATTTATCTGGCGAGGAGTTTATTTTTGATATTGATAATAGATACGATTTAGACTTAGTTATTTTGGATATTCAAATGAAAGAGATGGATGGAAATCAAGTTTCTATAGAATTGAGAAAAAGATACAAAAATACAACATTAGTATTTTGTTCGGGAATATATAAACCATCTCCCGAAAATATTAAGGTTGCTCCATTTAGATTTTTGTTGAAGGAATATTCAAAAAATAAGATGCTTCAAGAATTTAAAGAGATATTCGAATATATTAAAACTAAAAAAGATGAACCGGTGTTGGTATGTTATGACGGAAGACATCATTTGCAAATACAACCACATGAAATAGTGTATGTTTGTATTGCCAGAAGGGGAACCAAAGTACATACATATAGTAGTGAAAAGGATATAGAAGAAAAAATATATTTTTGTAAGCATAATATATCAGAAATATATGAGGTACTTAAAGAGTGTCATTTTGTATATGCACATAATAGTTATATTGTTAATTTAAAACATATTAAAAAACAAAATAAGGAAGAAATACAGATGGTTACTGGTGAAATATTGTCTGTATCGAGATCCAAAAGTAAGGAATTAAGGGAAATGATGACATTATATTTTGAAAGAAAGTATAGATAGGACAGTATATGAAAGATATTATTATAATAATGTTTCGTTTAATAGTGTGTATTTTTGAGATATGGATGTTATTTAGCTTTTTTAATATTTTTTTGAAAAACAAGTTAAATAAAAAGAAAAATACGCCAGCTACAATTATTTTATTTGCACTGATTATATTTGCAGTAAACAGTATGGACAATACAATACTAAATTTAATTTTTGTACCAACAGTTTATTTGTTGTTAGCTATTGTGGCATTTAGTGGTAATATATACAAAAAAGTATTTGGAACCTTGATTGGAACGGTTGTTATTTTGGGTACAGAATTAATTGTTGTTGCAGTCTTAAATATTACATCCAAAGAACTTATTGAAAGTAGTATGGTAAATGAGCCATCAGCGGTTGTACTGACAATTATCGTTAAAATGATGACTTTTGTTGTCTTTGAAATTATTAAGCAATTTTCATCAAAAGAGTCAGATGTTATGGATGGTAGAACATTTTTGCTTTATATGGTTACACCTTTATCGTGTTTAGGAATAATGTTTTCGGTAGTCTTTTGTGATATTGATTTTATGGAAAATAGTTTAGCAAAGAACATACTAATTATCTTTTTCTTCTGCATGCTAATTGCAAACGTAGCAATATTTTATGGATATAACAGATATGCAAAAACACTTGTTGAAAAAGAAAAAAGTCGTAGAACTGTTATAGAACAGAAAATGAAATTGGAAAGTTACAAAAAAGTTAATATGGCTAATGATAGATATATGACATTATTGCATGATACCAATCATCACATGAGAACTATTTATAGTTTGCTGGATAAAAATGAAAGAGAAGAGGCTATGAATATATTAAATACATTGTTTGATGAATATGAGAAATCAGAGATGATAGAGTATAGCAGTAATACAATTCTTAATGCTATATTGAGCGATTATAAAGAAAAATCAGAAAAGGAAAACATAGAATGTGACATTTTCGTTGAGCGAGGATTTAATATAGAGTGTGTTGATGAAATTGATTTGGTTGCGATGATTAGTAATCTCCTGTCAAATGCATATGAGGCTGTCATAAAAAGTGATGTGAAAAAGATAAGAGTGCAGATGTTTATGCAAAACGACGGTAGTTTTAGTGTAATAAAAATAGAGAACTCATATACCAGATTGATAACAGATGAGGATAGTGTTTTAAAAACAACAAAACAGGATAAGGAACTTCATGGATTTGGAATAAAAAGTATTCAGGAAACTGCAGAGAAATATAATGGTTGGCTTAGCAGTACATGGGGTGATGATAGTTTTAAATCAGTTCTTGTTTTGGAAAATAGTATGCACTAATAATAAAATAGTAAAAAAGTTATTTTGATTTATTAAGAAGGAAATCAGTAAAGGATTCATAAAATCTTGCCTTTTTCAGTTTTAAATAGATATTTGTATTTATTAACGTGACATTTATGTAGAAAAGGTGAATATACATGGATTTTGCAAAATATACATTTAAGACTTTGTAACGTAAAAATGTTATAAGGTCTTTTTTTTACAAAAATCGACCAAAAATATGCAAAAAATACGTTTTTTAATCTACTTTTATCTAAATGTGTTAAAAATAAATAAAAACAATTTTAGGGATTAATTTATAAATGAAGGATGAGTTAGGATGAGTATCATAGCTGTTATAGATAGTGGGATTGACCAAAATTGCGAGGCATATAGGTCTGTTGTTGATAACTATGTCTTATATGAGAATGATGTAGTAAAAAGATATGAAAGGGACGAAGTTGGGCATGGGACCTGTGTTGCGAGTGTATTACATGATAATAATCCAAAAGCTGAATTGATAGTTTTTAAAATATTTCATAATGAAATAAAAACTTCTCAAAAATCTTTATATATAATATTAGATTATATATATTGCAATATAAAAGAGTTAAAAATAGATTTTATAAATATCAGCTCAGGTGTTTTACATTGGAAGGATGAGCGGTTAGAAAATATATGTAATAAATTAGTTAATGAAGGGTGTATCATCATTTCAGCATTTGATAATGTAGGAGCTATATCATATCCAGCATCATTTCCTACTGTTGTAGGAGTCGATGTAACAAAGGAATATATGAAGAGAAATGACATATATGCAGGCGAAGATAGTCTAGTAAGTTATTTTGTGCCGGACATATATTATAGAGTAAATAGTTTAGATGGAAAAAAAAGCATTGTAAGGGGGACTAGTTATGCTTGTGCAAAAGTTACAGGGATTTTATCTAGTAGTATTGATACGAAAGAAAAAAAGGAAGAATTTATAAAACAGATACTCGATCAAAAGAACTTAAATATAAATAATGGGCATAGTTTTAAAATTAAAAAAGCAATTATTTTTCCGTATAATAAGGAAAGCGATGTGATTATTAGAAATAATAAATTATTAGACTTTGAACTAGTCGATATATTTGATGAACCATTGAAAGGGAAAATAGGGAAAGAGATATGTGGATATACTGTCAAAAGTTATAAAGATATTGATTTTAGAGAAAAAGATATTGATACATTAATCTTATCATGTACTGATGAATTAAGCATGCACACAAAGCGAGATTATAAAAAGTATTTTGATGGGTTATGTAAAACAAACAACATTAATATATATTCTTTTGAAAAAATAGAAACAAATTATAGTAAATGCTTTTATCCGAAAACTGATAAAAACGATATACCAATAAATCAGCATGGGAAACTCAGAGCATTGTCTATTCCGATAGTGGGAGTTGTAGGAACAAGTTCTAAGCAAGGTAAGTTTACTTTACAGATAAAGTTAAAAAATGAATTAGAAAATAGAGGTTATAATACAGGATTTCTTGCAACCGAGCCATCAGGATATTTGTTTGGAGCAGATTATGTGTTTCCTATGGGCTATAATACTACAGTAGATTTAGGAGGAAATTTATATGATTACATTTTAGTCCTTAATAATGAACTATGGAATATGGAACATTCAAAAAAAGAAATTATTTTAGTAGGCAGTCAATCAGGGAGTGTTCAATATGATAATGTCAATTTGGCTCAATATACAATTAATCAATATGGATTTATTATAGGGACGATGCCGGATGCGTTTATTTTAGTGGTTAATGTATTTGATACAATATCTTACATAGAGAGAACTATTAACTATTTGAACAGTGTTGTAAAAGGAAAAGTTGTTGCTATAGTTGTGTTTCCTATAGTGAGGGAAACGACTATTGGGGGCATATATTATAAGAATCATATTGTTGAAAATAGTGAGATTGAACAATTTAAGAATAGATTGAGAGAAAAATTTTCTATACCTATATTAAATGAGGGAGATACAGATGCAATAGTGGATATCATTATTAATTATTTTTAACTAATATTAAATGAAAGGAAGATAAAATGACAGTTATTTCACCATATTTATATAAAACTTATAATAACAAAAATGAGTTAATAATTCTTGACTCATTAAATAGTAAAATATACAAAGTAAATCAGAAAAAAAGTAAATATATAGAAGAATTAATTAATAATCCAGAAAAAGATATTAAAGGAATATTAAAAGAAAAGAAATTAGTAGTGGATGAAAAGTATGATTCTTTTGAAAAATTGTATGATGATTTTCAAAAACAAAAAAACTATTTAAATCTTATTATTTTGCCAACAGAAAAATGTAATTTTAGGTGTACATACTGCTATGAGACTCATGAAAAACAAAGTATGAGCAAAGAGTTGCAATTAGCAATAGTGAGTTATGTAAAAAATGAAATACATAAATATAAAGCACTTAGAGTTGAATGGTTTGGAGGAGAACCATTGTGTGCTATTGAGGTAGTAGATTATTTATCTTCGGAATTTATTAAAATATGTAACGAAAATAATAAACCATATTATGCGTCTATGACTACTAATGGCTATTTATTAGATTTAAATACTTTTAATAGGATGTTTAGAAAAAATAAAGTAGTAAAATATCAAATAACATTAGATGGACTAAAAGAAAATCATGATGGGCAAAGATATTTAGCTAATAAAAAGGGCACTTTTGATACAATATTGAATAATCTCTTGGAGATAAAAGAAAAAATTAATTCGAAATTTTTCAATATAATTATAAGATGCAACATAACAAAAGCGGTTATGAATACATTTGATGATTATATTAGTTTGATTAGTAATAATTTTGGAAATGATCCTCGATTTGAGGTACTATGGAAAATAGCATGGGAGCCAAACATCAACAAGGAACAAAGTGGAAGTTCAGATCATTATTGTGAACAAAATGACATAAGTATATGCTTACAAAAATGTGAAAATAAAAAACTACGTTTTGGAACAAATAAAAGTCAGTTGATGAAGTATGGTAATATATGTTATGCATCTAATAAAAATTCGTTAGTGATAGGGAGTGATGGGAAATTATACAAGTGTACGGTGGCGTTTGATAAAGATGTAAATAATATAGGACAATTGAATCTTGATGGTACTATACAAATTAATAAAAAGAAATTTGAATTTTGGACGACAAGAAAATGTTCTATGAAAAAAGAAATATGTAAAGATTGTTCTATATATCCGAGTTGTTTGGGAATTTATTGTAATTTGAATAATGAAGATAAAAACGGAGAGTTTTTATGTTCAGGAATGAAAAAAAATCTCGATAAATATCTAGAATTAATTTCAAATATTGATTATTTTGTAGAGGAGTGGGAATAATGGACAATCTTAAAAATGAAGTGGAAAAAATATTTGAACAAAATGGCATTGTAATTGAACAAAATGGTAATTTATCAGACTTAGATTCTTTAAAATTGGTTTCTAGTATTGTTGATATAGAGGATAAATTTAATATTGAATTTCCAGATGAACTACTATTGATGGATGTATTTATTGATATAAATTCTGTATGTCAGATAATTCAGAAAATCAAAGAAGATAAAGAGTAGTCTAACAGGTTAAATGAAATTATGGGTGTACATTTTTCATGAGAGGGAGCGTAAAATGAGGCAGACGATTAATAATTGTATGTATATGTACAAAAAAATATGGGGGATATGTAAACTTAGAATAATTCTTATTTTTTGTTTGGCGATAGCTGATGCAATTAACATTTTTTTGACAACATTCTTTTTCAAGTTTGTGATTGACACAATCATATATAATAGACCATTTTGGCATATTATTATGTGGGTTGCAATAAGATTAGGATATTTATTGTTATATCAATGTATGATTAACGTATTGCATACTGTTATTTTTCCAAAACAGGAAAATGCTATAAAAGAAGGCATATTATTGGAATTATACGAGAAAATACCACAGATAGATATAGAGAATTACGATGACCCAGATATATATGATAAAATTACGCGTGCAATAAATGAAGCAGAGAATAGAGCAATGTGGATGTTAGGAACATTAAGAGGGCTTTTAAGTAGCACAATACAAATGATAGTTCTTTTGATATCCTTAGCTGTTTTAAATCCAATATCCATAATAATTGCTATTTTGGGAGCGATAGTAACACTTGTAGCTAATGTAGTCAATAGCAAAAAAGTATATGAATATGAAATGGATAAGACATATATAAATAGAAAATTTGAATACATAAAGAGGATTTTTTACCTACCTCAATACAAAGTAGATACTCATATTACTTGTTTAGAAAATGAATTGACAAAGAGACTTCATAATAATTTTGAGAATTTGGATAATGTAATTAGTAAACATAGTAAAGTTATAGCAATCATAGCAATATCGGGTAGTTGGATATTTAATTTTTTAAATATTGGTATTTCAAGTATCTATGTTTCTTACAAAATATATGAAGGTGTTATGACTGTAGGGGATTTCTCTTCAACCATCACAGCAATAACTAATTTGAGCAATAATTTTTTACAATATTCAAATATAATACCTGAATTTAGGCAACATGCTCTTTTTATAGGTAATTACATTGACGTATTGAATATTGAAACGAATATTTACAAAAAAGAAAAGAATAGTGAGTTAAAAGAAGAAATAAAGCAAATAAGACTTAATAATTTGTATTTTAAATATAAGAATTCAGATACGGTATTAAGAAACATTAATTTACAAATTATGCGTGGTCAAAAGATTGCAATTGTTGGCGAAAATGGAGCGGGAAAATCCACTTTACTGAATATAATAATGGGATTATATAGACAAAGTGAAGGAGAAATTTGTGTCAATGATAAATCATACGATTTCATCGATATAAAAAAATTTTATAACAAAATTGCTGTTGTGTCTCAGTCGCCACAGATATATGCATTTAGTGTTAGAGACAATGTTTGTATGTCAGATTTTAAAGGGATAAAAGACGATTTAAGGTTGGAACAGGCTATTATCAAAAGTGGATTAGGGTATAAGATTGATAAGTTGACAAATGGGTATGATACTATGCTAACAACAGAGTTTGAAAAAGAAGGAGTTAATTTGTCAGGGGGAGAAGCACAAAAATTAGCAATTGCAAGAGCATTATATCAAGAAGCGGAATTACTAATTATGGATGAACCATCCAGTGCACTAGATCCAAAATCAGAGAAAGAACTTTATGAAGTTATAGATGAAATTAGTTCAGACAAAACAGTAATAATAGTTTCTCATAAAATGTCATGTGTGAAAAATATGGATATTATATATTATATGGAAAATGGTGAAATTGTAGAATCAGGTACACATTACGAACTAATGGAAACAAATGGAAGGTATGCTAATGCATTTAAATTACAAGCTGACAGATATGGTTATTAAATACTGACTTGAACAATTCTATTAATATACATTTATTTAGTAATATAGAGAGGAGGTGTAAATATGCATAAGAAAATATTAGTAAAGCCGATTTCCGAAGAAAAAGAAAAGGTTGAATTGTATAATTATGAATGCGGTGGACAAAATTCAGGCAATTGTGGAAACTGCACTAATTGTGTTGCAGGATGTGCAGGATAATAATTTAAAATTGGAATTGTTTAAGTAATATTTGTTTGTATTTTAAACAAATAAATTTTAAAGAAGGAATCTATTGACATAATAGTTCCTTCTTTTTCCAAATGAAGGCGCAATTGTACCTAATATTTCATGGAATGATTATTCTCAGACATAAAGAAATTATAGTTGAGGTATATATGAAAAGAATTAAGAATAAGGAAAAAGCAGATGTTTGTAGACCTATGGTTATACCCAAATATCAAACTTATCCAGAAACTACAGCAATATTAGCTATTTTATCAGCAAATAATAATTCAGAAGAATGGATATACAATAATTTTTTGCTGGTTTGGTCGTATGTGTGGGTTTGGGATGACAAGTATTGGTGCGATTATAAATTTGGACATAATGAAATAAAAGGAGAATTGTGTCCAATGATAGAAAGAATAAAAATAAATAAATTAGAATTTGAAACTAATAATAGTATAGTGGATTTTTTTGAGCAAACATTAATTAAAGATTATATATTTGTGTCTCTAGATATGCGAATGATAGATGAATGGTGGGAAGAAAAAGAAGAAAGATATCATTGTAGTCATCCAGTATTAGTATTTGGATATAATTATGAGAGAAAGATATTCTATTGTGCAGATTTTTTAAAGGGAAAGTATAAAATTTTTGAAATAGAATATTGGCAATTATTAGATGGATATTATGGAGGAGAGAATATTTTTTATATATGGAAATATCACAACATACAAATTATGAGAAATCACGAATTGGTAAAAAAACAAATAAAGGAATTTATTTCTGGAGTAGATCTTTCTAAAAATAACTTTTTAAATTTGAACGTGTACTACAATGTTAAATATGGTTTTGATGCCATAGATAATATTTTATTAAAAATAAAAAAATCATTAGAACTATGTGAACATGTAGATATTAGAGCTATTCACTTGATTTTAGTACAGAATCAAGTTATGAAAGATAGACTAGAATTTTGGAAAGAAAAAAGATTGTATTCGTTAAATTTAATAGAAAAGGCAATAATTTCTATTGAGTATTTGATACAAGAGTTACAGGCACTTGAAATATTATGTATAAAGATGAATTACAAATTTAATAAAAGTAAGTGTTACATAGTAATAGATAAGATGAAGAATATAATATCAAAAATGAAAGATATGTATGAGGTATTATTATTAATTATAGATGAAAAGTTAGATGATTATCAAAGGATACTATTATGGAAAGATTGGGAAAAACTAAAGCAGCAGGAATATTTTAATACTTCTAAACAGATCATTGATAAACATATTAATAGATTTAGCACTATAGAAAAATATTGGGATCAAATAGTATCAAATAAAGGGTATGATAATATAATTAAAACAAAAATAGAGGAAAGTACGTCGAAAATTGCAGTCAACAATTTTTACGAAAATGTGTTTCCTTTAGAAATAGAAGAAGATGGTTTTTTGAGGGATGGAGTAGTGATAGATGGTGAATTGAATTCAATAGATAAAAAAAGATATCATTATCAAGGAAATAAAGTTATTGTTATAGAATACATAAACAAATATTTTCATAAATGTTGGTTTTTATATTATTATTTTGACCGAAAGATTATTAGACTAAAATTCATTGAGGGAAAAAGTGGTATAGTATTTGAAAGTATAAAAATGGAGATAGATGAAGAAGGATGTAAAACTATATATAAATATAATCCTAAAATGGAAGAAAGAAAAATAGTAATATACTTTTTTGAAAATGAAAGGCTTACTAAATCAGAAGTATATAAATGTTTTAATTTACAAACACATATAAATAAGTGGGTACATAAGCACTGGTCAGAAAAAAGAAAATATATTTATTCTAAAAGTGGAGATTTATTACAAATATATTCATATGATTATGAGGATAAAAAAAGTTTAATTTATTCTAATTTGAATAGAAATTTAGCAGAAGATAAAATAACAAAAAGATTAGGCGGGTTGTTACAGAAAACCGTAAAAATGGGTATAGTAACTTTTAATGTTAAATATGAAACACAAAAACATTCTGTAGACATTTTAAAGTCTAATTGTCTTGAGAAAATATTTTCATTTAAGTTTTTAGAAGAATACTTATTAGAAAAAGATGAATATGAAAGATTTGGAATCTTATTTGCTATAGAAATATATAAAATATTATGTGCGAAAAACGCAAAATACGAGGTCAATTATTTTATAGATGATAAAAAGATTGATGTAAAAAGTGGAGAATTTATTCGTATTGATAATCAATTAATAGCAAGCAATAATTATAGAAAATAAGTTGAAAAATATTGAAAAAACAAGACTATTTTTAGTGAAAAATAAATGAGAGGAAACAAGTATGTGTAAAGTATCAATTATAGTAACGGTATATAATATAGAAAAATATCTTGAAGAGTGTATTGATTCGTTGATAAACCAAACTTATCAAAGTATAGAAATTATTTTAGTAAATGATGGTTCTACAGATGGCAGTTTAGAGATATGTAATAAATACGAGAAAGTAAACGAAAATATTAAGGTTATAAATCAGAAAAACGCAGGATTATCAGTGGCAAGAAACGTAGGAGTTTACGAGGCTACAGGTAAATATATAACATTTGTGGATGGTGACGATTGGCTAAAAAAAGATACAATAAGAACATTAGTATGGCTAATGGAGGAGAATGATGCAGATATATCTTCAATTATTCGTGAGGGACACCAATATTCAAGCGGTGAAATAATTATTGGAGACGATAAGAGAATGTTGTTACATTTGTTTAATACACAGTGCTTTGAAGTTTGGGGAAAGTTATATAAAAAAGAGTTATTTAATAGTATACGCTTTCCAGAAGGAAAAATACATGAAGATTTATATATAATACCAAGTCTGATTGCAAAATGTTCAAAAGTTGTAATATATCACAAGGGATTATATTATTATAGGCAAAGAGAAGAGAGTATAATGAGTCAGGTGAGGAAGAGTGACTTTAAAGAATTGGTTGAGTGTTGTATTGAGGGTGTTGAAAATACATATAAATTGGGTGATGACATAAGCTTGATTTACAGTATGCAAAAATGGTATTTTTACCATATATTATGGTATTATTATAATGTAATTTATAATATGAGTGATAATATTAAGAAGACAGCTACTAAAAATATTTCTTATTTTTATAAAAAAACTAGAAAAAGATATTTTCTAAATAAGAAGATAAGCATAAAAGATAAAATTAGATTCTTTATACTGTCATGCAAAAATAGTTAGGTAAAAATAAAATTAGTTAAAGAATTGTAGGAAAATACGATGTGTAATATTAATAAAAATTTAGATATTAAATTAGATTTAATAAAGGATATTTTTGAACAAATGAAGGTGAAAACATCGCAAACAGAATACATTATGAGTATAACAGAAAAATTAGGACCATATTTCAGGGACCTCCGGTACAGATGAAGAAGTAAGTTTAGCAAAAGTAGAGACACTAGGTGATGTTGTCATGTTTAGGGAAACGACAAATCAACATATCATAAAATTATATGAAAAATATATGAGGTTTTAAGTGAATCATTTTACAAAATGCAGGTTTAGAAAAAGAATGATATTACATTGTTTAAGTTTAAATATTGGTGTAAAGGAAAAAGTACTATACTTGAATTGAAAATTAGTGCAGAATTAACACTAGATATGTGGAAGGAACAAGATTATTTATTAATATAATCGTATAGCACATTTTTTAAATTATTTTTTGATTAAAATCTCATTACAAGGATACCCTTTGCAATTGAAGATAAGGAGAATTCAAAAAATAAAAATTATAAAATGTTTTTTAATAAAGGCACAGACTAATTACAAGGTTAGTGCGCTTTTTTTTTGCGTTAAAAGAGCAAAGTACATTATTTTATGCAAATGTCAATATAAAAATGTAGGTTTTATATCGTATAAGCATGTAGGAAAAACGACATGCTTATACGATATTTTTTAATTATCTTCCTGCATATATTGCATCTGATCCTTAAGCCTGTATGAAGGACCATTGATGTTTATTACAGAACAATGGTGTAATAGCCTATCCAGTAGCGCATTGGTTAATACCGGTTCCTGAAATATATCTGCCCACTTTGAAAAAGGACTATTTGTAGTTATTATTGTTGATAGTTTCTCATATCTCTTTGCTATTAGATTAAAGAAAAGGTTGGCAGAATCCACATCCATTTTTTGATATCCAAGCTCGTCGATTATTAACAGTTTATATCTGCATAAAAACTTTATTCTGGATTCAAGCCTGTTTTCTGCTGAAGCTTTCTTAAGTTGTGATATCAGATTCTGAAAAGTAATAAAGTAAACACAATACCTGTGCTTTGCAGCTTCTATACCTATTGATACTGCAAGGTTTGTTTTTCCGACTCCGGGGGTTCCACAGAAGATAATGTTTTCACCTTTTTCGATAAACCTCAGTGTCATAAGATCCATAATTTTTGATTTATCTATTGACGGCTGGAAACTGAAATCAAACTCATTTATCTCTTTAAGGTAAGGAAAGTTTGCAACTTTAACACATCCGGTGATTGCCTGTTCTTTTCTGAACCCTATTTCCATCTCAGTGAGTTCATAGATTGCATCAAGAGCTGTTTTGCTGCCTTCAGCTATCATATCTAAAAAAGTGTCTATGTTCTCTTTCATTCTGTTTAATTCAAGTGCCTCAAGATTATTTATTAAACTATTATACGTATTCATTTCATCCTCCATTAAAACGGTATTTCTTTGCCTTCCGACATCTCAAAATCAGGGTTATCCCTAATAGGCTGATTCATATATTCCTGCATTTTATTAGCTGTTTCTTCTTCGTCTCGTTCATGCTCAAGTCTCATTTCTTCAAGTAATTCTTCGATTTCTTTTGAATACTTATCCTTTATAACCTCATAGCCTTCATCCGTAAGAATGCAGTCTGCTCTACTTGTAGCCATAAAATCATTAACCCAGCAGTCAAAATCGAGAGTTTTGCATTTGTTTTCCTTCATGGAATACTTTATATGGGACATAAATACCTCTCTGTTAGCAACGTAAGGCAGAACCTCATTCATTCCCTTGATAAACATAAGGCGTTCATCCAGTGATATATGTATAAAATGTCCTATTATCCATCGTCCGTATTCGCTCTGATTTATGTATGCAATAAGGGCATCTGCTGATTTTGTTGCCTCAATCTCAGATACTTTTACCTTTCTGTTTTCAAGAAGTGTATCCATCATTGCCAGATTTTCTGATACTACATTTTTCATATCTTCCTGTTTAACCTTTCCCGTCATAAGAGACTTATAATGGTTTTCATGATAATTTATAGGATTTTCATTTAATGCGTGAAAGGTAACAAATTTTCCGTTATAATAGATGTAAAGCTTGTTGTCCAAGTGGTCCACAGTGACCTCTTCTCCAATGAGCTTTGGGTCAACGGAGTATCTGCTGTTCCCGTATCTGATAAGAGCCTCATCAGACACTTTATACTTGATTGGCGTTAGGTATGTATCGATGATATCTCGTGCAGGTAATGGCTGCAGATACTCTTTTTCTTTATAAAACAAAGCTGTTGGAGACATATCTGTTTCCTGGTTTATGGTTATATTCATATCTTTGTTTATTATTTCAATAATAGCAGTTAATTCCTCTAGTCCTTCAAATTCACCTTTATAAGCTCTGATCCAGTCAACAACTTTGTTTTTTGCTTCTACACATCCCTTTGTTTCCGGCTTTCTGGTGCCACAGAATCTGACTTTAAAACCAAACTCCTTTGGTTTTTATGAAAGGAAGTGTATTAATGAGATTATTGTACTGGATTAGGAAATCATTCAATAAAACAAGTGACTGCAGCAAATGCTGTTTATTATGCAAGTATTATCATAAATGCAAAGAAGAAAGTGGATTCTAAAAGTTTCTAAAATAGGAGGAACGTTGTTATGAATGAAAATAAACAAATCATGTTAAAGAGTAGACTGAAAAGTATCAGAAAAAGTAGAAATGTAACACAACAACAGCTATCTTTTGCAACTGGTATAGCAGAAAAAACAATAGGTCGTATAGAGTGTAATTCTGCAATTCCAAAGATAGACACAGCAATTAGGCTGGCAAAATATTTTGATATGACTGTGGAAGATCTTTACGAATATAATAATAAATTTTTGAAATCAGACGTGTAAGGGGTGTACAAATTTAATCCTCAGTAGTATATTAATAACGAACATAAAAGAACGTATGTTCGAATTAAAAGATTGGCAATATATTTATAAGTTTCGCTACCGTTAAATATATGAAGTGACTTGCAGTATTTGTTTCCCTTAAATGCAAGTACAAGAATCCCGGAATAAAAGAATTTTTGTACGCAAGGAGATGAAACTATTGATTAGAGAAAGAATGATGATTACATTCTGCTGTAATAAATGCAATAAAAGGCTATTTGATTACAAGTCTGGAACATTAAATATTGAAATGAAGTGTGACAGATGCAAGAGAGTCTTGAGATTAAAAAACGTAGATGAAAACTATGTAGATACTAGAATTGTTAGAGGAAAAATATTTGTATAAGAGGTGATAGCGTGAATAGAAAGTACAGTGTTGGAGAACACGTTTATATAATCGAAAGTGGAATTCATATTACCGAGGTTGTCATAGTTGCAATTGTAAATGGATTCTATCAAGTTTGTTTTAAAGATAGACAGGGTTCACTTAAGTTAAGAGAATCAAGGTTATTTAAAACAATAAAAGAAGCTGCTGAGTTTGAAAGTGCAGCAAAAAAATATGTGAACACAACTAAAAAAATAGGATTTTGTTCCCCATATGATTGGGAATAATTATAATAATAACGAATTATAGGAATATAAGGCCGTAAGCTCATGATAAAAGTATATATTTTTAATTTTTCAAAATTTTCTTAATAAAAATATTTCAAGCACTTGATTAATGATTGACAGAGTGATATTCTGACAAAGGACCTAAAAACATCGATGAACAAAATTAGGTAACTATGGAAACAATATTCATTAGGATATGATCCAATCCCGATTGGTACAAAAGTGTAAGTGGTGCTAAATAAGTATATGTACAATCAAGTGCAAAAATATTTATAGTTATGACAATTTATATGATTGTAAGTAAAATAACAGCTGCAACCAAACTTATTGTTACGCATATTGTTTATGACATGATTAAGGGCAGAGAAGGAGATATATTAGTGTATAAATAACATTAATTTGACAATATTGATAACTAATTAGCAGAATCAGTTACTATGGAGTGATTCATAAATAAAAGGGCTGATAAAAAGCATTGATAATAACTACCACCAATCTGATGGGCCATACCTGAACACTTTATTAAGAAGGAGGGTATAGCAAAGTGGTATTAACAATCGCAGAAGAAAAGTTGATTGAAACAATTAGAAAATACGTTCCAAAAGGATTTGATCTTGAAATCAGAGGTGGCAGGAACGGAGAATTTAAGATACTTTTAGTTAAGAAAAACGTAATAAAGTGCTAGATAAATGGGTATCTGGTAAAAGCGAAAGGGAGCTAGGAATATGATGTGACCCCAAAAAGTTAGACTTTTATTGCGTAACAGGTTTTAATATCTGTT
>ENA-OPCW01000033-OPCW01000033.1-human-gut-metagenome-genome-assembly--contig:-NODE-33-length-52560-cov-11.552804_pt1 | contig 52560 bp, 44 predicted proteins | sample MGYA00241258_ERZ501496 | MGnify/ENA primary metagenome ERZ501496 (study PRJEB25962, sample SAMEA2042660) | human gut metagenome | biome: human gut; feature: human-associated habitat; material: faeces...
CTTCACATAATCCGAGAAGTTCCGCGTATGAATCAGAATTGCCCGATTCGCCGGACCCGAGAACCAGCCGGTATCCAGCACTTCTTCCGGCTCACAGGCACCGAGAAAATGCCACTCGCCGTCCACAAACACCTCAACCCACGCATGATTGTCATCACAGTGCGCCCATCTTGGTGTATAGACCTGCCGCGCCGCAATACCGACACTCCGATACGCCGTAACTGCAAACGTTGACTCCTCGCCGCAGCGTCCCTTTCCGCTCCGATACATCGTCATCGGAGATGCCGTTCTGCTGTCCGTCGCCTCATACGTTGCATGCTCCGCACACCAGTAATTAATCTCCAGAATTGCCTCCCAAAGACTCATTCCGGCTACACGCCCCATAATCTGCTCGTAAAAAAACGGTCTGCAGTCCGTAATATCCTCGGAATTGATCCGGTCATACAGCACATAATTTACAAACACATCCTCCGGCAGTTCCTTACACCATGCCACCTTCTCCCGCAGCATCAGCGCATGCTTCACGTACGAAAGAAAAAGGTTAAATCCATATTCTCCCGCATCCCTTACCGGCATCGTACCATACAGAAACTTCATCAGCACAACCTCTTCTTCACTGCACTGTTTCAATTTTTCTTCGATAACAGGCATCACCGGAGCCAGAAGCTCTCTCCGTCCCTCAAATTTTTCCGTTGCATATTTTTTCAAATTTTCTGAGATCATGATTCTATCTATCCCTTTCTCTTTTTTCCTATCCGTCTCCACAACGTACATCCGCCCACCGGCGGCAGACGCCATGTGAAAAAGGATTCCTTGCGATTTTTCAGGAACACCGGAGCGAGGAGCCTTTTCACATACCGGCTGTGGGTCACTACGCTACATATTTTTCTTTATAAATGAAAGTAATTCTCCGCTGGGATCGCATTTATACTCCCAGAACATAATGCCCCCCATGCCCTTTTCTTTCAGGTACGCAATTTTCACCCCAAGTGACTCGCAGTCCTCATAGCTGATAAATGTTTCCCCGTCAAACAGATACGGAACCTTTGCCTGCTCATCCCAATACCGGATAAATCCCCTCTTTCCGATCCAGCTCTCTTTGAGCTCGCCATAGTCACCGCCATATCCTCCAACCGTCTCTGCTTCCATTCCAAGCCCGTTGCGGCATCCGGCGCCTTTTACTCCATCCCATTTTCTGGAATAAAACGGTACGCCAAGGATCAGCTTTTCCATTGGAACGCCTGCATTTGCAAAACCGTTCACTGCCTTCTCCACACATGCATCAAACAAATTTCCCTCACTGTGATACAGCGCCGCATGATGTCCCGTCACCTTCTGGAAACCGCCCTGCAGATCATACGTCATCAGCTGCACATAATCCAGATACCGGGAAGCCTCCTTCATATCTGTCTGCAGTGCAAAGTAAACATCTCCGCCGACTGCTGTCGTTACAAGCATGCCTTCTCTGTACGCGTCCAGTGTCTTCCGAAGCTCCGCCAGAAGCAGCGTATAATTCTCTTTATCCGATCTGTCCGACGCAATTCCTGCCAGCGATGTGCCCGGATACTCCCAGTCAATGTCAATACCGTCCAGACCATACTCCTTCACAATTGCAAGTGCACTCGCAGCAAACCGCTCTCTTCCCTCTTTTGTTCTTGCAGCCTGGGAAAAGCCGTCTGCTCCCCAGCCGCCTACAGACAATACAATCTTCAGCTCCGGATTGCTTTTCCGAATGGATACCATTCCATCCCGTGCATCCTTTGCATCCCATACAACTTCTCCGTCCCGGATCAGACCAAATGCAATATTGATCACGGTAAGTGCCCGCACATCCTCTTCTCGCATATGATTTAAGTCCGCCGTATTTACATAGCCAATTATTCTCTTCATCTCATAAGCTCCTCTGTCCGAATCGTTTTACTCATTAAAGGTTACGACTTCCCCGTGTCCCAGATTGTAGGTGATCTCATCCTCAAGCTCCACCTTCACAACCGTTGCAAACGGATGAATACTCATCTCTCCGGCCCAGATCCAGAGCGTTCCCGGAATACCGCTCCATGGAAGTGAACCTGTGTAGGAGAACCGGAGCTCCTCTCCCGTATGCAGAACCGTCACCCTTTTTACCGGTGTTTTAATGCCTTTCACACACAGTGTCTCCTGCGGCTTATCATAGACGAAAAGATACATCGTCTTCTTATCCGCCGAAATCGTGCTTCCGCCGAGGAAATGATTGTAATCCAGTCCTTTTTCTGTTCCAAATACCGCTTCCTCGTGGTCATGAATCCATCCGCCCAGATCCAGAAGAACTTTCTCCTGGCGTTCATCCAGCGTTCCGTCCTCCTTCGGTCCGATATCCAGCAGCATTCTTCCTCCAAGGGTGATACAGTCGCAGAACATGCGCACAATCTGACCGCTGCTCTTGTAATCATTGTCCGATGGACGATATCCCCAGGAATCGTTGATTGTCGTACAGAATTCCCATTCACCTTTCGGTCCGTACAGCGGAATTCCCTGCTCCGGTGTCTCATAATCTCCATAGCCCTGCATTCTCGAATTCAATACAACGTTCGGATTCAGGGTATGCAGATATTCCCTGAATTCCGGCATCTTCCACTGTGCCGCGCTCCGTTCCCAGTCACCATCAAACCATAAAAGATCCACCGTTCCGTAATTCGACATCAGTTCTTTTAACTGATGATTGTTGAATTCCAGAAACTCCTGCCATTTCTCCGGCTCCTCCTCTTTTCCGGCCGGGGAACCATAGATATCGTTCAGACAGTCTTCTTTTTTCATTCCTTCCGGGTAAACCGTGCGGTACCGCGGATCCGACCAGTCGATCAGCGAATAATAAAGGCCGACCTTCAGACCTGCCTCACGCATGGCAGCTGTATACTCTTTTACCAGGTCGCGCGCTGCCGGTGTTTTCTTCACAACACTTAAATCACTGTATCCGGTATCAAACAGTGCCACGCCGTCATGGTGCTTCGCTGTCATAACCACGTACTGCGCACCTGCTTTTTGAAACAGCTCCGCCCATTTTTTCGCATCAAACTTCGATGCTGTAAAGCCTTCACACTGTTTCATGTAATCTTCATAAGAAATATTTCCGTTGTGGAACGACCATGACTCTGACACATCACCCACCGCATAAATCCCATAATGGATAAAAATGCCCAGCTTCGCGTTCCGAAACCAGTCCTGCATCATCTCTTCCAGCTCCTCCTTTTTTTGTACTCCCGGATTAAAAGACTCCGGGCATAGCTTTTTTATCCGATCTAATTACCCCTTTATTGTTTCTTCCCATTATATCAGTTCTTGCCCAAAAAGAAAGGCATATTACCGTTTTACACTGTAATATGCCTTTTTTCACGCCACAGGAAATATCGTTACCTTTTCCTGTTTATTTCGCGATTTCCTCGATACCCTGAGTTGCTACCCAGTCCTCAAGTCCCAGAGAGTACATACCGTCTACATAAGCCTGCCAGTCAGCATCGTTGTCAATGTCAAGCTCGCCGCATACGAACTGCGCCTGCTGCTGCTCAAAGAAATCTTTGATTGCTGTGTTCGTATCAGAGAAGGTATCATCGCCGGTTAAAACAAGTACGGATAAAATGCCGTTATTCAGCCCGAAGGCAATATCGGTGCTCAGGCGGTCGCCAACCATGGCAATTTCGTCTTTTTTATAGCCGGTGCGTTCCATAACAACATCTACCATGTAGTGGTAGGGTTTGCCGGTAATGGCAGCAGGCTTTTTGCCGGTTGCCGTTTCAATCAGCTTAATCATGGCACCGCAGTCGGGTATAAACTCGCCGCCTTCTATTGGGCAGCGCACATCGGGATGCGTAGCCACATAAGGCACGCCGCGGTCAATCAAACGGCAGGCTATGGCCAGCTTTTCATAATCAAGCGACATATCAAAACCGACAACCACAAAATCTGTTTTTTCTTCCAGCAGCGTCGTCAGCTTAAAGCCGCCTTTAATAATGGTTTCCTTTAATAAATCGGTACCGAGCACATACAAACTGGCGCCGGGCTTAACCTGCTGCATATAATACACAAAGGCATCGCTGCTGATTAAAACGTTTTTGCGCGTTACCTCAATGCCCATGCGGCGCATTTTTTCCACATAATGGCTGTGCCCTTTGGAAGAATTGTTGGTAACCAGGTAAAAATCCCTTCCGTAAGAGCGCAGCTTTTTAAAAAACGCGTCCATGCCGGGAATAAGCGTATTGCCCAGATTAATGGTACCGTCCATATCGAACAAAAAGCATTTTATTTGTTTCAGCCGTTCCAGTTCAGCCATGCGTTTCTCCTTATCCCAAAAGCAGCCTGTCGCTGTCAAGCGTGTTGCCGGCAGCTTTTTCAAACATCAAAAGCAAATCCTGCGTGGTAAGGTTTTTCTTTTCTTCACCGGCAACGTCTACCAGAATACGCCCATTATACATCATAATCAGGCGGTTGCCGTATTTCAGCGCGTCGCGCATATTGTGCGTAATCATCAGCGCCGTCAGCTTGTCGCGGTCAATAATGCGCTCGGTAAGCGAAAGCACCTTGGCTGCCGTTTTAGGGTCAAGCGCAGCGGTATGTTCGTCCAGAAGCAAAAGCTTCGGGCGTTTTATTGTTGCCATTAAAAGCGTCAGTGCCTGGCGCTGCCCGCCGGAAAGCAGGCCCACTTTAGCCGTCATGCGGTTTTCAAGGCCGAGGTCCAGTTCTTTAAGCATTTCCACAAACCAGTCGTGGTCTTTTTCGTTCAGGCTCCATTTAAGGCCGGGCGTTTTGCCGCGGCGTGCGGCAATGGCCAGGTTTTCTTCAATCATCATGCCGGCAGCAGTGCCCATCATCGGGTCCTGAAAACCCCTGCCGATATATTTTGCGCGTTTATGTTCCGGCGTTTTGGTAATATCAACGCCGTCGATAACTATTTTGCCGCTGTCAATCGGAAAAACACCGGCAATGGAGTTTAACATTGTAGATTTGCCCGCGCCGTTGCCGCCGATAACGGTAACAAAATCGCCGGGCGCAAGATGCAGCGATAAATCCTGCAAAGCAACCTTTTCATTAATGGTGCCCGCAAAAAATGTTTTATGGATATGTTCAACGTGCAGCATTATTTCACCGCCTTTCTGATGCCGACCTTGTCTTTAACAAGCGGCAGCGACAGCGCAAATGCAACCAGAAGCGCCGTAAACAGTTTCAAATCGTTAGGCGGCATGCCCATTTGCAGTACCGCTGCAATAACAATACGGTATACAACGCTGCCCAGCACTACGCTGATAAGGCAGTTTTTAAAGCTGCGGGTGCCAAAAAGCACTTCGCCGATAATAACGGACGCAAGGCCGATAACGATTGTGCCGGTGCCCATGCCGACATCGGCAAAGCCGTTGTTCTGCGCAATCAGCGCACCGCTTAAGGCAACCAGCGCATTACTGATTAAAAGGCCCAGAATAATGGTAATGCGTGTATCAACGCCCTGAGCGCGGATCATCTGCTGGTTATAGCCGGTAGCGCGGATGGCAGCGCCGATTTCCGTACCGAAGAACCAGTAGATAAAAACAACGCAGATAAGGGCGGAAACAGCACCTACCGCAAGCACCGTATAAACATTGTCAAGGCCGGTCAGGGCCTGCATTTCCGTAAAAATTGTATCAATACGCAAAAGCGACAGGTTAGCTTTGCCCATAACGCGCAGGTTTACGGAATACAACGCAATCATGGTTAAAATACCTGCCAGCAGCGCCGGTATTTTCAGTTTGGTATGTAAAAAACCGGTAGCAACGCCCGCCAGCATACCGGCAACGGCAGCACAGGCAAAAGCGGCAGAAACGGAATAACCTTCCGAAAGCATGGCCGCAGCCACAGCCGCACCAAGTGGGAAACTTCCTTCAACAGTCAAATCGGCAATATCAAGCACGCGGAACGTAATGTAAACGCCCAGCGCCATAATTGCCCACAACAGCCCCTGTGCTATTGTCGGCATTAAAATATCGATCATCTAATCTCCTCCAAAGCAGGCAGTAAAAGCGGGTTTCCCGGGCGGGAAACCCGCAGTGCCTCTTTTTATTCTGCCTCAGCAGCTTTTAAAATTTCTTCCGGAACAGTTACGCCAAGGCGTTCCGCAACCTTTTTATTAACGATAACTTTAAATTTCTTCTGGGTTTCAATAGGCATATCCGCCGGTTTGGCTTCGCCCTTTAAAATTTTGGCTGCCATTTCGCCGGTTTGTTTGCCAAGTTCGTAATAGTTAATGCCTATTACGGCAACGCTGCCTTCAGTATCGGGCCAGCCGCAGGTCATAACCAGTTTGGCAGGCTCGGTTACGCTAATCAGCGTAGGCACTGCCGATGCCATAACATTATCGGTAGGCAGGTACAGGCAGTCAATTTCGCCAATCAGGCTGTGTGCCGCCTGCTGAATATCGTTAACGCTGGAAACGGTTGCTTCCTTAACCTCTACGCCTCTTTCAGCAGCATATTTCTTTAAAAGCTCTACCTGCATCTGCGAATTAACTTCGCTCGAAGAATAAATTGTACCTACAACTTTGGCATCCGGCACAAGTTTCAGCAGAAGGTCAAGCTGTTCTTTAATCGGGTTCATATCGCTGGTGCCGGTAACGTTGCCGCCCGGTTTTTCATTGGAGGCAACGAGTTTTGCCGCTTCATAATCGGTTACAGCAGTAGATACAACAGGAATATCTTTTGTTGCGTTGGCAGCGGTTTGTGCCGCGGGCGTAGCAATGGCGCAGATTAAATCAACCTTGTTGCTTACAAAGCGGTGGGCAATGTTCTGCAAGTTGCTCTGGTCTGCCTGTGCATTCTGGCGGTCGAAAACAACGTTTTCGCCTTCTTTGAAGCCGTTGGCGGCAAGCCCGTCTACAAAACCTTTATTTGCAGCATCAAGCGATGCATGTTCTACCAGTTGTACAATACCAACATTAACTGTTTTTTTAGCAGCAGCTTCCTCTTTTTTATCGCCGCCGCAGCCGCCCATAATACCGGCGGCAAGTGTTAAAGCCAAAGCCGCAGCCAAAACGCGCGCTTTTTTAGATAATTTCATGGATAACTCATTCCTTCCCTAAGGTAAACTTTTTTCTGCATTCAACGCGTTATTTTACAATTTCCGCGTTTTGCAGCACATCCTGCGGGATAGTAATGCCCAGGCGTTTTGCGCCTGCTTCGTTAACGACGGTTTTAAACTGCTTCTGAGTCTGTATTGCCATATCTGCCGGTTTGGCTTCACCTTTTAAAATTTTAGCCGCCATCTCGCCGGTTTCCTTACCGAGCTGGTAGTAATCAATACCAAGCGTTGCAAGACCGCCGCCCTTTACAAGGGCTTCTTCGCCGCAGATAACCGCAAGCCCTGCGTTATCTGTAACGGAAACCAAAGTAGGCATGGAAGAAGCAATTACATTATCGGTGGGCACATAAACCACGTCAACCTTCCCTACAAGGCTCTGTGCTGCCTGCTGAATATCGTTTACCGTGGAAACCGTTGCTTCCATGACATTGACGCCCCGTTCAGCAGCCGCTTTTTTCATAATTTCAATCTGAATTTGAGAATTTACTTCGCTGGAGCAGTAAACGGTGCCGATAGTTTTGGCATCCGGCACAATTTTCAAAAGCAAATCAACCTGTTCCTTAATCGGGTTCATATCGCTGGTGCCGGTAACATTACCGCCCGGTTTTTCGTTCGACGCAACAAGCTTGGCCGCCTCGTAATCCGTAACAGCGGTTGCCACAATGGGTATATCCTTCGTGGCGTTGGCCATAACCTGCGCGGCAGGAGTTGCAATGGCGCAGATTAAATCAACTTTGTTGTTGACAAAACGGTGAGCAATGTTCTGCAAATTGCTCTGGTCAGCCTGCGCGTTCTGCCTGTCGATAGCAACATTCTCGTTTTCTTTGAAGCCTTTTTCCGCCAGGCCGTCTACAAAGCCTTTATTGGCGGCATCAAGCGCACTGTGTTCTACCAGTTGTACAATACCTACGTTTAACTGCGCTTTACTTCCTGCTTCCTTTTTTTCGCCGCCGCAACCCGCCAGAAGCCCCAATGCCAAAAGCAAAGTTACGCCTGCAGCAAATTTTTTCAGTCCTCTTTTTTTCATAATATCCATCCTTCCATTCTTCAAAATGTCCCCTCAAAACAACAATACTACTATTTTATCATCTATTTTACCATTTATCCGCATAAAAAACAAACTTCCTTAACCAAAATTTTAAAATTTTCTGGTAATTGTTGTGTAAATGTATGTCCAAGGCAGACATTTTATATTAATATGGTTTCTGCACATAAAACGTCTTATTTATGTGCAGTTCTTTTTGCTTATCTGCACATAATCCGGCTAAGCTTACAGATTTCCCGGCAGTGCCAAACAACCCTCCTGCACCTGCTGTACAAGAGGGTTGTTTTTATTTTGCCGTATTTATTTCTGCAATATTTTGCGCGCTATGTCTTCGGTAACAACAAGGTGCGTTACAAGGCCTGTGCGCAGTGCACCAAGCACGGCTTTGCTGCCTGCCGTAAGGCCTATGGCAACAACTTTGGGCAGCTGCCCCAGAGCTTTCAGCGGCACGCGCACGGCAAAATCGCCTGCGCCGCTGATAAATTCACCGCGTACATTAAAATAGTACGAAAGCAAACTGCCAACAGCCTGCTGACGCTCCAGCGCGTCTTCAAAACGCAGCGCCGTCGCTTCATCCGGCACACCGGGGTAAGCGCGTATTTCGGCAAGCGCCGCCGTGGTATCCTGCCACAGCGACAAAGCCTGGCGGTAATCCGGCGTGTCTTCCATGGCATCGCGCGCTTCGCGGCTGCCCGGAAAAGCCTCTGCCTCAAGGCGGAAAACTTCCCTTGTACCTCCGGCAAGCAGCAGGGCCAGTTCGTTAACGCGGTAACCGCGGTTTGGTATGGCAGTTCTGCCAATCAGCGGAAATATTTTGCCGCTGCCTTTAAGCCCTCCGGCAGAAGCCATTTTGCCCGCAATTTCGCCAAGCGTATAACCCCAGCCAAGGCCTATGTTTTTTTCATAGCGCAGTTCGCCCGCCAGATATTCCGAAGTTTCACGCAAGAGCGCTTCGCGCTGTGCCTGCGGCAGTACAATGCCGCCTTTAATGCCGAAGCGCTGCTGTAAAAGTTTTAAAAGTTCTGCATCGCCTGCAACAGGTGGACGTATTTCAATGTGTACAATGCCTGCTTCGCGTGCGTGCGCCAGCATTTTGCTTACCTGCGGGCGCGACACGCCTATTTTGGCAGCTACCTGGGCCTGCGTCAGCCCGTCTTCGTAATAAAGGCGCGCTGCCTGCACCAGCCCGGCAAGTTCCTTATCCGTAAGCAATTATTTTACTTCCATTAATTCCATTAAAATGCCGTCCTTCATAATAAAGGCGATGCGGGTATTTTCGTCGGCCATCCACGGTTCTACAACCACGCGGTTGGCTTTAAGCTGCTCGTCCATGTCGTCTACCTGGTAGGCAACATGCACAAGGGTCTGCAGTTCCTGCGGCAGCGGGGTGTCTTTTTCAAAGCGCAGGTATTCAATGCCGAATTCATTGGTTTCCGGCGGAACGATATGGGTTTTAATGCCTTCGGCATATACGCTGCCTTCCATTACTTTATCGGTAGGCACGCCAACGTGCATAAATTTTTTCATCGGTTATTCCTCCTTCATCAGCTCGTAAGCTTTATAGGCTTCTTCCGGTTTGGCATTTTCATGGATAACCATGCGGATGGCTTTAAGCATTGCCACAGGGTTTTCGGCCTGCAGTACGTTGCGGCCCATGTCCACACCGGCTGCGCCTTCGCTGATGGCACGGTACGCCATTTTAAGAGCGTCAAGTTCGGGTATTTTTTTGCCGCCCGCAATAACGATAGGCACGGGGCAGGCTGCGGTAATCTGCTCGAAGTTTTCGCAGTAGTAGGTTTTAATCATGTGCGCGCCAAGTTCGGCAAGCAGGCGTGTTGCCAGTGCAAAATAGCGCGTGGTGCGTTCCATTTCCTTGCCTACGGCCACAACGCCGAGCACGGGAATGCCGTAACGCTCGCCGGCGTCAACGGTGCGCACTAAATTTTCCAGTGAGCCGAGCTCGCCGTCAGCCCCTACAAAGCACTGCACTGCCATGCAGGAAGCGTTCATGCGGATAGCGTCCTCAATGCCGACGCCGATAACGCCGTGGCTCATATCGTCTTTCAAAACAGAGGTATCAGCCGTGCAGCGCAGGGCAATGGCCTTGCGGCAGTCGGGCGGAATGCAGGCACGCAGCGCGCCGCGGGTTGCCATCAGGCAGTCGGCATATTCCATAAGGGGCGGAATTGCCAAATCGAGCCTTTCCAGCCCTGCCGTGCTGCCCATAATGTAGCCGTGGTCAAATGCCAGCATAATGGTGCGGCCGTCTTCCGCAAAAATATGCGAAAGCCTTGTTTTCATGCCCCATTCGGCGTGCCCCAGCCCTTTTACATGAAAGGTCTGCGCAGGCGGCTTAATGCCGATGCCGTAATCTTTTGCTATAACATTGCCTTCTTTATCTGCCATAGTAATTCACCTTAGTTTCTGTAATACGGAGTGCGGCACGGAGCATTCCATAAAGCGGTCAATTCGTCGTCCATGCGGGCAATGAACATCTGGAAGCCTGCGGTTTCCTGTACGGTTAAAAGTTCGCCTACATGGCTTGCCACAACTTCAATGCCTTTTTCGGCAAGGTATTTATGGCATTTGCGGAATACAATCAGCTGTTCCATTAAGGTGGTTGCGCCGCTGCCGTTAATGATAACCATTAATTTTTCGCCGCTCTTAACGTCAAGGTCTTTTAAAAGGGCGTCCATCATAATAACGGCGGTTTCGTCCGCAGATTTCAGCGGCATGCTTCCGCCGCCGCCTTCGCCGTGCTGGCCCATGCCAACTTCCATCATGCCGTCTTCAATATGGGCAATTTCCATGCCGGTTGCCGGATGGGTTGCGCCTACGCAGGCAACGGCAATGGTTGCCATGTTATCGGCAAAGCGCTGAGCGATTTCGGCAACTTCTTCAAGGGATTTGCCCTGTGCTGCGGCAGCACCGGCAATTTTATACAGAGGAATGCAGCCAACCAGACCGCGGCGGTCATCCGCATTGGAGCGCGGTGCGTTGGCAACGTCTTCCTGGGTAACAACTTTGGCAACTTTAATGCCGAGTTTTTTAACCTGTTTCATGGTCAGGTTGCCGGTAAGCATATCGCCGGCATGGTTTAATACAACAAACAGTACGCCGTGGCCTTTATCTGCCATTTTAATGGCTTCAACGCAGGACTGCGGGCCGGGGGCTGCAAAAATATTGCCTGCTACGGAAATATCAATCATGCCTTCGCCTACAAAACCGCTGATGGCAGGTTCATGGCCGGTGCCGCCAAGGGTAACGATGGTTACGCGGTCTGCGTCTTTTAATTTTTTATTAACTACAAGGTTGCCGTCTTCCAGAGATACAATGTCGGGATTGCTCAGGGCAAGGCCTTCCAAAAGCTCCGATGTTAAATTTTCAGGGTCATTGATAAATTTTTTCATTGTTTACAACCTCCATTAATGCGTAATTTATTTTTAAAAAGCCGCCGCTTTTTAAAGAACTATGCTCTTGCGCCTTTGGCAAGCCCGGCAAAGAAAATTGCCATGGATACGGCGCCAGGGTCTTTATGGCCGAGGCTGCGTTCGCCAACGTTTTTGGCGCGGCCGAATTTAGCGGTCATATCTGCCGTTGCGTCGGCGCCTTTTTTGGCAGCTTCTGCCGCAGCGTCCAGAAGCGCTTCAATGCTGCCTTCGGTTTCGGCAATGGCGCTTACAGCCGGATAAAAAGCATCAACCAGAGTTTTGTCGCCCACTTTGGCTTTGCTTACATCCATAAAATCTTCTTTAGCCTGCGCAAACATACGCTTAAACTCAATTTCCGTCAGCTCCTGCTGGTCGTCAATGCCGTCTGCCATGCCGGAAAAAATTGTGCCCCAAAGCGGGCCGCTGCTGCCTGCATTAACGCCCATAAAGGCATCGCCAATGCCTTCCAGAAGAAGGTTCATGGTGGCAATGGTAGTATCGTCGCTGTGCGATTTTAAAATATCGGCAATATGCCCGATGGCAATGCCGTGGTCGCCGTCACCGGCAACGCTGTCCAGCTCGCACAAATACTGAACGTTGTCTTTCAGGTCAACTGCTGCGGCGTGCAGCATTTTTCTCAATACCGGTAAAGTTAATACGTACATTACATCCACCTCACTATTATGATAATTTAATTTTAACATTTGTCAGAACATTTGTAAAATAGTTTTCAGATAATTTAAAAGGTTGTTTTTGGAGTTTTGGTTTTACAGTTACATTTTATTTTCTATATTTCCTTTACTTAGTTATGTTTATTCTTTAGTTTTCGTCTTTGATAATACTTTAATTATTTTTTATTTACTTTTTACTCATGTTACTTTTTATAACTAAAAAGTAACCAAAAAGTTTTCGCTCCAGCAAAAAATAAACGGCAAATGCAATAGATAAGCTGGCACTTGCAGCGCCTGCGGAACTCGTTTGCTGCGCAAACTCAAACAGTCCTCGGCAAATGCTGCAAGTGCCTTAATTATGGTTTGCCTATTTTTTGAATGTCGCGTTTTGGCAAAATTCGCACTTTGATTATTTCTTTCAAAAAACAACAATGTTGCCGTAAGTTTTAAATGCTACAATACCGTAAGTTTCATAATATTTTTGATAAAAAGTAGAAGCAAAAGATGATACAAAGTCAGAATATACTAAATTAAGCAGTAAAAAAAGTACGGGTTAAATGCAATCGCGGCATTAAAAATTTAGCGGTATTTGCTAAAAAGCAATAAAAATTTCCCGGTGTTTGAGCGCAGCGAGTTCCGTGGGAATTTTTATTGGTTGCAGCGTGCCGCGTGTAAATTTTTGCTAGCCGCGTGAGTTTTCTTGGTTCGTTCTTTTGCTCAATCAAAAGAATGAACATGAATAAAAAAGTAAATAAAAATATAATAAAGTACATGCAAAGACGCAACGTAAAAAAAGAAAATAAAACAAAAAACAACAAGCAAAATATTTGCCTGCTGTTCGCTTTTATAAAATATATTATTATGCTATAATATCGCCTATGAGATAATCTGATGGTCGGCTTCTCTCCTGTTATGGAGAGGTGGTGAAGCAATGAGCACTTACGAAGCGTTATCGTTAATGGTAGCTTTCGGCATTCTTGTTGCTACCATTATTTCTGCTAAACGCTAAACAGCATTAAAATGAAATAAGGCCACCGTGGCCGGCAGCCTTTCTTTCAATTCTCAAAAAATTCAGAGGAGAGGACTGACGCGCCAACATCAGGTTATCTCTCTTTCATTATTATAACCTTTATAACTACCAATGTCAAAAGGTGCAGCATTACGCTGCACCCTTTTTTATTTACACCGTTCCGTCCTCTAAAATTCCAAGCTTGCGCCGCCAGTAACGGCTGTACACCGCCCCTGCCGGGTTGTTGGCAAGAACGCGGTCTTTGGTAATAAGGCACGATACCGGCGCTTTGCTGGCCATGGTAAACTGCATATCATGCCCAACGCACAAGCCTACAATAAAATTCAGTTCCGTACCGGCGCTGTTTAAAAGCTGAGCCTGCGTTCTGGGGTTGCACATGGCTTCACGCTTGCCTGGCTTTATTTTTTCCAGCTCCAGCATATCTTTATCAACCGAGCAAACCTTGCAGCAAACCGATTCCACCGCAAAGCCCTGGTTTTTAAAATACTGTGCGCAAAAATGCGCTTCGTTGGCAAGTCCTATGCAAAAGGCAATGCCTATTTTCTTCACGCCAAGTTCTTTGGCAAAAAACGCACTTTCTTCAAGGCGCGTCATTTTCATATAGTTGCGGCTTTCGGTTGCCGACGAGGCACGCATCATCCTGCGGTCATCTTCACTGTAAAAACCGCAGACCTCCTCATGTGAATATTTTGTACAGTTCTGGCCCTCCGTATAACATTTGTGATGCGGGCAAAATGCACAATTCATAATAAATCCCTCCTCCGCTGCCTGCCTTGTTATTATTCTGCGGCGGCGCCTTTAAATCCTCTTATCTTAATTGATACTTTTTTACACATTTTCATAGCGCTGCAACCTATTTTTAACTGGAAATACTTCCTATTTTATGGTATTATTGTAGTTGTATCTTTATGTAATTTTTTAAACAAAAGTCACAGCAAGGCAGGCTTATAATATGGAAGAAAATCTGTTCAGCTATCCGGCAGTGCTCAACCTTAACGGCAAACGCTGCGCCGTTATCGGCGGCGGCAAGGTTGCCCTGCGCAAAGTACGCACGCTTCTTGCTTCCGGCGCACAGGTTACGGTTACCGCGCCTGCGGCGGATGCAGCTTTAATAAAACTGGCCGGTGAAGGCCGCATTGCCCTAAACCTGCGCGGCTACCAAAAAGGTGATGCCGACTGTTTTCTGGCGGTTGCCGCAACGGACGACGCGGCGCTGAACCACATTATTGCACATGATGCGCCGTGCCTTGTTAACGTTATAACAGAACCGGAACTTGGCAATTTCAGCGTACCCGCACAGCGCAGCAGCGGCAGGTTAACCTTTACCGCTTTCGGCGGAGGGCTGCCTGCATTCTCACGCCTTTTGGCACAGGATATGGCAAAAACCTACGGCGGTAATTTTGCCGCTTTTGCGGATTTTCTGGCAGAGGCACGCCAAAAAGTACAGCTGCTGCCGCTGACACCCGCACAGCGCACTGCCTTCTGGCGGAAAATGCTTGATGAAGAAAGTATTGGCCTTTTGCACGAAGGCCATCTGAATATATTAAAGGAGCGCATTACAAATGCAATTAATAGTTTTAGGGCTGAACCATAAAACCGCGCCGGTTGAAGTCCGCGAGGGCTTTAACTTCAGCGCCGACCGCATAGCCCGCATTCTGCGCCGCCTGCGCAATTATGACAACCTCGATGAAGCAGTGCTGCTTTCCACCTGCAACCGCACCGAGTTTTACATGGTGCTGGAAGAACCCGTAAGCGGCATGAAGTTCATCCAGACGCTGGTTAAGCATCTGGCGGGCGACGGTTACAAAACAGAATATTTTTACAACTTGAGCGGCGTCAACTGCGTACGCCATCTGTTTAAAGTGGCTTCCAGCCTCGATTCGCTGGTTATCGGCGAAGGGCAGATTTTAAGCCAGATTAAAAACGCTTACCAGATTGCCCGCGAAAACTCCATGACGGGCACGATTTTTAATACCATTTTTAACCGCGCCATTGCCACAGGCAAGCGCGTGCGCACCGAAACCAAAATCGCTTACAGCTCGGTATCGGTATCAAGCGCAGCCGTTGACCTTGCCATGGATATTTTGGGAAGCATTGAAGACGCCAATATTTTAGTGCTTGGCGCAGGGCGCATGAGTGAACTTACCGCGCGCCATTTAATTGACAAAGGCGCCAAAACGATTTTTGTAAGCAACCGCAATTTTGACCACGCCAAAGAGCTTGCCGACAAGTTTAACGGCACGGCCATTGCCTACAATAAATATCTGGAGCAGGCCGAAACTTCGGACATCATCATTACCAGCACCGGCGCGCCGCATTACGTTATCCGCGAAAAGGACATGCGCGAAGTAACCGCCAAACGCGGAGGCAGGCCGCTGATTTTAATTGATATTGCCGTACCGCGCGACGTTGACCCCAAAGTTGCGCAGCTGCCCGGCATTACGCTTTATAATATCGACGACCTGGAAGGCGTTGTTGATACCAACAAACATTTCCGCACGCATGAAGCCAAAATGGCGGAAGCAATTATTGAAGAAGAAATTTCCGAGCTTAAAGAGCGCCTGCGCTATTTAACCATGCGCCCGGTTATGGTGCAGCTGCACGAAAAAATGAACTTTCTGCGCGAAAAGGTGCTGAAACGCGCCTTTGCCAAAATGCCGGAACTTACGGAGCATGAACGCCGCATCATCGACATTATGACGCAGCGCCTGGAACATAAATTTCTGCGCGAGCCGATGACGGCCATGAACGCCGCTGCCGGAACGCCGGACGAAGAACGCCTGCGCAAAGTTATTTGCGAGCTGTTTTTGCTGAACGATAAAGGAGAGGACTACATCGGCGATGAAAACAAATTTGATTATTGGGACTAGGCAGAGCCTTTTAGCCATGTGGCAGAGCAACTATATTGCCGGACGCCTGCGCGAAGAATACCCCGGCTGCGAGGTAACGCTAAAAAAGATAGTTACCAAAGGCGACCGCATTCTGGATGTGCCGCTGGCGAAAATAGGCGGCAAAGGCCTGTTTACCAAAGAAATAGAACAGGAACTTTTGGACGGCACCATTGACCTTGCCGTGCACAGCTTGAAGGATATGCCCACCGTACTACCGGAAGGGCTGTGCCTGACGGCGATTACCGAGCGCGCAAACGCCGGCGACGCTTTGGTAAGCAACAAATATAACAGCATTGAAGAACTGCCCGCAGGCAGCGTACTGGGTACAAGCAGCCTGCGCCGCCGCGCGCAGCTTCTTGCCAAACGCCCGGATTTAAAAATTGTTGATTTGCGCGGCAACGTAGATACCCGCCTGAAAAAGCTGGACGAAGGGCAGATGGATGCCATCATCCTCGCCGCCGCAGGGCTCACGCGCCTCGGCCACGCAGACAGAATTAAGGAAATCATTCCGCAAAGCTACTGCCTGCCGGCCGTTGGCCAGGGTGCACTTGCCATTGAATGCCGCACCGACAATTTTAAAGTCCGCCAAATGCTGGACTTTTTAAACGATACAGCCACCAAACAGGCAACCGACGCCGAACGCGCCTTTCTGGGCCTGCTTGAAGGCGGCTGCCAGGTGCCTATCGGCGTGCACGCCGAAGTTAACGAAGGGCGCATTGCCATGGAAGCAGTTATTGCTTCTTTAGACGGAAGCACAGTGCTGCGCGACACCGCAGAAGGCAATGCTGCCGACGCCGTAACCTTAGGGCGCACGCTCGGACAAAAAATGCTTGATAACGGCGGCAGAGAAATTCTTGCCGCTATCCTGTAAGGAGAGGAATATATGACAAAACAAGGAAAAGTATATCTCATCGGCGCAGGCCCAGGCGACCCGGGTCTATTATCCATTAAGGCAATGGAATGTGTAAAAGCGGCAGACGCCGTTGTGTACGACCGTCTGGCCGACCCGCGCATTTTAGCCTATGCCCGCCCGGATGCGGAAATGGTTTACGTAGGCAAAGCCTCCGCCAACCATACCATGCGCCAGCCGGATATTAACAAACTGTTGGTAAAACTTGCTGCCGAAGGCAAAACCGTTGCCCGCCTTAAAGGCGGCGACCCCTTTGTATTTGGCCGCGGCGGCGAAGAAGCCATTGAGCTTCTGGAAGCAGGCCTGCCCTTTGAATTTGTACCGGGCGTAACCAGCGCCATTGCCGTTGCCGAATATGCCGGCATCCCCGTAACGCACAGACGCGTTGCCACAAGCTTTGCCGTTATTACCGGGCACGAAGACCCTACCAAAGGCGAAAGCACCATTAACTGGCAGGGCCTTGCCACCGCTGTTGATACACTGGTATTTTTAATGGGCGTGGAAAACATTCCCAAAATTACGCAGAAACTTATTGAAAACGGACGCAGCGCCGATACCCCGGCCGCCGTTATCCGCTGGGGCACCCACCCCGAACAGCAAACCCTTGTTACCACCGTCGGCACTGCTGCCGCAGATGTTGCCGCCGCAGGGCTGAAGCCGCCTGCCATTTTTATTGTAGGCAACGTGGTAAAACTGCGTAAGCAGCTGCGCTGGTACGACAACAAGCCCCTGTTTGGCAAAACCATTGTTGTAACGCGCGCACGCTCTCAGGCCAGCGCCCTTACCAAACAGCTGGAAGCCGAAGGAGCAAAAGTTATCGAAGCGCCTTCCATTAAAATTGTGCCGCCCGAAACCTACGCCCCGCTTGACGAAGCAATTAAAAACATCCATACCTATAAATGGCTGGTGCTTACCAGCGCCAACGGCGTTAAAGCCTTCTTTGCACGCCTTGGCCATGCAGGGCTTGATGCCCGCGCTCTGGCAGGCGTAAAAATTGCCGCCATCGGCTGCGGCACCGCCAAAGCACTGCAAAGCTGCGGCGTTAAAGCCGACCTTGTTCCCTGCACCTATAAGGCGGAAGAACTTGCAGAAGCCCTTGCGCCCCAGCTTGAAAAAGGCAACAAAGTGCTTATTCCCCGCGCCAAAGAAGCGCGCGAAGTACTGCCCGAAACCCTGCGCAGGCTCGGAGCGGAAGCAGACGTTATTACCGCCTACGAAACTGCGGCAGTATGCGAAAACGCAGCAGAACTTATGGAAGCGCTGCAAAACAAAGAAGTTGACATGGTTACCTTTACCAGCTCCAGCACCGTTACCAACTTTTTAAAAGTGCTGGGCGGCAGCAAAGAACTGCTTGAAGGCGTTGCCCTTGCTGCAATCGGCCCCGTAACCGCCGAAACCTGCCGTAAAAACGGTTTAACACCCGCCGTAACCGCCGGTACCTTTACCATTGACGGTTTAACGGATGCCATAAAAAGCTATTATATTAAGGAGTGATCACCATGGGCTTTCCCATTTACCGCCCGCGCCGCACACGCGCAACCGAAAACCTGCGCAGCATGATCCGCGAAACAGAGCTTTCCGTCAATGACTTAATCTATCCGCTTTTTGTCGTTCCCGGCAAAAACGTTAAACACGAAATCGAATCCCTGCCCGGCAACTATCACTGGTCGCTCGACCGCCTGCCGGAAGTGCTGGACGAAATTACCGAACTGAAAATTCCGGCAGTTATCCTGTTCGGCATTCCTTCTTACAAAAACGCCACCGGCAGCAGCGCCTGGGACATGGAAGAACCTGTACAGCAGGCCTGCCGCCTGATTAAAGAAAAATACCCCGACCTTGTAATCGTTACCGACGTATGCCTGTGCGAATACACCGAACACGGCCACTGCGGCGTACTAGAAAACGGCTGCACCGTTAATAACGACGCAACCCTGCCGCTTTTAGCCAAAGTTGCGGTATCCCACGCCAAGGCCGGCGCCGATATTATCGCTCCGTCCAATATGATGGACGGCTACGTTAAAGCCATCCGCACCGCACTTGACGAAGAAGGCTTTACCAATATCCCCATCATGGCATATTCCGCAAAATTCGCTTCCGCTTATTACGGCCCGTTCCGCGCTGCAGCCGATTCCGCACCGGAACACGGCGACCGCAAAGGCTACCAGATGGACCCTGCCAACAGCGACGAAGCACTGCGCGAAGTTGAACTTGACATTGAAGAAGGCGCCGACATTGTTATGGTTAAACCGGCGCTGGCCTTTATGGATATCATCCGCCGCGTAAAGGACACCTTTAACCGCCCGCTGTGCGTTTACAACGTAAGCGGCGAATACGCCATGGTTAAAGCAGCTGCCGAAAGAGGCTGGATTGACGAAAAACGCATTGTTATGGAAACCCTTACCGGTTTTAAACGCGCCGGTGCCAAAATGATTATTACCTACCACGCCCTTGACGCAGCACGCTGGCTGCGCGGAGAATAGGAGGACGACATGCAGCACGCAAAATCCGAAGCCGCTTTTGAAGAAGCAAAACAATATATTCCCGGCGGCGTTAACAGCCCTGTGCGTTCATTCCGCAGCGTAGGCGGCGTACCGCCCATTATTGCCGGCGGCGCAGGCAGCAAACTTACCGATATCGACGGCAACGAATATATCGACTACGTTTTAAGCTACGGCCCGCTGCTGTTGGGCCACGCGCACCCGGTTGTTACCGAAGCCATTAAAAAAGCTGCCGAAAAAGGTTCTTCCTACGGCGCACCGACACTTGCCGAAACAGAACTTGCCAAACTCGTATGCCGCCTTGTTCCTTCCATGGACATGGTACGCATGGTAAACAGCGGCACAGAAGCCACCATGAGCGCACTGCGCCTGGCACGCGCCTATACCGGACGCGACAACATTGTTAAATTCATCGGCTGCTACCACGGCCATCACGACAGCCTGCTCGTTAAGGCAGGCAGCGGCGCCGCAACGCTTGGCGTGCCCGACAGCCCGGGCGTACCGAAAAACGTTGCTGCCAACACCATTACCATTCCGTTTAACGACGAAGCCGCACTGGAAGAAGTGTTCCGCACGCAGGGCGAAACCATTGCCGCCGTTATTATGGAACCCACCCCCGGCAACATGGGCCTTGTGCTTCCGCATGACGGCTACCTTGCCAAAGTACGCGAAATTACCCAAAAATACGGCGCACTGCTTATCTGCGACGAAGTTATGTCCGGCTTCCGTTCCTCGCAGGGCGGCTCGCAGGGCTTATACGGCCTCGACCCGGATATTACCTGCTTAGGTAAAGTTATCGGCGGCGGATTGCCGGTAGCTGCCTACGGCGGCAAACGCGCCATTATGGAAATGGTTGCACCTGTCGGCCCCATGTACCAGGCAGGCACCTTAAGCGGCAACCCGCTGGCTATGGCCGCCGGTATTGCCAACCTTACCTACATGGAAGAACACAATGTATGCGCAGCGCTTGAAAGCCACACAGCCATTTTAGTCGGCGGTTTGCAGCGCGCCGCAGAAAAAGCAGGCGTGCCCGTACAGTGCCACCGCCTCGGTTCCATGTTCACCGTATTCTTTAACGATAAACCCGTTACGGATTACGCAAGTGCCGCTACCAGTGATTTGGATGCCTTCCGCATCTACTTCCACAGCATGCTGGAACAGGGCATTTATCTGCCGCCTTCCCAGTTTGAAACCAACTTTATCTCACTGGCACATACGCCGGATGATATTGAAAAAACCATTGCTGCCGCCGAAAAAGCATTCAGCGATGTAGCGGCAAGCAAAAAATAAAATATTTAAAAATTTTTAAACGCCACCGGGAGTAATTACCAATTATTCCTGATGGCGTTTTTATCTTTTCAACCAGATATTCGTATGCTATAATATTGAACGCCTCCCAATTTTGAAAGGAGGTGTTATCGAGTGGGAGATTTAAACTCACAAATCTGGGAGTTGTTACTTGCTCCGTTGTTTATCAAACTTGCAGCCATTTGGTTTTCCTGGTGGCTTAACAAAAAAGATAAATAATAAAAAGTAACATTCAGCCGTACAGCTGCAACTGTACGGCTTTATTTTTTGCATGAAAAAAGGACGTACTGCAACACGTCCCTTTTTCGTTATCTCGTGGGAGATACACTCACATCTGTAATAATAATATAGCCAATATCTTCTTTTGTCAAGCCGCAGTATTATTTAACAATTACGTTCTTCACTGCCTGGCGGATTCTTTCCGTGCCGTTTTTGGTAGAAGCAAGGCTGTCGATATACATCATTGAATACTGCGCGCCGATGTAGTTGCGGAAGCGGTTGAAATGTTCGCCTTCCAGCTCTGCTTTCGTCATGCCGTAATCTTTGGCTGCAATCTGTTTAAGAATGGCAACGGATTTCTGGCAGGAACCAGAAAGAGGAAGTGGAGAAGTTACGGAAGCAACTGAATACGGAGTTTGAGAATATGGCCAACCGGATTTTCCAGCAGAAGACGGAGGCATTTAATCGGCTTAGTTCGGAAACTTTAAGTAACCTGTTGAAACCTTTCGGAGAGAATTTGAAAGAATTCAAGCATCAGGTGGAGGAAGTGTACGATAAAGAATCCAAGCAGCGCTTTTCTTTGGAAGACCGTATCAAGGAACTGATGCAGTTGAACAAGCAGATTAGCGACGATGCCAATAACCTGACCCGCGCTTTGAAAGGAGATTCTAAGATGCAGGGAAACTGGGGTGAAATGATATTGGAGACTATCTTGGAAAATTCCGGTCTGAGAGAAGGAGAAGAATATTTCCGTCAGGAATTTTTAAAAGATGAACATGGTGAACCGCTCAAAAATGAATTGGGACAGCGGATGCAGCCTGATGTATTAGTAGTATATCCTGATAACCGTCAGGTGATTATTGACTCTAAAGTATCGCTTACGGCATATGCGAGCTATGTAGCTTGTGAGGATGCCGTGCAACGCGAACAGTACTTGAAAGCACACTTAGCTTCAGTGAAAGCTCACATTGATGAGTTGAGCCGGAAGGATTATTCCAGCTACAATGTGTCTTCGTTGGATTTTGTGATGATGTTTGTGCCCAATGAACCGGCTTATTTGTTGGCATTGCAGGCCGATCCGGACATCTGGAATTATGCTTATCAGAAGAAGGTCGTGTTGATTAGTCCGACCAACCTGATTGCAGCGCTTCGATTGGCCTTGGATTTATGGAAGCGGGAGTATCAGGTGAAAAATATTCAGGACATCATCAAGCGAGGAACGGTGCTTTATGAAAAACTGGTGGGATTTACCGAGACTTTCGAAAAGATTGGAGATGCTTTGCAGGTAGCTTCCACGGCTTACAAGAATGCGTTGGGGCAGCTTTCGCAGGGGAAGGGCAACCTGATTCGGCAGGCGGATATGCTCACGGAATTGGGAATCACTTCAAAAAAGAAATTTTCCTCGCGTATCCGGCAGGAAGTTGACAAAGGTATTACGCCGGTGACTCCTGCAAGAGATTTGTTTTCGGAATCGGAAGAACAATAAATAAAAGAAGAAGCTCCATGGCATTCAGTTGAGTGTACCATGGAGCTTCTTTTTATTTCATTATCTTATATTAAGATTAAAGTTTTACAGTGTATTGTTTGGTGGCTCCTGCATAAATACCCGTCTGAGTAAAGTCTGCAGTGAGTGTTTGTTTTTTCTTGCCGATTTTCAGTTCTACCTGAATAGGAGATTGGGTTTGTCCTGGGTCGGCAATGTGCAGGTTGGCCGATTTTGAAGTGATATCTTTTATCATCAGAATGCATGGCTTGTCTACAGTTACACTCAATTCTTTGTGTGTAAATGTACCAGCTTCGAAGAAAGTCACCATCCAGACATTCAGTTTAGTATTTCGAACAGCCTGAATTTTCGGATTGTTCGACAGTATTTCAATGGCATTTTTTTTCTGATAGGCCTTCATCTCTTGTGCAGAAGTTTTGCCTGGCACTACAATGTAAGCGTATGAGCCGTCTTTCGGACCCACACCGTGGTTGATACCCAATGTGAAGACATCCATCTTTTCTTCTTTTTTCGACTTGCTGGTGTTGATGTCATACCAGCGTCCGCTCTGTGTCTGGGCTGTCAGGAACACTTCTTCTTTCTGTGGGAAGAAATAACCGATTTTGTCATGCAATACCCATTGCGGAGCTTGTAGAGTATGGCTTCCGTTTGCCAGGGTTTCTTCTTTATCTCCTTTGTCTACCAGGATGCCGCCTTTCAAGAAGCACTGGTTGACTGTGGTGTGTACAGGATAAGTAGATGTAGATTGAATTCCAGCTCCCAGGCATACTACTTCGTTATCGAAGAAGTACCAGCTTTTCTTGGCTCCGGTGTTTACTTCAGGATTGGTGTCCATATAGGCGTATGCTGTAGCTCCATAAATGCTGTCGGAAACTCCTCCTGCGTATGTGGAAGTTCCTAACACACCCCATGCTTTCGGGTCCATTGGTACTTTTTCCAGCTGAGGAGCAGTTGTACCCGGAATATGGCACCAGTTCCATACCGGGAAGATGTTAAAGTATTCATCTCCAGTTTGCGTAATATTGGTACATCCGTCGGACATGAAATAGGTTTTCAGGTTTTCTTTGTTGCCGTATTCACATTTCTTAGTGCGTGTAGAAGCCAAACGTACGTCAAAGTTATACTGAGGGCGCACATGTAATGAGTAGTCACCACGGAAATAATGGGTATGTGAAGCAGTTACCTGATAGTCGGCTGGCTGCTTTCGATTCAGACGTGCGATAATGGCCTTGTATTCATCGGCATGAGTTGGATCGATATCTATCATCCGTTTGGCGTAAGTGGCAGTGGTTCGTTTGTTCAGCAATCCCGGTCGGCTGACACTTCGTCCTACTACATCGAATGACATATTCTGGCCACGTACGGTACGATAATAAGTTTCGCGCATGAATTTGCTGAGTAGCTCTACTTTTTCTTTATCAAGTTGGTACTGCGTTCCTAATGCATAGGAAGCCACTTGAGTGACACCTTTGAGTATCTCATCTCCATAACCTCCAATGTACAATTGTTCTCCGTGCTGGAAATAACTGTTGTCATGTTGGAAGCCTTCTTCTGTGGTATATACCACCGGATTGAAAACGTTGTCGATAGCCGTTTTCAGATCAGCTTCATTCTGTGTCAGGCAAGAACGGTAAATCCAATGCAAAGCAATATCCGTACGGTTGGCACCTGTCCATTTAGCCGGGTCTCCACCTGTTTCCTGAATCCGTTTCAGTATTTTTGTTTCCAGTTCTTGAGGAATCTGTTTTTTCCCGATACGCATTTGAATGAGCAGTACACCGAGTTTCTGTGGCTCAGAAATCTGATTGTGCCACCAGTTATCACTTTCGGAATCTACATCATACCAGTATTCCAATCCTTTGACGATTTTCTGGTATAAATCCTCGTTCTGATAGTATTTGTTTTTTTCGTTGGTATATGCATAGACGAAATCGGACAAACGTTCTATGTGTTTGATAGGAGTCCAGTTGGTCATTTGAGTATCATCATAATCAATGTCACTAAATGAACCGTTTTCTTGAAACAAGGCTAGATTTTTGTCTATGGAAGGGTTTTTAATTGTCGTATTGCGGATTTTTTCCATAAACATTTCGTAGTCGTTGTTTCGTTGGTCGGGTACTTGTGTGAGAATAGAAGCCCATCCCGTAGCCATTGTGCAGGAAAGTGCAGTGGCTAAAGTAAGCGTTTTTAAAGGTTTGTTCATATATTTATTATGTTAGGTTCAGGTGGTAAAGATAGTTATTTTTCGAAATATCTCCAATAATGGATTTTGTTACGTGTAAGGTTGGGTGTCAGATTTGTCAGTATAATGGTCAGGACTGTCAGGTTGCTTATGTCAGAATGTCAGTCTTTTGCTTTGGCACGCTTTTCGCAGAAAGATAGGTGCTTTAACGCATTTGATAAACGATAAAATATAAACTAAATTATAGCATTATGAACATTAAACCATTAGCAGACAGAGTCCTGATTCTTCCGGCTCCTGCAGAAGAAAAAACAATCGGTGGTATCATTATTCCTGACACAGCGAAAGAAAAACCGTTGCAGGGTGAAGTAGTGGCAGTTGGCCATGGCACTAAAGACGAAGAAATGGTCTTGAAAGTAGGTGATACTGTATTGTATGGTAAATATTCTGGTACTGAAATCGAATACGAAGGTGTGAAGTATTTGATAATGCGTCAGAGCGATGTACTGGCAGTTTTGGGATAATTTAGGTAATTAACGAATTTAAGATTAGAAAGGAAATTCACTATGGCAAAAGATATTCTCTTCAACATTGACGCTCGCGATCAGTTGAAAAAAGGTGTAGACGAACTGGCTAATGCAGTGAAAGTAACACTGGGCCCGAAAGGCCGTAATGTAATTATCGAAAAGAAATTCGGTGCTCCTCACATTACAAAGGATGGTGTAACTGTAGCAAAAGAAGTGGAATTGAGCGATCCGTTCCAGAATACAGGTGCTCAGCTGGTAAAATCAGTTGCTTCTAAGACGGGTGATGATGCGGGTGACGGTACAACTACTGCTACTGTATTGGCTCAATCAATCGTAGGTGTTGGTTTGAAGAACGTAACTGCTGGTGCAAATCCGATGGATTTGAAACGTGGTATTGACAAGGCTGTGGCAAAAGTTGTGGAATCTATTAAGGCTCAGTCTGAAACTGTAGGTGATAACTACGATAAGATTGAACAGGTGGCTACAATCTCTGCAAACAATGATCCGGTTATCGGTAAGTTGATTGCGGATGCAATGCGCAAGGTTTCTAAAGACGGTGTTATTACTATCGAAGAAGCTAAGGGTACAGATACTACAATCGGCGTGGTAGAAGGTATGCAGTTTGACCGTGGTTACTTGTCTGCTTACTTTGTAACTGATACTGAAAAGATGGAATGCGTGATGGAACATCCGTATATCCTGATTTACGATAAGAAGATTTCTAACTTGAAAGATTTCTTGCCTATCTTGGAACCGGCTGTACAGAGCGGACGTCCTTTGTTGGTTATCGCAGAAGATGTAGACAGCGAAGCATTGACTACTTTGGTAGTTAACCGTCTGCGTGGTCAGTTGAAGATTTGTGCTGTGAAGGCTCCGGGCTTCGGCGACCGTCGTAAGGCTATGCTGGAAGATATTGCCGTATTGACTGGTGGTGTAGTTATCAGCGAAGAAAAAGGTTTGAAACTGGAACAGGCTACACTCGAAATGTTGGGTACTTGCGACAAGGTAACTGTTTCTAAGGAAAACACTACTATCGTAAACGGTGCAGGTCAGAAAGAATTGATTCAGGAACGTATCAACCAGATTAAGGCTGAAATCAAGAACTCTACTTCTGACTACGATAAGGAAAAATTGCAGGAACGTCTGGCTAAATTGTCAGGTGGTGTAGCAGTTCTTTACGTAGGTGCTGCCAGTGAAGTGGAAATGAAAGAAAAGAAAGACCGTGTAGATGATGCTTTGTGTGCAACTCGTGCCGCTATCGAAGAAGGTATCGTACCGGGTGGTGGTGTAACTTACATCCGTGCCATCGATGCATTGGAAGGCTTGAAAGGTGACAATGCAGATGAAACTACAGGTATCGAAATCATCAAGCGTGCCATCGAAGAACCGCTTCGTCAGATTGTAGCTAACGCTGGTAAGGAAGGTGCGGTTGTAGTACAGAAAGTACGTGAAGGTAAAGGTGACTTCGGTTACAATGCCCGTACAGATGTATACGAACACTTGCATGCTGCCGGTGTAGTTGACCCTGCAAAGGTTACTCGTGTAGCATTGGAAAATGCCGCTTCTATCGCAGGTATGTTCTTGACTACAGAATGTGTCATTGTAGAAAAGAAGGAAGAAAAACCTGAAATGCCGATGGCTGCTCCAGGAATGGGTGGCATGGGCGGTATGATGTAATCTTCCCCTTTCAGATATAAAGTAAATCCCAGTCGGAATTTCCGGCTGGGATTTTTTTTTGATAAAGAATCTGCAAAATTTATATATAGCTTTCGTGAGGTGATTCAAAAAGTTTGGATTATTCTATTGTTTTGTGTATTTTCATCAAGTTTTTTACGAATTACTAAAAATAATATGGTATGACGAAAGAAGAATTGATGCGTAAGGCTATTGAGTTGTCAGTGAAGAATGTAGCTGAAGGTGGCGGTCCTTTTGGTGCTGTCATTGCAAAGGACGGTGAGATTGTAGCTACGGGAGTGAACCGTGTGACGCCGGATTGCGACCCGACCGCCCATGCAGAAGTAAGTGCCATCCGTGCGGCAGCTAAGAAACTGGGTACATTCGACTTGAGCGGTTGTGAGATATATACTTCTTGTGAGCCATGTCCCATGTGCTTAGGTGCAATCTATTGGGCACATCTGGACCGCATGTATTATGGAAATAACAAGCATGATGCGGCAGCTATCGGCTTTGATGATGCCTTTATTTATGAGGAACTGGATTTGAAACCGGCGGAAAGACGGCTGCCCTCAGAAGTCTTGTTGCCGGAAGAAGCTATTCGGGCTTTTCAGGACTGGACTGAAAAAACGGATAAGGTGGAATACTAAAATGATTGGGTAATAAGGCTGTAATGCCTTTATATTGATTATGTTTCCCACGGTGGAACCGTACGTTTCTCATGCCGGAGACGTAGGGTTTCGCTGTGGGAAACTAATGTTTCTCTTAGGGGAAACCTAATAGGTACAAGGCTGTTTTTCAGAAAAGTAAGTAACGTTTTCTGCTTACTTTTGTCTTGTTATTTCTGAGTTAGGACCGTAGTAAATTCTCGTTCAAAATTGGGTGTAAAAACGTTTTTCCCTAAGTTCTGTCGAATTTCATCCAGTGGCCAGAAACGTCCTCCTGCCAGTTCTTCACTGGGAGAGATGGGACCGTCGAATACGGTCTTGTGCGAAAATACCAGTTCTTTTTCCCGGTCTGATTCAAACACGTAATGTGTCAGCAGCTGAGGAGTAAAATCGGAAATGCCGAGTTCTTCTCCGGCTTCTCGTTTCAATGCCATTTCCACGCTTTCTCCCAGGTCTACATGCCCTCCTACGGAGGTATCCCATTTTCCCGGTTGGATGTCTTTCCATTCCGGACGCTTTTGCAGATACAATTCTCCTTTGCTGTTGAATACATGCAAGTGAACCACCGGATGCAGCAGCTTGCTGCCGTTGTGGCATTCTCCTCGGGTAGCGGCACCTGTGATGTTTCCTTCTTCGTCTACGATGGGAAACATTTCTTCGTTATTGTCTGTCATTGTTTCTTCTGTTTGGGGTTAGGGAATGAGTAGAGATGAATCTCCGTAGCTCAGGAAGCGGAAATCATGCGCCAGCGCGTAATCGTAGATGGGACGCCAGTTTCCTTTCACAAAGGCAGAGACCAGTAACAACAGGGTGCTTTGCGGCTGGTGGAAGTTGGTGACCATTTTCTTGACGATATGGTAATTGTATCCCGGTGCAATGATAATCTGTGTACTGGTATGCAGGGCATCGAGCTGATTCCGGTCCATGTAGTCGAGTATCTGTTGCAGGGCTTCTGTGGTACTTAACTCCGGATGAGTTTCGTAGGGTTGCCATTGCTGTACGTGCAGTTCCTGCTGGCTGGCATCGGGGTGCTGTGACAAAGTGACACCGATGTAGTAAAGGCTCTCCAGTGTACGGACAGAAGTGGTTCCTACCGCCACGGCTTCACCTCCATGTGCCAGGAGCTTCTCTATGGTTCCACGGTTTACGGAAATGTATTCCGTGTGCATTTCGTGGCCTTCTATTTCTTCGCTTTTCACCGGTTTGAAAGTGCCGGCTCCAACGTGAAGGGTGACTTCTTCCAAATCCACTCCTTTTTCTTTGAGAGCGTTCAATACGCGTTCTGTGAAATGCAGACCGGCTGTAGGGGCGGCTACGGAACCTTTTATCTTCGAGTAGACGGTTTGGTAAGTTTCCTTGTCGCTTTCTTGTGTCTCTCTGTTCAGGTAGGGAGGAATGGGCAGCTCACCAAAGAACTCCAGAATGTCGGCAAAGGTTACTTCCGGATTGTCCCAGGTAAAATCAATCCAATGGCTGGTGCCGTGACATTCTCCACGGGTAGCAGTTAGCGTCAGTGTCTTTCCCTTTACCGTCATTTCCTTGTGCAGAGGACCTTCTTTCCACTTCTTCAGGTTGCCAATCATGCAGAGCCAGGCGGCATGCTGGGTTTGCTGGAAGTTGAGTACATAGTCGTTGGGCTCAATGGGCTCCAGACAGAAAATCTCAATCAGCGCGCCGGTTTCCTTGCGGAAGTGCAGACGTGCCTGAATGACTTTCGTGTTGTTGAAAATCATGAGAGTACCGGGCTCCAGGTAGTCCGGAAGGGAGGTGAAATGTGTTTCACTGATTTGTCCGTGCTGATACACCAGCAGCTTGGACTGGTCGCGGATCGGCAGCGGAAATTTAGCGATGCGTTCATCCGGCAGCGGATAGTTGTAGTCGCTAATCTTTATATGTTTTGTTTCTTCCATGTCGTTTATTTTTTTGCAAAAGTACAACAAATAGCAGAATCCTCCTAACATAATAATTTTTTCGTGGACTTCCTTTTGCAGACTGCTGAATAATTTCCATATTCCGTGGAAAGTCGTTACATTTGTGAGTGTAATAAATTGAAGACAGATTATGAAAATAGGAGATAAAGTACGCTTCCTGAGTGAAGTAGGTGGTGGCATTGTCCGGGGATTTCAAGGAAAGGACATTGCCTTGGTAGAAGGAGAAGATGGTTTTGAAATTCCTATGCTGATTAGGGAGTGTGTGGTAATACAGACCGACGATTATAACATCCCGTTGAAATCTACAGCCAAGCCTTCTGCACCGGAAGTTGAAGAAGAGGAGGAAGAGGAAAAGCCGATAACTTATCGGGCACCCGAAATACGTGGAAATGATGTACTGAATGTGTTTCTGGCTTATGTGCCGCAGGATATAAAGGCCATATCTTCTACTGCATTTGATGCCTATCTGGTGAATGACAGTAACTATTTTATTGATTATTTGTATCTTTCGGCAGAGGGTAAGAGCTGGACTTTACGCAGCCGGGGAACGGTGAAACCGAACATGAAGATGCACCTGGAAGAGTTTGAAAAGAGTGCATTGAACGGTATGGAGCGTGTGGCCGTACAGCTTCTGGCTTACAAAGATGACCGTACTTTCTTACTGAAACAGGCGGTGAATCAGGAGTTGCGCATTGATACGGTGAAGTTCTACAAGTTGCATACTTTCCAGTCTTCCGACTTTTTTGAGGAACCAGCCTTGATTTATGAGATTGTCAAGGATGATGAAGCGGTAAAGCAGGTATATGTTTCGGCCGATGACATCAAGAATGCACTGTTGCAGAAGAACGTGCAGGATATACCGGCGAAGTTGCAGAAAAAGCAGCATGTGGTAAAGAATGAAATTGTGGAGGTTGACCTGCATATCCATGAACTGCTGGATGACACTACCGGTATGGGAAATGCTGAAATGCTGAATTATCAGCTGGATGTGTTCCGCAAGACATTGGAGGAATACAAGCAGAAGAAAGGGCAGCGGATTGTGTTTATCCATGGAAAGGGAGACGGTGTATTGCGTCGGGCTATTTTGGATGAGTTGAAACGCAAATACAAGACTTATCAATGGCAGGATGCTTCTTTCCGTGAATATGGTTTCGGGGCTACAATGGTTACAATTCATTAAAAGATATGGGAACGTTAAAAGAAATGCTGTCGGCCGACCGTTTTGCGGCTGAAGCAGGAGTGGAATTACTGGAAATCAGTCCGGGATATGCCAAAGCTCGGATGAAGGTGACTGAAAAGCATCTGAATGCCGGAGGAGTTTGTCAGGGAGGTGCATTGTTTACATTGGCCGATTTGGCATTTGCCGCTGTGGCCAATAGCCGTGGACGTCTGACTTTGTCACTGAATGCCAATATTACTTTTCTGCGTGCTATCAGTGAAGGATATGTGTATGCAGAGGCTACCGAGACGTTCAATCATGGAAGGGTGCCTTTCATTGAAGTGCGTCTGGTAGATGAGCAACAGCAACTGATTGCGGTGCTGACCAGTTCCGGATACCGGAAAAGCGAAGAATTGAATATCGACGAACTGGAATAAATTCGGAGTATAGGAGAATATGTCAAACGGAGAATGCTCGTTATTGAAATGGGCATTCTCCGTTTGTGCTTTGGGTTAGATTTGTTCAAGGGCCTGACTCAGGTCGGCAAGCAAGTCTTCAATGTGTTCGGTACCGATGGAAAGGCGGATGGTAGACTGTGTGATGCCTTGTTCTGCCAGTTCCTGGTCGTTGAGCTGGGAGTGTGTCGTACTGGCCGGATGGATGACCAGCGATTTGACATCGGCTACATTAGCTAACAGGGAGAATATCTCCAGGTGGTCGATAAAGCGGTGCGCTTCCGTACGTTCGCCTTGGATTTCAAACGTGAAGATGGAGCCGGCTCCTTTGGGGAAATATTTCTGATAAAGGGCTGGGGAAGTGTGGTCAGGAAGGGAGGGGTGGTTGACCTTTTTCACTTTAGGATGGTGCTGCAGGAAGTCTACTACCTTCAGCGCATTCTCTACGTGGCGTTCTACTCTGAGTGAGAGGGTTTCCAGTCCTTGCAGAAGGAGGAAAGCATTGAACGGACTGATGGCGGCTCCGGTATCGCGCAACAGAATGGCGCGTATTCGGGTGATATAGGCCGCAGGACCTGCCACATCGGCAAAGCAAAGTCCGTGGTAACAGGGGTCGGGGCTTGTCAGTTGGGGGAATTTACCGGAAGCTTTCCAGTCGAATTTGCCGGAATCTACAATGATACCTCCTAATGACGTGCCGTGTCCTCCGATAAACTTTGTGGCAGAATGTATGACGATGTCGGCACCATGTTCAATGGGGCGCAGCAGATAAGGAGTGGCAAATGTGTTATCAATCAGTAAAGGAATCTGATGACGGTGAGCTATTTCCGCAATGCGGGCAATGTCGACAAGCGTGCAGTTCGGATTTCCCAGACTTTCAATGAATACCGCTTTGGTATTGGGCTGGATGGCCTGTTCCACGTTTGCCGGTTCTTCCGCGTCTACAAAAGTGGTGTGTATCCCACGGCTGGGGAAAGTATGTGCCAGCAGGTTGTAAGTTCCTCCATAAATGGTACGGGCTGATACAATATGGTCACCGGTACGCGTGATATTTTCAAATGCATAACTGATGGCGGCCGCTCCGGAGGCTACGGTCAAGGCAGCTACTCCTCCTTCCAATGCAGCTACTCGCTGTTCCAGTACACTTTGGGTGGGATTGGTCAGTCGGCCATAGATGTTTCCGCTGTCTTCTAGACTGAAGCGTGCGGCCGCATGGGCCGAGTCATGAAAGACGTACGAAGTCGTCTGATAGATGGGGACTGCTCGTGCATCGGTCGCCGGATCGGGATTTTCTTGTCCCACATGTAACTGAAGGGTTTCGAAGTGTAGCTTAGTTTTATCCATAGTCGTAAGTGCGTAAAAGTGATTAAATGATACTGCAAAAGTAATTTGTGTGGTTATATCGTCCAATATTTGATGAAAATATGGAGAATTGTTCTATGTAATGCTGGTTTAAAAGAAAAAACTTGTAGTTTTGCTGTCGTAAAACAATTCATAATAGAATAATATTCTTATGACAGAAAAACTGGATAAAGTGGATTTGCAGATTCTCCGTACTTTGCAGGAGAATGCCCGGTTGACCACTAAAGAGTTGGCGGCACAGGTCAGCTTGTCGTCTACTCCTGTGTTTGAGCGGTTGAAAAGGTTGGAGAGGGAAGGATACATCAAGAAGTACATTGCTGTGCTGGATGCCGATAAACTGAATCAGGGATTTGTGGTATTCTGCAATGTCAAATTGCGCCGGATGAATAAAGACATAGCCATGGAGTTTACCCGTATCATTCAGAACATTCCGGAAGTGACGGAGTGCTACAATATTTCTGGCAGTTACGATTATTTGCTGAAAATTCATGCCCCGAACATGAAATATTACCAGGAGTTTATTATTAATGTACTGGGTACAATTGACAGTCTGGGTTCGCTGGAAAGTATGTTTGTCATGGATGAAGTGAAACATGACTATGGACTCCACATATAGGGACGGAAAATCCTGTTCTATGTGTTTATTCCATAAATAGGATAAAACATAGAATATTATTCTAATTCTATCCGTCTTTAATGGGAAAAACAGTCCGTTTTTTCTAAATATCTTCCGATTGTTGGTGGATAGCACTTTTGCTTGTATCTTTGCCGACAAATTATACAAATGCACTATGAAAGTAATAGATTTGATAAAGAATAGTAAGGAACCCGTGTTTTCCTTTGAGATTTTGCCACCGTTAAAGGGAAACAGTATACAAAAAGTATATCACATCATTGATAAGTTGAGGGAGTTTGACCCTAAATACATCAACATCACTTCACATCACAGTGAGATAGTGTATTTGCCGCAGCCCGACGGAAACCTGAAGAAGACTACGGTACGTAAGCGCCCCGGAACGGTAGCCATCGCCGCTGCCATTCAGAATAAGTATGGCATTCAGGCGGTACCTCATATCATCTGTAAGGGATTTACGAAGGAGGAAACGGAATATGCCTTGCTCGACTTGAATTTCTTAGGTATTAATAACTTGTTGCTGCTGAGAGGAGATTCCAAGCCGCTGGACATTGCAGAAAAAGATTTGTGTCTGTACCATGAGCATGCCACTGATTTACAGGAACAGGTGAACCATTTTAATCAGGGCATTGGACTGGATGGCTCCAAGATAGAAGGAATTGAAACACCTTTCTCTTATGGTATGGCTTGTTATCCGGAAAAGCATGAAGAAGCTCCCAATATGGAGTCCGACCTGTTCTACTTGAAAGAAAAGGTACGCAATGGGGCCGATTATGTGGTGACACAGATGTTTTTCGACAACGAGAAATACTATGCTTTCGTAGAACGTTGCCGTCAGGAAGGTATTGACGTGCCCATTATTCCGGGAATCAAGCCTGTGGTATTTAAGAATCAGTTGAACGTATTGCCTAAAGTGTTCCGCACAGACATTCCTGAAGCCTTTGCTTCTGAACTTCGTAAATGTACGACGGACGAAGAAGTGAAAGCAGTAGGAGTGGAATGGTGCAAGGCACAGTGTAAGGATTTGCTGGCACACGGAGTTCCGGGCCTGCACTTTTACACATTCATGGCATCCGACAGTGTATATAAGGTAGCCAAAGAGGTATATTAACCTCTTTGACTTTTTACATTGCAATCCTTCTTAACCGGATACGCAGGTTGAATAATTCAGCATCTGTGTGCGGGGAAGAGGGATTGTGTGGTTTTATAGTGAGGCTATGCTCTTTTCCGTTTACCGCATCCGGTATGATGAAATCCTGACGGTACGCTTTCTGTTCCTCGGCAGGACGCAACAGATAAGCCGTTTCGTCTTCAAAACGGTTATAGCTGCGAAGGATTACCTGATTCTTTCCTTTCTTCAGTGGAAGAATCACTTTTTCCGTGCGGAACTTCGTGCGATACGGGTTCAGATGCTTGGCTATGAGTTTTCCGTTCAGGTAGACCTCCATTCCATTTCCGGCACCAATTTCCGCCAGAATATGCTGTGAACGTGGAGAGTCTATTTCTCGCATCACATAATAGCTGGATAGAATCGGGCAGGAAACCTTGTCACTGTCTTTATCTGTTTTGGTCCATAATTTACCGGATACAGGTGCATGCTGCAAATCTGCATCCAGTTTCTCTGCTGAGTGGAACACTCCGCTGCCGGGGCCACATACGTAGGTATCTCCCCAGGTGGTACCTGAAGAAGCCGTTTCTTTTATCTCCTTTCCTTTATCCAGTGTCACGGAGTAAGTCTTTCCATCCAATATAAGGTCTATTTCTCTTCCGGCCTCCTGCGAAGTATAGATAATTTCCAGTTGTTTCAACAGAAGTTGTTCGAAATTCCAACTGTAGCCCGTAATGCTACGGTAATTCGTATAGTAGTCAAAGCAGGAATAGCTGTATTGCGGTGTAGCATTACGAGGAGTAAGTATGGCATTTCTAATGGTCTTTCCAGGGAACGGTTCAATCTTTTTATCGAAGGAAAGAGTCAATACGTGTATTTGTTTGTCCTTGTAGGCTGAGGCCGGTACAGTCAATACTACCTCGTCGCCATATTGCAGGTAAGTAGCCATTTTCCCGTCTCCTTTCTGCAGAAGATAGCCGGGCATTTGCAGGGTAATTTTTCCATCTGCCGGATATTTCCCAGAGAGAAACAAGTACAGGTGATTGTCTTTGCGTGTCACTTCTCCCCATGTAAACTCTTCCTGGAAAGGAGAAGCCTCTGTCTGATATACAGCGTAGCCATAGCGGGAAAGCCAGTCGCCCATCTGTTCCAACACTTCTTTCTCAAAGTCAACTACTGCTCCGTTTCCCTTCGGACCGATGTTCAGCAGGTAATTTCCTCCTCTGGAAACTACATTGATCAGGCTTCGAGTTTTTTCACGTACTTTGCTTTCTATGCTTCCCCGGTCTTGCCATGCTCTGTATCCCCAAGTCTCATCGAACATGGATGCGGCACTCTGCCAGGGAGCATGAAGGGTTTTATCCGGATAGTCGTTGTCGGCCATTACGCAGAAATCATACTGGTCGTTGCCCAGGCGTCCGCTCACCATGCAGTCGGGCTGGTATTGGTGTACGAGTTCATACAACTCCTTACTTTGTGCCGGGGTATTTGCTCCCATATCAAACCAGAGTTCAGAAATCTTTCCATAATTGGTAAGGAGTTCCTTCAGTTGGGCTTTCGAAAAAGCATGGTGTGCTTCTGTAATAAAGTCAGCATTATGAGGTGACATGGGCGATGCATACGGATAGTGCCAGTCGATAAGCGAATAGTACAGTCCGAACCGCAGTCCATGACGGCGGGCAGCTTCCGACATTTCTTTCACGAAATCCCGTTTGCATGGAGTTGCATCGTATGAGTTGAAGGAAGTAGTAGCCGTTTTGAACAGGCAGAAGCCGTCATGATGTTTGCTGGTCAGGATAATGGAATGCATTCCCGCCTTTTTTGCCAGTACGGCAATGGAATCAGCATTAAACTGTGTCGGATTAAACTGGCCGGCAATTTTTTCGTAGTCTTTCTTGGAAATTGGGGCAAAAGCCTGAATCTGTTCACTGTATCCATTCTGCACCTGTTTACCCTGCCATACCCCGCCTAATTGTGAGTAAAGTCCGAAGTGGATAAACATGGAATATTTGTCTCCGTGCCATTGGCGGAAGGCTTCTTGAGATACCTGGCCTTTTGCTCCCAGGCCTATCACACACATCAATAGAATGATTAACAGTTTTTTCATGGCTTCTTATTTATGCTCTTTAAGAGCAAAGATAACGAGTTCTTTGTTTTTATACCGCTTTTTTATGTAATTTTGCAGCCGATTTTAAAAACCATTAAAAGTACGTTAAATTAAAATGAAAAAATTATTTCTTTTTGCGTTTATTCTTCTTTCTGTATGCGCAGGAAAAGTGATGGCTCAGAACATTCAGTTGCATTATGACCTTGGTCGTGCCTTGTATAAGTCATTGGACGAACGTCCATGGGTGACTACAACGGTCGAGATGTTCAAGGCAGACAAGTGGGGTAGCACTTATTTCTTTGTCGATATGGATTATACAGACAAAGGAGTGTCATCTGCTTATTGGGAAATCAGCCGTGAACTGAAATTCTGGAAGGCTCCTGTTTCTGCACATGTAGAATACAACGGAGGTTTGAATTATATCAACAATGCCTTCCTGGGAGGTGCTACCTACTCATGGAACAGCAGTGATTTTTCCAAGGTATTCGGCGTACAGGTTCTGTATAAATATATTCAGAAGAATGAGAAACCGCATAACTTTCAGTTGACAGGTACATGGACCCTGAATTTCTGCAAAGAAAAATTTACTTTCAGCGGATTTGCGGATTTCTGGCGTGAAAAACATACGGATGTAGATGGAAATAACCATGACTTTGTATTCATCAGCGAACCGCAGTTCTGGGTAAACCTGAATAAGTTCAAGCATGTAAACAAAGACTTGAACCTGAGTGTAGGTACAGAATGGGAATTGAGTACGGATTTTGCCGATCGTAACGGATTCTATTTCATCCCGACGCTGGCCATGAAGTGGTCTTTCTAAACCGGTTGAATCATTTAAAGCGATTATAAAATGAAAATGCTGGAAAAATTATTCGGTTTTAATCCTCGTGAGACGCGTGTGCGTACGGAAATCTTGGCCGGAATCACGACCTTTCTGACCATGGCCTATATTTTGGCTGTCAATCCCAACATTCTGGCGGCTACAGGTATGGACAAGGGAGCGCTTTTCACGACGACAGTCATCGCTTCGGCTTTTGCTACGCTGTTGATGGCCTTTTATGCCAAATTGCCTTTCGGATTGGCACCGGGAATGGGATTGAATGCGTTTTTTGCCTATACCGTTTGCCTTACGCTGGGTTATACCTGGCAGTTTGCTCTGACTGCCGTACTTTTGGAAGGAATCATATTCATTCTGCTGACGGTAACCAATTTGCGTGAGAAAATTGTAGATGCGCTGCCCTTGAGCCTTCGCAATGCCATTGGCGCAGGTATCGGCTTGTTCATTGCGTTTATCGGTTTGCAGAATGCCGGTATCATTGTGAATAACGATGCGACTTTGATTTCATTGGGGGATATTACTTCCGGTTCAGCCTTGCTGGGCATTATTGGCCTTCTGGTGACTTCCATCTTGTTGGTGAAGAAAGTCCGTGGAGCTTTGCTGATAGGAATCTTGCTGACGACTGTCATCGGTATTCCTATGGGATTGACGCATCTGGATGGCGTGTTGAGCACTCCTCCTTCTATCGAACCCATTTTCTTCCAGTTCCAGTGGGAACATATCTTTACAAAGGAAATGGTGATTGTTGTGTTTACTTTCCTGTTTGTAGATATGTTTGATACCATCGGAACGTTGGTGGGAGTGACTACAAAGGCCGGAATGGTGACAAAAGATGGAAAGATTCCTCACCTGAAGCAAGCCTTCTTAGTGGATGCTATCGGAACAACAGCCGGTGCCATGCTGGGTACCAGTACTATTACCACCTTCGTGGAAAGTGCTTCCGGAGTGGGTGAAGGCGGACGTAGTGGACTGACTTCTTTTGTTACGGCAGTGTGCTTCCTTCTGTCATTGTTTCTGGCTCCGTTCTTTTTGGCAGTACCGGGTGCGGCTACAGCTCCCGTGTTGATTCTGGTAGGTCTGATGATGATGTCTTCTGTGAAGAAAGTCGATTTCCTGGATTATTCAGAAGCCATTCCGGCGTTTATCTGTATCATTTTCATGCCTCTGGCTTACAGCATTTCCGATGGAATCGTGTTGGGAATGATCAGTTACGTCTTGATTAATCTGTTGTGCGGACATACCAAGAAGCTTACACCGGCCATGTATATTCTGGCCTTTATCTTTGTCTTTAAATTCTTCCTGTAAGCTTTTGTATTATATTGGAAATTGTTGCGGAAATGCCTGAGCAATCACTGCGGGCATTTCCGTTTTTTTTATGTCGTTTCCATGCACTTGCTTGACAGATTTTTCCCTCCCTGAAGGGCTGTTTTTCCTTGTCTTTCAAAATGCCCTTACGTTCCATCCAAAATGTACTTGCGTTTAGAATCAAACGTCCTTGTGTTTTACTTCAAATGCACTTGTGTTTCAAGTGAAACGTCTTTACGTTTTTCTTTCCTGCTTTTTATGCAGAAAATTGGAACAATTTTCTTTACTTTGAATGAAATTGATAACTTTGTGAAACTTATATCTTTTAAATGTTCAATTTTTAATAAGTAACGACATGAATGATTCTTTTTTGGAAACACGACAGGTCATAAAACGTTATGCCAACCATACGGCGCTGGATGGAGTAAGCATCACGGTGCCCGAAGGACAGGTATTTGGTTTGCTGGGACCCAATGGGGCAGGAAAGACCACATTGATTCGTATTATCAACCGTATTACAGCTCCCGATGCCGGTGAGGTGTGGTTTGACGGACGGCTCTCACGTCCGGAAGATATTTATTCCATTGGCTATCTTCCCGAAGAACGTGGACTTTACAAAAAAATGAAGGTGGGCGAACAGGCCATCTATCTGGCACAGTTGAAGGGATTAAGCCGTCAGGAGGCTAAGAAAAGACTAACCGACTGGTTTGAACGCTTCGAAATCATGCCTTGGTGGAACAAGAAGCTGGAGGAACTTTCCAAAGGTATGCAACAGAAGGTGCAGTTTGTCATTACCGTGTTGCATCGTCCCCGCCTGCTGATTTTCGACGAACCGTTTTCAGGCTTCGATCCGGTAAACGCAGAACTGCTGAAAAGAGAAATCCTGAAATTGAAAGACGAAGGACATACCATTATCTTCTCCACGCACAACATGGCTTCTGTGGAAGAAATCTGCGACCATATTGCACTGATCAATCATTCAAAGGTGGTGCTGCAGGGAGCAGTAACGGACATTCGTTCACGTTATAAAAGCAATCAGTACGAGTTGACGATGCAGTCTTCGAAACCGTTGCAGAATTCAGATGCCTTTGAAATTGTCAGCAGTGAGGTGCAGGATGAGCAGACGGTAAACTATAAACTGCGGAAGCTCACTTCCATTTCCAATTCTGAGTTATTGTCACTTGTGGGTACGCAGGGCGAAATCTGCAAGTTTACCGAATGTATCCCTTCCATGAACGATATCTTTATCCGTACGGTAGAGGGGAAAATCTAATCAAAAAATCTTTCAGCTATGAACAAGACATGGATTATTATTCAGCGTGAATTCATAAACCGGGTAAGCAAAAAGTCGTTTATCCTGCTTACCATATTGATGCCGTTCATTTTTGCGGCACTTATTTTTGTCCCGTTGTGGTTGTCTACGGTCAAGGGCGGAGACCAGAAACAGGTGGCCGTCATTGATGCCACCATGAAATACCTTCCTCAGTTTAAAGACGATGAATCCTGGCATTTTGTGGGAGTTCCCCAGATGGAAGCTTCTTTTCGAAGTGACTCCACACAGTTTGATGCCGTGGTCGAAATCAAGGCCGACCTGGCTGAACATCCGGAGGCCGTAACGATTTATTCGCGGAAAGAAGTACCCAACAGTCTTTCGCGGCTGGTAAGTGAAACACTTGACGAGCAGGTGCGTCAGGACAAGTTGTTGCGTTATGACATTCCGCAGCTGCCTTCCATCATGCAGGATATGAACCGTAAGTTGAATATCCGTACGGTAAAATGGGGAGAAGACGGGAGCGAAAGTGAGTCCAACGCAGGAGCGGCTATGGCAGCCGGTATGGTACTGACTTTACTGATTTACATGTTTGTGATGTCATACGGAGGTATGGTGATGCAAAGTGTGATGGAAGAAAAGACCAACCGTATTGTAGAAGTCATCGTCTCCTCTGTCAAACCCTTTCAGTTGATGATTGGAAAAATTATCGGTATCGGACTGGTCGGTGTGGCACAGCTGGCTATCTGGGTGGTGCTGATTGTGGTATTGTTGGCCGTAGCCGGTGGAATTTCCGGTAGTTCGCCAGAACTGATGGGAGGAGCATCCGGCTTGCTGGCTACTCTTCAGGGATTGAATCTGGCCAAGATGGGGGGACTCTTTATCTTGAATTTTATCGGAGGATATCTGGTGTATGCTTCCATATTTGCGGCTATCGGTGCGGCCATCAACGGACAGGAAGATTCTCAGCAGTTTATGATGCCGATTGTTCTTCTGTTGATTTTTGCCCTCTATGCAGGTATCTACAGTTCTGATAACCCCGACGGACCGTTGGCTATCTGGTGTTCCATGATTCCGTTTACTTCACCTATTGTCATGATGGTGCGTCTGCCTTTCGATGTACCGGTGTGGGAAACGATGCTGTCAGTCGTTCTTTTGTATGCTGCCGCTTTCGGCATGATTTGGATAGCCGGAAAGATTTATCGGGTAGGTATTCTGATGTATGGAAAGAAACCTTCTTTCAAGGAAATGATTCGCTGGATTACGTATAAGTAAAAGTATTCTGTTGAATCTTTTAAAATAGAAATGGCAGGTGCGAAAGGAAACTTTAATCATTTACACCTGCCATTTTTATGTTTTTTGTTTCAATTATAAATGATAGATGAGAGATAATTGGGGGCTGGTCATAAAAATTCCCAGTTTGGAGCGTTTTTCGAACATTTTGCTTGGGATTTCAATCTTTTCATCGAGGTGCTTGAAAATATAATATTCTACAGAGATTGATATTTTCACACCTAAATGTGTGTGGAATTTATACTCTACACCTATGTTTGAGTTCATACCAAGTCCTGATTTAGGAACTGAATATTTTTGGTCTTTGTTTATGGTACCTTTGTTTAAATAATGCGCGTATCCAATACCTAAATCGAGGTAGCTAATCATTCCTTTTAATAGTTGCGCCTCATGAACAGACGAAAATTGTGGAGCAAGATAAAAGATTTGGATATTTTCATGTAAGGATGAATTTTGTGCACTTTCCGAAAATGAGAGTCCATGCATATAGTGTTTAAAGGCAAGCCCATAACCTATATATTTGTGATGTCTCAAAAAATCTATACCATATTGAAATCCGCGACTACTTTTTTTAGGATTGCTGTACCATAAAGATTCTCCTGTTCCTTCTTGATTGGCAGAGGCTATACCGAAATTAAAACGGATAGAAATGTCTTTTTGAGGAATTTGATTGTTCTCATCCATTTTCTTTGCACGCGTGGGCAGGCAAAATAAAAGACACAATAAAATGGCGATTGTTCTCATGATTACAAGGTTTGTAAGCTTTATTTGCAAATATATAAAAAAATAACATTCTATTTTCCGATATGGATATTTAACTTATCAAATCTTTTGGAGAGAACGTTTTCGATAGTAGTATAGGGCGTAGCTGTGTATAAAAAAGTAAGTCCCGAACATAAAGTCCGGGACTTACTTTTTTATGGAAATTATTTTTTATTCCTCTTTTGCTTCTAGCAACAGTTCCATTACCTGGCAAGCTGATTTAGCCACGGAAGTACCCGGACCAAAGATAGCCATTACACCGGCTTTATACAAGAAATCGTAGTCTTGTGCCGGGATGACGCCACCTGCAAAGACCAGAATATCTTCGCGGCCCAGACGTTTCAATTCGGCAATGATTTGCGGAATCAATGTCTTGTGTCCGGCAGCCAATGAAGAAACTCCCACTGCATGAACATCGTTTTCTACAGCTTCGCGAGCGGCTTCTTCCGGAGTCTGGAACAACGGGCCCATATCCACGTCGAAACCACAGTCCGCAAATCCGGTAGCTACTACCTTGGCACCACGGTCGTGTCCGTCCTGTCCCATCTTGGCAATCATGACACGCGGACGACGGCCTTCTTTCTTCGCAAATTCTTCGGTCAGTTCGCAAGCCCGTGCGAAATCTGCATCCTTTTTACTTTCTGATGAATACACGCCTGATATTGTTCTGATAATTGCTTTATAACGTCCTACGACTTTTTCGCAGGCGTCAGATATTTCTCCCAATGTGGCACGTACGCGAGCGGCTTCTACGGCCAGTTCCAGCAAGTTACCCTTGCCAGTGCGTACGCATTCCGTAATAGCGTCCAATGCCTTGTCCACTTCAGCCTGGTTACGGCCTTCTTTCAGACGGCGCAGGTTCTCAATCTGTTCCTGACGTACAGCAGTGTTGTCCACTTCCAGAATATCAATCGGGTCTTCTTTTTCCAGACGATATTTGTTTGTACCCACGATAGTCTGTTCACCCGAGTCGATACGAGCCTGAGTACGTGCAGCAGCTTCTTCGATACGCATTTTCGGAATACCGGTTTCGATGGCTTTGGCCATACCGCCCAGTTTTTCGATTTCCTGAATGTGTTCCCAAGCCTTGTGAGCCAGTTCGTTGGTCAACGCTTCTACGTAGTAAGAACCGCCCCACGGGTCTACATTTTTACAAATCTGCGTTTCTTCCTGAATATAAATCTGAGTATTACGTGCAATACGTGCCGAGAAGTCGGTCGGAAGGGCAATAGCTTCGTCCAATGCGTTGGTATGCAGTGACTGCGTATGTCCTAATGCAGCAGCCATGGCTTCAATACAGGTACGTCCTACGTTGTTGAACGGATCCTGTTCAGTCAGTGACCATCCGGAAGTCTGTGAGTGTGTACGCAGTGCCAGTGATTTCGGGTTCTTCGGATTGAACTGTTTTACAATCTTGGCCCACAGCATACGTGCGGCACGCATCTTGGCTATTTCCATGAAATGGTTCATACCAATAGCCCAGAAGAACGACAGACGCGGAGCAAAAGCGTCAATATCAATGCCGGCAGCCACTCCCGCACGAAGGTATTCCAATCCGTCGGCCAGTGTATAAGCCAGTTCAATGTCGGCAGTGGCTCCCGCTTCCTGCATGTGGTATCCCGAAATAGAGATAGAGTTGAATTTCGGCATCTTCTGAGAAGTATATTCGAAGATATCAGAAATAATCTTCATGGAGAAGGCAGGCGGATAAATATAGGTGTTACGCACCATGAACTCCTTTAGAATATCGTTCTGGATGGTTCCGGCCATTTCTTCCAGTTTGGCACCTTGTTCCAGTCCAGCATTGATGTAGAATGCCATGACAGGAAGTACCGCACCGTTCATGGTCATGGAAACAGACATTTTGTTCAAAGGAATACCGTCGAAAAGCACTTTCATGTTTTCCAGTGAACAGATAGATACCCCGGCTTTACCTACGTCGCCCACTACACGCGGATGGTCAGGGTCGTATCCACGGTGTGTCGGAAGGTCGAAAGCTACCGACAATCCTTTCTGACCAGAAGCCAGGTTACGGCGGTAGAATGCGTTTGACTCTTCGGCGGTAGAGAATCCGGCATACTGACGGATGGTCCATGGGCGGAAGGTGTACATCATAGAGTACGGGCCACGAAGATAAGGAGGAATACCGGCTGCATAGTTCAGGTGTTCCATACCCTCCAGGTCTTCTTTGGTGTATACAGGTTTCACCTGAATCTGTTCAGGCGTTTTCCAGTTGGCAGTGATGCCATTTTCTTTCTGCCATTCCATGCCATTCTGCGGATGGAAACCGGCAAATATATCGATTTGTTTGAAATTCTGTCTCATAGTTCAATTCAGGATAAGAGTTTGCTGTTGTATTCGCGTAAGGTTTCCAGTACGTTGCAACGCACATGAATGAAGTTTTCGATGCCGGCAGCCTTCAGTTCTTCCATGCAGGCCGGAGCACCGGCTACGATAAACATAGCGCGTCCGTTGAGTGCCTTGAAGGCTGGGATAGCATATTCCGCATATTCATCATCGCTGGAGCAGATTACCACGATGTCTGCCTGTGCTTTCATGGCTGCTTCAATTCCTTCTTCTACGCTGGCAAATCCTAAGTTGTCAATTACCTGATAGCCTGCACAAGCCAGGAAGTTGCATGAGAACTGTGCACGAGCCTGACGCATGGCCAGGTTACCGATGGTCAGCATGAAAGCTTTCGGACGTTTTCCTGAATTTTCAGTTTCCAGACGAAGAGCTTCAAATTCGCTGGCTGCACGTGCGGTTTCCAGTTTGGCCAGAGTGCCTTCTTCTTCGTGTGCTTCTCCACCGCAACCGCATTTCTTGCATCCATCCAGCGGACGTTTGTCTCCTGCCAGTTCATTGAAGTTCGGGTACTGGTTGGTTCCCAACAGGATTTCTTTACGTTTGGAAACCGCTTCATGACGGGCTTTGTTGCTTTGGTTTACAGCTTCCTGAATGCTTCCTGCCTTGACAGCCTGCAACATACCTCCTGCTTCTTCTACAGCAAGGAAGAGGTCCCAAGCCTGTTTGGCAATGGCTACAGTCAGATTTTCAATATAATAAGAACCTGCAGCCGGATCAACGATACGGTTCAGGTGTGATTCTTCTTTCAACAACAACTGCTGGTTGCGGGCAATTCTTTCTGAAAAATCGTCTGGCGTCTGATAAGCTTTGTCGAATGGAGATACCGTGATGGAGTTGACTCCGGCAATGGCAGCACTCATGGCCTCAGTTTGTGTACGGAGCAAATTCACGTGTGCATCGAACAAAGTAAGGTTGAAATTGGATGTTTCTGCATGGGCTACCATCTTGCAGGCACAGTAGCAAGTGCCGTCGGCTCCTGTATTCTTGCAGTCCGTACGAGGGCATTTCGGTGCGTATTGTTTTACGATGTCAGCCCATAGCATACGTGCGGCACGGAATTTGGCGATTTCCATAAAGTAGTTAGAGCTGATGCCAAAGTTAAATTTGATTTTCTTGGCAGCCAGTGCGGCAGGAACGCCTGCTTCTACCAACTGGTTGAGGTATTCATTTCCCCATGCCAGTGCATATCCTAATTCCTGATAAATGTAGGCTCCGGCGTTGTTCAACTGTACAGAGTTCACGGCAATGCAACGGAAATGCGGGTATGCGGCCAGTGTTTCCACCAGTTCCTTACCCGTGGCAATGACAGCGCTTACATCTTTTCCTTTTTGCATCATTTTGCTGATAGGGTCGAAGTTGAGTGAGCCTTTCAGCTTTTCAGGTGCATATCCTTTTTTCTGGAAATAGGCTACCAGCAGTTGTGCCAGTTGCAGCGTATGACGCTGGCAGGTAGAGAAGTTCAGTTCCACACATTCGCAGCAGATGTCTTTCAGCAAAGTATCGAGGTATTCTGCATTGAGTTCCTTGGCTTTGATATGGAATCCGAGTGAGTCTACACCTTTATTTAATATATCAAGGGCTTTGGCGTTGGCTTCAGCCGCATCGTTTACGGTAATGTCCTGACGGATAAACCAAGTGTTATCGTCTTTCTTGATGCCTCTGATGTAGGGATATTGTCCGGGAAGTCCCTCTGTGGTTTTCAATCCTTCCAAATCTTCCTGACGGTAGAATGGTTTCACCTTGAAACCTTCGTTGGTTCTCCATACCAACTTCTTCTCAAAATCGGCTCCTTTCAAATCTACCGTAATCTTGTCCATCCATTCTTGTGTGGACACGGGCGAAAAATCTGAAAAGAGTTTTTCTTTACTATCTGCCATAGTGAATTAGTGTTTTTGGGTTGATATTCAGATTTAAAATTATCACACAGGTTGTAGCCTGCATGGGCAAATATACAAATTTTCCGCTTGTTTATTCCACATTACCCCTTTTTTATAGCTATAGAAAGCTAAAAACATTAAACGTGCGTAGAGGGCGCTGAGAGCTTTTGGACAGGAAAAGAGTGTACGGAACACATCATAGAGAAGGTTGGAATGAAAAAAGAAAGAAAAGTTTGCCCTATTATTTTTAATTGGTTACATTTGCCCCCTGAATAAACAAATTTAATATCTATGAACTGGCTACAAGATTTATTGACGAATCCCAACTCGATAGCGCATATAGTGGCATTGTATGCCTTTGTAATTGCGGCGGGGGTACTGTTGGGAAAAATTAAATTCTTCGGCATATCGCTGGGAGTTACATTCGTCTTGTTCGTAGGAATCTTGGCTGGACACTTCGGTTTTACTGGAAATCCTGCCATCCTTTCTTTCGTGCAAGATTTCGGACTGATTCTTTTTGTCTTCTGTATCGGACTTCAGGTCGGTCCTTCATTCTTTTCTTCTTTTAAACGGGGAGGTATTACATTAAACCTGCTGGCAGTGGGAATTGTGTTCCTGAATATTGCCGTAGCATTGATTCTGTATTTTGCTTTACAAGGCAGAGTAGACATTCCGATGATGGTGGGTATCCTGTGTGGAGCGGTTACCAATACTCCGGGGCTTGGTGCGGCGAATGAAGCTTTGCAACAGTTGCACTATCAGGGACCTGAAATTGCCATGGGATATGCCTGTGCTTATCCGTTGGGGGTGATGGGTATTATTCTTTCCATGATTATTATCCGCTATATCTGTCGGGTAGATGTGCAGCGTGATAGTGACGAGATTCAGAAAGAGGAAGAAGCCAATCCGCACATGAAGCCTTATACTATCTCGCTGAAAGTGCAGAATGAGGCGTTGAGCGGCAAGACGTTGTCGCAGGTGCAGAACTTCCTGGCACGTGACTTTGTATGTACGCGTATTATTCAGGACGGTCACATGATTACGCCGAATGCCAATACGGTGCTTCGCCTGGGGGACCGTATGTTCCTGGTTTGTGCGGAAGATGACTCAGAAGCTATCATGGCCTTCATTGGTCCGAAAATCGAACAGGATTGGGATGCCACTAACCAGCAGGACAAACCGATGGTGTCTCGCCGTATTTTGGTGACACAGCCGAATATCAACGGAAAGACGCTGGGAGAACTTCATTTCAGCAGTATGTATGGAGTTAACGTGACACGTGTCAACCGTTCGGGTATGGACTTGTTTGCCGCTCGTCAGCTTCGCTTGCAGGTGGGCGACCGTGTGATGGTAGTAGGTCCGCAGGATGCCATCGAACGTGTGGCTAACTTACTGGGTAACCAGTTGCGTCGTCTGGACCATCCGAACATTGTAACTATTTTTGTCGGTATTCTTTGCGGTATCCTTTTCGGAAGTTTGCCTATTGCTATTCCGGGCATGCCGACTCCGGTCAAATTAGGTCTGGCTGGTGGTCCGCTGATTATCTCTATTTTGATTGGACGTTTCGGACATAAAGTGAAACTGGTAACCTACACCACAATGAGTGCCAATCTGATGCTTCGTGAAGTGGGACTGGTGCTCTTCTTGGCGAGTGTGGGAATCAAGGCCGGCGAGAACTTTGTGCAGATGGTAGTCGAAGGTGATGGCGTGTTGTATGTGGGACTCGGTTTCCTGATTACTTTCATACCGTTGATCATTACCGGTATTATTGCCCGTTGGCATCACCGGGTGAACTATTTCACGTTGATGGGTTTGATTGCCGGTAGTAATACAGACCCTCCTGCCTTGGCATACGCCAATCAGATTGCAGGAAACGATGCGCCGGCTGTAGGTTACTCAACCGTTTATCCGTTGACCATGTTTTTGCGTATCCTGACAGCACAGCTGCTTGTCTTGCTGATGGCTGGATAAAAATATAAACGAAAAATAAAAAAGCAACGCCCTGTATCTGTCACAGACTCAGGGCGTTTTGTTTGAAGTAAATTACTTCAGGTTTTTATAACAGGTTTTTTATAACAGGTCCTTTTATTAAGATGTCCTTGCATGATTATTGCTTCATTGAGTTGTTTTTTATGTCTTTCATTCGTGAAACGTAGGTTTTTCTAGGGGAGAATGTTGGGCTTCCGATAGAGAAACTTACGTTTCAGCTTGCAGAGACATAGTGTATTTTAAAGGATTTTTCTATTTACCTATTGAAGTTTTTAAGTTTTACTTGTGGACAGACTTGCCGACAAAATGTGGGCGTGCAAACTGACGGTTACTGCTGGTAGAGGCTGAATTACGGCTGAAGGTTTGGCTCTCAGAAGGATTCTGTTTGTCAAATACCGTAAATTCTTCATAGGATGTTTCCCGATTTTCTCCTCTTTTCATAACCATATCGTAGATGGCTTTACGTGATGGCGCGTTAAATCCGCAGGTATTGGTATTCATCATGCTGTCTTCAGTAGGGCGATATACGCCACTCATATACGTGCAAGCTCCTTCATAAATACCGATACTTTCAGAGGTATAGCGGCTGTCTTTCAGGAAGGAAGACCACAGGATGGTATTTTCATCCTGAGTGAAATCCACATTTTGTGCCCATCCATAGCTTTGCAGCATTTTTACACTACTGATTTCTGAGGAAGGAATTTTTCCGTTTTGTTCATAACTGTATTCATCTTCCAGTTTAGCGAATCCGTGACCTATCGCTTCGTGTACCAGTACTTGTCTGAAACTTTCATTTTCCAGATCGTAGATGATAGGGCAATAAGCTATGGCCAGTTCGGTTACCTGGTTATTTTCGTTGTAATACCCGAAATATGTAGTTCCGGCATATGAAGGAGAATTAAGTACGACTACTGCCAGCGTTTCGTATAAATCAATATTTTCTATACATTGTATATAATCTATTACATTTTCATCATTTCCGGTTATAAGGGTGCTCATTCCTCCTGCCATTTGACATCCAAAGGCTGTGTTATAACCATCGAATCTGTTGCTGCGAGAAACTGCCGTTACGGAATATATGTTAAAGTAATTCCGGAGAGACTTCAGAGGTTCTTCTGTAAACAGGTTTTCCATGGCTTTATTCATGACTTCATCGTATGTTCCGTCTTCTATTTCAGTGTCCAGAAAGCCATCTCCCATCAATACAATGGGGAGTCCGTTTCCTTCTGTGGCACGTTGAAGAATACGTACTGTCTTGTCGGCAGAATAATCAGTCGATGTGCTTGTATTGGTACCTTCCTGTATGATAGTGACACTATTCAGTAATTCCTCTTCCAGGCCGTTTGTTTTACAAAAATAAAGATTGGCCGTTCGTTCCCTTTCATCTTCGTTGGGTAAAGCTGTCAAATTGACTACATAGCCTTGCTCTGTACGACTATCAGCCGGTTGTGTAAGCCAGTTGGCTGTACTATAAATAACAAGTTTGTCCCCACTGAGGTTGGTGGTAAACTTGACTTGTAGTGAACCTCCTTGCGCCTCAGTATAATAAGTCGTCTGTTCCAGTTCTACGTAGTCTGCGGCCGATTGCGTGACGGTAAGGGATTGGGTGAGACCTGCGGAAACTAGATTTACTATGGCTGTACGGGAGTCTTTGCTGTCATTTTTACTGGAGGCTGTCAAGGCCAGTTGATAAGTGCCGGCTTCCCCCGAAGTCGGAGAAATCAAAAGCCATTCACTGGATGTATTTGCTTCCCATTCTCGCGTACTGGTAAAGCTGATTACTGTTTGGGAATTAGCCGCTGAGGCTAAGGTAATCGAACTTGTTTCTTCTTGCAAAGAGAAACTGGGGTCAATTTCCTTTTCGGAACACCCGGATATCAAGAGGATAAGAAGAAATAATAATATACTTTGTTTCATGTCTGTAAAATGATGGATGTGCACAAAATTGCTTTTTCTTGTATTAAATAACAAACGAAATCTACGAATTGGCAAGAAAAAACTACGAATTTATTGATTAAAGTATTAAACTATTTCTGTACTAAAAAGGAAAATAGTTGATGAAAGATAGTTGGATTGAATTATTTTGCGACAGACAACGCTGAAATGGTTATGTACCATCTTCTGCATTTGCAAATTCAGGATTTTCTTGATATCTTGCATTGTCAATTTATCCGGATAGAGTTTTATGAAACAAATATTGCATAAATTAAGGGTGTTACTGCTGATTGTATGGGGGATGTGTATTCCCTCGTTGCCGGGATATGCCATGACGGATAGTGAGTTTGCTACATGGACGGGAGTACGGGTAGACTGGCAGCTTAATCCCCGTGTGAAGTTTAGGGGAACATTTCAAACTCGTACACAAAATGGCTTGAAAGAAATGGAACGGGGACGTTTGAATGTCGGACTGAATTACCGTGTGTTACCCCTTATGCAACTAAAAGGATATTACGAAATACAATACCGTGACCGTGGAACTGCGGGATGGAAAGTTGGACATCGCTATCAAGCCGGTTTTATTGTTTCAGGGGCCAAACGAAATATAAAGCTTGGCTGGCGGGAACTTTTGCAACACACATTTATTGGCGGAGCAAATGAGGTGCAATTACGTTCGCGTTTGAGAGTGGCTTATGAACCTGAAAACTGGATAGCATATCCTTATTTTTTTGTGGAAACGTTTCAGCCGCTAGGCGACGAGGCTTTCTTTTCACTGCCGCGTGTCCGTTATCGTCCGGGGGTGCGTTGCCCTCTTTCCCGGAAAACGGCTTTGGATGTATATTATTGCCGCCAATATGACGTGAAGCGTTGCCAGAATATTTTAGGACTTAATTTGGAGATAAAATTGTAATGAAAGAAAATATGAGTTTTTTAGAATTAGTAAAGATGCGTCACTCCGTTCGGAATTATGAAAACCGTGCGGTGGAGAAAGAAAAATTGGATTACATCATGGAATGTGTACGTCTGGCTCCTTCAGCAGTAAATTTTCAGCCCTGGAAATTTGCGGTGATAACGGATGCGGACAGGCTGTCACAGCTGAAAAAGGCTTATCCAAGAGAGTGGATAGAAAATGTACCTTGTATGATAGTAGCTTGTGCGAATCATGAGGAATCCTGGCACCGTAAATCAGACGGAAAAGACCATGCAGATATTGATGTGGCCATTGCTGTAGAGCATCTTTGTCTGGCTGCTACGGAACAAGGATTAGGCACTTGCTGGGTGTGTAATTTTGATGTATCTCTGTGTCGGGAAGTACTTAACCTGCCTGATTTTATGGAACCGGTAGTGCTGATTCCTGTGGGTTACGCCAAAGCACAAGAAGTGTCAGCTAAGAAACGCAAATCGTTGGATGAGATATTATTTTGATAGTAATAACGGGATAACATAAATAAAATATCAAATATTTAACTAGTTTTAGTAGTAGTTCTTTATGGAATTTCCTACTTTTGGGACGCTCTCTGAATCGCTTTTCAGGGAGCGTCTTTTATGTATATTCTAATTAGTTGAAAAATGGAAAACATTGAATTAGGATTATTGCTGATGGTGGTCGGAATGGTCACAGTCTTTGTAATTCTGCTCATTGTTATCTGGTTAAGCCAGCTTCTGATTTCCATTGTAAATAAAGTTGCTCCTGAAGAAGCACCCAAAAAGAAGGTGGCTGCTACAGGTGCATCTACCGATGCTGGTGCAATGGATGCCATTAAGGCGGCTGTGGATATATTGACAGCCGGAAAAGGTCAGGTAATAAAAGTAGAAAAACTGCAGTAATCTGTTAGAAAAACACGCATGTATTAGTCATGGAACAGAAAGAAGTCAAATTTAGTTTGGTTTTTCGTGATATGTGGCAAAGTGCCGGAAAATACGTACCGCGAGTAGACCAGTTGGTGAAGGTGGCCCCAGCCATTATCGAAATGGGGTGTTTTGCCCGTGTAGAAACAAACGGGGGAGGTTTTGAACAAGTTAACCTGTTGTTTGGTGAAAATCCGAACAAGGCTGTCCGTGAGTGGATTATAACCGCAATGTCATATGCCCCGTTTTGATTGTTGTCAATCAAGACAAGATATCCGTTGTCGGGAGTGTAAAGCGCTGTGCCGTTGTCGGCAATAGGTCTGCCGTTGTATATAAATGACGCATCAGACGACATTTTTTTCGTTTTTGTCTTTCCGTTTTCGTTATACTCATATGTAAGGTTGTAAAAGCTTATAATATCCTCTGCATTTATCAGAGCGGTATTGTTGTAATCGTCACAATTTATATACAAATAATCATCATATTCCGCCAAAAATTCAACACCGGAAAAAAATCCGTGACGCCTTGCGGACTTCTCATATCCGTACGGATATGCGCCGAGCGACTTTGCCTCGTCGTTTCTGCCGAGTATTTTTACTGCGATAACAACAGCGTCTGCGTATGTAATCGGCGTATCCGGATTAAAAAGCCCGTCGCTGCCGGAAACAATATTTAAATCATATGC
>ENA-OPCW01000059-OPCW01000059.1-human-gut-metagenome-genome-assembly--contig:-NODE-59-length-47255-cov-4.786038_pt1 | contig 47255 bp, 35 predicted proteins | sample MGYA00241258_ERZ501496 | MGnify/ENA primary metagenome ERZ501496 (study PRJEB25962, sample SAMEA2042660) | human gut metagenome | biome: human gut; feature: human-associated habitat; material: faeces...
GGATCATTCCGTAACAAAACGCAGTGATGAATTAGGTGATATCGGTCGCTGTGCCCTGTCCATGCAGCGCTCTCTTCGTACCATGATCGAGCAGGATGCCCTGACCGAGCTGTACAACCGACGCAGCGGGGAAAAAAAGCTGCGCCAGATCTTCGAGGAAGCCCAATCCTTCCGCCATTCTTTTGCGCTCGCCATCGGAGATATTGACTTTTTCAAAAAGGTTAATGATACCTACGGTCACGAATGTGGGGATGCCGTACTGAAAAATGTCTCTGCCCTGCTGAAGCAGCATATGTGGCGCCGTGGCTTTGCCGCGCGTTGGGGTGGTGAGGAATTTCTACTGGTATTTGAAAATGTAGATCTTGCAGAAGCACGGAAACAGCTGGATCTTCTCATGGACAAAATTCACGAACTGGATACACTCTACGAAGGGCAACACGTGAAGATAAATATGACCTTCGGACTGGTCTGTGAGTCTGACAAAGATGTTCATACATTATTAAAAGAAGCTGATGAGAAATTATATATCGGTAAGACAAACGGTCGTAACCAGGTGATATCTTAACCCGACGCCGATGCCATTGGCTTTAAGAAGTCGGACCGTATCTAGACAATCCACCGTGTTTCGGGCAAAGCGGGAGAGGGACTTCGTGATGATGAAGTCGATGCGGCCACGCTTGCAGGCGGTGATCATCTTATTGAACTCCGCTCTCTTTTTGAGGCTGGTTCCGGAGATGCCCTCATCTGCGTAAATGCCCGCCATCTCCCAATCAGGGTTGTCCTGAATCTTCTGGGTGTAGTAGGTCTTTTGGGCTTCATAGCTGTTGAGCTGTTCCTCGCTGTCGGTGGATACGCGGCAGTAGGCCGCCACACGCATCTTGCCATCGTAGTTTCTAAGTAATTCTTCCGGCTTCCTGGTCGGTGGGATTTCCCGCACACGCCGTTCTAAAGTGGTTGTTGCTGCTTCCATGGTTATTTGTCCTTTCCAGTGAAGTTATCATCCGTAAATGTGAGGCTCACCGTAGCGTCAGACGCGACGGTGATATAAGAGACCACCCGGCGAAAGCGGAGCCAATCCACTTCCACTGGGCAGTCTGAGGGTTCGCATTCAGAAATAGGCTGGGGGCAGCAGTCATATCGTGCGGCTGCCCCCTGTAAAATGAGAGCCATGACTGCTTCGGGTGAGTCAGGCTGTTCGAGCCCTCGGTTGATGGCGTTGTTCAGCCGAATGACCTCCGCAGAGGGAACATAAGCGTCCGCCTCCTGGCATTCATGCGTCTGCATTTGGTGGGCAACTTCTTGGAACGTCTCATCCGTATCCAGAGAAACGGAAATGCCGCAGTGTTCGCATTTGAGATACACCTTGCTGCGATCCTGCCAGCGTCCACCCAGACGAACCATCTTTCCACCGCAGGTACATCGAAAGTAGGGCTTTAACCGGTCAACGACCGTCATCTCTTCGGACACCTGCCGCCTGTCATTCTTTTCTGAGATCTTGTCCTGCACAGCTTGGAAATCGGTTTCCGCGATCATCACAGGATAACCATCTTTTCCGGTGTAACGGGCATTTTCCAACATGCGCTTTATCTTATGCTTGTTCCAAAGCGGTATTTCGGAGCTGTATGGAACGCCCTGCCGATTCAACGCATCGGAGATGTCCTGGTAAGATGCTCCGGCACTGTAGAGGGCGAACAGCATCTGAACGACCCGCTGCTCTTCCGGAACGATCTCCAATGCGCCGCCACGGATCTGGTATCCATATAAAATCTTGCGTTTTGTCATCTTACCGCCACCTCCAATCGCTCCCTCAGTTCCAGCCCGCCATAGAGTCGGAAACGAATCTCTGTTTGAGATTCCGCGATGATCTTTTCCACGAGACTTTCGAAGAGATCATCGTCGAAGTCATCCATCTGTTCCGGCCCGTCAAGAATCGTCTGCCGCACCTTCCGAAGCGCGTCCATGACCTCGTCCAATGCTTCATTCTCCGCCAGCCTGCGCCGTTCCCTGCGGAGCTGCGCCAGCTTGGCGCTGATCACATTCATGCGAGCCGTGCAGGTATCGGCGTCCAGCAGGCCATTGACACGCAGGGTGCTGATTTTATGGCTTTCCTCTGTGGCTTCCGCGATGGCCCGGTTGATGGTCAGGGTTTTCGGATTATTCTGCTGCAGGATGGCGTCAAGGGCGTTCATCTGCTCCATAGCGGGCTTTAGGATCATGTCGGCATTGCACTTGAGCTTGCGGTACATCCGTAGGAATGCAGCGCGGATCTCGCTCTCCGGAATGCGTCCTACGTGGCAGGCATCGGCACTGCGGTCATGGGTTCGGCAGACCCATGTTACATATCCGTTTTTGCTGGTTCGGCGCAGAAACATCGTCCCACAGTTCCCGCATAGGATTTTCAGGGCGAATGGACTTCTCTCTCGACGCCTTTTCTCTTTTTGTGCTTTCTTGCGCAGCAGCTCCTGCACTTTTTCAAAGGTATCGCGGTCAATGATAGCCGGATGACTGTTTTCGACATAGTATTGCATCCGCTCCCCCCGATTGCGCTTTTGCACGAACGGGAAGCCGCAGCTATAGGATTTCTGGCAGAGCGTGTCTCCAATATACTTCTCGTTGGTCAGCAGATATCGGATGCTTGTCTCCTGCCATTTCTCGGCGCCATTCTGCGTCGGAACGCCTTTTGCCGTCAGTTGCTCCGCGATCCATTTGGAGCTGTTTCCTTTGAGATATGCATCAAAGGCCCAGCGTACCGCAGCCGCTTCTTCCGGCAGGATCTCAAGGTTTTTCTTGTCTTTAATCCGGTATCCGTAGGGAGCGCTGCAGGTGATGAATTCTCCGCATTCCATGCGGTGCTGATAGCTCAGACGCTGGTTTGCCGAGATGGATAGGGACTCCTGCTGGGCCAGAGAACCGGAAACGCTCACCATCAGTTCGGTGGTGAGCGTTCCTGTGTCGATATTTTCTTTTTCGAATCGGACAGTGACGCCCATACCGGAGAGTTCTCGCAGGGAGGCGAGACACTCTTTGGTGTTGCGGGCGAAACGGGCTACTGACTTCACCAGAATGCAGTCGATTTTGCCCTTTCGGCAGTCCCGCATCATGCGATTGAAATCGTCCCTCTTGTCCACGCGCGTGCCGGTCAGGCCCTCGTCGGCGTACACATCCACCAGATCCCAGCCGTCGTGCTGAGCGATCACCTCGGTGTAGTTGCGGATCTGGGCTGCGTAGGAATGCAGCTGATCCTCAGAGTCTGAGCTGACACGGCAGTAGGCGGCGACACGCAGGTGTTCCGGTTGGAGTGCGTGTGGCGCGATCTCTTTTACCGTAGCCATCAGCGTTCCTCCCGCTGGTGGGCAGCCATCGCTTCGCTGCGGTTCACGCAGCCATGCAGGTCTTCGATAAAGGTGTTCAGGGCAGACGGGCTGTCAAACCCGTTGATGTAAACAACGCCGTCATTCTGCGTGTACTTGTCACCGTCCTGATACCCCAGCTTTTCCGCCTGCGCCGCCTCAAGGATGTCGATCCAGACAGAACCGTCTTTGCGGTAAATTTGTCTCAAATAATACTGGTATTCCACACTGTGTCCTCCTTGCATCTTTTTGGGCAACACACAAGCTACCACACTATCCGCGGAATAGCCAGCACTATTCCCGAACAGTCTGCGGGGCGTATTTTTCTCTGGCGAGTCCCTTGGCATAAGCCAATTCCTTTGCTGACAGAAGGCCCTTCTCGGATAAGTGTTCCAGCATCCGGATGGCCAGCCGGTACTGCAATTCCTTCTTGGCGTCAATCATGCGCACACCTCAAAATAGCTTTCCGGCTTCAGCTCCCGCAGGAACTTCGTTACAGCCCGCAGGCTGCTCGTGGTGCGCATTTCCGGCAGGGCATCCAGCATGGCTTTGTTGTATCGGCGGCCGCGGCCTGCGCGCTCATCCAGAATGGCAATGACGCAGGTATCGGACTCCGTTCGGATAGCCCGCCCAAAGCCCTGACGCAGCTTAATCTGCATTTCCGGAACGGCCACATTCTGAATAAATTGGCGAAGGGAAGCGTATTCCTCCCGCTCTTTTTCCTTCAGTGCGTCAGGATAGGCGAAGGGCAGGCGGGGAATCACCAGCAGGGATACGCAGTCGCCGGGGAAATCAAAGCCTTCCCATGCCGCGCCTGTGGCCAGCAGTACAGCCCCCGGTGTTTGCCGAAACCGCTCCGTCATGTGCATGGCGTTTCTGCCCAAGGTAAATAACGGGAAGCTGAGTTCCCGCTCCCGCAGCCTATCCTTTACCGCTGACATGGCGGCGTAGGAGGTGAACAGCACCAGCGCATGGCCCCAAGCCGCGCGGATGAGTTCCGCAATTTCATCTGTCAATCCATCATAGTATGCTTCCGAACTTTGGCTCGGTGGAAGCTGCGGCAAGTACAGCAGGCAATTCCGCTTATAGTCAAAGGGAGAAAGAGAAACCGACTCCGTTACGCGCCGCCCGTCCATCAGTCCAGTCTGCGAACGAAAACGGTGAAAGTCATCCCCTACAGCCAAAGTCCCAGAGGCCAGCACAAAAGCGTGTTCCGGCCTCCACAGGACTTGGCGCATCTGTTCCGTCAAATCTGAAACGGTGGCGCACAGCATGGTTCCGCCATCGCCGTCATCCGCTGTGTAGAGGATCATATTCGTTCTCGGACTACTCAAGAGGGACACCGTGCCACGCAGCTTTTCCAACTGCCTGCGCCCCTGCGCCGACAGCAGCCTGCCGACCTGTTTCTCAATAACAAGAAGAGATCGGCTGGGGATCGTCAGTAAGCGAAGGTACGCATCCAGGGGTTCGGTTTCCTCTCTGGGCTGCGTGAGCTTGCGGAGCAGCGACCCCATCGTGTCTGTCAGTACATCTGCTGCCAGCAGATATCGTTCCGCGCGGAACTGGTTGATCATGCTTTGGATGTCACTGGCAGTCAGCGTCATGCCGAACATCTCCCGTGCCGCTTCCGGCAGCTTATGGGCTTCATCTACGATGATGACGCTATGCTCCGGGAAAATGGGTCGTTTGCCCTGACTGCGGTGGATGGCGTCCGCCAACAACAGATTGTGGTTGCAGATCTGGAACACATATCGATCCGCGTCGCAGCGTTTCAGGAAGCGCTTGTACCGGCAGTCCTGATGATCGCAGTCACAGAACTGTGGAACGCAGACACGTTCCCGGTCATACCCGCTGAGATGGGGGACATTGTCCATGTCCAGCGTTCCCTTCAGCGTGCGAAGGGCGTCGGCGGCTGCCGGATCTTTCTTTTGAAAGTTCACCTGACGAAGCCGCCTTTGCAGGCGTTCGTCGCAAACATAATGACCTTTTCCTTTGCGGATCACAGAGAGCAGCGGGCGGTCGATCTGTCCGTCTGCCAGCAGGATGCAGGACAGCAGCGGAAGGTATTCCGTCTGCACGGCGTTCTGCAAGGCGATGCTGGAGGTTGAGATAATGACGGGCTTGCGCAGCGCCTCCGTGTCGGATCGGTTGGCCGCTGCGGCAGCTACCAGATAAGCGTAGGTCTTGCCGATGCCGGTGCCTGCGTCGCACAGGGCGATGCCACCGTTCAGCATGGTATCCAGCATCCGGTGGCTGAGCTTGATCTGCTCGGAACGCTCCGCCATGCCCCGGGCAGGCAGCAGGTCTTTGAAAATATGGTCGATCATGGCGTGGGCTTTCTGCCTGTTTGTATCATTTGTATTCATCCGTGGATTTCCCCTATCATGATAAAAAGTATTTTTGTCATTCGTTTCACCGTATTTGCAGCTCGCGCCCCGGTGGATAAAGGGAACAGTACGGACAGAAGGCGGCTACCTTCTCACGGGCGTATTCCTGGGGTCTCTACTGCTTTCAACCCCAGGGCAGCCCAGCCTCATCATGCTGGCCAGTGCTTTGTGTCTCATTATCAGCCCGAACAGAGTCAATGCCAGCCGACTTTGCCAAAGTCGGCCCGTCACAGGTTTTATCGCTCGCCGAAGATATCTCCTCCGGGTCATGGCGCACACTGCGCGAACGCTCATCCGTCCGGGCGGTTGCCCGTACTGCTGGTATGCACTTTTCAAGGAACAGTGAGGGATCTCCTTTTGGGTCCCTCACTGTCCTCCCGAAAAAGCCCTCGGGTGAATACCCTTAATTTGAAAAATTCTCAAAACATTTCTTCAGATCCCGCAGAATACGGTCCCGGCGTTTGATGACCGCCCTCTGGGTAATTCCGATCCGCGCCGCGTAGTCTCTGGTGGACACGCCATCGAAGAACAGCGCGTTGATCAACTCCCGATCCGCGTCATTCAGAGACAGCATGGCCAGCAGCAACATCTCCTTTCGTTCCGCAAGGCTCTGTGCCTGCTCTCGTTCCAGCGCTTCTTCCTCCGCGCTTGGGGCTGCTTCCGCGCCGACATAGTCTGAAAGCAGGTCGTCCTCCGCCATCTGCTCCAGCGAGAGGATCTTCCCGGAAAACTGTTCCTCCCGCACATACCGCTCCCGGCGGTCCGCCTGGGAGTAGGCCAGATACACATCCTCCGCCACTTCCACATCCACACCATCCACGGTGATGATATTGGCGATCGCTTCACCAGCTTCGTTATAAATGCGTCTATAATTGCGTTCTTCCTGCCATTTTTTCATTTTTCGTGACTCCAATCTCAGATTTTTTTGAAAGTTCTGAGATCGGGTCACGGGTATTTGGCGACATAGGTCTGCCAACGCTGGAGCATACAAGTCCTTTCCGCCACTCAACAATGCGAAAAGGGCGCAAAAAAAGAGCCTTACGCATAGCTGAAAAGCTACTTGTAAGGCTCCTAACTCAATACTTCCCGCTTACGTCTGATTCGACGCTGGGTGGTTGGTGCGCTTGACGAAGTTATATATTGTTTTGTTTTTTCTTAATTCAGGCCCATGCCGTATCCCTAAAGAGAGTGGGCAAGATGATCGGCGGCTCAGTCCTGTGCCGCACGGTGATCCCCACCTGCATACCGCACCTTGGACACTTTGCGATAATATCAGCTGGTTCATTTCCTACCATGGCAAACAGCCGATATTGGGAGAGAGCCGCTCCTGCAGGAGCATCCGCGATCCGTCCCTTCTCGCAGATGGGACAGCGAAGGATCTTGCGTATTTCTTGTTCCATGGCGCCTCGCTTTCCCTGTTCTCTTTTTTGAGAACAGCTTCCTAAAATTTTTTCACAGCAGATGATGATTCTCCAGCCGGATACGCATGGCTTGCTTGGAGACTTGAAAAATGCCGGCCATATCCGCGACTAATTGCTGACGGTCCCTGCCAGACTGGAGCTGGTAAAAGCATCGTTTTACTTGAGGCAGCGGCATCAGAAGGATGGACCCCAGCAGATTCGCCTGCATTTCCAATGCGCTGTTCTGCGTTCTGACGATGTTTGTTTCTGTCATCATGGCTGCACTCTCGCCGGTTCCGCTGTACAGTCTCTTATGCAGCAGCCAGTGTGCCAGCTCATGAGCGCAGGTAAAGCGCAGTCGGCCTGTGGAGGCATCCTCTCTGCAGAGGGAGCTATCGATGAGTATGGTGCCGCTCTTGACCGCAATGACGGTATATCCTGGGATATCGTAATCATAGATAATGGCGCCGCCATCATCAAAAATCGTTTCGCCCAAGACACACCCGGTTTTCCGCAGGCACTGATATTCCAGCGTGATCCCCTGTGCTTCGATGATATCCTCGATAGGGATCATTCTGGGAACGCCATAATAGAGATTCGGATCATAGGCGGTGATGACTTCGCGGGCGATCCCCTCCAGAGCCTGTTCCCTGTAATATGGTGTTCTCATGCCTTGGTATCACTGTCCTCTCCTGATGATCTCATGCGCCGGTTGATTCGGTCGATAAAATCCTGCCACTCCTGGTCGGTGGCGTCTGCCTCCCTGGCTGTGCGCAATGCAGCCCGGACGATCTCTCGATCCATGATGTAGTCCGGAAGGTCTGCGGATACCCGATTTTGCTTAGATTTTGCCGCAAGGTCAAGCATCCATTCCCGTTCTGGCTTGTCCAACTGCAGTAGCAGGGCCATCCGTTCCAGATATTCCTGCGAAGGAGCCGCGCGGCGGTCATTCTCAATGTTGCTCATATAGACCGGCGACAAGTCCAGCTTTGCCGCCATGCCGCGGAGCGTCAGGCCGCGCGCCATACGCTTCTCCCGAAGGAAGCTGCCAAAGGTCTGTTCCACGCATTTCACCTCCTCGTGCGTTCTCTCGATTGGGAACAGTGCCAGTATAGCAAACATCTGTTCGATTAGCAAGATGAGAAAGCAGAGGTGTTCCCCGCAAGGAACACCTCTGCTGGATCATTGCAGCCATGCGGCCATGCCGCGCATTTCGTCCAGCACCTCTGCGGGGCCGAGGATTTGGATCTTGCCGCAGAAGGTGAACACCCATGCAAAAAACGGTGGACTGGGTGCTACCTCCACGATGGCCTTGAAGTGGCCGTCATCTGCTGTCACCGTTGAGACTTCTTCGCCAAAGCGGTCTATTACGCTGCGCATGACCTCGTTCTCGCACAACAGCTCCACCGTACACAGATCATCCGGGTACATTCCGAATATTTTCCGCACATACTCAGCCGGGTCGAAGTCCGGCATACAAACAGCCGCCTGGTCGGATGATTCCACAGCCACCATTCGATCCACTCGGAACTGTGCCAGCTTCTCGTGCTTTTCCGACCAGCCCACTGCGTAATAACAATCCCGGCTCCAGATAAGGGCATACGGGCTGAACTGATAGCGGTAACCGTTATGCTTGAGTATCTTTTCTTTCTGCGGGGTGTATTCGTAATACTGAAAGGTGATCTGCCGTTTATCCTGAATGGCGTTATGGATCTCATCCACGCTGTAATAAATACACTCATTCTCCGGTTTGGCGGTACCTTCCATATAGATATGCCGATCCAACTGGCGGGCATGAGATTCACTGGTGAGCTTACCCAGCTTTCCAATAAGCCGCTCGCTCTTTTTGGCCGTAATGAAGCGGGAGGATTCTACCGCGTCCACCAGCAGCTTCAGCTCCGGCAGTTCGAACAGCCTCTCACCCACGAAGTATTGATTCTGGGTGCTTTTGACACAGACGATGTCCATACCGCTACTTTGCAAGACTTCAATAGCGGAATATACGCTCTTGCGCCCTGCCTGAATGCCATGCTCCTGCCAGAAAGCAAGAATATCCGCCACAGAGACCGGATGCCGGTCATCCGTATGCTCATACAGATACTGCTGTAAGAGCAGCAGACCGTATTGGGATTCATTTTTCATACCGATTTCCTTTTCTGTTTCCACATTTTTAGGAACAATTCGTTACAGTACTTCTTTATAGCTATCCCTTTCGGGTGATATACAAGCCCTCGCGGTGATTAAGTCATGACTTTTTGCTGCTCACATTTTCGCGGCAAATCTCCAAGTCTGGGAGCGGCAATCATAATCGTACAACCGGAGCGCCGCGCTGATTTTCTCAAATTGTGTGACGCCGTCACAGTAAAACCGCTTGTCACGCGGTATACTACGCATAAAAGCACAGCCGCAGAGTACATCTGTGGCTGTGTTTTGTGTTCAGTTGCTCACTGTTGCGTGGACTGGATATGGAGAGACAACATATCTCCCGATCTTACATGGGTTATCTTATCTGCCATCACTCTGGCAGTTTGCCTTGCAGATATGTCGGCATCCCCACTGCGGTCGTATCCGGCCTGACCTTAAACATGGCTTTTTCAATCTACCTCCCTTATCGGTTTTCCGCGATATATTTCTCCGCCATGTGGACTGCCACCGCGCCGTCCGCCACGGCGGTGACCACCTGACGGAGGGGCTTCGTCCGCACGTCGCCCACGGCGTAAACGCCGGGAATACTGGTTTCCGTGGTCTCTCCGGCCACGATATAGCCGCCGCCGTCCAGCGCCAGTTGACCCACCGCCAGCGCCGTGGCGGGCTGTCGGCCCACGCTGACAAATACGCCGTCGCAGTCCACCACGCTTTCCTCACCGGTGACGGTGTCCCGCAGGCGTACGCCGGTCAGCCTGTCCCCGGAAAGCAGCGCGGAAACGGTGCTGTTCCAACGGAACTCCACGTTTTCGGCCCGTGCCAGCGGCTCGTGGTAGATCTTGGTGGCCCGCAGGGCGTCTCTGCGGTGGACGAGGACTTGGTTTTGAAGTGGCTGGTCAGGATAAGGTATTTTATCCGGCAGATTCCGTACAGATTCAGGGCAATAAGGTCCGTCTGTTCTCTGCAAATGTAAAAGAGCCTGTTTATGCAAGATATAACTGGAGGAACTATGCAGAGGTCAATATGTTCGGAAAGAATGGTCTGCCAATGGCACCGTTCCGTACCAGCATGAATGATGAATGATAAAAAGAGCCGTTTTCACGCGGTTGACTGAAAGAAGGGATTCGTGTTAGAATAACACGATAGCGTTAAGTTTTATAGTCTTAATTTGGAGGATTTAACATGGCAGAGAAGAAAAACATATTAACCTATGAAGGTTTGAAGGCTCTGGAGGATGAGCTTCAGGATTTAAAGCTGAATAGACGTAAAGAGGTAGCCGCAAAGATCAAAGAGGCTCGTGAGCAGGGTGACTTATCCGAGAATGCAGAGTATGATGCAGCCAAAGATGAGCAGCGTTCTATGGAAGCAAGAATCGAAGAACTTGAGAAGATCATCAAGAACGCTGAAGTTATTGATGAGTCCGCTTACGATAAAGATACAGTAAGTATCGGAAGCACAGTTAAGTTCTACGATGAAGAATTTGATGAAGCCTTTTCTGTTACCTTTGCTTCGTGTAATAAAAAGGCGATGGAAAATAGGAAAATAGTTGTGAATATTCGGAACGTCGTGACCCGTTTGCCGGAACTGCGTTTTGAAGAACCTCTCAATTGGATAATAGAAGAGGGACAACAATGGGGTGTTATCGGGCCGAACGGTGCGGGCAAAACATTGATTGCTGACGTCATGCAGCGTAAATTTGCATTGAAGGAAGGCGAAGTTGCTTTCGGGTACGAGGAAAATGTCAGTAATATAGTGAAAAGTATAGCATTTAAGGATATTTACTCCTTGGCCGATTGCCGTAATTCTTATTATCAGCAACGCTGGCATTCTACTGAAACGGATGAGGTCCCAACAATAGAAGATATATTAAAAGAAGATGCGGGATCGGAAGATTATCATAAAGTGTTATCTTTGTTCGGCATAGAAGAGCTTTTGCCAAAGAAACTGATCTTCCTGTCCAGTGGTGAGTTGAGGAAGTTTTTGATTGTTCGTACGTTATTGAAGCATCCTCGTGTCTTGATATTGGATAATCCGTTTATCGGATTGGATGCTCCTTCGAGGGGTGTTCTAGTGGAGATGTTGCAGCAAATAACGAAGTTGAAATGTGTGCAGGTGGTTTTACTGCTTTCTAATCCGGACGATATACCTGAAATGATTACACATGTCTTACCGGTCAAGCAACGCAAATGTCTTCCTGTTTACAGTCGAGAGGAATTCCTGAAGCAAACGGATCTGATAGTCGATTTATTCCCATTCGAAGGAAAGGAAGATTCCGTTCGGAGCGGGGCGTTTTCACTTCCGGTCGGGGAACAGAAAGAACCTTCCGCTCATCTCGTTACTTTCAGGATGGAACATGTTTCGATCAAGTATGGTAACCGTACGATTCTGAAAGATCTGGATTGGGAAGTGAGAAACGGGGAGAAATGGGCGTTGTTCGGTCCGAACGGGGCTGGCAAATCGACTTTGTTGAGTTTGATTTATGCCGATAATCCGCAGTCGTATGCCAATACGCTTTATCTTTTTGATCGTAAACGTGGTTCGGGGGAAAGTATCTGGGATATAAAGAAGCGTATCGGATATGTTTCCCCGGAAATGCATCTTTTCTATATGGAGAATGTGCCGGTATTGAATATCGTCAGTTCCGGATTTTTTGACTCGATCGGGTTGTTCAGGAAATGCACGGAGAGGCAGCAACAGGTAGCTTTGGCCTGGATGCGTGTATTCGGTATTGAAGAGTTGAAAGACCGTTCTTTTCTTACACTTTCTTCCGGTGAACAGAGGTTGGCGCTTTTAGCGCGTGCGTTTGTCAAAGATCCGGACCTGATTATCTTGGATGAACCGTTGCACGGATTGGATGTGAGCAATAAAAAGAAGGTGGCTGCCATTATCGAGCAGTTCTGTTCGCGTCCGGGAAAGACGTTGATTTATGTCACGCACTATCCGCATGAATTGCCAGCTTGTGTGGATAAACGTTTTGAATTGGTTAAACACGCTTAAGGATTTGTCAGATGAAATACAAACTTGTTGCCTTTTGGTTGATCGTTTTCGGAGCTTTGTTTGCTTTTTTGCAAATGTGTTTCGAGTATCATTTTTACTATATAGAACAGAGTCAGCTGTTTTTGTTTTCCGAGGCGTATATAAGGAATAAACTGCTTCTTCCGGGTGGCTTTTCCATGTTGGTGGCGGAATTCCTGGTGCAGTTTTTTATCCGTCCCTATGTTGGGGCGTTGGTTACTGCGGTCTTATTGACAGGTGTCGGGGTTTGTACGGCTGGTATTGTGAAACGGATCGCGCCTGTTTCGGGGCTTTTTATCCTTTATGTGCTACCGATGTTGGCTTTGCTGTTCATGCATTTCGACTTCAATTACAGGGTACAGGGCACTGTTTGCTACCTGATGATGATGGCTTTGCTCTGTGGGTATATGAGGATACGGAATGATCTTTTCCGTTTGGTGGCAGGTTGTGTGTTGGTTCCGGTCTTGTTTTGGTTGGCAGGATCGATTACCGTCTTGTTTGCCGGAATGGTTTGCCTGTTCGAAGGGTTGCGTAAGACGCCTAAATGGTATATCTCGTTGATCGGGGTTGCAGAGGTTTTGCTATTGGGTGTTGGAACGGTTTATTTCTCTTTGATGGGTGAATACCGATGGGTTTTCGGGCCGGATCTGTATTACCATTATACGCTCCATCCAAAAGAAATCATTTATTATTCTTGGATTTGCCTGCCTCTGGTCTTTCTTATCGCTTTCTTTGTCCGGAATAAGAATAGTTTGTCTGGGAAGAAATTGTTTGCGGGGATCAGTTGTATTGCTCAATTGGCTATGATTGCTGCCGTTCTGTGGTGGGGAATGCCCAAATATAGCGATGCAAAGACACTGAAGTTGAAAAAACTGGATTATTTTGCCCGTACGGAACAATGGGACAAGACGATAGAAGAATGTAAAGGGAAACTGACAAATTTCTTATATATGTGCCATCTGAATATGGCATTGGCCAATAAGGGAGAACTTTCGGATAAAATGTTCAACTTCGACCAGCGGGGACCTCAAGGATTGCTTGTACAATGGAATAAATCGGAAAATATCTCTTGCATGCTCAGTGATATCTATTTTACGATGGGAGCAACCGCTTCATCGCAGGAAATGGCTTTTGAGGGGTATGTGAGTGCTATGGAGGATGGTAATCCTCGTATGTTGAAGAGACTGGTGCAGACAAATCTGATTTACGGTACGTATCCCGTAGCTGAAAAATATATCTCAATACTTGAGAAAACATATGCATACCGGGATTGGGCCCAATCACAGCGCAAATACCTTTATAATGACGAAGTTGTCGAAAGCGATCCCATATTAGGAACCCGTAGGCGGATGTTGCCGGATCGGAATTCATTGGCAATGATAAAGGGGTTGGCAGGAGATCTGGCGCTTTTCTTGGAAAAAGGACCTGCCAACTCTGCTGCTTTGCAGTATTTGGGTGCAATGTATTTATTGGCTAAGGATTTGGAAGGATTTAAAGCGCTGGTGGAAAAATATTACGGGACAGAGTTTTTGCCCGTATTGCCCGTGCATTTTCAGGAAGCCGTTATTGTGATGTCTGAAAAAGAACCGGATTACTGGAAACGTTTCAATGTCTCCGAAACAATTGTTGCCCGCTTCACCGACTATAAAAAGCAGGTGCTTGCGAACCGCAATAACAGTGCTATTGCCGGGCTGTTGAACCGGTCGTACGGAAATACCTACTGGTTTTACTTTATGTTTAAATGATGCGTAAGAAAATGGAAAGAAAGAATGTATATATATGTATGCTGGCGGCTTTGTTGTCTTGTTCCGACTCGGTGAAAGTGAGCCGTACATTAGACGCGATGCCTGCCATTTTTCCGGATTATAACGGTGTGGTTATTCCTCCTAATATGGCTCCTTTGAATTTTGCTTTGGATGATCAGGATGCCGGATCGCGTGCTGTTTTTTCTTTTGGTGGGCAACAATTCGAGGTGAAAGGAGAAAAGGGTAGCATTGTGATTCCTCCTTCCAAATGGAAGAATTTGCTGGAATCGGCTGCCGGTGACTCCATACAGGTGACGGTCCAAGTGAAACAAGGCAATGAATGGGTGGCCTATTCTCCTTTTACTATCCGGGTTGCTCCAGAAAAGGTAGACTCTTATTTGGCTTATCGTCTGATCGATCCGGGATATGAGTTGTGGAACAAGATGGGAATCTATCAAAGGGATTTGGAGAGTTATACGCAAATTCCTATTATTGAAAATAAGATGAGTGGAAACAACTGTGTGAATTGCCATTCGTTTTGCATGCAGGATCCGAATAAGATGCTATTTCATATGCGCGAGACTTTTCCGGGGACGATCCTGGTCGATGGCGATAAGATTGAAAAGCTGAATACCAAGACGAAGGAAACGATTTCTCCTTTGGTTTACCCTTCCTGGCATCCTTCGGGCAAATATGTGGCTTTCTCTGTGAATACAACCAAGCAGGCATTTCATCTGAATGACAGGAATAGGGTGGAAGTATATGACGAGGCTTCCGATGTTGTGGTGTACGATGTGGAAAAACATGAGATCGTGACGGCTTCAAATATCTTTTCGAAAGATGCTTTTGAAACATTTCCGACTTTCTCTCCCGACGGAAAGACACTCTATTTCTGTACAGCAGAGGCTCGACCTATTCCGCAGGAGTACTCGGAAGTCAAATATAATTTATGTTCCGTCTCTTTTGATCCGGTGACACGTGCTTTCGGGGCGCAGGTCGATACGCTTTACAATGCGAAGAGCGGTGGGATGAGTGCTTCTTTTCCGCGCGTTTCGCCTGACGGACGTTACCTTTTGTATACATTATCCGGTTATGGAAACTTTTCGATCTGGCATAAAGATGCTGATTTATATATGGCGGACCTTCAGACAGGCACGAGCCGTCCGTTGGTGGAAGTGAATAGCGACGATGTGGAAAGCTATCATTCCTGGAGTAGTAACAGTCGTTGGTTCGTATTCAGTAGCAGGAGGATAGACGGTTTATATACACGCCCATATATTGCTTATGTCGATGAAGACGGCAAAGTTGGCAAGCCCTTCCTGTTGCCTCAGAAAGATGCCGGTTTCTATCAGTCCTTTATGAAATCTTTCAATATCCCGGAATTTATAACCGGAAAGGTAAAAGTACGAGGCCGGGTCTTGGCTATTAAGGCAAAAGAGGATAAGGGGACGGATGTCTGGCTTGCTCAGCAATAAGGTTGGATAGAAAGAAAAGAAATGGTGGTGTATCAAAAGAGCTGTAATCCTTTTTTGATACACCACCATAATAATAGGCAATTTCTTTTTATGGAAGAGTAATAAGAATAGAACCACCTTCTCCTGTGTAATCAAAACCTCCTTGCAAAGCTTCTATGTAATAGTAAGGAGCTAATTGGAAAGTCTTGTCATCTAGCTGTTTATTATTTGCCAAACTGATTCCTGCAAAATCACTTGGGTGGTGGGCATAAATTGCATTTGAGGCACTTCCGTCATAATTGATTCCGATAAAGAATTTATTATAATAAATAATGCCATCCTTAATCCAAAATTCGATATAATCGCATGAAGTTGAGGCTACAGCGTTTCCCCATCCGCCATCATCATTTTTCAAACCTTGTTCATATGGTTTCATTACACGATAACGGTCAAAGCCATCCGCTTTTTGAATTTCTACATTGTAAGGCTTTTCTGTAAAAGCCAAAACGTCAGCAAATGTACCTGTTCCCAAAGATACCCAGTTATAGTCTTTATTAACCGTAACTGAAACTGTGTTACTGCCACTTACAGGTTCATTTGTATTATCCAATGTTAGTGTGATATTCAATTCTTTACCAATTTCCAAAGGAGATACGTTGACTGTGACTTTTGTCATATTTTCACCAGCAGCAAAAGTATAATCGGAAACAGTACAACCGGCTAAGGGGACTTCATCGACCGTAGCAGTCAATACAATGGTCCCACTTGATTCGCTGTCGGCATTTGCACGTACTAGATCTACTGTAAAGGTCGGATCAGCAGGTGAAACCGTGATATTAGCTAAAGAAGCATTTACAAAAACAGCTCTATTTGCTGCATCTGTATTATATAGAGCACATTCTTGTTCATTATCACAGGCTGCAAAGCCCAAGATAATTGATAGAAGAGTGGTTAATGTTGATAATTTTGAAATATATTTCATCGCTTTTATCTTTTAATCAATGAATAAATTTATTTAGTATCACCGACCGGATTTTGGTCTTTGGTCTGGTCCAGACTGGAATTTCCATCAAATTCAGTTTGAGGAATTGTCAATACCCACATATAGCTTTCCGGGTCATTTGCATTGCGATTAACAAGCAAAGCGTCAGTCGGCCAACCCATTTCTGCAGTTCGTTTGAATCCCTGTTTCAAACGACGAATGTCGTAGATACGACCAAATTCGCCCCAAAGTTCGATACGACGCTGTATAATGATTTCTTCCAATAATGAACCTGTATAATCAGAAGTCAATTTTCCCATAGATGTACCGGACTTTTGAGCACAGCTGTAAGACGCGTCACGCTTACTCATCAAATCCATTAAGTATTCGCGTGCACCAGCATCATTTCCTAAACGACATTCTGCTTCAGCAGCAATCAGGTACATTTCTTCTATACGCATCCAAACATAATCTCCCATCCAAGTTTGGATATCGGAAAACTTAAATTTTTCCTGCTGATAACCACCATCTTTATTGTTGGCATCTTTCGGGTTCCACCAGACCAACCGTTCGTCTTCCGTTCCCATTTTTCCATACAAATCTTTGTTGATCTGTTTGCGGGCTTTTGCTCCGTATTTATCGGCATCTGCATCCATGTGTGTGAACAAACCTGCATACATACCGCTTTGGTCAGATATGATTTCTGCCCCCCACATAACATTTGGTGCGCTTACGCTGTTCAAACCTTTAAATTCTGAAACTTTTGCAATCGTGCATTTGCTTACTGCAATAGCTTCTTCCGATGATTTTTTAGCGGTAGCCCAGTCTTCCATCACTAATGCGATACGAGCCTGCAAGCCTAATGCTGTGGCATAGTCGATATGTGAAATGTGTTTGCGGGTTGTACCGTTTAACCGTTCGACAGCTTTATTGATGTCATTCATAATCTGAGCATATGTCTCTAGCACTGTAGAACGTGGTTTTCCTTCTGTACCGGCGACTGTCGGCTCGACATATATAGGGCAACAAGGTTCATCCTCATGTCCTTTATAGGTCCGGGCAAAACTTTGCGCTAGCATGAAATAGGAGTAAGCCCGTATTGCATAGGCCTGCCCCATGATATAGTTGACTTCCGTTTCTGTCCCTGCCATAGTTTCCTCTGCATCAAGTATATAATTAGCATTGGAAATCCAAGTATAATAGCAATTCCATAAATCATATGAGCGCCAAGTAGTAGCAGTATATCTGCTTTTTACGTTATATAAGCAATCATACCAGAACCAGCCGCTGCCCATTGCAGCCATGATCATATCTTCTCCCATCACATCGGCCATCAGATTGTAAGCACTGATACCGAAGCATTGGTGTGTATTATCTGTTGGAGACCATGCTGAATACATGGAACGGTAAAGACCGTTCAGTGGAACTAAAGCCGCATTGGCATTTGCTAATAGTCCGCTTCCGGACATTGAATCAGTCGGATTGGTATCAAGAGAACTTTCCAAGCATGACGATAGAGTCGTACAAGCCACCAGACCGACAATCATATATTTGAATATCTTTTTCATCTTGTATCTTATAAAATAATGATTTAACATTAGAAGTTAATTTCTACACCAAAAGAGTATGTTTTGTTTGGTGTATACGAATAATCGGTTTCACCCTTAAAATTGTATTGAGGGTCCATACCTTTCAAATGAGAAAATAACGCCAGGTTATCAATGGAACCGAATACACGGACATTTCCCAGTTTTGCTTTTCTCATCCAGTCTTTAGGCAAGGAATAGCCTAATGTGATATTTTTGATTGCAAAATAAGATGCATTGATTAAGAAACGATCTGTCGTTGTATAAGCACCGTTGATTTCCACACGAGGCACATCTGTAATATCGCCTGGTTTCTGCCAACGGCGTAGCTGATGTTTATTCCAGGTGTTCGTCGCATATTGGGCGTTCATGGAACCTGTATACAGACTGTCATATATTTTACCGCCAATCGAATAGGAGGTTAGGACTGACAAATCGAAGCCTTTGTAAGAAAAGTCTGTTCCAATACTTCCGTAAAGATCCGGAATACGGTTGCCTTGATAATATTTACTGGTTGATGCTTTTGAATAGTCATCGCTGATACGTTCGTTGATGATGTTTCCATTTTCATCCTTGTCGTATACCCAATAGAGTTGAGCGCCTGTAGCTGGATCTACTCCTGCTGATTTAGCCATATAGAACGTATTGATAGGCATGCCCTCTTTGATACTGTAAACTCCCTTGATGATTTCGGGTGCTGTATTAGTCAGCTTCAAGACTTTATTTTTTACAGTTGATCCCATCCAACTTATATTCCAGACGAAATCATCCGTTCTGATAGCGGTACCTCTTATTTCAAATTCGAAACCCGAGTTTCTCATGTCTCCGACATTGGCATTGTAGCCATTGAATCCGGTAGAAGTTGCCATCGGGTAACTTAACAACATATCGACAGTCTTACGATTGTAATATTCGGCATTGACGGATAGACGGCTTCCAAGGAAGGTCGCTTCGACACCGACATTCAAGTTTCCATTCTTTTCCCAAGACACTACCTGATTTTCCAATGAAGAAACCATACCTCCGATCTGGTTCGAATTCGGCCAATCTAAATCATACAAGCTTTGCCATAAGTAATAATTGCTTGTCTTATCTGAATTCAGGATATTATCATTACCTTGTTGTCCATAGCTTAATTTCAAAGACAGATTATCAATCCATTTAACATCTTCCATGAACGCTTCTTTGGAAATGCGCCAGTTACCACCGATAGACCAGAATGTTCCCCAACGATGATCTTTATGAAAACGAGAAGATCCATCGGTACGCAAAGATGCAGAGAAATAATACTTTTCATCATAATTATAGTTGAAACGTCCTAACCACGATTCGATACGATATTTGTCCGTATAAGAATCGGCTGCATACAAAGTCGTTCCCGGACGCAGTTCAAGGATACCGTCTACCAGGTTTGTTTTTCCAGCCTTCAAATATTCGTAGCTGTAAGCATAAAATTCATGTCCAGCCAAAACATCAAAAGAATGTAATCCGAAAGAACGGTTCCATGACAACAGTTGGTTGAAAGTATAACTTTGCATGCGTGTGTTATATTTGGTCAATAAACCACCTGCTGTAGCCTGGTTTCCATGATACATATTCATATAGCTCATTCGTGATTGGTTGCGGTAATCAAGACCGAAATTCACATTCAGTTTAATTCCCTTGAAAACACCGAAATTATCTTTATCTGAACCAAAAGTCACTCCAGTGCGAAGGCTTGCCACATCATTCTTTTTATTTGATTTGTCGTCAGTCAAACCGCCGACTGGATTGTAATCCGTATAGCTTCCCGGACGTCCGTTTTCTCCATAATCCAATTGAGGTTTTCCATCTTCACCCAATACATTCTTTCCATCCAATCCCTTCACATAGACGGGAAATAACGGTGAAACGAACTGTGCTGAATACCATACATTTGATGTGGAAGATCCGTCATAGTCACTGTAATCCTGCACTGAATTAGACAAGGAGGCATTCATGTTGGCCTTAAACCAATCTGTAATATTAGAATTAACGTTTACACGAGCATTATAACGCTGAAAACCTGTATTGATAAGAATGCCATCTTCATTCAGATAACCGAGAGAAAACATATATTTTGTTTTTTCAGAACCGCCGTTTACAGATAATTGGTGTTCTTGCCTGAATGCATTATCTCGTTGAACTGCATCCATCCATCGTTCATTCCAGGCTGAAACAGCATCAGCTTGTACCATTCCTGTTTCAGGATTGATCAAATTGTCCCATGTGTAATTCTTAAACGGGTTGTATAGTTCACCACCTAAATTGGCACTTAAACCGGCTCTTGCCATCTGTTGTGCTTGTTCCCATGAATAACCAGAGTTGAATACGTAACCATTACGAAGAGCTTCATAAGTTAATTGCACAAATTCTTTCTGATCGACCATATCATACGGTTGGATAGCACGTGATGCCCATCCTACAGTTGAACGCCATGTTACTTGAGCTTTTCCTTCTTTACCCTGTTTAGTTGTGATCATAACGACACCGTTCGCACCACGCGCACCATACAAAGCACCAGCAGAAGCGTCCTTCAATACAGTCATAGACTCGATATCAGACGGATTGATGGAACTTAAAGAACCATCGAAAGGAATACCATCGACAACATACAAAGGATCTTGTGATGCATTAATTGAACCATAACCACGGATTACAATGGAAGCATCTTCGCCAGGCTGTCCGGATCCTGAAGTTGTCAACAATCCTGTTGCCTGTCCTTCTAACCCTTTTGTTAAGTTTGTAATAGGACGGAGTTCTAATTTTTCATTACTGATCGTAGAGGCCGATCCCGTAAAAGAACTTTTTTTAGCGGTACCGTAAGCGACAACCATTACTTCGTCAAGCATCTGATTGTCCCCCTCCAATACTACATTTACTTTTGGCTTGATTCCAACTTCCTGAGACTTCATCCCCACGAAGGAAATAACCAGAGTCTTTGCAGAACTTAGTTGATGGTTATATTATTGATTATCAAAGTATTATTTGGTTTATCTTTTTAAATCATCATTCTCCTATAAAAGATAACATTCTAAATATATAGCAAACTGATTTATTTGATTAACAATGTGTTAAAATGTTTAGTGAAAGTAGCAACCACATCCTTAACAGTTCTAAACTGTGCTGTAGTTCTACCTGTTTCCTCCTGATTTCTTGATGTAGATTAAACTATCTTGCAGGATTCTGATACACATTTTTAAGCCAATATTCAAAAGCCGGATCTTGGATTTCTATCGTATTGCCAGGCAATATATCGATCAAATCTTTTTCAAGTGTCGCTTTTTTCAAGTTTTTGATATTTGCTGAAGTTCCCAATTGATAGTGCTTCAAAATGTCTTTAGATGAGAAATTAACCACTCCATCGGCGACAGCTATCAAAAAGCTAATTTGACGGGAAGTCAAAGAATCTATTATATTGGTAAACAACAGGCTCAATTGACCGATCAAACTGTTGAACGCCTCATTGACAATAGCTTCCGAACACTCTTTTGATGTACGCAACCAAGTTTGCTGACTTAATTGCTGAGTATAATACGGATGGTTTTTCATTTTATCGGCAATCATACCAGATAATTCATCCGATATTTGCTTTCCGGTATCAGCAAATCGTTGGGAAATAAATGCAACCCAGTCTTTTCGTTCTATTTTTTGTAAGAATAAGATATCGCCAAATTTGTAAAAAGGCATACTGTAGTCATTGAAAATACTCAGTAACATATGACGTTTACTCCCATACAGGCAATAGCAAACAGATGTATGTGTCTGCCAATGAGCACGAAGTTTACGTTGAAAAGCAAGCGAATCTTCATATTCGTTGATATTTTGGAATTCATCAATGCAGACAATGATCTTTTTACCTTTATCTTTAGCGATCTGTTGTGGCAAATCTAATATCTCATCATAAGACAACCGGTTATCTTTAAAACCGATACCAAAAGATAATTCATAGCTCTGACTGCCTTCGGAAAGAGAAACAGTAGGTGCCATTCGGCTCAAATATTTTTTTACTCCTGCTACAAATTCCTCCCAAGCAGAGGTAGATACCCGCATTAAAGCATTAGCATAGGCCGTATAAAATTGTTCTTCCGTTCTACAATTAAAAATATCGACTTGACAGACCAGTGTATTCTTGTTCTCTTCTGACAAAAGTTTGGCACATTTATTTACCAAAGATGTTTTACCCCAGCGACGTGGAGATATAATAACGGTATTAATGAGATTCTTGAAGTTTTGTGTCAACAAAGCAACCTCATTTTTCCTGTCAGTAAAATTCAAGTCATCGGCAATACGTCCGTAAACAAATGGAGCCTCCATAGTACAATTTTTTATATCTAAACAAATGTAGCAACAATAGTTGGAAGGTGCAAATATGAAACTGGTTAATTTGAAATCGATTGATTTCAAATTAACCAGTTTCACGCACATTGACTAATAATAATGTAGGATATGGAGATCTTATATATAATAGTCACAAAAGAAAATAGGCTGTTATATAAGAATAACAGCCTATTTCTCATTTGAATATTATCCTGTTAGAAGTATCCTTCATTTTGTTTGATATTGGGATTTACATCTATTTCAGACTGTGGTATTGCCAAAATCGTGCGATAATCCTGATAACTCGGAGATATAAGATCGGTGTTGTTCAAGAAATGATATCCACCCTTACGAGTTACCGTAATCCCTAAACGCATGATGTCATAAAAACGATGACCTTCCATCACCAATTCTTTGCGTCTTTCTTTCAAGACCAATGCTTCGGTAGCAGTCACATCTGAAGCGGAAGGAATAGCACGTTTGATGATCGCATTCAAGTATTTATTTGCACTAGCCTGATCAGCAGAAGATTTTTTCAATGCAGCTTCAGCAGCAATCAAATAAATATCTGACAGACGGATTACACGAATATTGTTTACGGCCGTTTTACCATTGATCCCCGGATATTTGTTCATGTAAGTACGTCCTTCGACTGATGCTGCAGTTAGCAAATTACGACGGATGTCATCCGGGTTCTCGTTGATAAGATCTTCAAATTCTTTCGTGTTGGAAACAGCAGCATATCCTTTAGGATCGACTACATATCCAAACATTTCACGATCACCGGCATCCAAATCCGAAATTTCCAGATCGAATACAGATTCCGAAGAGTATCTTCCAGACCATGCTGCAACATAGTCTTCTGTTTTCAGCAAAGAATACGGAGAATTCTTGATTACATCTTCTGCATAAGAAAAAGCTTTATCCCAATCTCTTTTATATAGATTGACACGTGCCAGTAAACCTTTTACGGCCCAACTGTTGAAACGTCCGTCTTTTACTTCCGTCCCGATACATTTCAACGCTTCCTCCAAGTCGTTGATGACCATATCATACCCTTCTGCAACAGTTGAGCGACTGGGAAGATCATCTGCGCTCAAAACATTTTTTACCAATACTACACCCGGAGTAGCTCCATTTTCTACAAAATAAGGCTTTCCGTATGTAATCAGAAGGTTGAAGTGACATAAAGCACGAAGAGCTAAGGCTTCTCCTTTTGCATTATTAAGTTCATCTCCTGCAGGAAGGTCTCCTGTTTCAATTGCATTCAGCAATACATTCGCACGGTTGATAACAGCATACGGATAGCTCCATAAATTTTCCGGCGAGTTATTCTGACGGTGTATGAAACGATAATAAGTGTCGGTTCTTAACCCCCCGGAAGAGATTGTCTGTACGTCTTCACCCCCCACTTCGGCGCGTGATACAAAATCACAACCATAATAGTTGGCACTCTTTAAACTGTAGTATGTTCCGTTAAGTGCTGTTTCCACATCTTGTAAAGTCGTGATAGCATCTGTGCTGACCAATGAATCTGAAGGGAAAGTTTCCAGATATCCATCACAAGATGTAAATGTCACTGAAGCTATTGCTACAGCAGCAAATATAGATTTTATATTTAGTCTATTCATCATTGTTATTATTTATAGTAAAACGAATTCCGGATTACAATCCGATTTCAATACCAAATGTTACTGATTTCAAGTTCGGTAATGCCCAAGTGGCCACACCATTGACCGGCTGTTCCGGATCAATATTCTTATAGGCGGCCCATGTCAGCAGGTTGTTACCGGAAGCGAAGATTCTGACATTTCTCATTCCAGCAGCCTGCATCCATTTTGACGGCAAATTATAAGATAATGTTACAGTCTTCAGGCGGAGATGGTTTGAACTCTTCATATGACGGGAACTTCCGTAACGAGCATATTGATAGCTATTGATACGTCTCGGAACATCTGTAATGTCACCCGGTTTTTGCCATCTGTCCAACTGCTGGATACCAATGGATTGATATGCAGTTTCACCATCTGTATCTGTGTACAGCAGCGCAGGATCATCCATGATATGTCCACCTAAAGAGAATGAAAATAAGGCGCTTAAATCCAAGCCCTTCCAAGAAAGGTTATTTCTCCATCCTCCGGTTACTTTAGGATCCGGTTTTCCGATAATAACACGTTGAGCCTGTGACGGATCTTTAGTCAATCCACGATTGATGGTTCCATCTTCGTTTTCAGTGTTCAATACCCACTGTTCTTCACCCGTTTGAGGATCAACGCCAGCCCATTCACGGCTCCACCAAGAATAATAAGATTCACCTTCTCTCAAGATGGAAGTTCCGCTAATGATGTCTTTTCCTCCATACAGTTTGCTGATCTTGTTTTTGTTATGAGATAGAACTATACCTGTAGACCATTTTACTGCTGTTTCATTGAATACGTCATAGTTCATATCCAATTCAATACCACGGTTATTCATGGCTCCTACGTTTTTCAATGTATTATTGAAACCAGTAGTCATTGAGACCGGAACATCTTGCAACAAGTCTTTTGTTTCACGATTATAGAAATCGAATGCTACACTTAAACGGCCGAACAGTCTGGCATCGAAACCGATATTGAAGTTCTCATTCTTTTCCCATCCCAGATCCGGATTAGGAATAGTCGTAGGAGCAGATCCCGGTTGATCCTGATAGTTAAAGCCATAACCGAACAAACTCAAATGTGAATAGAACTTAGAGGGTAAAGTACCATTTATACCATAAGAAACTCTTAGCTTCAAGTCATCAACATAAGTCAAATTTTTCATGAAAGCTTCCTGGCTCAATCTCCAAGCAGCAGAAACAGACCAGAAGTTACCCCAACGTGTGTTTGCTCCTAATCTTGAGCTACCATCACGGCGGTAATTTGCAGAAATGTAATATTTGTCGTCATAATCGTAATTTATACGAGAAAGCAAAGATAACAGATGATCTTCGCTATATCCGGATGAGGCTGTCATCGGTTCCGACGTATTACCAAGTTCTGGTAATTTATCGTGCGGATAGTTGGCGCCGACTGCTTGGACAAATTGTTCTTTTCTGTCGTCAACATCCCATCCGAGCAAAACATCCAGATTGTGCTTGTCGGCAAATGTGTTGGTATAATTCAATACCGTTGATGAATAGATGTTGTGGTGCTGATATGGATATTTGATCATCAAACCATTGTAAGCCTCACCGTTATTCGAATTCATCGGCCAGTAAGTTGTTGACTGGTTGTCGATAAAGTCATAGCTTATTGTTTCCTTGATTGTCAGCCCTTCGATTATTTTATAAGAAGCCCATAAGGAGTTGGTACTTCTAAGCACTTCGGATGTATTTTTATCTAATCCTTGATCCCTTAATGGGTTAGGCACATTTAATTGATCCAAGGGAAAACCTTCATAAAATGAACCGTCCTCATTATAAATAGGAAGGTTAGGGATTGCATACCAGTTTTTAACGAAATAGGCATTGGCATAAGCCGTTCCTTCCGAAGCCATTTCTGATTTTTGTTTTGAGAATGAGATATTAGCTCCCATCTGCATTTTCCCATCTTTTGATTTATGGGTTACGTTTACTCTACCGGTAAATCCTTCCATACCGGTGGTATTAATCATACCGTCTTCCGTTTTGTAGTTCAATGAAGCGAAGAAATTTGTCAGTTCACTACCTCCCTGTGCTGAAAACTCATAATTCTGGTTGAATGCACTTTTCTTGAATAATGCATCTTCCCAGTTTGAATAGTGATCTCTTAAAGGAGCGAAAGTATCTGCACCTTCTTGTGCGTAAGCTCTTGCTTCTTCTTCTGACATATCTTTGTATAAAATACCTTCATTGTAATATGCTTCATAGGTAAGTTCGTGCTGCTGTTCCCCTGAAACCGTTTCCCTGTTTTTAACAGCCCAGTCGGAAAAACCCCAGTTCGCTTTAAAATTGATCTGAGTTTTGCCTTCCTTACCTCTTTTCGTTGTAATAAGAATTACACCATTTGCAGCACGTGAACCATACAAAGAAGCAGCCGCAGCATCTTTCAAAACCGTGATATTTTCAATGTCGCTCGGATTGATTGAAGACATGATATTGAAAGCTTTTGAGTCATTGCTTACTCCAGATACGGCAATATCTCCGGAAATAACCGGTACACCATCGATTACATAAAGAGGTTCATTTGTGGCGTTCATAGAACCTGTTCCACGAATACGAATGCTTAAACCTGCACCAGGCTGTCCACTGCTCGAATTTACGGTCAGACCAGTTGTTGCGCCTTGCAAGGCTTGTTCAAAAGATGTAACAGGTACATCTTTTAATACTTTTTCCGCATTTACTGATGAAGCGGCTCCGGTAAAAGATGATTTCTTAGCAGTACCATACGCAACAACCATCACTTCGTCAAGCATTTGGTTATCTGCTGCCAACACAACATGTAATGTCGGTTTGATGCCGATTTCCTGAGATTTCATACCCACAAAAGAAACTACCAGAGTCTTTGCAGAACTTGGTACATCCAGAGAAAATGCACCGTTAAAATCTGTTACTGTACCTATAGTCGTACCTTTAACAACTATAGATGCACCAATGATGGGCTCGTTGTCTTCCGCCGAAATAACAGTACCTGTTACTTTCGTCGTCTGAGCGTTGGCCATCCCAATACCTAATAATAGGCAGAATAAAAGGAAAGTTAACCTTTTCATAGACACACTTTTTTTGTTTAACTTATAAATAACTAATTTGCACTATCTGTTTTTATACATATAAGCAATGTATAAATATTCCTAAGAGATGGCAAATGTAATAATAAATTTATTATAACAACTAAAAAACTAATAGGATTTTACAAAAATGGGGATGATAATTAACCTCATAAAAAACAACATGTACATTTTCACGCATTGTCTCAAGATCTTTGTAATAATCAAAGGTTTCCTGCTCGGTACTGTTATTTTCTACAATAATAAACTCGATGTTCGGGTAAGTGGTTTTTTCGAGAATGGAATTAACGCATGTTTCTAAATCTTTCCTGTGATCTTTATTTGGAATAATGATCGATACCAGCGGTTTTTCCTTCCAGTCATATTTTGTCCGGTACATCCCGTAAAATGCTGCATTTTCCACAGCTGCCGGAACCCCAATCCTGCAATAATGTGCCTCTATCGCACGTCTTCCTGCCTCGAACGCATACAGCTTGCTCTCCGGATTTGCAGCCGTAGACTGCATATGGCATCTCCAGTGATACAAAATCTTTGGAATATGTCTGATATTCTTCGCATTCTCACAACATCTTAAGATAAAATCAAGATCCTGAGGCAGTACTAAGAAAAAAACAGTAGACTCAAGCAATGATGCGTGAACCTACTGTTTCCTTATTTCTGTATTTACTTCTATTTACTATAAGACGCCTTCACAAAAGGAGCATCGAGCAAATAATCCAAACTCTTCTTGACACTTTCCTCTACAGGACAACTGTACCCTTCTATTTCAGCAACAATATGCTTTACGCCGGCGTTTCGGGCATAGCTTCGGAGCGCGATATGCTCCAGGCAAAGCAAGAACTGGCCGCAGCCGAGGCGGAGGATAAAAGGGTGAAGGAAGTTTTCTCCATTTATCATCTGTTGGGTAATTCCTTTTATCAAGTGAAGTCTCCGGTAGCGGGATTTATTGTCAATAAAAACATCAGCAAAGATATGCAGATACGTTCAGACCAGAGTGAGGAATTATTTACTGTATCGGGGTTGGAGAATGTCTGGGTGATGGCCGATGTCTATGAAAGTGATATCAGCAAAGTATGTGCAGGAGACAGGGTGGAGATTACTACACTGGCTTATCGGAACAGGAGTTTCGGAGGCACTATAGACAAAGTGTATCAGGTGCTGAATGACGAGAGTAAAACGATGAGCGTGCGCATAAAATTACAAAATAGGGATTATCTGCTGAAGCCGGGTATGTTTACCAATGTAAAGGTGACTTGCAAGGCATCCGAGGAACGGATGGCACGGATAGACCCTCATTCGCTGGTTTTTGAGAATGGGAAGAATTATGTGGTAGCGGTAGACGGCGACGGCAGTCTTCAGGTGAAAGAGATGGAGATTTACAAGCGGTCGGATAAGGAATGCTATCTCCGTTCCGGTGTTACCGGAGGCGATAAGATTCTTAACAAAAATGTTCTGTTGGTTTATAATGCTTTGAATGACGATTCTAAATAGAAGGAAAGTATGCATAAGTTTATTGATAATATAGTAGCTTTTTCACTGAAAAATAAATTTTTTATATTTTTCAGTACCACGATAGCGGTCATTGCAGGGGCGATATCTTTCAAACATACACCTGTAGATGCTTTTCCCGATGTGACGAACACGAAAGTGACCATAATCACCCAGTGGCCGGGGAGAAGTGCGGAAGAGGTGGAGAAATTCATCACTATCCCTGTTGAAATAGCGATGAATCCTGTTCAGAAGAAGACTGATATCCGTTCTACCACTCTTTTCGGTCTGTCTGTTATCAATGTGATGTTTGAGGACGATGTCGATGATTTCACAGCTCGCCAGCAGGTGTATAACTTGTTGAATGATGCTGATTTACCGGAAGGGGTCACTCCTGAAGTACAGCCGCTTTATGGCCCGACGGGAGAGATTTACCGCTACACTTTGCGCAGTGGCAAGCGTGATGTGCGCGAATTGAAAACAATTCAGGACTGGGTGATAGACCGCAATCTCCGTGCTGTGCCGGGTGTGGCTGATATTGTGAGTTTCGGTGGCGAGGTAAAGACTTTCGAAGTCAGTGTGAATCCCCATCAACTGATAAATTACGGTATTACTTCATTGGAACTGTATGATGCTATTGCAAAGAGTAATATCAATGTCGGAGGAGATGTGATTACTAAGAGCTCACAGGCCTATGTGGTGCGTGGAATCGGATTAATCAATGATTTGGAGGAAATCCGGAATATTGTAGTGAAGAATATCAACGGTACGCCTGTATTGGTCCGTCATTTGGCGGATGTGCACGAATCCTGTTTGCCCAGACTGGGACAAGTAGGACGCATGGAGGAAGATGATGTGGTGCAAGGCATTATCGTCATGCGGAAAGGAGAAAATCCGGGTGAGGTGATTGCTGCCTTGAAGCATAAAATAGCAGAACTGAATACAGGGATTCTGCCCGAGGATGTGGAGATTGTTCCATTCTATGACCGTGAGAACTTAGTCAATCTGGCTGTTCATACGGTGACTCATAATCTTATTGAGGGTATATTGTTAGTTACGTTTATCGTTTTAATTTTTATGGCGGATTGGCGGACGACAGTGATTGTCGGCATCGTGATTCCGTTGGCGCTGCTCTTTGCCTTTATCTGCCTTAGAGCGATGGGAATGTCTGCCAATCTGCTTTCTATGGGAGCGATAGATTTCGGCATCATCATTGATGGCGCCGTGGTGATGGTAGAAGGGGTTTTTGTGGCGCTGGACAGAAAAGCGTACGAGGTGGGAATGCCTGCGTTCAACCGGATGTCGAAAATGGGGCTTATCCGGAGCACTGCCAAAGATAAGGCGAAAGCGGTGTTCTTCTCCAAATTGATTATTATCACAGCGTTGGTGCCTATATTCTCTTTTCAGAAAGTGGAAGGAAAGATGTTCTCTCCGTTGGCATATACATTGGGATTCGCACTGCTGGGGGCTTTGATCTTCACTTTGACACTGGTTCCTGTCCTGTCTTCTATGTTGCTGAAACGTGATGTCCGTGAGAGGAATAACTGTATCGTCCGTTTTATCAATGAAAAAGCTTCGTTGCTGTTCGACCGGTTTCATGCCCGTCGCAGTCTCACTATCGGACTCTCTACGGTGGTGGCGGTTTTCGGATTGTGGCTTTTTACTTTCTTGGGAACGGAGTTTCTTCCTCAGCTGAATGAAGGTTCCATTTATGTACGCGCCACGCTTCCGCAAAGCATCGCTTTGGATGAATCGGTGGAGCTGGCCAACACCATGCGTCGTAAACTGATGGCTTATCCCGAAGTGAGACAAGTGATGTCCCAAACCGGACGACCGAATGACGGAACAGATGCGACCGGTTTCTATAATATTGAATTTCATGTAGACATCTATCCCGAGAAAGAATGGGAGAGCAAACTGACCAAACTGGAACTGATTGATAAGATGCAGCAGGATTTATCCATTTATCCGGGCATCGACTTCAACTTCTCACAGCCTATATCGGATAATGTGGAGGAGGCGGCATCGGGGGTAAAGGGCTCTATTGCGGTGAAAGTGTTCGGCAAGGACTTATATGAGTCACAGAAACTTGCCGTACAGATTGATAAGATTTTGGGGACTGTGGAAGGTATTGAAGATTTGGGAGTAATCCGTAACATCGGCCAGCCTGAACTGCGTATCGAACTGGATGAACAGAAACTGGCACGATACGGGGTAGCGAAAGAAGATGTGCAGTCCATCATCGAGATGGCTATCGGCGGAAAATCGGCCTCTTTACTTTATGAAGATGAACGGAAGTTCAATATTATGGTGCGTTATAATCCGGAATTCCGTCAGAACGAAGATCAGATAGGCAAGATATTGGTTCCGGCCAGCGATGGAGCCATGATACCTGTCAAGGAATTGGCGGATATCCGTACCATTACAGGACCCTTACTTATTTTCAGGGACAACCACACTCGTTTCTGTGCGGTCAAATTCTCCGTGCGGGGACGGGACATGGGAACGGCGGTGGCAGAGGCACAAAAGAAAGTAAATGCCGCGATCCATCTTCCTGAAGGATATTTTTTGAAATGGACGGGAGATTTTGAGAACCAGCAACGGGCGTCCAAGCGTTTGGCCCAGGTGGTTCCTGTGAGTATCGCTATTATCTTTGTCATTCTGTTTGTACTTTTTTCGAATGCCAGAGATGCAGGACTGGTGCTGCTGAATGTACCTTTTGCAGCCGTGGGAGGTATTGCCGCATTGTTGCTGACGGGATTTAATTTCTCAATTTCTGCGGGGATCGGTTTCATTGCTTTATTCGGTATCTGTATTCAGAATGGGGTGATTATGATTTCGGATATCAAGCATAATCTGCATACACGGCTATCCTTGCCGGATGCGGTGAAAACAGGAATGCGCTCGCGTATCCGTTCCATTGTAATGACGGCGGCCATGGCGGCTATCGGGTTGATGCCTGCTGCCATGAGTCATGGCATAGGTTCCGAATCACAGCGCCCGCTAGCTATTGTTATTATTGGCGGTTTGATAGGAGCCACTTTTTTTGCCTTGTTCGTATTTCCGCTGATTGTGGAGTGGGTTTATAGCAAGATGTTGTATGATAAAGAAGGTAATCTGCTGCAAAGAAAATTATAATGATGTATATTTGCAACCGACAGAAAAACAGATTTGTTTATGGCAAAAATAATATTGGTAGAGGATGAGATAAATATTGCCTCGTTCATTGAAAGAGGGCTTCGTGAGTTCGGTCACGAGGTCTCTGTGGTGTACGATGGTAATGCGGGATGGGAACTGCTTCAGAATGAGTCTTTTGATTTGTTGATATTGGATATCATTATGCCGGGTATGAACGGATTGGAACTGTGCCGCATGTACCGGCAGCGTTTCGGCTATCACTCTCCTGTTGTTATGCTGACGGCGCTTGGAACTACAGACGATATTGTGAAAGGACTGGATGCCGGAGCGGATGATTATCTGGTGAAACCGTTTAGCTTTCAGGAACTCGAGGCGCGTATCAAGGCTTTGCTCCGCCGGAGTAAGGAGATTCCTGTACAGCAATTGGTTTGTGGGGATTTGATTTTGGACTGTACGTTGCGGCGTGCTCGCCGGGGAAACATGGATATTGATCTTACGGTAAAGGAATATCGGTTATTAGAGTATTTTTTGTTGCATCAAAGGGCGGTGCTTTCCCGGCTTACGCTATTACGTGATGTGTGGGATAAGAATTTTGACACCAATACGAATGTAGTGGATGTATATGTGAATTATTTGCGCGCCAAAATAGATAAAGGTTTTGAGGACAAGTTGATACATACAGTGGTGGGTGTGGGCTATATGATGACTGATTGAAAAGTATCTTTAGGATATAGAGAAACTTAAAAGAAAGGATAGACATGAAGATTGGACCTAAAATAGCTTTGTTTTATTCCCTCATTACGATGTGTGCCATTATCATGGTGATGAGCGTGTTCTATTTGTTCAGCTCTCGCTATATCAACCGTCTGTATGAGTCTTATTTGCGGGAGAAGGCATTTATCACTGCTCAGAAATATTGGGAAAAAGATGAAGTTGACGAACAGAGCTATCGGTTAATCCAGCAGAAATATGATGAGCTGCTGCCGCAAGCAAGGGAAGTATTATTGAATATGGACACGTTGGCACACGTCAAGGACACGTTGGGAAAATATCTCAATGCCAGTCAGCAGGAAAGACTTTTTCATGGTGACGGTACTCCGGTGACTTTTAAATATAAGAAAGAATTGGGTGCGGCTCTCTATTATCCGGATAATGAAGGATATTTTATTGTCTTTGTCTTCTCTGAAAACACTTATGGCAAGGAGATACAGGAGCATATTTTGCTACTTTCGGTTACTCTCGTTGTCATCAGTTCTATTTTTATTTTTTTTATCGGGCGTGTTTATTCTAACCGGATTCTTACTCCCCTGCAACATATCTTGAAAGAATTGAAGCGTATCCGCGCCAATAACCTGAATGTACGTCTGAGAGGCTATGGGAACAAGGATGAGCTGGATCAGCTGATTGTGTCACTGAATGGGATGCTGGATCGTATTGACACAGCGTTTAAATCCGAGAAATCATTTGTCAGCAACGCTTCCCATGAATTGAACAACCCGCTTACTGCTATTCAGGGGGAGTGCGAAATAGCCCTTCTGAAAGAGCGTAGCACTTCGGAATATATGGATTCTTTGGAACGTATCTCGGTAGAGAGCAAACGTATTTCTCTGCTGATAAAGTCTTTGCTGTTTTTATCCCGTCAGGATAAGGATATTCTAGCAAATACGGTAGAGGATGTTTGCCTGCCTCGGATGCTGAGGGAGCAGTATGCCGGCCGTCCTCGTATTCGTCTGTCTTCCACACTTAGGGAGGAGAATGACTTTATTGTCCGTGCCAATCCTTATTTATTGGGAATAGCCCTTCAGAATGTAGTGGATAATGCCTGTAAATATTCGGGAGAAGCGCCTGTCGAGATGCAGCTGAAAGGTTCTGTCCTGACCATTACGGACATGGGGATCGGTATTCCGGAGGAGGAGATCGCCCGTGTGTACCAGCCTTTCTATCGTGCCTCCAACACACGGGAGTTCGCCGGGCATGGTATCGGACTTAGTCTTTCCATGCGTATCCTAAGAAGCTACGGGGCGGAAATCACGATTACGTCCGAGGTCGGGAAGGGAACGACGGTGGAAATCGAATTCCCGTAAGTTTTAGATTGTTACGCTTGGACGGATGGAAAGAATGGCTATCTTTGTTTTATTAGATAACACAAACACAAAACAGAAAGGAGAGACTGTATGAATATTATGAATATGATGTGGTTTATGGGGATGTGCTTATTATCGACAGTTATTATAGATGGCTTTTTATTCATCGGGATAATAAGCGTAATGCAGCTGCGAATAAAAAAGGACAGTCTTCAAAGGAAGGCTGAACGATATACTTCATTATAAAAACTATATATGGGTAGAGGTCCGGTTAAGCACTCTTTAGCCGGACCTTTCCTTTTCTACTACCCACCTTTTCCTTTCAACATTTAGGCCGTTTTGATTGTTAGATATAAAAACAAATAATATGGCATACAAAATTGCATTCTTTGGAGCTAAACCGTACGATATAGCTTCATTCGACAAAGTAAATGAAAAGTACAATTACGACATTCGCTACTATAAAGGACATTTGAATCCGAACAATGTAGTCCTGACGCAAGATACGGACGTGGTCTGTATCTTTGTCAACGACACCGCCGATGCCGCTGTGATCGATGCGATGGTGGACAATGGTGTCAAACTGCTGGCCCTTCGTTGTGCCGGTTTTAATAATGTGGATCTGAAAGCGGCCAAAGGAAAGCTGCCGGTCGTTCGCGTACCGGCCTATTCGCCTTACGCCGTAGCCGAATATTCGCTTGCCCTGATGCTGTCGCTGAACCGTAAGATACACCGTGCCTACTGGCGTACGCGAGACGGTAATTTCTCGCTGAACGGCCTGATGGGGTTCGATATGCACGGCAAGACGATCGGTATTATCGGCACGGGAAAGATCGCCAGGATCCTGATCCGCCTGTTGAAAGGGTTCGGAATGCGCATTCTGGCTTATGACCTTTACCCGGACATGAAGTTTGCCGGAGAAGAAGGTATTTCTTATGTTTCGTTAGACGAACTGTATCGCGAGTCGGACATCATCTCCTTGCATTGTCCGCTGACCGACCAGACAAAATATATGATCGACAAAGACTCCATCGACAAGATGAAGGAAGGCGTAATGATCATCAATACAGGCCGGGGCCAACTGATCAACACCAACGACCTGATCGAAGGCCTGAAGGAAAAGAAGATCGCGGCGGCCGGTCTGGACGTGTACGAGGAGGAGGGCGAATACTTCTATGAAGACAAGTCTGATAAAATTATCGACGATGATGTATTGGCCCGTCTGCTTTCTTTTAATAATGTGATCGTTACTTCGCATCAGGCTTTTTTCACGAAAGAGGCCCTGCATAACATTGCAGAGACCACCCTTCAGAATATCGAAGACTTCCGCTGCCACCGTCCTTTGGTGAACGAAGTTATTCTGTAAAAAGACGATGTTTATATCGCTGATTTATTATATTTTTGTAGCCATTGTCCGGTGTGAGCCAGGCAATGGCTATTATTTTTATGGTAAACAGATATGGAAATAGACAGTCGTACAGGTCTGGTGCTTGAAGGAGGAGGGATGCGTGCCATCTTCACCGTCGGAGTGCTGGACTGCTTTATGGACCATGACATTTGGTTCCCTTATACGATCGGGGTGTCCGCCGGGGCGAGCAACGGTATTTCGTATGCCTCCCGGCAGCGCGGGCGTTCCCGTTTCAGCAATATCGACCTGCTGGAAAAATATGATTATATCGGTTTCAGGCATTTCCTCCGGGGGCGGGGATATATCGACATGAAATACCTTTTTTATATTTATCCGGAAAAATATTATCCGCTCGACTACGAGACGTATTTCAAGTCGCCGAACCGCTTCGTCATGGTCACCAGCAATTGCCTGACGGGTAAAGCCGAATATTTCGAGGAGAAGCAGGATGCAGACCGCCTGGTCGATATCTGTTGTGCCTCCTGCACGCTTCCGGTGCTTTGTCCGGTGGCGTATGTCGACGGTGTCCCGATGGTCGACGGCGGTGTCTGCGATGCCATCCCGATCCGGCACGCCATCGACGACGGTTTCCGCAAGAACGTGATTGTCCTGACCCGCAACAAAGGCTACCGTAAGGAAGAGAAGGACTTCTGGCTGCCCGGCTTCATCTACCGCCGGTATCCCGCTATCCGCAAGCAGTTGAAGCTACGCTACCGCAACTATAACGAAGTGCTGGATTATATCGACGAGCTGGAAGCGAAAGGAGACGCGATCGTCATCCGTCCGCAAAAGAAAATGGAAGTCGGCCGCACCACCAACGACCGCAAGAAGCTGTCCGCCTTGTATGACGAAGGCTATGCCGTCGGCCGATCCATCGTCGAAAACAACCGGTTCGATTTCAAAACACCGGTGATTTGAAAACGAAACACCGGTGATTTGAATTCAAAACATATATGTTTTGGACATCGAGTGAAAATGAGGGCTTAAAATTCGGATTATTCGAGGAAATTGATTATATTTGTATATTAACACAACTAAAAGAATAAGTGATGATGAATAATTATGCAAATTACCTGTATATAGCTATTCGCGCCGCCCTCGATGCAGGCAAAGCGATCATGGATATTTATACCGATCCGGAATCCGATTTCGGCATCGAACGTAAAGCCGATAACTCCCCGTTGACAAAAGCCGACAAGAAGGCCCATGCGATTATCTCGATGGCCCTGTCCGTGACGCCTTTCCCCGTGTTGAGCGAAGAAGGAAAAGAGAAGCCTTTTGCCGAACGTTCAGGCTGGGACATGCTCTGGATCGTCGACCCGTTGGACGGGACGAAGGAGTTTATCAAGAAAAACGGCGAATTTACGGTTAATATCGCCCTTGTGAAGGAAGGGGTTCCGGTATTGGGCGTGATCTACGTGCCCGTGCGGAAAGAGCTGTATTTCGCGGCTGACTCGTTGGGAGCGTTCAAGCTGGCGGAGATAGACTACGGATACCAGCCTTCGATGGACGAGATAAAAACGAAAGCCATACGCTTGCCTATGCCGATGGGACACCAGGGAGTCGTGGTGGTCGCCTCGCGTTCGCACCAGACGGAAGAAACGACGGCCTTTATCGAGAACCTGCGCAAGCAGGGACAGCCGGTCACCCTGATCAGTAGCGGCAGCAGCTTGAAGATCTGCCTGGTGGCGGAAGGAACGGCCGATGTTTATCCCCGTTTCGCACCGACGATGGAGTGGGATACCGCCGCCGGACATGCGATTGCACGGGCGGCCGGATGCGAAGTTTATCATATCGATGGCAAAACACCTTTAAAGTACAATAAGGAAGACCTTCATAATCCGTGGTTCATCGTCAAACCGCTCTGACGGGCGGTTTGTTCCGTTTGCTGAAACTTTTGGTCTGTAAGCAAGATTATCCCTAAAATTGGTTATCGTAGTAAGATTAGATTTAATATTCTTATTACATTTGCAACCCTAACAGATAATTGACAATTGATAATTAATGGTCTCTGTTCTTAATTGTCGATTGTCAATTGTCAATTGTCAATTGAAAGGATGAACTTTGAAATAATATTTGTATTGCTGGCATTGGTCGGCATGATCGGGGCGTTGATATGGGATGGGCTGAGGCCCGGAATGGTGTTACTCACGGTTGTGGTGCTGTTCCTCTGTGTTGGAATATTGACGCCGAAAGAAATGCTCGAAGGTTTTAGCAATAAAGGGATGATAACCGTCGGAATGCTTTTTCTGGTAAGCGAGGGTATTCGCCAGAGCGGAGCATTGGGACAACTTATAAAGAAGTTGTTGCCGGAGGGGAAGACAACCGTTTTCAAGGCGCAGTTGCGTATGCTTCCGCCTGTCGCTTTTGTATCCGCTTTTCTCAACAACACGCCTGTTGTCGTTATTTTCGCTCCTATCATCAAGCGTTGGGCGGAGTCGGTCAAGCTGCCGGCGACGAAATTCCTGATTCCTCTTTCGTATGTGACCATTTTAGGCGGCATCTGTACTCTGATCGGGACATCGACCAACCTGGTCGTACATGGCATGATCCTCGATGCCGGATATGAAGGGTTTACGATGTTCGAGCTGGGAAGGGTGGGGATCTTTATCGCGCTGGCCGGCATCATTTACCTCTTCGTGTTCTCCAACAAGCTGCTGCCCGATTCCCGCACCGATCGCTACGAGGAAGAGGAGGAAGACGGCAACCCCGGTAACCTGCACCGGGTGGAAGCGGTGTTAGGCTCCCGTTTTCCGGGTATCAACAAGACATTGGGCGAGTTCAATTTTACCCGTCATTACGGTGCGATCGTGAAAGAGGTGAAGAGCGGGGGACAGCGGTTTACCCGCGATCTCGATAAGGTGACGTTGCACGAGGGCGATACGCTGGTTCTTTGGGCGGACGATATGTTCGTGCCGACATGGGGTGAATCCAGCGTCTTCCTTTTGCTTGCCAACGGTAAGGACGGTACGGAACCTGTTTCCCGCAAGAAACGCTGGCTGGCATTGGGCTTGCTGATCTTTATGATCGTAGGCGCCACGATAGGGGAGTTGCCTGTGGTGAAAGAGGCGTTCCCTGAAATACGGCTGGATATGTTTTTCTTTGTCTGCATTACGACCATCATCATGGCGTGGACCAAGATTTTCCCTCCGAAAAAGTATACCAAATATATATCCTGGGATATTCTGATTACGATTGCCTGTGCCTTTGCTATCAGCAAGGCGATGGAGAATTCCGGTTTCGCCGCTTTGATAGCCCGTCATATTATCGGTATGTCCAGCAGCATGGGACCGTATGCTTTACTGGCGATAGTCTTTATCATCACCAATATCTTTACGGAACTGATTACGAACAATGCGGCTGCGGCGCTCAGTTTCCCGATCGCCTTGTCGGTCGCTACGCAGCTCGGTGTGGACCCGACGCCGTTCTTCGTGGTGATCTGTATGGCGGCATCTGCCAGTTTCAGTACGCCGATCGGTTATCAGACCAATCTGATCGTACAAGGTATCGGTAGTTATAAGTTCACGGACTTCGTGAAAATCGGTTTACCCCTTAACCTGATCACTTTTTTGATCTCGGTGTTCGTGATACCGATGATCTGGAAATTCTAAACAGGTGACAAACGATAGTTGGCAATTGGCAATTAATAAGATTACTGACAATGGAAGATAAACAAAATAACATCTATCCTATTTTCGATAGGATGATGACAAGGGAGGATAAGGAGCGTTTGTTGAAGCAGCGCAGTGTGATGGTGTGGTTTACCGGGTTGAGCGGTTCCGGGAAGAGCACGGTGGCGATAGCGCTTGAGCGCGAGTTGCACAAGTGCGGTTTGCTGTGCCGCATCCTGGACGGCGACAATATCCGCAGCGGGATCAACAACAATCTCGGCTTTTCGGCTGAAGACCGGGTAGAGAATATCCGCCGTATCGCCGAAGTAAGCAAACTTTTTATCGATACGGGAGTTATCACGATAGCGGCTTTTATCAGCCCGAATAACGATTTGAGGGAAATGGCGGCATCTATTGTCGGGAAGGAGAACTTCCTGGAAATATATGTCAGCACTCCGATCGAAGAGTGCGAGCGGCGCGATGTCAAAGGGTTGTATGCGAAGGCACGCCGGGGCGAGATCAAGGATTTCACGGGCGTTTCCGCTCCTTTCGAAGCACCCGAACATCCTGACCTGACGTTAGACACTTCCGTGTTGAGCCTGGAGGAATCCGTAACCCGTTTGCTCGAACTGATATTGCCGAAGGTTTCCCTTGGCGGGAAACAATAGTTTCCCCGGCATGAAATTTTTGTTTCTGCAGCATGAAAACATAGTTTCATGGCATGGAACTATATTAGAATAGAAAGGTAAGAATAATAACAACATTAAATAACATACAATGTCAGATTATAAATTAAGCCATTTACAGGAGTTGGAAGCAGAGTCTATCCATATCATCCGGGAGGTAGCTGCCGAGTTTGAGAATCCTGTGATGCTTTATTCTATCGGAAAAGACTCTTCCGTCATGGTTCGCCTGGCAGAAAAGGCTTTTTCTCCGGGAAAAGTTCCTTTCCCTTTGATGCACATCGATTCCAAATGGAAGTTCAAGGAGATGATTCAGTTCCGCGACGACTATGCGAAGAAATTCGGATGGAACCTGATCGTGGAATCCAATATGGAGGCATTCAATGCCGGTGTAGGGCCTTTCACGCACGGAAGCAAGGTGCATACGGACCTGATGAAGACGCAGGCGTTGTTGCATGCGCTCGATAAATATAAGTTCGATGCCGCTTTCGGAGGCGCCCGTCGCGATGAAGAGAAGAGCCGGGCGAAAGAACGTATCTATTCGTTCCGCGACAAGTTCCACCAGTGGGACCCGAAGAACCAACGTCCGGAGTTGTGGGACATCTACAACGCCCGTGTCCATAAAGGGGAGAGCATCCGTGTGTTCCCGCTGTCCAACTGGACGGAGCTGGATATCTGGCAATATATCCGCCTGGAGAATATTCCGATCGTACCGTTGTACTTTGCCAAGGAACGCCCGTGCGTAGAGATCGACGGCAACCTGATCATGGCAGACGACGACCGTCTGCCGGAGCAGTACCGCGATCAAATCAAGATGCGCATGGTACGCTTCCGTACCTTAGGCTGCTGGCCGTTGACCGGGGCTGTGGAAAGCAATGCCGACACGATTGAAAAGATCGTCGAAGAGATGATGACGACGACCAAGAGCGAACGCACGACACGCGTGATCGACTTCGACCAGGAGGCAAGCATGGAACAGAAAAAGAGAGAAGGATATTTTTAATTAGTTGAAAGTGGAGAGTTGAAAGTTGAAAGTGGCTTCGTGTCACTATTTTCAACTTTCACCTTTCATCTTTCAACTTTCACCTTTCAACTTAAAATATATGGCAACATTAAATATAAAAGAATACCTCGACAGAGATGAACAAAAGGATTTGCTTCGCTTTCTGACTGCCGGATCGGTGGATGATGGCAAATCGACGCTGATCGGTCGTTTGTTGTTTGACAGCAAAAAGTTATACGAAGACCAGCTGGATGCCCTCGAACGCGACAGCAAGCGCATGGGGAATGCCGGCGACCATATCGACTACGCTCTGTTGTTGGACGGGCTGAAAGCCGAACGCGAACAAGGGATCACCATCGATGTGGCTTACCGCTATTTCAGTACGAATAACCGTAAGTTCATCATTGCCGACACTCCGGGACACGAACAGTACACCCGCAATATGATCACCGGCGGTTCGACTGCCAACCTTGCCATCATCCTGGTGGATGCCCGCACGGGAGTGATTACGCAGACGCGCCGCCATACCTATCTGGTTTCGCTCTTAGGTATCAAGCATGTGGTGCTGGCGGTCAACAAGATGGACCTGGTTGATTTTGACAAGAATATTTTCGACAAGATCGTTTCCGACTATAAGGAGTTTGTCGCTCCGTTGAATATCCCGGATATCACCTGCATCCCGCTGTCCGCTCTGGATGGCGACAATGTGGTGGAGAAGAGCGACCGTACGCCTTGGTACGAAGGGCCGTCGTTGCTGGACTTCCTCGAAACGGTTCCTATCGACCAGGATCGCAACTTCGAGGATTTCCGCTATCCGGTGCAATATGTCCTGCGTCCGAACCTGGACTTCCGTGGCTTCTGTGGGAAAGTGGCCAGCGGTATCGTTCGTAAAGGCGATACGGTGATGGCTTTGCCTTCCGGGAAAACATCCAAAGTGAAAAGTATCGTGACATACGACGGAGAGCTGGATTATGCATTCCCTCCCCAGTGCGTCACCATCACGCTGGAAGCTCCGCCGCAGGCACAAAAGTCCGCGCCGGACGACGGGCTTGACGTGCTCTGGTATTCTGCGCCGGACGGCGTGCTGACCACATTTGACGGCAAGCGGATGCTCATTGCCATCCCGGCGGACACGCCAAATCTGCCGCGCGGCGCCGAGACCGTGCTGCGCGAGATCGACGGCCGGCCATACCTCATTTTTCCGCGCTGAATTGCAATTCCGGCGCCGGCGTGGTATACTCATGGCAAGAAAAAACACAAAGGAGCATATCGGCGATGAGAATGAGCGATCTGATCGTGAAAAAGCGCGACGGGCAGGCCCTCACGACGGAGGAGATCCGTTATATGATCGACGGCTACAGCCGCGGTGAGATCCCGGATTATCAGATGTCCGCCATGACGATGGCCATCTATTTCCGCGGCATGGACCGGCGCGAGACGCTGGATCTGACCATGGCCATGATGCACAGCGGCGAGACGCTGGATCTATCGGGTGTGTCCGGCGTCAAGGCGGACAAACACTCGACCGGCGGCGTGGGTGACAAGACCTCGCTCGTGCTCGTGCCGATGGTGGCGAGCCTCGGCGTGAAGATGGCGAAGATGTCCGGCCGCGGCCTCGGCCACACGGGCGGCACGCTTGACAAGCTCGAGAGCATTCCGGGCTTCAACATCAACCTGCCCATGGAGCGGTTTCTGGAGAATGTGGACCGCGTCGGCATGGTCATCGCCGGTCAGACGGCGAACCTCGACCCCGCGGACAAGAAGCTCTATGCCCTGCGCGACGTGACCGGCACCGTGGCGAGCATTCCGCTCATCGTCAGCAGCATCATGTCCAAGAAGCTGGCTGCGGGCGCGGATATCATCGTGCTGGACGTCAAGTGCGGCAGCGGTTCATTTATGAAGACGCTTGACGATGCGCGCGAGCTCGCGACCGAGATGGTCGAGATCGGCAAAATGGCCGGCCGCAAGACGGTCGCCGTCATCACGGACATGGACGAGCCGCTCGGCCACGCCGTCGGCAACGCGCTTGAGGTCAAGGAGGCCATCGCGGCGCTGCGCGGGGAATACAAGAGCGAGCTGCTCGAGCTGTGCCTGACGCTCGGCAGCTGCATCCTCACGCAGGCGGGCATGGCGGCCGACGATGCGGCGGCCCGCGCCATGCTGGAGCAGACGATCACGGACGGTTCGGCGCTCAAAAAGCTGGCCGAGTTTGTCGCGGCGCAGGACGGCGATCCGGCCGCGATCTATGACCCGTCGCGCCTGCCCATGGCGCCGGTGCAGATGGAGGTGCCGTCCCCGGCGAGCGGCTATGTGCGCCACATCGCGGCGACGGACGTGGGCCTCGTGTCCATGCGCCTCGGCGGCGGCCGTGCGACGAAGGACAGCGTGATCGACCACAGCGTCGGCATTGTCCTGCGCAAGAAGGTGGACGAGCCGGTCACGGCAGGGGAGTCGCATGCGACGATCCACGCGGCCGATGAGGCAGCCGCCCGCAGGGCGGTCGCAGAGCTCGCCGCCTGCTACACGATCCCCCCGGACGCGCCCCCGGCGGAGCCGTTCATCAAGGCGATCATTCGCTGAAGACAACAAAAATCCCGGAGCTGCTGCTCCGGGATTTTTCTATACATAGGTTACGGGTAAGCGTGCGTGCGCAGATAGGTCATCCATGCCTTCATGCCCTCGGCGTTCAGGTGCATGCCGTCGCCGTCCTGATAGGTCTGCGGCAGGAATCCGTCGTCCCCGACGAGGCCGCTGGCCATGTCGAGATACTTCACGCTGTTGCTCTCCGCGGCCGCGGCGATCCAGCCGTTGACCTTCTGGATGAGCTCGTTCGTGATGTCCTCGTACTGGTAGTTCGACGCGATCGGCGTCAGCGAGCAGCAGATGATCTTCGTGTCCGGGCTCTTGGCCTTGACGGCGTTGATGAGCGTGGTGTAGACGGATTTGATCTGCTCCTCATTCGTCATGGAAATGTTGTCCGCGCTCGGGCAGATGACGAGATAGGCGGGCTTGTTGACCTCGCAGATCTCATCCGCGGGCACATTGTTGCCGGTCACGGGGGATTTGTACTTCGCCGTGTCGAGCGAGGAGGCGGGCAGAGAACCGGTGTCTGGTATCCAGACCTGCTTGGCGGCGTCCTTGCCGGTGAGCATCGACTCCGACTGCAGCACCTTCAGCGACTTGTCGCCCAGGAAATAGATCTGGTCGACATAGGTGCTGCCCTTGTCCTCCGTCTGCGCGAGCGCGGCGGACGACTGGATGGGCGAGATCGGATTTGCCTGCGGCGTCGGCGTCGGCGTTTCGGTGACGGCCGGTGTGGCTTCCGCCTTCGGCGAGCCGGTATTGCCAACGGCGTTGGTAAACACCAGCACGACGGCCACCAGCGCCAGGCACAGCAAAATAGCGCCTGACCAGAAGGTGTACATCATGTTTTTGTTCGTGTTTTTCATCGGGATCCCTCGCTTCCGGATAGACAAAAGAAGCCCGATGAAGGGCTTCTTTTGCAGTTACAGTTACGCTTCCTGTTCTTTCTTGGCTTCCTCGATGACCTTCTGCTGGACGTTGCCGGGAGCTTCCTCATAGCGCACGAACTTGCACGAGAAGGAGCCGCGGCCCTGCGTCATGGAGCGCAGGTCGATCGTGTAGGAGCCCATCTCGGCCATCGGGACTTCCGCCTCGACGGTCTGCATGCCGTCCTCCGCCGTCATGCCGAGCACGGTGCCGCGGCGCTTGGAGGAGATGTCGGACATGATGTCGCCCAGATTGGCGTCCGGGATGGTGACTTTCAGCAGGCCGATCGGCTCAAGAATGGTCGGCTTCGCCTTCGGAATGCCGTCCTGATAGGCCAGGCGGGCAGCCGTCTGGAACGCCATATCGTTGGAGTCGACCGGGTGGTAGGAGCCGTCGTACAGCACGGCCTTCAGGCCGACGAGCGGGTAGCCGGCGAGCACGCCCTTCTGCACGGCGTTGCGCAGGCCCTTTTCGACGGACGGGAAGAAGTTTTTCGGCACGCTGCCGCCAAAGACTTCTTCTTCAAAGATCATGTCATCGGACTCGTCCTGAGGCTCAAAGCGGATCCAGACGTCGCCGAACTGGCCGCTGCCGCCGGACTGCTTCTTGTGGCGGCCGTGGGCCTCGACCTTGCCCTTGATCTTCTCACGGTAAGCGACGCGGGCGGGCTTGAGCTCGGTCTCGACGCCGAAGCGGCTCTTGAGCTTGGCGCACAGGACGTCGACCTGAATGTCGCCGGCGCCGGAGATGACCATCTGGTGGGTCTCGGCGTTGTTGACGAGCGTGAAGGAGATGTCCTCCTCGTTCAGGCGGGCGAGGCCGGAAGCGACCTTGTCGTCCTGGCCCTTGGTCTTGGGGCTGATGGCCATGGAGTAGCAGGGCTCTGCCAGCTCGATGGCGGGCAGCTCGACCTCGTGCTTCGGGTCGCAGACGGTGTCGCCGGTCTTCCACTCCATCTTGCCGATGGCCACGATGTCGCCGCAGCAGGCTTCCTTGACCTCGGTGTTCTTCTTGCCGCACATGGTGTACATACGGCCGAGCTTATCGGTGCTGCTCATGCGCACGTCGCGCAGAGACAGATCGGACGTGACCTTGCCGGAGAGCACCTTGATGAAGGAGTACTTGCCGAACTGGTCGGAAATGGTCTTGAACACGAACGCGCACACCGGGCCGTTCGGGTCGATGGCGAGCTTGCCGCCGTCAGCCGTGGCGACCTCACCGACCTCGGCCGGGTTGGGCACGTAATCCACGATCGCCTGCAGCACGGCCTCGGTGCCGATGCCGCTGTCAGCGGCGCCGCAGAGCACGGGGAACACGGTGCGGTCCTTCAGACCCTGACGCAGGCCCTTGACGGTGTCCTCCTCGGAGAGCATCATGTCCTCGAAGTATTTCTCCATGAGCTCCTCGTCCGCACCGGCGGCCGTCTCAAAGAGCGTCTCGCGCAGCGACTCGACCATGTCGGCGTCGGCGGCGGGAACGGCGATCTTCGCGGTCTTGTTGCCATTGGTCTGGTAAGCCACGTTGTGCACCAGATCGATGACACCGGTGCCGTCGCTCATCGGCGCGGTCACGGCGCAGACGGCGCTGCCGTGCTTTTCCTGCAGGGCGGAGAGGACGGCGGCAAAATCGCCGTGATCTTCATTCGTCTTGGAGACGTAAAACATGCAGGGCATGTTGGCGTTTTTGAGGTATTTCCAGCTGCGCTCGGCGCCGACGGCGATGCCGTCTTTCGCAGTGCAGAAGATTATGCCGGCCTCGACGGCGCGCAGGGCGCACATCACGTCGCCCGCGAAGTCGAAAAAGCCCGGGCAGTCGAGCACGTTGATCTTGCAGCCACCGAAGTTGACCGGCGCGATGCTGGTCGAGATCGTAATCTGGCGCTTGATCTCTTCGGGATCGTAATCACAGACGGTGTTGCCGTCGGCCGTCTTGCCCTGGCGGTCGATCGCGCCCGTCATATACAGCATGCTCTCGGCGAGTGTGGTCTTACCGCTGCCGCCATGGCCGAGCAGGCACACATTGCGGATATTCTTGGTTTCGTAGCTCATGTAGTGTACTCTCCTTATATATAGACTATCCAAAATTCCTAACTCCGGAAATGGTGGTGTGCTGCACACACACGACTATAAAAGTATACACGATTTCAAAACTCTTGGCAATCATAAATATGAAAACTCAGCGTTTCAGGCTGAAATTCAGCAAAATGACCGGAACGAGCCACAGACCCATGTACACCAAGAGGTTGCCGACGGTGGCGGAATCGAACGCGCTGATGGCGCACAGGGCAAACATCAGCACGACGCCGATGACCGTGCACAGCAGGGCGAGAATGACGCAGATGCGCACAGTGGAGTAGAGCTGGCGGCCGAGCGCGGCGACGCTCACGAGCGGGCCGAGCCCGTCGCGCGCCACGATGCCGGCGGTCTGCGTATAGTCGGACGGTTCCGCTGCCGACATGGCATAGCGCTTGCGGTAGGCCGGGAAGTCAAAGCCGTCGGTCGACATCTTGAACTTCTGGCCGAGCATCAGCGGCGTGATGTTGAAGTCGCGCACGGCAAAGATCGGCGCGATCTTTGTACGCAGCAGGGCGAAGAGTGCGTTCTGCACGGACTGCACCGGTACATACTTGATCTTGAAAAAGCCGACGAGCAGGCCGTTGATCGACACGTAGACGGCATCTTTCATGCTGCGCGCCTCTGTCAGGCGCACGCCCCTGAGGTTCATGAATGCGGAGCTTCCGACGAGCACTTCCTCGCCGTTGATGATGGCGGTCAGGCCGCCGCTTTCGTTGCAGGCGAAATCTTCAAGCGGCATGAGCGCGCAGTCGTTGCGCTGCATGAGATCGGTAAATACGGGGGCAAGGCAGCTGCCGGATGAGACGATCACGCTGCCGGCATAGGTGATGACCTTGCCCGGGAACGCGCCGCCCAGGATGCGGATGGATTCGATCGAGATGTTGCGCGCAGTGAACAGATCCTTGTCCGTGACGATCAGGTGCTTGCTGCGGCCGATATCGCTTGCGCCGCTCCACCCGGCGATGGCGCTGCCGGTGCGGGCGAGCTTGCGCGCGGCGGTCCGGAACGGGACGGCGAAGGCCACGAGCGCCGCAAACGGCGCGCACGGCGCGGTGACGGCGGCAAACACGTCTAAAGTATAGTCTAAAGGTTTAATATCTGATTTTAATCTAGCATCAGATTCTT